>Ga0187894_10005442_pt1 | contig 13001 bp, 9 predicted proteins | sample GBC1701081metaG_FD_136650 | JGI IMG/M metagenome (GOLD analysis project Ga0187894, IMG submission 136650) | White microbial mat communities from a lava cave in the Kipuka Kanohina Cave System on the Island of Hawaii, USA - GBC170108-1 metaG ... | reverse complement strand
TTCTAGCCCGAAATCGAGCCCCGGCCACCCCTAACTTATTGATACTCGGGCGTTCAGTTTATTTAACTGAATAACCTCCGCATCAGCAGCGAGGCGAACGGCATGAGTGGCTCGCGAAAAACCCGTTCAATAAAGGCGAGTTTCAATCCACGCCTCGCATCAGCAGCGAGGCGAACACCCGATGCGGTGCGGCGAATGATGGATTTTTACCGCGTTTCAATCCACGCCTCGCATCAGCAGCGAGGCGAACGGCAATAGCGCCGCGAGGACAACGGAGGAAAGATGCTGTTTCAATCCACGCCTCGCATCAGCAGCGAGGCGAACTAGCCGCCGCGCGCCCGCCCGGGCACTTCCTCGAAGTTTCAATCCACGCCTCGCATCAGCAGCGAGGCGAACGATCTGGCAGACATCAATCTTGGCCATTTTCAGAAGGTTTCAATCCACGCCTCGCATCAGCAGCGAGGCGAACTTATCGATCGTTACGACCGATGCGCTGCCGAAGTAGTTTCAATCCACGCCTCGCATCAGCAGCGAGGCGAACTGACTCAGGCTAAAAATCCACCGGTGGTCACTAGTGTTTCAATCCACGCCTCGCATCAGCAGCGAGGCGAACCGTTGATTTTCTCTTCGGCCTCGATTGCGAGCGAGGTTTCAATCCACGCCTCGCATCAGCAGCGAGGCGAACGAACAGTCCCGTCCATGTGAGCGCGTTGCCGGCGGGTTTCAATCCACGCCTCGCATCAGCAGCGAGGCGAACTCCTTGCAGTGATCGGTATAAATATCGCCACCCACGTTTCAATCCACGCCTCGCATCAGCAGCGAGGCGAACTCTGGTAGCCTCTCTTCGTCGGCAGTCTCGCCGGCGTTTCAATCCACGCCTCGCATCAGCAGCGAGGCGAACTATATCTCCCACAGCAAAACAAGAAAGTCATGATCCGTTTCAATCCACGCCTCGCATCAGCAGCGAGGCGAACCTCGAAAGAGCCGGGAGCGCGCTTAGCAAGGGTCAAGTTTCAATCCACGCCTCGCATCAGCAGCGAGGCGAACTTTTCAGTCAGGAATACCTGGCTGAGTTCATTCAGGTTTCAATCCACGCCTCGCATCAGCAGCGAGGCGAACAGCAGCGCTGATGTGGTGAATGGGTTTTCCACATTGTTTCAATCCACGCCTCGCATCAGCAGCGAGGCGAACCATCGGGCAATGGCCACTCGCTCTTGTGGCACAGGTTTCAATCCACGCCTCGCATCAGCAGCGAGGCGAACCTTCAAAACCTTCGCGACATATCCGAAATTCTTTGTTTCAATCCACGCCTCGCATCAGCAGCGAGGCGAACTCCGCGTAGCCACGACGGCCAACATCGCGCTGGTTTCAATCCACGCCTCGCATCAGCAGCGAGGCGAACCTGCCCGTCGGCGGCATAGTTCTCGCATTGTCTATGTTTCAATCCACGCCTCGCATCAGCAGCGAGGCGAACTGAGCCGCCCGAAGGCGCGAGGTGGACGGATATGTTTCAATCCACGCCTCGCATCAGCAGCGAGGCGAACATGCCTTCCAGGATTATTTCTCCCGCCTGCCCTGTGTTTCAATCCACGCCTCGCATCAGCAGCGAGGCGAACATCTGCCTTCGTGGTATCGCCAGCGCACTTTGGAGTTTCAATCCACGCCTCGCATCAGCAGCGAGGCGAACTCTGTTTCTGGCAAACCGGGCCAGATGGCAAACGCGCGTTTCAATCCACGCCTCGCATCAGCAGCGAGGCGAACATGCCCGCGCCAGCAGTCAGCGTGCGCGCGGTCGTGTTTCAATCCACGCCTCGCATCAGCAGCGAGGCGAACGTGGCGCGCGGAGATTGGTACTGATTTCAACATGGTTTCAATCCACGCCTCGCATCAGCAGCGAGGCGAACACGCACGGTCGGAGCGACCGCTGATTTGGTCCAAAGTTTCAATCCACGCCTCGCATCAGCAGCGAGGCGAACGATGTTGTGGATCCACAAACACCATTAAATAAACTGTTTCAATCCACGCCTCGCATCAGCAGCGAGGCGAACCCCTGAGGCGCGCACTCTCCATAAATTTCTCGAAGTTTCAATCCACGCCTCGCATCAGCAGCGAGGCGAACCCGTTCGTGGCGCGCTGATTGAGGCCAGTAAGGATGTTTCAATCCACGCCTCGCATCAGCAGCGAGGCGAACTGGTTTCGCACTACGCCAAGCGGCGATGTGGTTGACGTTTCAATCCACGCCTCGCATCAGCAGCGAGGCGAACGGCCCAGATCGAGATTGCGACTGATCGGGCGTTGTTTCAATCCACGCCTCGCATCAGCAGCGAGGCGAACTTGCTGAAAGTCAGGCTGCTTACCGTACTGGTCTGGTTTCAATCCACGCCTCGCATCAGCAGCGAGGCGAACGCGGTACGAAGCCATTGCAGGCAATCCGCAGTTGGCGTTTCAATCCACGCCTCGCATCAGCAGCGAGGCGAACTCGGTTTGTTCGGCCGGCGATGAAGCGCCGAGGTCAGTTTCAATCCACGCCTCGCATCAGCAGCGAGGCGAACTGGCTGTGGGCGGATAGTCCGGGCCGATCAATGTTGTTTCAATCCACGCCTCGCATCAGCAGCGAGGCGAACGCGCTCGATGAAGTTTGGAATGTGAACGCGAAGCCGTTTCAATCCACGCCTCGCATCAGCAGCGAGGCGAACATGGCATTGATAGTGATGAGGAAAGCTAACTCAAGTTTCAATCCACGCCTCGCATCAGCAGCGAGGCGAACGGGGATACTGGCCACACCCGTGGCACGGTATCCAGAGTTTCAATCCACGCCTCGCATCAGCAGCGAGGCGAACTCGCACACCTACAGGTAGCAGTTGGCGCAGATCGGTGTTTCAATCCACGCCTCGCATCAGCAGCGAGGCGAACAATGCAATTTCCGCTTTCGCAGCGATGGTTTAATCGTTTCAATCCACGCCTCGCATCAGCAGCGAGGCGAACATCAAAATCCACCATTCGGCGCCACCTGAACCAGTGTTTCAATCCACGCCTCGCATCAGCAGCGAGGCGAACGCGCATTATCGCTATAAGAGCGAGTCCGACGTGCGGTTTCAATCCACGCCTCGCATCAGCAGCGAGGCGAACTCGAGCGACATGGCGCGCGTCTGTACGTGGTTGGAGTTTCAATCCACGCCTCGCATCAGCAGCGAGGCGAACAAAAAATGGATCCTTGACAAGCTAAGCGGCGCCGCGTTTCAATCCACGCCTCGCATCAGCAGCGAGGCGAACGCTCATTCAGACCGGTCTGCTTAAAGGCCTGCGCGTTTCAATCCACGCCTCGCATCAGCAGCGAGGCGAACGCTCCTGATGGCGGGGCAAATTGGACGCCAAACGTAGTTTCAATCCACGCCTCGCATCAGCAGCGAGGCGAACGCATGTATGAGGGCCGTCAGTGAAGGATTCTACCTGTTTCAATCCACGCCTCGCATCAGCAGCGAGGCGAACGTCTTAATCAAGATTATCGCGCGGGAGTGATGCAGTTTCAATCCACGCCTCGCATCAGCAGCGAGGCGAACCCCTTATTTTTCTTGCGGGAACAAATCCCGCATATTGTTTCAATCCACGCCTCGCATCAGCAGCGAGGCGAACTCGCTGTTACTATTTTTATCCCGTAACTGAAGAAAGTTTCAATCCACGCCTCGCATCAGCAGCGAGGCGAACCCTGATACGATTCAATCGCGATGGGGCAATCCGCAGTTTCAATCCACGCCTCGCATCAGCAGCGAGGCGAACACCTTTTGCTATTGCAAATATCATGCCACAAATCTGTTTCAATCCACGCCTCGCATCAGCAGCGAGGCGAACCGCTGAGAGGCGAGCCGGAGCCGCTGCTGCTGACCGTTTCAATCCACGCCTCGCATCAGCAGCGAGGCGAACCACCATTGAGTGGGGTGGGACAAGCGCGCCAGGTGAGTTTCAATCCACGCCTCGCATCAGCAGCGAGGCGAACAACTTGAAGAAATTCGCGAGAAACTCGACCCCGCAGTTTCAATCCACGCCTCGCATCAGCAGCGAGGCGAACTTTGCGGCGACTGAGTTGATTTGGTTCGGTTGGAAAGTTTCAATCCACGCCTCGCATCAGCAGCGAGGCGAACATAGTTGAAGATCGAGCGCAGCAGGGAGAGCTCCCGGTTGTTTCAATCCACGCCTCGCATCAGCAGCGAGGCGAACTCCACCACTGCCGCCGCTCCCGCCCGACGCCGCGCGTTTCAATCCACGCCTCGCATCAGCAGCGAGGCGAACACTCTTTCCCGCTTTGGGAGCTGCGTACAACATCGGTAAGCGGTTTCAATCCACGCCTCGCATCAGCAGCGAGGCGAACCCTCACGAACCTCTCCCAGCACATTGGCCAGATTCGGGTTTCAATCCACGCCTCGCATCAGCAGCGAGGCGAACGCGCTTCGTCGGCGGTGGTTACAAAATCAAGAGGGAAGTTTCAATCCACGCCTCGCATCAGCAGCGAGGCGAACTCTCGGCAGGAACCCGGAGGGGCGGGCATAGTAGAGTTTCAATCCACGCCTCGCATCAGCAGCGAGGCGAACGATCGTCGTCCCACCACCACCACAAGCCGATCCGGTGTTTCAATCCACGCCTCGCATCAGCAGCGAGGCGAACTCGACCAGGTGGAAGGCAAACCCGCCATCGTCCTGTTTCAATCCACGCCTCGCATCAGCAGCGAGGCGAACGTGTAGCTTGTGGAAGTAATCCCAGCGGAGAGAGTTGTTTCAATCCACGCCTCGCATCAGCAGCGAGGCGAACAAGAGCGTCGTAATAGGCAGCCATGATTGCCCCTCGTTTCAATCCACGCCTCGCATCAGCAGCGAGGCGAACCATGACGGTAATGTGCGCAGCGCCCTCGGCTGGCAGTTTCAATCCACGCCTCGCATCAGCAGCGAGGCGAACGACGAAACACGACCACCTCCACCCCTTCCACCCTGTTTCAATCCACGCCTCGCATCAGCAGCGAGGCGAACCAGAAAATCTTGGCTTACAGTATCAGCTCCATTTGGTTTCAATCCACGCCTCGCATCAGCAGCGAGGCGAACATCTTTGCGGTTCGAGCGGCTGGCACGCAGATCAAGTTTCAATCCACGCCTCGCATCAGCAGCGAGGCGAACGCTCGACTATTTCCGCGATCGTGAACGGACAGTTGTTTCAATCCACGCCTCGCATCAGCAGCGAGGCGAACCAATAGGAAAGAGGAGTAGCAGCCAGAGCGACCAGTTTCAATCCACGCCTCGCATCAGCAGCGAGGCGAACCACGGAAAAGCGGACATTTCCGACACAAAAAGCGGTTTCAATCCACGCCTCGCATCAGCAGCGAGGCGAACGTGATTCTTTGACGACAATCAATAACGAAGGAGAAGTTTCAATCCACGCCTCGCATCAGCAGCGAGGCGAACTCAATTGGCAAATGATTGAAGATATGCGTCAATCTGTTTCAATCCACGCCTCGCATCAGCAGCGAGGCGAACCAGCAATGATGCACTTTGATATATTTTTCAAAGTGTTTCAATCCACGCCTCGCATCAGCAGCGAGGCGAACCCTCTCTCGAAATCACTCGAAATTGTGAATTTTTTGTTTCAATCCACGCCTCGCATCAGCAGCGAGGCGAACGCGCCGCCGTTGGATATGCGCGAGCCGGTTTCAATGTGTTTCAATCCACGCCTCGCATCAGCAGCGAGGCGAACCTCGCCGAAATTCGCCAACAAAATGAGTCAGGTGAGTTTCAATCCACGCCTCGCATCAGCAGCGAGGCGAACATGTGGAGGAGCAGGGAAGTTCGCAAATACCCGGTTTCAATCCACGCCTCGCATCAGCAGCGAGGCGAACGCGCGCCTGAGGTTCTGCTCTCCGGGCCCGCCGGGTTTCAATCCACGCCTCGCATCAGCAGCGAGGCGAACGAGTGGCAGGCCTCGCGAGAGCATTCGCTCAGTGTTTCAATCCACGCCTCGCATCAGCAGCGAGGCGAACATCAAGTTATACTTTTTGATTTTGCTTTTATTTTGTTTCAATCCACGCCTCGCATCAGCAGCGAGGCGAACGGCGGGAATATTCATGCTCCCTCGCGGCATGGTGTTTCAATCCACGCCTCGCATCAGCAGCGAGGCGAACAGAGCCAGCGGCCCAAGAGCCGCGCCAACCCACGGTTTCAATCCACGCCTCGCATCAGCAGCGAGGCGAACATCAGGCCAACGGCGTGGTCTTCTATATCCATGTGTTTCAATCCACGCCTCGCATCAGCAGCGAGGCGAACCCGCTTGCTCCGATCACGGTACGAGGCCAAGCCAACCGTTTCAATCCACGCCTCGCATCAGCAGCGAGGCGAACTGCGTATAATGCGCTTGGGAGCGCCACTGTGAGGTTTCAATCCACGCCTCGCATCAGCAGCGAGGCGAACCGCGGGCGCGTGGAGATGTAACGGTTAAACGGAGTTTCAATCCACGCCTCGCATCAGCAGCGAGGCGAACGCCTTCATGTTCTGCCAGTCGGCGCGCTCGAGGGCGCGTTTCAATCCACGCCTCGCATCAGCAGCGAGGCGAACGGCCTCGTCGGGCCAGAATGTTCGAGTGTTCGCGTTTCAATCCACGCCTCGCATCAGCAGCGAGGCGAACATCGTCATCGCGTTCGGCGCGTTGCTGTTATTCGTTTCAATCCACGCCTCGCATCAGCAGCGAGGCGAACCTAGGCACTTGGCTCGAAGTCAAGGATGGCAACGCGTTTCAATCCACGCCTCGCATCAGCAGCGAGGCGAACTGCGCAGGCTCTTTCATCTGGAGAGCCTCAATCCACGTTTCAATCCACGCCTCGCATCAGCAGCGAGGCGAACTTCCTTTTTGTGCGAAGCCACCTGCCTTACCGCAGTTTCAATCCACGCCTCGCATCAGCAGCGAGGCGAACATAAAACCACGGCGAAATAACCTTAGCTGCCAGGTTGTTTCAATCCACGCCTCGCATCAGCAGCGAGGCGAACATTTTCTTCATGATTTGATTATCTCATCATAATAGTTTCAATCCACGCCTCGCATCAGCAGCGAGGCGAACCCAATGATGTATGGCCAATCGCGCGGCGTCCCAGGTTTCAATCCACGCCTCGCATCAGCAGCGAGGCGAACAAGGGAGGGCGCATATCGTGCGGATCTACGCAGTTTCAATCCACGCCTCGCATCAGCAGCGAGGCGAACCGCCGGGCACGCAACCATCCGCGCCATCGATCACAGTTTCAATCCACGCCTCGCATCAGCAGCGAGGCGAACTTCGCTCAGCCGGGGTGAGCGCGCTTGGCCAATCGTGTTTCAATCCACGCCTCGCATCAGCAGCGAGGCGAACTCGGAGCTGAAGAATCGCCGGGAAGAGTTTTACTCGTTTCAATCCACGCCTCGCATCAGCAGCGAGGCGAACGCTGAAAGATTTCGTGGAAACACAGCGCCTGATGAGTTTCAATCCACGCCTCGCATCAGCAGCGAGGCGAACGATCGCGCTGATCGTCGCCACAGACCAGGAGATGTTTCAATCCACGCCTCGCATCAGCAGCGAGGCGAACCGCGGGCGCGGATTGGGGGCGTCGCTGATCGCTCGTTTCAATCCACGCCTCGCATCAGCAGCGAGGCGAACTCGGTTTGTTGCGACTCTCTTCATTGATGCGAATGTGTTTCAATCCACGCCTCGCATCAGCAGCGAGGCGAACATGATGGCATCCAGCTATCGCAGACAACGCTGAGTTTCAATCCACGCCTCGCATCAGCAGCGAGGCGAACTATACTTCTTGATGGGTAGCATTTCAAATGACCATGTTTCAATCCACGCCTCGCATCAGCAGCGAGGCGAACTGGTTGCGAGCGTCATAAATGCGATAATGATGGCGGTTTCAATCCACGCCTCGCATCAGCAGCGAGGCGAACGTTCGAGTGCGGCAATGGGGCCGCTGAAAAACGTTTCAATCCACGCCTCGCATCAGCAGCGAGGCGAACTTCTGTTTGGCTGATCACTGCCAGGATTACCTATGCGTTTCAATCCACGCCTCGCATCAGCAGCGAGGCGAACGCCTCCGATTGTTGGTGCCGCATTTCTACGGGTTTCAATCCACGCCTCGCATCAGCAGCGAGGCGAACCCGCCGAGCAATCCGGGGTGCGTTCAGGATGGGGGGTTTCAATCCACGCCTCGCATCAGCAGCGAGGCGAACAAAACGCGGGGAATGGCACGCAACATGCAAAACCCCGTTTCAATCCACGCCTCGCATCAGCAGCGAGGCGAACGCGGCAACCGCAGGCAGAGCGCGCAGCCGGCTAGTTTCAATCCACGCCTCGCATCAGCAGCGAGGCGAACAGAACCAACGTGGAACCAGAATGGTACCAAACCGGGTTTCAATCCACGCCTCGCATCAGCAGCGAGGCGAACTCTAGGGCATCCGGCGGAGGAGAGGCAATGAGCAGGTTTCAATCCACGCCTCGCATCAGCAGCGAGGCGAACAATTCAACAATCGGCTTGTTATCCACCGTTACGCGTTTCAATCCACGCCTCGCATCAGCAGCGAGGCGAACCTCACGATCACATGCAGCTTTGCGCCGAAAAATGTGTTTCAATCCACGCCTCGCATCAGCAGCGAGGCGAACGAAACCTCTCCCACGAATTAACCAGCCAATAAGCGTTTCAATCCACGCCTCGCATCAGCAGCGAGGCGAACTGCCATTCCCCGCGTTTTTGGCCGTGTCACCGTGTTTCAATCCACGCCTCGCATCAGCAGCGAGGCGAACAGTTATATCTGCAAGGTCAATGGGGGATACATTTAACTGGTGTTTTGCGCGAAACTGCTTGAACGTTGATAGGGATGCCCATCAACAATACGATGGTTTTGACGTAAGGGCCTGGCAAATGGTCAATTGCGCAGTTCGCGAAAATGCTGGCTTTCGGACGCCACTTGGGGTTCGCGCGTAGACGGTCATGCTTTGCGGCAGATGGACAATTCATAGGACGGCTCCTTTCGCTTCGGGTTATAGGATCAGTGGGGCTTCCAGGTCAATCGGTTTTTTGGTTCCGTGATGCTCGATAGTCACGTCGCGGTCCAGAAAGTAGAATCTGAGTGAATCCTGCGAGCGATCAATCTCACGCAACAACCGGTCGCGCAACACAACCCAATGTTGCGGCTCGATGCGGCATTCGAAGACAGAATTCTGAACGCGCTGGCCGTAATCTTTGCAGGCTTGCGCGACGCGGCGCAGCCGCCTGGCGCCGTCCTTTTCAACAGTCGCTACGTCATATGTGATCAGAACCAGCATGACTCGACGCTCCCAAACAGCTTCGCGCAGCGGTCATCATCCCGCTCCGCCGCCCCAGCGATCAACAACGTTTTTACCCGCAGCCATCATCGGAAGACGGCCGGCAGGTAATGCGGAATGTCTCCGCGCAGATGCCGCGCCAGTATTCGCGCCTGCGCCAGCATCAATTGGCCTATGCGGAATTCCTGGTTGAGCAGCGGGTGCGTGATCGTCTCCTGTTTGCGCGCTTGATAGGCTGTGATCACAGCCTTACGGCCCACTTTGGTGAATTCGACCGCGCCGCCCTCGCGTTGAATGAAATCATCTGGCGTGATCTGTCTGCGGTTGATCAAAGTGATCGCCAGCCGGTCGGCCAGCCACGGCCGGAATTCTTCCATCAAATCCAACGCCAGCGCCGGCCGGTTGGGCCGCTCGGCGTGCAGATAGCCCACAAACGGATCAAGCCCGGTGGCCGTCAGCGCCGCTATGCAATCGTTGCGCACCAACGCGTAGGTGAACGAAAGCAGGCAATTGATCCGGTCGAGCGGCGGCCGGCGTGTGCGTTTGATGAATGCGAAATCGGCGCGCTGCTGCCGCAAATGCAGATCGAAGGCGCTTAGGTAGACGTTGGCCGCCTGGCCTTCGTAGCCGCGAATGCGATCAAGCTCGGTCTCAGCGCCGTTGTCCGCCAACGGATGCTCCAACCTTCGCAGCAACGTCGAAATCTCTTCGGCGCATCTCTGCAATCGCTCACGTTCCGATTCGTCGCCGGTCTCGCGCGCCGAACGCATCAAACTCTGCCGCGAATTTTGCAGCTTGCCCGCGACGCATTGGCGCGCGATTGAAGCCGCCGCCGGCAAACTGTCCGCCGCGCGATATTGCGCCCGGCGCAACGCGACGCTCGAATTCGGGACGCCTTCCCACTTGCCTATCAGGAAGCCCGACTCGCTGAAGTAATTGACCGCCACGCCGTGCTCCCAGCAGAGCTGCAACGCGTACGAACTGAAATTGCACCGCCCGAATACGCAGACCGATTCCAGATGATGAATCGGCACAGTCAGCTTCACTTCTTTCTCGACCTCGACCTTCAGGTTCAGGTGATCGCGCGAAACGTACCCGCCTTCGATCGTCAGATAGAGCGTGTTCTGTTTTATCTCCATACTCGACTCCTCGTGAAGGGGGAACCGCGCGGAAAGTTTTTAGATAGGATTGACGGGATTAAAACAGGATTGCTGGGGGAGGGAATTGACCTCCCTTTTTTCTTCATCCTGAAAAACTCTGTTCATCCTGTCTAACTCTTCCGCGCAGTTCCGTTATTTCCGGCGCCTCTACGGACTCTCGCTACCACGTCTCATTCAGCAACTCGCGCTGATATTCCAGTAGCTCCGCCGAGGCTGCGACGCCTGTCAGCTCCGGCATACAGACGCCGCGCAGCGAGCATCCGTCACACCGAGGCTTCAACTCCGCTGCGGGCACGCGCCCCGCCGCCAACATCTCGCGCACGGACTTGATAGTCGCGGCGGTCTCCTCGCGCAGCCGCCAATCGAAGAGCACCTCGCGCCGACGCCTGCTGGCCGCGTGGTAAATGAAGCCGCGAGACACTTCGCAAGCGAACATCTCTTCCAGACAAAGCGCCTGCGCGCAAAGCTGGATGTCGTCGTTCTCGAACCTGCGCCGCCTGCCCTTCTTGTATTCGACCGGAACCGGCTCGCCGTCATGCAATTCGACGATGTCGGCCTTGCCCGTTAATCCGTGCCGTTCCGAATAGAGCGGCAGCGCGCGCAAGAGCGTCACACCTTCGTCGGTCTCATACCCCGGCTCGTCGGCGTGATCGTGGAGCAGCGAGCCGACGACGGTGTGCTCGTTGTCGCGCCAGATGCCTTCGACGTGTATCAACGCGCATCGGCGCGGGCAGAAGACGTACTGGTTAAGCGCCGAGATCGCTATGACTTCGCGTTCGTCATCCACGTTGATCATGATTGTTACTCCTGTTGCCGTCCGTGCCGCCGTTTATGTTGGCGTTTGACGCAACTATCGCCACGCACAATTGTCTTGACGACGAAATGCCCACGTTCTTCATCGAAAACGCAAAATGCGCGAAACTCGAACGGGAAAGGGCGGCGCGTGCGAATCCGTAACGTTTCGGGGTGCTCGGCGTTGGCAGGCAACAGTTTTCGATTCGTCGCCTGAAGGACGCCTGCTTGAATAAAACGCCGAGCCTTGACTTCATCCATTGATGCAATGCGGTTTTGGAATTGGCTAACGGCGTGTGGTGAGACGAAGAGGTTGAGTATTTCAGGCATATTTTTTCCTTTCTTGAGTTTTCTTTCTTTGGCTCGAAGTTTAAGGTTTGCCCTCAAAGCTGAAGGCCAGGTTTTTCGGCAGACAGATTTCCGGCTGCCCGTTGGATGAGACGACCAGATGCTCGCCTGCCATCCGGGCGTTCGTGATCAGGCTGACTGGTGGCATGTTGATTAGGTCGCAAAGGGCTACAGTATAAGCAGCAAACACATCAAGTGGATTGAGCGGATGTTTCACCTCGAACTCGCCTGTGCGTTCCGGCGGCGCGTTGATCCTTGCGTAACTTAATTGTGCCTTCGACATCCATTTACCCAGGCGAATCCAGCGTGGCGGCTGGTAATTGCCGCTGTGCGTAATGACGTAAAACCGGAAGCGGCTTTCCACCGCAAGTTCTTTGACCCGCCCAAAGCCCGGCGTATTGGTCTGCGCCTTTTCCATCTTCACGTGGTAATGATTGCTTGCGTATTTCCAAGTGTTCAGCATGAAATCCGCCGCCAGTGCGCGTGCCGGGGTGACATAGATGCCGCGCTCATTCAAAGCCGCCAAGTCCTGCCGATAAGTCGGCGTTTGTTGCCGGATGAAGTATGGGCTTGCCACCAAGCCCAGCGCGTAGCAGAGCGCGTAGTTGTGAATCACGCGCTCCGTCTCGTAAAGCCGCCCGATTTCGCGCGAAGCGAAATAGAGCGAATCGTGCAATTCCAGGTCGCACTGTAAAACTGCCGTCATCATTTCCTCCTCTTCAGTCCTTCGCCGGTCTTCTTCGCACGGCTCCACATCCCCGGCTGGTCTTTTTCCCCAAACCGGTGAAAAACGCAGCATCGGCAAGCAAGTTTACGAACCGGACAAACGCTGAGCTGGGCTTGCGTCTGATGCGGTAGGTTGCATGGCCGACGAAGCCCGTTAGTTTCAATTGGACACCCAGATCAGCAATGGCGGAGCGGATCTCGAACGGATGAGCCAGCACGACGTTGTCTTCAACGCGGTGTAAGAACTCGTCTGAACTATAGGCGTCTATTTGCAGCTTGCCGGGACAAGCCGCATTCCAACGCCTGAACAGTGCGCCAAAAACGTGGCGCGGCAAAGGCATCGCTTCCTCCCGGTCTCCCTGACCAAAAGCCGTCGGAGCAGCAAATTCCAGACTAACAGCTGTCTCCTGCTCAGAAGCACGCTCGGCCAATTCGTCGAAAGAAGCATAACCGGCCCACGGCTCGCCGCTCGCATTGGAGGCCAGCATCCGAGCTACTTCGCAATGCGCCTGCCCCAACCTGATTGTCAGATCGCCTCCAAGTGATGCGCTGGGCCATTGCGCCAACGTCGGGTAGGTGCTGTCGTCCAAACATGCTACGCGCTGTTTCAACTCCCGCATCTGTCTTTGGCCGCTATCGTGTGAAGCCCACCA
>Ga0187894_10005438_pt1 | contig 13013 bp, 16 predicted proteins | sample GBC1701081metaG_FD_136650 | JGI IMG/M metagenome (GOLD analysis project Ga0187894, IMG submission 136650) | White microbial mat communities from a lava cave in the Kipuka Kanohina Cave System on the Island of Hawaii, USA - GBC170108-1 metaG ... | reverse complement strand
TGACCGAGGGAGCTTGCCCGGCCTAGTCAGGCTCAGCCCCTCGGCCTGAGCTCGATCGACCAGCTCCCCGATCGCCTCCCCGGCCATCTCACTCCCGGCAGCCATCTCAGCCACACCCTCAGCCGCAGTGTCACTCACTTGGTGTCTCCACACGATTCGAAGTTACACCATTATCCTTACAGTCCCGCCCTGGCGGAACCGCAGATCAATTGACGTCTCTGGTGTGCATGGGATGTCTGTAGCGTTCGTGTGTGGATTGCCGGGACACTCCGAGGACGAGCGCGATCTGAGCCCAGGAGAATCCGGCGTTACGGGCTGCACGTACTGCTGTCTCCAGTTTCTGCTCGCTGGTTTGTCGGCTCTGCACCGCTTCGCGCAAGCGAACCCTTGGCGTGCCGGCATGGCATGGATGATAGTCGCATCATCTGGCTCTAGGGGATCGACGATCACCAGCTCTAAGGGCGACTCATTGCGGGCCGGTCCGATCAGCAAATGCCACAGCGCCCCGCCTTCGCTGTGGTCAGCGAGCTCTGTGGGCTCGCCTTGCTTTCACATCGCACGAGCCAGCATTGAAGCGCTACGATGCTAGATAGTGTTCGAGGGCTTCACGGGCTAGCCCGGAGACTGGTTTGCCTTTTCTGGCTGCTGTTTGTTCGGCTTTGATGCGCAGGTTTGTGGGCAGCCGGAAAGTGACCTGGGGCGAGGGGTGTTTACCCGACAGGGATGGCCGGCCTCCTCCTATGTGGACCAGCGTTCCTTGGGTGAGCTCGTAGCCTTCTTCTGCCTCGTTGGCGACCTGCTCGGCGAGCTCATCGGTGATAGGAACGCCGCTTTTACTCACCGGTCGCGGGGTCGTCTTCTCACTCATGAGCCTTTGGCCCCTTTTTGTAGTCGACTCGCTATTTGCTCCGTAGGTCCATCACGTGGATAACAGCAATGCCGTCACCAGTTTCCACGGCGACGACTTCCCACGCGCGGCCAGGGGGGTCGTCTCCGAGAAAAATCAGATGATCGTCGTTCAATGGTGAGCTGGTAGGTGCAGGTTGACGTATAACAATGGAGGGATGTGCCATCACATGCAGCGCTCTCGCGCGTCCGACCTTATGTCTACCAGCGGATTACTTGAACGTGATCTCCACACCCACCATTATCGCAGGGCAAAATTTAGAGTCAACCGCAAGCTTCCGCTGCCCCTTGCCGCCGAGCGGAACTACCCCTCGAAACGATCCCTCACTCAGACTCATGGCGGCCATCACGTGTCTGTCGTCGCTCGTTATGCACGCTCTCAGCGATTTGCGCACCTCGACCGTTCACGCGTAGCGGCAGGTTGTCACACTCGCATTAAAGTGGTTTGTCGGCCATGACTACGACGGGGTAGGCCGGGTCGTAGGGGCAGGCATAGACGCCCAGCACGCCGTGGCGGTCCGCAACCCAGGTCACGTGTGTCGCGCGCGCCCGGGCGGTGGGGGTTTCAAGGGGCTGCGCCTCCTTGGTGATCGCGTTGGAGACGCGGGTCAAGTCTTGCGTGATAGCGCGCTCGGTGAGATTGTCTGGTCTGGGTTAGTGCTGGAGGAGTTGGCTTTAGCGTTGATGCGTCCCAGCCTCGCTATTGTGCTCCGGCGAGGCGCCCGGCCTGTTGTGATGAGATGGAGTGTCGTGTTGCGTCGACTATCTGCTCATGACACGCCCAGAGTCGGGTCCCCGTCATTATCGACCCCATCCCTTTGGGGTATTGGGGTTTTAGGGTATAGTGGTGTTATGGCTGAAACTCTTATCGAGCTGGATGCGCGTCGCCGAGTGGGTTTAGGGCGTCTTGGTCGTCCGCAGCATCAGCGGTATCTTGCGCGGGAAGAACCGGATGGCACGATTGTGCTGATCCCTGCTGTGGTGATGGCCGCTGATCAGGCTCAGTTGCTGGCTAATCCTGAGTTGATGACCCGGATTGATCAGTTCCTTGCTGATCCGTTTCCCGCTGCTCGGGAGGGTCGTCTGCGTAGGCGGAACTGAGAATGGCTCTCGAGCCGGTCTACTCCCCAGATGTGGCCAAAATCCTTGACCAGATCGACGACGACCCCACACGCACCGCCCTGTGGAACGCGATCTGCGACGCCATCGATCTCATCTGCGATCACTCAGGCAGCGCCCAGGCGCGCCGGCACGCCTTACGCACCACCGCGGGAAACACCCTATGGTCGGTGCCGGTCCGCTACTGGGCCGAAGATAACGACTGGGTGGTGCTCTGGCGCCCCCGCGGCGATCACGCCCTCATCGCCTACATCGGACCCAGCACCTTCCACGCCTGACGCCGCCTCTGGTGTCGGAACAAGTGCGGCTGCTTCGCGTCGGCACAGCTTTCGAACTTGGTCCATGTGTTCACTTGCCGCGCATCTCATCGGCGAGTAAGTCGATGTAGGCGTCGATTTGAGGTTGCGCAACCTCGTCAAAAATTTCGCTGACTAGCGCATAGCAATCGCGCTCCATCGCCTTGACGTCGATCATGCTGAATGCCATCACTGGGTCGGCGCTAAACCCAACCCCCAGCGGTAGGCTTCCTTCGGGCAAGCGGTCAAGTACCCACTTCCCACGACGAACACGTGGGTCAGGGTAAGCGGCCTGGGCAGAAAGGCGTGCCTCCTCAAGATGATCGAGGCTATTGCGCAGGTTAGGTTTGTAACAAAACTAGTGATCGTGGTTGAGGGGGTTGCCGTCGAAACGTTCCCGGACCGGGATCGTGCCGCGAACCGGCCGATCTGTGCCTGGATGAGACCATAACGTTCCTGCGCCATGCGACAGTCCGGGCAGCGCCGTGGTCAGCTCCGGGAGCAGTCTGGCTGGGATTTCCCCGGTGACTAGCCACGACGCTGCCCGTGTCTGCGTTGACTGGGTGATGTGAGCTCCGAGCGCGGTGAGATACCCAACGACATCGCTGAGCACGTCGCCGGGCGCCTCGATTTCGAAGGAGTGGCATGGCTCGTAGACCTGGGTGTCCGCGGTCCGCAGCGCGGACATCAAGACCAGTGGGGTGAGATTGCGGAAGTCGGCGGCGACGCTTATGGGCGCCTCGTATCCCACGGAGGTGAGAGTAACGGCGCAGTCAGTCACTTCCCAGCCGTGCAATCCCTGCTTCAGGGTGGACAGCGCGGTTTCTTCGATGGCGCGGTAGTAGGCGCGTGGCAGCGAGCCGAGCCCGACCGAATTGGTGTAGCGGATGCCCGCGCCGATGGCGGCCGGCTCGACGCGCAGCCCGATGGTGGCCCAGAACTCGTTGGGGCCGTGGCGATCCATCTCCGTTGTGGCCTCGCCGATGCCGATGGGTCGCTCGAAATATACTGGCTGGATCGGCTCGAACACCGCCTCCACTCCAAAGTCGCGCTGTAGTCTCGCGGCGATCACCTCCTGCTGCACAGCGCCGTACAGTAGCACCGAGGTCGCGCCGTTGGCAGCGGCGCGGGTTTGGATAAGCGGGTCCTCGTCGGCAAGGCTGGTCAGGGCGGCATGAAGCCGGGCCTGCTGCCCCGGCTGCCGGGGCCGGACGACCGTCTGGAGGCTCGGCGGGGAAAAATGGGACCGCGAGGCCGGGTTGTCCGCGTCGCCGAGGTGGTCGCCGATCCGGATGTGGGGCAGACCCCGGAGCTTGCCGATGTTGCCGGCGGTCAGCCGGTCCCGGTTGCCCGAGCCGGATCCGTGCCCGCCGATGATCTCAAGCTCGGAGATCCTCCCGGTATACTCGCTGCTTCCGCCGCCCGGTTTGGTCCGCCGGAACGTGACGCGCTGCCGCTTTCGCAGTTCTCCCGAGAACAACCGCAGATAGGCCACCTTTTCTCCACGGTCGGTGCGTTCGATAGCAAAGACCGTGCCGCGAGCCCCCGCGTTGCCGACTGCTGTGTCGGGTAGAGGTCGCAGCAGCGTCCTGATCCCGTCGGTCAGCTCTTCGGCGCCCTGGCCGGTGAGCGCGGATCCGAAGAACACCGGGTGCACTAGTCCCGCCGCGGTCTGACTGATGAGCAGCACCTGAAGCTCACCGGGTGACGGGAGCGATCCCGCCACCAGCCGGGCCAGTAGGGCGTCGTCGTTGTCCGCGAGGATCTCCGCCGCCTGGGTACGGAAATCCTGCTGGTCTAGTGACCGGGGAACAATCCGTGCCACCGGATTTCCCGCATTCCGCACCGAGTTCATCGGAATAACGTACGGCGCGAGCTTGTGGCGGACATCCGCCAGCAGGTCGTCGGATCGTGCGCCCACCCGATCGATCTTGTTGACGAAGATCAGGGTCGGCAGCCGCATCTTCCGCAGCGATGTCATCAGCACCCGGGTCTGCGCCTGCACGCCTTCCACGGCGGACAGCACCAGAACTGCGCCATCCAGCACGGACAGCGCCCGCTCCACCTCGGCGACGAAGTCAGGATGGCCGGGCGTGTCGACCAGATTGACGTGCAGATCACCCGTGACAAACGACGCCACCCCGGAGCGGATCGTGATGCCACGCTGCCGTTCTATCTCGCTGGTGTCCGTCTGGGTGCTGCCGGCGTTGACACTGCCGAGCTCAGCAATGGCGCCGTTATCGAACAGCAGCCGCTCGGTGAGGCTGGTCTTGCCAGCATCGACATGAGCGAGAATGCCAAGATTCAGGGTTTGTTGCGGCACAACGGTCCTCAGAAGTCAGGGAAAGGAAATATCGCCTAATAACTCCGAGGTTCTGCCGCATCTCACCGTGCCCTTTACTCACACCATCCCCAACAGCAAAAACTTTACCGAAACGCAACGCCGGACAGCAAGGACAAGTCCGGTGGTTCAAGTCCAGCTATACCGACTAGCGCCAGGTGAGTCGTCTGCTCAGTTCGAAGGCGATGCGGGCACGGGCCTGCTGTGGTGGTCCCGAGACTTCGATGAGGAATACGTCGCCGAGTAGTTCGTAAAGATGCTCGGTGGCTTGGTAATGTCGGCCGCGGCGTTGTCCTTCTGCCGTTAAGAGCCTGGCGGAGACTGCTGCCGCGAGGTCTTTGGTGGCTGTGGCGGGGCTGATGTCGGCGAGAGATCGGTAATAGCCAGCGGTCACCTCTCGTTCAAACAAAGCATCCCACAGCGCGTTGGCTACCCGACGGTCAAGATTCGCGTCCTCCGCCAAGGCTTCTAGAGCAGTCCAGATCTGCCGCTCTACCTTTTCACGGTTGTCCAGTGCTCTGATTTGATGAAGCTGGGCTTCAAGATGCGCATGCAGGAACGGCGTGACGTCGACTTCCCGGTCGAATTCGCTTCCCAGGCACGTGAACGCATCGTAATACTCACATCGATGCCGTCCCCACCATTCCGCTAAGGATGTGAATTCCGGCCGCGTGAATTGTCCTCGGTACATCGTGAGGGAGCCGCACACTCGCGCCGTGCGGCCGTTCCCATCACGGAATGGGTGGATCGCCGCAATGGCGACGTGAATCCACCCCGTGGCGATAGCTGAGTGAGGATGGCCTTCCTCCATGCGTATGCAGGCTTCATCCACGAGCGCGGGAACGTCTTCGCCCGGGGGAGGAAGAAAAACTTGCTCGCCCGTTGACCTGTTCACCACGAAGGCAGGCTTATCCGTCCGTAACCTGCCTGCTCCTTGGGAGTATCGTCCAGCTAGCACCCGGTCGTGCAGAGCAATGATTAATTCCCGGGTCCACCTAAAGGCAGCGTCATCGGCTCGTCGCAGGACGAAGCTCATGGCATCCCGATAGCCTTCCACAAGCTCCTGATCCTCCGTCCGCACCTCAGGCGAAGGTTCTCCAGCAAGGATTCGTCGCACCTCGTCAACGGTTACTGGGATGCCCCCCATGGAGGTCGAGGCCGCTACGGCCTCCGCTTCTAGTTCTCTACGGAGACGGCCGGCCCAAGTTCGGGGAAGAGGCTCGCGATAATCCAACCTGACCCGCCACTGGTCCAGCTCCTCGCAGAGTGGCATCAGCGATTCGACATGGTAGGGCAGAAGGGGCATGAGCGAATGTTATCGCTTAAACGCTAGCGATTGATAGATCGGATTTCCTTATTCTTATGGTCCCGGCACAGCCATGCGAGGGCTCGACGGATCCAGGTATTCGAGAGCACGTCCATCTAGGCCCACTCTTTGCCTCTGGTATGGAGATTGAGTTCCATGACTTACTCAGCGGATCGTGCGCTCTTTATTTGTCAACCGTAGAGCTGCGCCAGGTCGATGAGTAGAGTGGATGGCCTTGTTCGAGTTGCCTGAGTGGTGAGTTCGTCGGGAAATCCGGTTGTGCTAAACAAGCCCAGTGTGGCGGATGTGGCATCATGACCTGCGGCAGTGAGCAGGTCGCGGATGTGTTCCAGCCGATCTAGTTCGGCGAGCCCTGGTTGCCGGTCACGACATTTGGCTTCGCCGATGAACGCAACAGGCGCTCCTGCGGTCCGGGGTCGCTCACCCCGGGCGAGCGCGAGGACATCGATCTCGTGGCTGGTCTTATGTTGACGACACGCGATGGTGGACTGGCCGGTTACGCCAACGTCGAGACCGACCTCGTCAGGGGCATAGCGGGTTACCCATTTCCTGGCGAGTGCCTCGAAATGGGGACCAAAGATCTTGGAATCGATGGTGTGGGTGAGTTCGTTCCAGACCTGCCGCGCGCGTCCTGCTTCGAAATCGCCGAGATAGGGCTCAATGACGAGATGGTGCAGGCGTACCACTGGATCGGCAATGGTAATCACTGGTCGGCGGTCCAGCAGGAGGTCTTGGCGCCGCTCGAGGAATCCGGTAGATTCCAGCATTCCGAGTTGGTACGTGAGCGAAGTGGCCGGCTTGCCCACAAGGCCGCCAATCTTGATGGGAGAGGTCTCTCCAGCCGCCACCGCGGCGAGCACCGAGCCATAAGCGGCGGTATCCCGGATCCGTGGGTCTTCGTGCACCACTCGATGTGCTTCGTCGAACAGCGGCACGCTGGGACGCAGCACATTGCGGGCCAGCCAGGAACCGAGCTGATCGGGACGCGCGGGAACCGTTGGATTGGGGACTAGTTCACGGTAGCCAGGGGTGCCTCCGAGAAGGGCATTGTGGCGAAATGCCACCTCAAGCTGGTCAATGTCCCAGTAAGCGCGTGCCTCACGGTAGCCGAACGGCTTGATTCGCAGTTCTAAGGCGCCCCGGCCACGCAGCGCTTTGGTGCCCGACAGTAAATCAGACATAACCGAGATCGCCGAACCGCACAAGATTAGCCGTAGTGGTGCTCGCCCTGACGATGCGCCAGGACCGAGCCGGTCATAGAGTGCCTGAACGATGGATGGCAGCCCCGGCGTTTGCCGGGTCAGATAGGGGAACTCATCCAGCACTAGCACTGAGGAACCAGCCTGATTCCCACTGCCCTCGACCTGTTTGATCATCAGATTCACAGCAGTGTCTAACGCCGCTTCCCAACTGTTGAAGCCCAGCGATCCCGCGGGTAACCCCTGCCAAGCAGAGAGAGCATCGGCGAAACGACGCAACGAGATCATTTCGGTCTGCTCGGTGGCCAAATGGTAGAGTCCGCCGCTGGCCGCGGCCAATCGTCGCAGCAGGTAGGATTTACCTTGGCGACGCCGTCCGTAGATCACCGCGATGCGCAATCCCGAAAGATCTGGGCTGACGAATTCGGCTAGGTCAGCCCATTCTTCCTCGCGGTCGAACACATCGCTCGGCTTCGACAATACTGGACACCTCCAACTAGCACGAATGTACTTATACTAACTGTACTCGTGCTAGTCCTCAGTAGTTTGTCCTTATCCCCAGGTGTTCAGCTCTGGCAGCTGATCCGTGCGGAGGCTTACTGGAGGATAAGCAATGGGGCTTTGGGCTATCGGTACGCTGGGTACTGTTGACCTCGGGGGCGGACATCCGGATCGGCCTCGAGACCCCACGCGGTCCAGGTCGGGCGGGCGTAACGCGCGAACAACTCGAGATAGGGACCGGGTGAACACGCCTCGATGATCTCGTAGAGTTCGTCCGGCTTCCGAGAATGTTCGCGTTTTCGCGAGGAGAAAAGGTTCACCTGACGGCGACCCGGATCCAGTGTGCGCATATGGCCTCGGACGCCGAACAACACGAGTTCGGTGACATTCCGGAAGTAGAAACCGACTCCGCGGCCGTCGGACTCGCCGTCTTTACGGATTTTGTGCCACACCAGGTTTGATTTGTACCCAAAGCCCCACGCGTTCATCACCGCGAGTCCGTCTGCCAGTAGGGCATTGGGAACCCACAGGTATAGATGGGCGGTGTCCGCCACGATATCCGGTACGGGCAGAGCCATGATCGCCTCGGTAGTCATCGTGTCGTAGCGGGACAAGCGGCGATGTTCCGGAGCGACCTTCCCGGTGCGGTTAGTGAAACGCCACGGCGGATCCGCCAGAATTGTCCGAAACCCTTGTCCCGCGGACTGTAACCGCGGCAGCGCTGAGGAGCTCAGCAGCGGGAGCCCCAGCTCGGTGCGTACCTGGTCCATGCTGTAGACCTCACCGCGTTCGATGGCAGCTTCAGCGTCGGCGAGCCGCTCACGGAGATTGGGCACGGCCTGCCAGTACCGAGTCTCCTCGATCGCTTCGAGGTCATCAGCGGCTGGTTCCCGCGGCACTATCCACATTTCGGTGTCCAAGATACTAGCGAGTTCCCTATACTAGAACCATGACCGAGATAGCTCTTGACCAGATTCCGGGTCCCCTGGCTGACATGGCCTACAAGGTGGCACGTGGTGGGATTACCTATCTGACCGACCATGGGCAACGTGTGGCTGCCGTAGTCCCCGTGCCCATGGCTGAACACTTCGATGACGATCAGGCTTGGTTTTGGACTCAGGAATGGCAAGTCGGGGAACGTGAGGCCACTGCGGATCGTGAAGCTGGACGATCCAATGTTTATTACAGTGGCGAAGAGTTCATCGCCGCGCTAGAAGCCGACAGGTAGGCATGAGTGCCAACCTTTGAACTGCTTAATCGTTGCCTTCGAGACTGGAAGAAACTCACTACTGCGCAACAGAACGCGTTCCTCGCTGTGTTTCAGCACTTCTTCCCAGCTTCACTAGCGTCGCCAGGTGAGGAGAACCACGTCAAGGCCCTTGCGGTTGATCGGGATGTCGAGCGTCGGTTCCATGCCGAGCTCGCGTGCCCGGGCTCGCAGACCGCTGGCTTGCCAGGCGGCGCACAGCATCGCGACCCGTCCGTCAGGTCGAAGAACCCGGTACATCTCAACTAGTGACTCCTCAACAAGATCGCCCACGCATTCGTCATATGGGGGTTCGGTCGCGATGGCGTCTATGGTTTCAGCCTCTAGCGGCAGCTGGCGAGCATCGGCCACGAGGTGGGTTGCCCCGTATTCAGCCAGACCATGACGGACTGCTGGATCGACATCAGCGCTGATCACACCCCACCCAGCGGCGCGGGCCGGCAGCACAATCCCGCCCGCGCCCGCGAAAGGCTCGAGGAGCTTACCGGGGGTCGCGTCAGCGACCAGGTTGACCAGCAGACGGGCGTCCCGTGCCGGAAGAGCTCGGTGGGTAAGCGGGTCGCGGCTTCCCCGGTAGCCTTGGATCGGCCGTACCTGGCCATCTCCAGTCTCGAAGAGAAATACCCGACGATCGGGGTCAAGTGCCCGGAGCTCCGCGGGATTTTCTTGGTAGAGGCGGACCAGCGAATAGTCACGTCGTTTCCACCGCACGAGCTGGCCAGTAGCCGCGCCCCGAGGATCAGGGTCGAGCCCTTCCGGCACCAGCAGGTCAACTGCCTTTGTATAGCCCAATCGCGGAAAGCGTTCAGTGGCTTTCTCGATGTTCTCGTCAGGCAGGGTGATCCACACGATCCCGCCCTGCTCAGAGAGTGGACCGCCTGGTGAGGCAGCCGGCCCTAAATCATGCAGCAGGGTGAGCACCTCAGCGACAGCGGCATCCCGCGCTTTCTTACGGGCCGCCGGCAGGTACACGATAAGCATGCGCGGTGTCATATCTGTAGGGTTGGATGCCCCGTTCATCAAAGCCCGGGACGAGGTGGGCGTCACGGGAGCTCCTTAGTACAGCGCAACGAAACACTGGCGCCTTCTCAGCATCCTTATTTTACTACAAGGCCTTTTCGTAAAATAAGCGAAGGCCAGATTGAGCTCCGCTTAAATAAGCGGATCAGGGACCTCCAATTCCTCCAGAGCAGCCTTGGAGGAACTTGACCGGACTACCCCGCGTGCAGAGGCTAGTCTTGTCTTGCTTAGCGAAGCCGGCGGGTAGTGGCGGTAAGCTAGATACCTGAAGGTCTTGTTGATTTCCGGACGAGAGGTTCATTGTGAAGAAGGTCCTTCTGGTGGCACTGGCCACGCTGGGCGGTGTGTTCCTCTACCGTCAGGTTCGGAGCGCTCGCGCGAAGCAGGACCCATGGGCGGAGGTTGTCGATACCCTCAAGTCCGCGTGATATGTGTACCTGACCGGTAGTGGTTTTACCCTAGCGTCAAGGGGCTATAGCTCAGGTGGTAGAGCATCTGCTTTGCAAGCAGAGGGTCGCCGGTTCGAATCCGGCTAGCTCCACAGAACAAGCACCTGAGTGATCGTGCCGCACGTATGGTGCGGCAACCAGTACCACAACGGAATCGGACGGAAAGGCTTATTGGTGGCACCAGTCCGATACCGCGCGGATGCCGTGGTCAGCTGCGATGAGGAATTTTCCGTATACCGTCCGGGTGTGATCGATGTGGCCGGGGGACGGATCGCGTGGGTGGGGCCAGCTCAGGACGCGCCGCTGGGTCACGGGGTGGAGCATCGCCTTTCCGGGCTGGTGATGCCTGGTCTGGTGAACACGCACTGCCATTCCGCGATGACGCTGTTTCGCGGCGCCGCGGAGGATATGCCGCTGCAGCGTTTCCTGAACGATGTGCTCTGGCCGCGGGAGGCTCACCTTACCGAACAGGACGTGTACTGGGGGATGTCCCTGGCCTGCGCTGAGCTGCTGCGCTGCGGCGTCACGACCTCGTGCGAGATGTACTTCTTCGAGGCCGCGCAGCTGCGGGCGGTGGTGGATGCGGGCTTTCGGTCGGTCATCACGTCAGCGATCCCCGCTTTCCCTGACCTGGGGAGCTGGGAGCGGCGATTAGACGAGACACTTGCTTTCCACGATAGATTTGCCGGCTCCCACGATCGGGTTCAGATCGGTTTCGGTCCGCATTCCCCGTACGCGCTGTCCCTTGACGCGCTTGACACGGTGGCCGCCGCGGCCCGAGACCGCAATGCCTTGGTGCAGATCCACATCGCGGAAAACGAGCAAGAGTGCCGGGAGTTCGAGGACAAGCACGGCAGGCGCATTCCCACCATGCTGGCAGAGCGGGGATTTTTCGAAGGCCGGGTATTGGCCGCTCACAGCGTATGGCTCACTGATGACGACCTGGCGATCTACCGTGAGCGCGATGTGGCCGTGGCCCATTGCCCCACCAGCAACGCCAAATTGGCCTCAGGCGCTGCGCGACTGGCCGATATGTGTCGGCTCGGTCTGCGAGTTGGGCTGGGCACGGACGGGCCCGCCTCCAATAACGACCTCGACCTGTGGGAGGACATGCGGCTCGCCTCGCTGGTGGCTCGGCTGCGGACTGGCGATCCGTCAGTGATTTCCGCTCCCGAGGCGCTCGCCCTCGCTACCACGGGTGGGGCGAAGGCGCTCGGGTGGAACGATATCGGGTCATTAACCTCCGGGCGGTGGGCGGATATGGTGCTGGTGCGGTCTACTGATCTCTCGTTCATCCCCCAGACCACAGAGCGGGACCTGCTTTCTCACCTCGTCTGGTCAGCGTCCAGCCGGCTAGTGAGCGAGGTGTGGGTCGCGGGCGAGCGGGTTGTGAAGGACGGCCAGTGCCTGACCGTCGACGTTGAGCGAGCCCAGCGAGAAGTCCAGCAGCGCGCCAACCGCCTCGCGGCTGTGTAGATAGGCGCCAACTTTCCCGCTTGGGAGGTATAATGGATATGTATGGAGCTCGAACAGGTCATTGACTTGCTCGCCGCTTTCGAACGGGAAGGGGTTCAGTACGTTCTTATCGGCTCGATGGCAATGGCGGCTCAGGGGCTGGTGCGGGCAACGCGGGACGTCGACTGTTTCGTGTCTGCGGAGCCCAGCAATGTCGAAAGAATTAAACGCGCGCTGCGTGCCGTTTTCGTTGACGCCAGCATCGACGAGATCTCTAGTGAAGACTTGACGGGAGATTACCCGGTTGTCCAGTATGGTTCGCCTGATGGCGCTTTTGTCATCGACCTAGTTGCCCGGCTGGGTGAGGCGTTCGAGTTTAACGACATCGAGTTTGAGGAGTTGGTCGTGGAAGGCGTCACTGTCCGTGTGGCGACACCTCGCATGTTGTACGAGATGAAGCGTGATACTGTTCGGCCGCAAGATCGCCTAGACGCTGAACGTCTCCGTGAACGGTTCGGGCTGAAGGAAGACGACTGATGCCGGTTCGTAAGTTCCGAGATATCACCGAGGTGTCGCTGCCTCCGCTGGCGCCGCTAGATGGCGAGAATCTGCGGGTGGCCTTCCAGCTAAGCGAGCTGTGCCGCAGGCTTCACCCCTGGACAGCGCCGCGGGGGGTCTTTCGCAATGTCTCGATCGAGCAGGCTCAAACTCGCCGCGCCACGTGGGAGGGTGGTCTCGTGTGGGGGAAATGCTAGGGAAATGGTTGACCCGACTGGAATTCGCGTGGTATCTGTGACTTATTAGGGGTTAGGTGGGCTCGGTGTTGGTTCCGCGCTCCGGTGGCCGGTGAATTTCTCGCGAGGGGGCTTTTCGTGCGTACTTTCCCAAACGGGCTGGATGGCCCTTCATCGCGGGATTATCTTCCGCCACCGCCTGAGGAGCATTCTTCCCGTGGGGGGGGGCATCGTCGGCAGGAGTCAACCCGGTCGCGTCGACCATTGGTGGTGCTGATTACGGTAGTTACCACCCTTGCGGTAGGAGTGGCCGCGGCGTTCGCGGCAACGGGTGATTCAGTGCCGTTTGTTGTACCGACGGATCAAGGTATTCAACCGGCGGGTCAAGGTATTCAGTTT
>Ga0187894_10005437_pt1 | contig 13014 bp, 6 predicted proteins | sample GBC1701081metaG_FD_136650 | JGI IMG/M metagenome (GOLD analysis project Ga0187894, IMG submission 136650) | White microbial mat communities from a lava cave in the Kipuka Kanohina Cave System on the Island of Hawaii, USA - GBC170108-1 metaG ... | reverse complement strand
GGACTTCAGTAAGTTGATCGAAGAGCGCCTGATCTTGCGGCGTAGCGTGTCGGCGTAAGGCGACAATGGTATCGGTCATCGCATCCAGCCCACGTCCTTTCCGGCGCAGCACGGTCGTGAAGGCCAAGTTGAGCGCCTGCGGGTCATCCGGAGCTGACTGGCTGTGGAGCGAGAGTGTGAAATTGGTCTCTGTTGTGAAGAGAGCGAGGTAGGCGAGTTTCTGGCGTTCGGAACCGGCGCTGAGGTTGCGGCTGAGATTGAGTTCGCTGATATCGTTTGCGCGGGTCTGCAATTTAACTGCTTGATCGATTTCTCCTCGGGCTCGATGTAATAACGCAAGGCTGTTTAGAGAAGCAGCTACATTGGGGTGATCCGGACCCAGCGTTTTCTCCCTGATCGACAGCGCGCGTTGATATAATGGTTCCGCTCTGAGGTAATCGCCTTTATTGCGGTAGAGATTGGCGAGGTCATTAAGAGAGTAAGCGACAGCGGGGTGATCCGGCCCTAGCTGTTTTTCTCTGATCGACAGTGCGCGTTGATAGACCTGCTCCGCTTTGACGTAATCGCCTTTAGCTTTATAGAGGTCAGCGAGGTAAATTAAAGGGTAAAAGATTTCATAATAATCCAGCCCCAACGCTTTCTCATAGATCAACAGCTCGCGTTGATATATCTGCTCTGCTTTGGCGTAATCGCCTTTTTTTTTATGGACGGAGGCGAAAAGCTCAAGTAATGTAGCGACCGCCAAGTGATCCGGCCCAAGTGCTTTCTCCATGATCGACAGCGCACGTTGATACAAAGTCTCTGCTTTGGCGTAATCGCCTGTATTGTCCAAATGGAACCCGGCGAGCTTAATAAGAGAACCAACATCATCTGAGTGTTCCAGCACTTGAGCCTTCTCCATGATCAACATCCTGATAGACCGAGCACGTTGCCTCAACAAGCTTACTTTGGCTTTATCTCCTATTCTGTTATCATAAAAACGGGCAAGAACTTCGAGAGAATCGGCGATAGAAGGATGATCCGGCCCGAGCGCTTTCTCCCTGATCGACAGCGCGCGTTGATATAGCGACTCCGCTTTGGCGTAATCTCCTTTTCCGTCGTAGTGGCGGGCGAGGCGACTGAGAGATACGGCGACATCGGGATGATCCGGCCCCAGTTTTTTCTCCCTGATCGACAGCGCGCGTTGATATAATGGTTCGGCCTTCGCGTAGTCGCCTTTGGCCGTGTACAGATCCGCGAGGTTGTTGAGCGAAGTAGCGACATTCGGATGCTCAGGCCCGAGAGCTTTCTCCCGAATCGCCAGCGCACGCTGGTAGAGCGGCTCGGCCTTGGCGTAGTCGCCTTTGTCCCTGTACAGCGCCGCGAGGTTGTTGAGCGAAGTAGCGACATTCGGATGCTCAGGCCCGAGAGCTTTCTCCCGGATCGCCAGCGCACGCTGGTGGAGCTGCTCGGCCTTGGCGTAGTCGCCTTTGTCCCTGTACAGCGCCGCGAGGTTGTAGAGCGAAGTAGCGACATTCGGATGCTCAGGCCCGAGAGCTTTCTCCCGGATCGCCAGCGCACGCTGGTGGAGCTGCTCGGCCTTGGCGTAGTCGCCTTTGGCCCTGTACAGCGACGCGAGGTTGTTGAGCGATTGAGCGACATTCGGATGCTCAGGCCCGAGAGCTTTCTCCAGGATCGCCAGCGCACGCTGGTGGAGCTGCTCGGCCTTGGCGTAGTCGCCTTTGGCCCTGTACAGCGACGCGAGGTTGTTGAGCGATTGAGCGACATCCGGATGCTCAGGCCCGAGAGCTTTCTCCCGAATCGCCAGCGCACGTTCCGCAAGTTGGATTGCCTCGGCGTACTTTCCCTTATCCCGCAGGCTTACTGATTCATTGAATAACTTGGACGCCTCCATCAATGCGCGGTCTCGCTCAGTAGCGGTTCGCAGCTCAATAATCTTCACCTCGTAACGACCTGCCGCCGCATCCTTCTCCAACGGGCGCACCGCTAGCCGGTAATCGCCGCCGGTCTCGATAATCCACGAAACAGGCTCCGGCCCTTCTGTGCCGTTCGGGCTGTCTACCTCAATGAGTTGCTTGCCATCAGTCCCATGCAGCGTCACTACCACATCGATCCCGCGTTGCTCAACCACCAGATTCAGATATTGACCGGCGGCCAGTGTAATCTGATAGGAATGAGACTGCCCTCCGGCCAATTCCCGCTCGATCGGCTTGCCCGGTTCGAGCAGCCGGACTTCTTGAGCCGCTTGTGCCGGACTGCCTGCGCCGGCTTGGGTCTGCGCCTCTTTCCCGGCAGAGGACGCAGGTGAGACAGCCTGTATCCAGGCCAGTAGAAGGCTGATGAAAAGGACGAGACCGCAGTGGGCTGCCCAGGAGCGATACTTTCTTTGAGTTGATTTAGTCGAGAATTGCTGAGCCATTTCGATACCTCCATCAAAGGTAAAGACGACATTCTCTATTGGAACTCACACCCATCTGGCCGAAGAGCAACGGACCGCTGAATGTTGATCACCGGACAGGGCGTCAAGAAAAAATAATTGCAGAATAAAGGGTTTTTATCCTACACAGACGGGCGAGATGATTCAATATTTGGTGGGAGCCGCCGGAAGAAAATTTCAGCGTCCCATCCAATGGTTTGTCCTTCCAGCCTGATTGCTGAGTATCTCGGCGCTCGAAAAAATCCCACGACACACAGACATGTCCGGCGCTTTCACGTCACATTCCAGTAGAAGGCGGAATGGGGCGCAGATAGGGCGCTCCGATCCGGGAAGGGACGGCGCCTTTTTTAGCTGAAGTCGTATCAACACACAAAGGCTCCCTCATGTTTTGCTCGAAATGTAGAACTGAACTACCTGAAGAGGCGGCGTTCTGTCGGAAGTGTGGCTATCAACTGCAAACTGGGTCAACTTGGTATGTATCAAACAAAGCCTTGTTGGTGGCTGCAATTGCTGCGGTGGTGTCACTCGGTAGCGCGGTGATGAGCTACTCTTCCGGCGCTACGTCAAACCTTCCGCCTGACATCCACCCAGACACAACACCATCACCGACGGCATCGCCGGCGGCATCGCCAAAACCGAAATCATCGCCAAGACCGATCCCATCGCCAAAACCGAAATCATCGCCAAGGCCGACTCCATCGCCAAGGCCTACGCCAGCGCCTGTGCCCGTTGCGATCGTGGACGCTTATTTTGAAGTGAAAGATGAAAGTTATAGACGTTGGGAATTTACTGTCAGACCCAACTACAAACAGGCCCGTGTGGTCGGACACATTCAGGTGGAGAAAGGCGGCAAAAAAGATATTAGGGTGATGATAGGTCGGGAGAATGACGAGCCTGTCTACAATGAAATGGTCTATTCTTCCGGGAGTCTGGATCTTCGAATAGAAAAGCCAGGTGATTATTCCATAGTATTCAGCAACGAGCACGCAAGAGTCAAAAACAAGAAGGTTAGCGCCAAAATTACGCTGATGTACAAATAAAATTCACGACATGCTCTCCAGCTTCTACGCACATAACAGTGGAAGGCGGATTGGGTCGCGGGTAGGTTGCTCCGGTCCAGGAACACGGCGTTTGAAAAAATTCCGCGGCACATTTCCAGTTTTCCCGCACCTTATAGCAGAACGGAAGAAACGAGGCCTTGCTGCCTGAAGCTGATGGGCTTCACCGGGCAAGCCTCGGATGCGGATTTTCATGCGTGAGAAGATATTAGTCAGTATCGTATTGCTGTAGCGAGGAGGTGAATCATGAACCACATGGATCAAATAATCTATGGAATATCACAGCTCATCAAGAGCATCAGTCATATGACCGGCCTGTCTCCAGGCCTCGTCGTTATCGGCATAGTGATCTTTATCGTCTTCAGCATCATCGCCAATCGCAACTTGTACAAAAACGCCACGCCGAAACAGAGACGGGACTGGATGCGTAGCGGGGCCGCCAATAAGGCCTGGCAAGATCAAATCAAAAGACAGCGCCGGCATAGTCGTTGAATTAACGCGTAGCCGGCTCAAATAACAACAATCCGTGAAGTCAGAAGAATCTGCACGAAGGCCTGGAACGCCCTTCTTGGATATTCGTGCGTCTTCGTGAGCGAAACCTATAAGGAGAAAGATTATGTTTACGAACAGAAATTACATTGGAGTTCTACTCAGTTTATTGCTCTGCGCGTCCGCCGGCGTCGCGCAGGATGGCGTGCAAGAGAAGCAAGCCGGCGCCACGATCGCAAAAGATGTAACGATCATCATTCAACAGAAACAGGTGCGCTTTACTGCGCAGAAAGCCGTCGAGAAGATTCAGTTGCAGGTTTTCGATCAGGCGGGTGAAACCATCTTTGACAGCGGCCCGATCCTGGGCGCTGAAATCAATTGGCCGTTGCAGAATGTAGCTGGCGAGCCGTTAAAGAGCGGGATCTATGCCTACAAGCTCTCACTCACAGACGCAGGAAGTGAGGAGGCGCGCGTGCGGCGAGGTCAATTCATAGTAGATCAGGCCAAGGACCGCGAGGGGATGGGGGATCGTCTTTGGATAACCGCGAGAACCGAAGATGGCGTTGGCACGGAATTGACCGTCGCCAGCAATGCCGATTCCTTAATCGCGGCGACAGGCAATCAAGCGCATGAAGAGAACAGGAAGGGGGACAATCAGTCTGAAGTTGAGAAGAAGGAAGATGAAAAGAAGAGCGATAAAAATAAAGCTGCTTCGATAATGTCCGTGGATGGTAGCGGCACGGTTGGCAATGTGGCCAAATTTATATCGGCCAATGAGATCGGCAATTCGGTGATTACCGAGGTCAACGGTAATGTAGGAATTGGAACGTCAACGCCCAATCATCAGTTGAGCCTCGGGTGGGGGCCGCCGTGGACTAAATACAATTGGGGCGGAGCCGTTGAGCTTAAAAATGGCTCGGCCATCGGCTGGAACGCCAATGCGGCAGGCAATCGGTTCGGCATCGGTCATACCGATAACGGATTCTACTTTTTCCGCACCAAGAGCGATCCGGGAACCACCAATGAGCTTCCGCTATATGATCTCCACATCAATAAAAACGGTAATGTCGGCATCGGCATTGGCTCTGCTATAGATGGATGGAAGCCGCCCAACCACCGCCTTCGCATCGGCTCTGGACCAGCCTGGACTAAGGTTAATTGGAGCGGATCGGTGGAGCTGGATAATGGTTCAGCCATCGGCTGGCACGCCAATGCGGCAGGCAACCGGTTCGGCATCGGTCATACCGATAACGGATTCTTTATCTTCCGCACCAAGAGCGATCCGGGAACCACAAACGCATATCCGGAATACGATCTCACTATCAACGATTTCGGCACGACTAGTGTGCGCGTGCTTCAGATCACTGGCGGCGCAGACTTCGCAGAGAACTTCGATGTGACCGCCTTGCCCGCAAGCAACGAGGGCAACAAAGCGGAACCCACAAAAGTGGAAGCCGGGATGGTGGTTTCTATTGATCCGGCCAATCCTGGAAAACTGAGGCTCAGCTCACGGGCATATGATCGCGGCGTTGTGGGGATCATCAGCGGGGCAGGCGGCGTCAACCCAGGAATGATCATGGGGCAGGAAGGCACGCCCGCTGATGGCAAACATCCGGTGGCGTTGAGCGGTCGCGTCTATTGTTGGGTTGACGCTCGGTACGGCGCGGTCAAACCGGGCGATTTGCTCACGACCTCACCCACTCCGGGTCATGCCATGAAGGTTCGCAACTCCGCCAAAGCGCAAGGCGCAATTATTGGTAAGGCGATGACCGGATTGAAGCGGGACAAGGGCCTGACGCTCATGCTCGTCACATTACAATAAGTGGTGGTGCGCAAAAAGTAATGCTGAGAGTTGCGAGAGCCTTCTTCACCGCAGAGGTGCAGAGACCGCAGAGGGAGCGCAGAGAGCTTGCTGGAAGGCTCTTTTCTCTCTCTTCTTCTCTGCGAAGCCTCCGCGTTCTCTGCGCCTCTGCGGTGAAGAAGGCATTACATTTTTAGCGCTACCCAAATAAGTAACTGAAAGGAAGGTTGTTATGCGAATTACTATTACCTTGATATTATCGTTCGGGTTGGTGTCGGTACTGGCGCCATTTTTAACGCCTGCATCTCAACTTCAACAGCAACCAAATCAAACTGAGCAAAAAAGCGGGTGTGGAACAGTAATCCAGCCTGGGCAATTGGAGGCCGATCTTGCTCGGACAGCCAAACTCGGTGTGAAGAGCATAGCTACTCAACAAGTGAACCGGCCATACCATCTGCCGTTGACGATTCATATAGTGCGTCGCACCGACGGTACCGGAGGTTTCGCTCTCGATAAGTTGGCGGTTGCCATGAAGGATTTGAATCGAATATGGCGCCCCGCAGGCATTCAATTCTATATCTACGGAGATATTGATTATATTAATGACGACACACATTTTGATCTTCCCGAAAGTGGTCAGGCGCGAGGGAACCTCCATAGAGTAAACAATGTCGGCAATACAATCAATGTCTATTTCACTAACCTTCCCAGGTGTGGCTATGCTTCGTTTAGTACCAATAGTACCAACGACCCTCCTCAGGCTGTGTTGATGGATAACTCCTGCGCCGGTGTTCCATGGGATCCTTCATCGTTCGCTCATGAACTTGGGCATTATTTTGATTTGTACCATACACATGAGACAAGTAAGGGGGTCGAATGTCCGAACGGATCCAATTGTAAAAGCGCTGGAGATCTTTTGTGCGACACGCCGGCCGACCCGGGCTTGGGAGGGATAGTGGATGCGTTTTGCGCGTATACAGGAAGCGACGCTACTCCGGAGAATTGTGATAACACTCCATATAACCCGCCTACCCGAAACGTGATGTCCTATTCTAGGCGCACATGTGGAACTGAGCTGACGAAAGATCAAATCAGTAAAGCGCTGTCGGTTTTACTTTCCGATCGTCGAAACAATTTGATTGACACCTTAACACATTATGTTTCTCTCAACGGGATTGACTTCCCCTTCTTCAGATTCGGCATCGGCTTATGTTCATATAGAGTCCCGTGCAGAACCATATCAAGAGCCGTAACCATTGCTAATCCCGGAGACCATATATTTATGGAACCCGGCAGGTATCAATCATTCTCCCCGAATATTACCAAGCGAGTGTTTTTACATAGATGGGAACTTGAAGGAGGAGCAGTTCATATAGAACGTTAGTGGGCGTGCCCGCAGGGCAACCGCAATATGGCTAGTTGACCAAGGTCGAAGTCTCGCGCGAGATCGTTCGTCTTGAGTGGAAAGCTGCCGGCTACGTCTCCAATCAAAACAAAAAATCAGCAAGCCCACGGAGGGCCAATGGCGACACAGTCAACATCAGAATCAAAAGAAGTAACGCGATTGCTCCAAACCGGGTGGGCGCGCCACCGAGCAGCAGGCGGCCCAGCCGATTCCCAACCCATTCAATGAAATCGTTGCCAGGAAGCTCGTTCAAGCTGCCGGCGGCGCGCCAAGCGAGTTGCGCATCGAGCGTCTGCCATTCACGCGGCAGCTGGCCGATAGCGAACGCCCGGAGTTGTCCGCAATTCTCAACCTTCGTAAAACTGCTTAAGGAAGAGGTCCTCAACAATGACGAGGCCATTCGAGAGAGGCGATGTTCTCAAACGCCGCTATACCATCGATCACGAATTGGGACGCGGAGGCATAGGCATTGTCTACCTGGCGTATGATCAGCGCTTGCACGACATGCCGGTGGTGATCAAATTTCTCCTCGAAGAGTCGACTGAGAATGACTGGCTCATAAATAAATTCAAGCAGGAAGCCGAAGCTCTATCACGCATTAATCATCCGGGCGTAGTCCATGTCATGGATTGCGACATCACAGATGACGGCAGATCATTTTTCGTGATGGAGTTCATTGACGGGAAACCGTTGCAGTCAGTTATGAATCCCGACGGCCTGGGCTTTGAATTCGCCGCGCAGATCCTGAAGCAAATAGGAAGCGCGCTGCATGCCGCGCATCAATGCAATGTATTCCATCGCGATCTCAAACCCGGCAATGTGCTGCTGCAAAATTTGAGCGCCGGCCGGATGCAGGCCAAACTAATCGATTTCGGGATTTCCAAGGTTACGGATTCTAAAGCGGCGACAAGTACAAAGTCATATGTTCTGGCAGGCTCGCTTCAGTACATGGCGCCCGAACAAATATCCGGAGGTTCAATATCCGCTTCGACGGATATTTATGCGCTGGGAATAATCGCCTATGAAATGGTTACCGGCCGGAGACCTTTTAAGCCGGATGCGCAGAACCAGGTCGCCATGATCCAACAAATCCTGGATATGCAGGAAGCGGAAGACGTGGTGGAGCCGAAACGATTACGCCCCGGCCTTCCCGAAGCTGCAGAGGCGCTGATTCTAAGCGCGCTCTCGTATGAGGTTGCGGATAGACCACAGAACGCCCAGACCTTCGCCGACGATCTGGCTGCTGCGCTTGTCGGTGAAACTGCAGACCCGCCTTCTCAACGAACGTCCAAAGCGTTTAAGCCCACGACATCATATCGATCAACCCGGCCTCGAAGCGTTCCGGAAATACAGAAAGAGCCCGGCACACCGGGGTGGAAGTACATATTCTTGCAGACAATCTCCGATGTCGCAGGCGCCACCGCAATTATTCCCGCTACTATGATCTTAAACTCAGTGGTTGCGGGGCAACGCGACCCGTCCGGTTTTTTTACGCCGCTGCTGGTCCTTCTAGTCTTACTCATCGCCGGAGCTTCACTGAAAAAGATCTTGAAATCTTTATACTCATTTTCAAACGCTCCGGGTCTCAAACTCATCCTCCTGTGGGCAATCCGGTTCGCTGTATTGTTTCTCTTCATCATACAATACGCAGGCGACCTCCTTAGAGTCGGAGTAATGAATATTTCGGTAACCAGTTGTGTTGTTATTCTCATCATAACCAGCTTTTTCGAGACGTTATTGAATGAGCGCAAAGCGCTGTTGAAGAAAGATTATGGCGGGAAGGATAGTTACAACGCACGATGGATAGAGGGAAGGGCGATTTCGCTGGTCATCGGTTTGATAGTCGCCCTCATCCTCAGCATAGATATGTTAGGGCGCATCCATAGCCATTTCAGCGGCCATTCCACCCAAACGCAAACCACGACAACGCGACTTCAATTTCGTCGGGGGACCACCTCAACGAATGTTTCCGGCCAAATCTACCCTGGGACAAGAAGCCAATACGTTCTGGAAGCGCGTTCCGGGCAGAGCTTATCGGCGACAGTCAATTCAGGCAATAACTGTGTTGTTTTCGATAACGGAGGGACAAGCCGGAGCTATAGAACGCATTCTGGCGACAACTACGTTTACCTTCAAAACAACTGCGGCAGCGCAATGAGTTTTACCATGACAGTGTCAATCAACTAAGACGCTTTTTACCTTTGATGGAGGTATTGAAATGACTCAGCGATTCTTGACTATGTCAACTCAAAGAAAGTATCGCTCCTGGGCCGCCCACTGCGGTCTCGTCCTTTTCATCAGCCTTCTGCTGGCCTGGATACAGGCTGTCTCACCTGCGTCCTCTGCCGGAAAAGAAGCGCAAGCCAAGGCCGGCGCGGACAGTCCGGCGCAAGTGGATCAGGAGGTCCGGCGGCTCGAACCGGGCAAGCCGATTGAGCGAGAATTGGCCGGAGGGCAGTCTCATTCCTATCAGATTACACTGGCCGCCGGTCAATATCTGAAACTTGTGGTTGAGCAACGCGGCATCGACGTGGTGGTCAAGCTGTTTGGAGTGGACGGCAAGCAGATCACAGAGTTTGATTCCGAAATCAGGACGCAGGGACAGGAGATGATGTCGTTGGTGGCCGACGCTGCCGGTAACTATCGGGTGAGTGTGCAGGCGAAACAGCAGTCGGCGCCTGTCGGACGATACGAGATTCGAGAGGTTGAGATACGCGCTGCGACCGAGAAAGACCGCGCATTGGAGGAAGCGCACAAGCTACATACAGAATCTCGCAGATTGTCATCCTCGGGCAAGAATGATGAGGCGCGCTCGCTCGCCGAGCGCGCATTGGAGATCAGAGAGAAAGCGTTGGGGCAGGACCACCTCGATGTCGCTTTATCCCTCAATAATCTCGCTAATCTCTATTACGATAAAGGCGATTATGCCAGAGCAGAAACACTGTATAAACGCGCGCTGTCAATCAGGGAGAAGGCGCTGGAACCAGAACATCCCGCTGTCGCTCAATCTCTTAATGACCTCGCCCTCCTCTATTATCGCGGTCTAGGCGATTACGCTAAAGCAGAGCCATTATATCAACGCGCTCTGTCGATCAGGGAGAAATCGCTCGGGCCAGATCACCTTGAGGTCGCTCGGTCTCTTAATAACTTGGCCGTCCTTTATCGCGCTAAAGGCGATTATGCCAAGGCTGAGCCGTTGTATCAGCGTGCGCTGTCGGTCCAAACGAAAGCGCATGGACCGAATCACCTTGATGTCGGCAACACCTATAATAACCTTGCCATCCTCTATCGCGCTCAAGGTGATTACGACAAAGCTGAGCCGTTTTATCAACTTGCTCTGTCAATCAGGGAGAGAGCTCTGGGCCCGGATCATCCTGCGATCGCAGTCTCTCTATTTAACCTCGCCATCCTCTATGACGATAAAGGCGATTACGCCAAAGCGGAACCGTTATTCCATCGAGCATTGTCGATGAGGGAGAAATCGCTGGGACCGAATCACCCGGAGGTCGCTCTATTCATCAATAGCCTCGCCATCCTCTATAAAAATAAAGGCGATTACTCCAAAGCGGAGCCGCTGTATCAACGCGCTCTGTCGATCATGGAGAAAGCCCTGGCGCCAGATCACCCTGATGTCGCTTTCTGTTTAAATAACCTTGCCGTCATTTATAACGATAAAGGTGATTACGCCAAGGCTGAACCGTTGTATCAACGCGCTCTATCAATCTGGGAGAAAAGGCTAGGACCTAATCACCCCGATGTCGCCCCGTCTCTTAATAACCTTGCTATTCTCTATCGCGCCAAAGGCGATTACTCCAAAGCGGAGGCGTTGTATCAACGCGCGCTGTCTATCTTGGAGAAATCGCTTGGGCCGGAACATCCCAGTATAGCTCAATCTATCTATAACTTCGCCGGCCTCTATAAAGTCAAAGGTGATTACGCCAAAGCAGCGCCAATGTATCAACGCGCTTTATCGATCATGGAGAAGACGCTGGGACCGGATCACTCTCATGTCGCCTCTTCTCTCAGCAGCCTTGCGTTATTACATCGGTCTCGAGGAGAGATCAAAGAGGCTATCACACTGCAGGCTCGCGCCAATGAGATCAGCGAACGCAATCTCAGCCGCAACCTCATGGCCGGTTCCGAGCGCCAGAAACTTGCCTACCTCGCTCTCTACTCAAAAGAGACCAATCTCACATTCTCGCTTCACAATCTGTCGGCTACGGATGACTCGCAGGCGCTCAACCTGGCTTTCACGACCTTGCTGCGCCGGAAAGGGCGCGGGCTGGATGCGATGACCGATGCGATTGCCGCCTTACGCCGTAATGCTGCGCCACAGGACCAGACGCTCTTCGATCAGCTTACCGATCTCCGCCGACAATTGGCTGTCCTCACACTCAGAGGACCAGATGCGGCCAACCCGGAGACTTACCGGGTAAGGATCAAGCCGCTCGAGGAACAATATGAGAAGGTGGAGGCCGAACTCAGCGCCCGCAGCGCCGCCTTTCGCGCGCAATCACAACCGGTCACGCTCGCCGCTGTTCAAGCGGCTTTACCCGTAGACAGCGCTTTAGTCGAATTCGCCGTTTACACACCGCTGGAGCCTCAATCCGAGAAGAGCAAACCGGCGCGCTATCTCGCCTATGTGCTTCCAGCGCAAGGCGGGCCCAAATGGGCAGACCTCGGTGAAGCTGCAGTGATTGATGGCGCCGTCGCTGCCTGGCGCAAGACGCTGATGGCTGAAGAAGATAAGAGTGGAAAGCTCAGGTTCAAGGATGCCAGGCCGCTAGCACGGGAGTTGGACGAGTTGATAATGCGTCCGGTGCGCAGTTTGATCGGCAAAACACAGCGATTGCTGATTTCGCCCGATGGCTTGCTCAATCTGATTCCCTTCGCGGCGTTGGTGGACGAAAGTGGTGAATATCTGGTGAGCAAATACACGATCAGCTACTTGACCAGCGGACGCGACTTGCTGCGCCTTCAAGCGCCACAAAAGAGCAAGAGTGATCCGCTCGTCGTAGCCAATCCCTCCTTCGGCCTACCTGACCCGTCGCGTACCCTATTAAAACCACTACAGCCACTGCTGGCCTCGGAGGATGAAGCGATGGCGATCAAGACAGTGTTACCGGAGGCCTCATTACTATTGCGGGAGCAAGCGACCGAAGCGGCGCTCAAGCAGGCCAAGGCCCCGTGGATCTTGCACGTCGCGACCCACGGCTTCTTCTTCAGTGACCAACAGAAAGCTCCGCCGCCGCTGGCGCGCGGCGTCTTCGGCGAAGACCCGCTGCGCATGTCGGATATGCAACTCAGCAAGTGGGCGGCGAGCGTCAAAGATCCGTTGTTGCGTTCCGGCCTAGCGCTGACGGGAGCCAATAAAGGCAAGAGCGGGGATGACGATGGACTCCTGACGGCGTTGGAAGCGGCGGGAATGGATTTGTGGGGAACAAAACTGGTCGTGCTCTCGGCCTGCGATACCGGAGTGGGAGAGGTGAAGAACGGCGAAGGCGTGCAGGGATTGCGACGCGCGCTGGTGTTGGCAGGATCGGAGAGCCAGGTCATGAGCCTGTGGCCTGTATCGAATGAAGCGACCAGGGATTTGATGATCGCTTATTACAAGACGCTGATGCGGGGAGAAGGACGAGGCGCCGCGCTGAGGCAAATCCAGTTGCAATTGCTGCGGAGCAAGAATCGCCGACACCCGTTCTACTGGGCGGCCTTCATCCAGTCGGGAGAATGGGCGAATCTGGAAGGCAAGCGATAGGAATGTAAGGAAGGGCGATACCCGAGCAGTCGCAGTCTATCCTGCACGATGACTGGCTAAATTTTC
>Ga0187894_10005436_pt1 | contig 13015 bp, 9 predicted proteins | sample GBC1701081metaG_FD_136650 | JGI IMG/M metagenome (GOLD analysis project Ga0187894, IMG submission 136650) | White microbial mat communities from a lava cave in the Kipuka Kanohina Cave System on the Island of Hawaii, USA - GBC170108-1 metaG ... | reverse complement strand
CTGTTCTGCTGACTCTTCACCACATACATACAATAATAACACACCCGTTTCAGCAAGGTAGCTTGCCATTTGAAGCATGAGGGTGGATTTACCAATGCCCGGATCCCCTGCTAACAAGAGAAGAGAGCCTGCAACAAGACCACCCCCTAAAAGAAGATCGCATTGAGAAAAACCCGTAGGCAGCCTTTCTACAATATTTTCTTGAATTTGATCCAACCGCAGCGGTTGAGAAGCCGGCAAAAAAAAGGAAGAACGCTCTGCCTTTACCTCCTCTTCAAAACTATTCCAACTCTGACAAGAGCTACAGCTTCCACTCCACTTGGCTTGACGATGTTGACATATCCGACATACCCACTCCCCTTTAACCTTTGTCATCTCTTCCCTTTAACGCATTTTTAGCGGCTTCTTGCTCTGCTTCTTTTTTGGAGGCTCCTTTTCCCCTACCCGCCTCCTGATCGCTGAGATAAACAGCAATGAGAAAAGTTCTATTGTGATCAGGTCCCGTTTCTTCAATGGTTTTATAAACAGGAGATTTTTGATAATTCTTTTGTGAATATTCTTGCAGTTCTGCTTTCCAATTGCGCGTCGGGTTTTCTAGTATCTTTAAGACTTCTTCTTCAAAATGCAACCAAAATACTCTTTTAATTTCATCTACTCCTCCGTCGATGTATATAGCCCCGATTAGAGCCTCAAACAAATCGGCTAGAATGCTCTCTCTTCCTTTTCCCTGATTCATCCTCTCTCCCTTACCCAAAAGGACAAAGGGATCGAGTTGCCATTTTAATAAAAATTTGGCACAATTGCTTGTTTCTACTACAGCAGCTCTCAGTCTAGAGAGCTCTCCTTCTGGAAGCGAAGGAAGATGGTTATAGAGATAGTCAGAGACCAAAAAACCCAAAATAGCATCTCCTAAGAACTCCAATCGCTCATTGTTCTCTCCTAAAAGAAGACGATTTTCATGCAAAAAAGAGCGATGGGTAAAAGCCTGTATCAATAATTTTTTATTTTTAAATTGATAATCCAGAGATTCTTCAATAGAAGAAAAATGAAGAATTAAATCTTCCATAGACCTATCATCTTAATCATTATTTCTATACAAAATAGGTAAAATTAAGTGAGATTAAATCCTCATATCAAAAAGATGCAACAAAAATACCTCTTTTCCCTAATTGAGAGTAAAGAAAGAAAGATGAGAGCAAAAAATCCTCATGCTCTCATTGCCAATCTAGGGATAGGAGATGTCATCCTACCTCTGGCTCCTACCATAGCCAGAAGTATTCAGAACGCCATTCAAGAAATGACAATAGCGGGACAGATGAAGGGTTATGGCCCTAGCGAAGGGTATCTCTTTCTCCGTGAGGCCATTGCCCAACAAAGCTACAAAGGTCTTTCCATTGCTTCAGATGAAATTTTCATTTCTGAGGGTGCTAACTGTGATATGACCAGCTTGCCAGAACTATTTAGCAATCGATGCAAAATTGGGATTATAGACCCCACCTACCCTGCTTATTTAAGCTCCATCACTCTTTCGGGGAAAAAGTCGAAAGTGACGTTGATTCCCTGCTTAGAAGAAAACCACTTTGTCCCCTTTCCCCCAAAAGAGCATCTAGACATCGTCTACTTATGCTCTCCTAATAACCCAACCGGGATAGCCATGTCCCGGGAAAATTTAAGGAAATGGGTAGAATATGCACATAGAGAAAAAGCAATACTTCTTTTGGATAATGCTTATGAAGCCTTCATTACGTCTCCTGACGTCCCCCGTTCCATTTATGAAATCGACGGTGCAAAGGAAGTAGCGATTGAATCAAGAAGTTTCTCCAAATCAGCCGGATTTACGGGATTGCGTTGTGCTTATCTTGTCATCCCTCGTGCAATTTTAAAAAATAAATTAAGAGACATGTGGGAAAAGAGGCAATCGATCAAGTCAAATGGTGTTTCTTATCCTATTCAACGAGGGGCAGAAGCAGCCCTCTCTGCAGAAGGCATCTTTGAGACACAACAACAAATTGTTTACTATCTTCATCAAGCCAAGTTGTTAAGGCAAGAATTGCTAAAGCTCGGATTCTCTTGTTTTGGAGGGCAAGATTCCCCCTATATTTGGTGGAAAACCCCTAAAGGAGAGGGGTCTTGGGAATTTTTTCAAAAAATCTTGGAAAAGAATCATCTAATTTCAACCCCTGGGTCTGGATTTGGGATATATGGAGAGGGATATGTACGCCTTTCTGCCTTTACCACTCAAGATCAAACCGAGTTAGCACTCGCTCAAATAAAGAGCATTTCAAAATGAAGCTGCAAATTTCCCAGAGCCATCGAGATTTTTTTGCACTCAATAGATTTATTGAGTTTGAAAACCTGCTCTCCTTAGAGGAAGGTCTCATGGTTTCACAAACAATCGATGCTATCTTGCTAAAAAAGAGACTTTCGCAAGCCACATCGCCCCAGGATCTCTTTCTCAAAGGAAGAGATCTATGGAGAAATAGCCCTCAGGTGTGGAATTTTGTTTCCTCCAAAAAATTCTCTCAGATCGGATCTCAACTACTTCATCCTCATTTACCCCAGCGACAAATATCCCTTCGGCTTGGATTCGACCAACTACTGGAAATAGGAAAAACAGCATTTCCCTCATTTTACCCTGCTTCTACGCTGCAAGAAGTTACCTCTATCCAACCGCTGCTCGGTTTCATCCTCTTTCATTTCCGAGGAGAGCCGATTGATTCCCCCCCCTTTCCTAAGGAAAAGGTCAATGCAGTTTTTGTTTCTCCACACTACCTCATGCCTTGGGATCTTCTATTTCAAAACATGCTTCAAAGATTTTTTATCATCGCGTATTGCGCCAGTAACTCTCTCTACCTTTTTCAGCCCAAAGACCTTCATACTCACGAGCTAAAGAGAATGGGGTATGGTTTTGGAGATCACCTCGAGGGGAAATACCACCCTCTTATTTTTAAATCGATTTAAAGGCATCTGAAAGGATACATTTGTGAATTAAAAGGTTTTTCTCCTTGTTTAAAGGTTCTATTATTGCTTTGATTACTCCATTTACTTCAGAGAGTGAGGTAGATTATGAGAATCTAAAAGAATTGGTGAATTGGCACATTGAAGAGGGTTCCCAAGGTATCGTGTGTTGTGGAACAACAGGAGAATGCCCGGTACTATCGGATCAAGAGAGAGTTGCCATCATTAAAACCGTTGTCGAGACTGCCCGCCACAGGGTCCCCGTGATTGCCGGAACGGGAACTTTTGACACTCGTACCACGGTAAAAAACAGCATTCAAGCCAAAGAACTAGGGGTGGATGGCTGTTTAGTCGTAGTGCCTTATTACAATTGTCCAACATTAAAGGGATGTTTTCTTCACTACAGAGAAGTCAGTAAATTAGAAGTGCCTATAATCGTGTACCATCACCCCAAAAGGACGGGTGTTTCTCTCCCCGCTCAAGCATTGGCAGAAATTTGCCATTATCCCTCTATAGTAGGCATTAAAGAAGCCTCTGCCTCATTGGACCTCTCTCAAGAGCTGATCTGCTCCTTTCAACTTCCTGTTTTATCTGGAAATGACCTCTTAACCCACTCGATAATGAAGATGGGGGCCATCGGTACTATTTCTGCAGCGGGGAACATCTTTCCCAAGCTTTGGAGGGACTTCATTGAGAGTTTCATAAAGCAAGATACTCGAAGAGGAGAGGAGATCTATGCATTATGCACCCCGCTGCTACATGCCTTGTTTCTGGAAACCAATCCTCAAGGCGTCAAATATGCTCTTAGCTTAATGGGGAAATCCTCTTCTCACCTACGATTACCCCTCACCGAGCCTGACGAAACTACAAAATGGGAAATTTTTCATTCTCTGAGCAAGCTAATCCCTTCTCAGTTGAAACAACAAAACCCTTCCCCTCCCTTCACGCACACATCTGTTCTTTGATCACGTTTTTAAAGTGAGAAAATCTCTATACTTTTTGAGAAGATCTCGATACCGAACCGCCTCTTCAAAGAGGAGATTTTTAGCTGACTCTCTCATTTTCTTTTCACATTCCTCAGCTTTCTTCGTCAGCTCGTCAAAAGAAAGATGGTGGGAAATTTCTTCCTCAACGGGATCGAGATCTTCGCCAAATGTCTGCATGAGACCTTCTAAAACCGCTCTTCGCGTACTTTGCGGAACGATTCCAACCCGCTGATTATGACTTTCTTGAAGAATGCGCCTCTCGCGCGTAATATCCAAAGTACGTTGGATTGACTTCGTTATTCTATCGGCATACATGATCACACATCCCTCTACGTTGCGTGCGGCACGTCCACAAGTTTGAATAAGCGCCGTATCACTACGAAGAAACCCCTCTTTATCGGCATCAAAAATCAGGACGAGAGAAACTTCAGGTATATCTAGACCCTCTCTTAACAGGTTGATCCCCACCAACACATCGATCTTGCCACGGCGGAGATCGTTGATGGTGGCCACTCGCTCCAACGTGTCCACATCCGAGTGAAGGTAATTGGCTGAAATTCCTATTTCTACTAAATAGTGCGTAAATTCTTCTGCTAATTTCTTAGTAAGAACCGTGACGAGAACGCGGTTGTTTTTATCAATCGCTCTTCGAATCTCTTGGAGGCCATCATCTACTTGATTGAGAGCAGGCCTCATCAAAATAATTGGGTCCAACAACCCCGTTGGGCGAATTACCTGTTGCACAACCTCTCCATTGGCTTCCTTAACCTCCCATTGACCGGGAGTAGCAGAAACATAGACAACCTGATGGATACGACGATAAAATTCCTCAAACTTTAGGGGGCGATTATCGTAAGCAGAGGGAAGACGAAATCCAAATTCTACTAGAGAATTCTTTCGAGAACGATCGCCATGGTACATCGCGTGAATTTGAGGCAAAGTTTGGTGGGATTCATCTACAAACAAAAGAAAGTTTTGCGGAAAATAGTCAATCAGACAGGGAGGCGGCTCTCCTGCTTGACGACCGCTAAAATGACGAGAATAATTTTCAATTCCCTTGCAGTTACCGGTTTCCTTGAGCATCTCGACATCTTGTCGTGTCCTTTCTAAAATTCTCTGCGCTTGAAGATGCTTACCCTGTTGCTGAAAAAATTCTACAGTCTGAGCTAACTCCTCTTGAATTGTTTCGATAGCACGAAGCTTTACTTCTTTTGGGGTCACGTGGTGGGATCCCGGAAAGAGAAGAATCTGTTCTTCAACAGATTTAATCTTTCCCGTTAGAGGATCAATACCGCTGATTCTCTCCACTAAATCTTGAGCAAACTCGATCCTATAGGCTAAGTCTTCTTCGTAAGCTGGCATGATTTCGATCATCTCTCCTCGAATGCGGAAGCTGGCTCTTGCTAAATCCAGATCGCTTCTTTTATAGGACATCTGCATTAATTGAAGACAAATGACCTCTTTTTGATAGCGATTTCCCAAGGAAAGAAGAAGTTGCATTTGGATGTAATATTCGGGCAGTCCCAACCCATAAATGCATGAGACAGAAGCAATGATAATCACATCTTCTCGTTCAATGAGGGAGCGGGTAGCAGAAAGACGCATCCGGTCGATCTGGTCATTAATGACTCTCTCCTTCTCAATGTACGTATCGGTACGAGGAATATACGCTTCGGGTTGGTAGTAATCGTAATAGGAAACAAAATATTCCACCGCATTTTGGGGAAAAAATGCCTTAAACTCTTGATAAAGTTGAGCAGCTAAAGTTTTATTGTGTGCTAAAATCAATGTAGGTCTTTGCACTTGAGCAATCACATTTGCCATGGTAAAGGTTTTCCCAGAGCCTGTAATCCCCAATAAAACCTGCGACTTTCGATGGTTAGCACATCCTCTAGTAAGTTTTTCAATCGCAGAAGGTTGATCCCCTTTTGGTAAAAAAGGAGTTTGAAATTTAAACATGAAGGGTGAGATGAAACATATTAGCGAGCTGAAAAATAAGAACAAAACATCCTATGAGCATCACGGCGATTAGGAGACTTTTCCCTCCGGCTACCCGATATGCGGTGTCATACTGACGGCGATTTTTCCAAACCATGATTGCCGGAAAAACACCAAAAAGAAGGGAAGCGCACACCCCTCCGCCAAAATTCAATGCCTGAATAAAAAAGTCAGGATAGACAAGAGCAAAAATCAGAGGAGGGAGCAAGGTTAACACGCAAAGTGGCACGCTTTCATGTTTTTCTCCCTTAACGCGAAAGGCATCAGCAAAAAAATGAATCAATGCCAACGCTTGTGCTAAAAAGGAACTAAGTAGGGCGAAAAAAGCGAGTATCTCTGCAAAAATGCCTATCCATGAAACTCCAAGAATCCTCACAATGACATCGGAAACGGAAAGACCTTTTTTGAGACTAGAAGTAATCCCCCACTCTCCATCTATGGGAAGGATTCCCAAAACCACCAAATTCCAAATGAGATAGATCAAAAGAGCTGCAAAACTTCCCAAAAAAATCGATTTTTTTATTTTGTGAAGATCATTTTTTAGATAATCACACAGAGTAGGAATGATATTATGATACCCAAAAGAAATGATGAGAAGAGGTAAGGAAAAAAAGAGAAAACTAAAGTTAACATAACTCAATAGCTGTGACTGGATGGAAGTGATACTCAAAAATACCATACCTAGATAGGCAGTAATTTTTCCGGCAACAAAAAATCGATTCCAATAATCAACAGAGTGGGTCCCTTGATATGCTAACCATCCAAAGAAAAGAGTAAAAAAAATAGCTCCTGCCCATGGAGGAAAGGGAATGGAAAAAACTGCGTTTAGATAGGTAGCGGCCAAATTACCGATCCCTGAGATATACGCAACTAAAAGGGAGTAAAAAAGAAAAAGATACAATATCCCGCTCAACCACTTCCCACTCCAACCCAGCGTTCTTTTGGCCATGGACAAAAGGTTAACCCTTTCCAAAAAAGAGGCATGCACTTCCACAATTAATAAAGCAGTGATCATCGAAAAAATCCAAGCGAAAAACAACATAAAGAGGGAAGGGAAAAAACCTAAGATTCCCGTTACGAGGGGAAGAGCCAACATTCCAGCCCCAATACAACTCCCCAAAACAATGAGAGCCCCCCCTAAACAACTCCCCTTAAGAGTAGTCATCAAACTCTCTGCCTTACTTGCTTGTTTTGCTCTGAGCGCACTTCTTGAGAGAGGCGGCCCAACTCATAACCCCCAAAATCAACAAATTTAAAAAACCTTCGAAACGAAGGAAAAACCATAGAAACCTGTTGGGCCAACTCCTGAGCAATCCATCGATAAACGGGATGCCCTGCAGGAGAAGAACGGAGCTCACAGAGCCATTGAAGGGAACGGAGATTCACGTGAAAATACCACCTGATATGATAGGCCATAGGAACGAGATATTGCGCTTCTTCTGGAAATTCTCTAGCTATCGTGTCATAGCTGTTCTTAGCGCTTTCTAAGGCTAGAGTATACTCTGCGCAGAGGGGCGTGTCCAGCAGTTCGCGGGGGAGATGATACCCAAAATTGCAACTCAATCTCTGTCTTTCTTGAGTGAGAATACGGTGTCGTTGAAGATCGCGATAAGCTCCAAAATCAGCTAAACATTCAAAAGTAAACATAGCGTGCTCTAAAGCACGAGGAGATTTCTGTCTTCGATGCTGGCGATGCTGAACCGCACTATCTAAAATATGATCTACCTCCTTCTCCGAAAGATGACGACAGTGCTCATGCAGCCTCTCTAAACCTACCTCAACATGGGGAAATAACAAAGCAGCTGCCACCCGAAGAGGAGCATCTTGATCGTAATAAATCAGTCGCACTCCAACAGGAGAAGAGAGATTTTTTAAAGAATGAAGGTCGGGGGTCGGAAGAGCTTGCAAGGCGGAAGAAAGCTGTTTGCGATAAGAAGAATAGCTATTTTGATCTCTATGATCCTTGCTTGCTCTTCGAATAAAGGAGGGGATAACCTTATGCAGTTCTCGATAAGATTGCTCTCCAATTTCTTGAAGCTCTTTCAGTGGATGAACATTGAGGGTTTGGAGCAGTTTCTCAAAAAATCTCCCATTTCCATAAACACCCATATTCGTCAAAGTGCTTGCCGGCAAAAGTCCTCTCAGACAATCAAGCACCTGAGCCCTTAGAGCGGCCGAATAAGCAGCGAGGGAAAGAGAAGAGGGTCGAGAGTTGCGCGATTCAAGAATTGCGGTAAGGGGTGATATTAATTGCGAATAGGTATGAAACAAGGAGCTACAAGTATCTAAGTAAAGGTTTCGATAAGGAGAAGTGATCAGTCGAGGTTCTTTATAAAAAGGGTACTCTTGTTGAGAGGTTTTTTGAAAAAAGACATAACGAGTAGACTTTTCTAAAGGGGAACCCCCTATTCTCGCATCCTCGATCACCTTAGTCGCTATTAAAGAAAGGTTTTCAATGGCTAAATGAGCTCCACCCAATTCTCCTATGGAATCATCTCCATACCCATCTAAAATTCTATTGTAAAAATCTTGAGCCTTTTCCACATCCAGTTGCTGCTCATTTACAGAGGAACAAGAGTTAAAAGAGCTCCATTCATTGGGGATAAACTCTTTCAAAAGTAGAGAACGAAGAGAGCTACTTGAACGAGAATACCTAGAAAAAAGAGCACCCTTAACTACCTCTGGAAGGTGGGTTAATGCAAAGATAGAACCTTCCGTGTTGGTTACATAACGACTAAGAATAGCCAATTCCTTTTCTGAAAATCCTTCACTCATTACCGATTTCTCCCAAAAGTAATATGAGACCTCTAAAAAAGCAGCTCCTCACTCTGAGGAGGGAGCTACGTAAAGAGTTTTTCTTTACCCCACATTGACAGTATGTCGGAAACTGAGCTTTTATTTATACTCTTGCATAGGGAGAATTCGAAAGTGTTATCAAAAAAATTTCGTCGCAATTTTTTAAATTATTTTAAACAACATCATCATCAAATTCTTCCCTCTTCCTCCGTAATCCCTCATGAAGATCCCTCGCTGTTTTTTACCAACGCGGGAATGAATCAGTTTAAAAAAGAATTCCTAGGTAAAGGTAGGAATAATTACACAAAGGTGGCGACAGCCCAAAAATGCATCCGCGTGGGGGGTAAACACAATGACCTAGACAACGTCGGACATACTAATCGTCACTTAACTTTTTTTGAAATGCTTGGCAATTTTTCATTTGGAGAGTATTTCAAGAAAGAAGCTATCGATTTTGCATGGCAAGTCACAACCGATATCTTTGAGTTCGATCCTGATCGCATTTGGGTTACTTTTTTCAAAGAAGATGAAGAAGCTTTCGAGATATGGAAAAAAAAACTTCCTGAACATCGCCTTATTCCGATGGATGAAAAAGAAAATTTTTGGTCAATGGGAACAACCGGGCCTTGCGGGCCCTGCTCAGAGCTGTACTACGACAAGGGAGATCGATCCCATCAAATTCCTTCACTTCAAGCTGACACGGAAGGAGAACGCTACCTCGAATTCTGGAACCTGGTATTCATGCAATTTGATCGAGATTCTTCTGGGAAAATGCTCCCCCTTCCCACACCGTCTATTGACACAGGAGCAGGTCTAGAGCGTCTAGTTTCCATTAAGATGGGGGTGGACAACCTCTTTGCCACTGATATCTTAAGAGAGTTAATCAGCAAAATTGAAGAAGTAACTCATAAAGTTTATCGAATCGAAGATGAAAAAACAGCACCAGCATTTCACGTCATCGCTGATCATCTACGCTCTCTTTCTTTTGCTATAGCAGATGGAGCTCAGCCTAGCAATGTGGAAGGAGGTTACATTTTACGAAAACTCCTCCGCCGTGCTGCCCGGTACGGAAGAATTTTAGATAAACAACGACCCTTTTTGTCAGAAATTCTACCCCGGCTCGTAGAACTGATGGGTGAGGAGTATGGAGAACTTCAAAGTGCTGAAAGCCGCATAGGAGAAATCTTGACTCTAGAGGAAGAATCCTTTCTATGCACGTTGAAACGGGGAGGCAACCTCATTAATGAGATCATCTCTAAAGAGAGAAAAGGAGGGGTAATTACTGGAGAAGAAGCCTTCAAACTCAAGGACACCTATGGGCTTCCCTTGGAAGAAATTTTACTTATTGCCAAGGATTGTCATCTCTCTGTCAACCTCGACGCCTATCAGCTGCTAGAAGAAGAAGCTAAAGAAAGATCAAAAGCAGCTAGAAATGCCAAAAAAACGATTCCTCAACAGAAGATCTGCTCGACCTACCTTTCCCAATTTGTCGGTTACCAAGAGTTGGAAATAAAGACGAAGATTCAGGGAATCTTAGTCGAGGGGACTCCTTCGCACACTATCTCAGCAGGCAAAGAAGGTGTTCTTTTTTTGGAAAAAACCCCTTTCTATGCAGAACAAGGAGGCCAAGTAGGGGATACCGGTAGTATTTTTCAAGAAGGAAACGAATTTCATGTTTCCCATACTCAATTTTCTTCTCCTGGAGTTATCGGACATGCCGGAAAGGTAGTTACGGGTTCTTTTCAAATAGGAGATCCAGTTATAGCACAAGTGAACTCTCAGTTAAGAAAAAAGATTGAAAATAACCACACCGCCACTCACTTGCTACATTGGGCCCTCAATGAAATCTTGGGTAGCCACATCCGTCAGGCAGGTTCTTTCGTCTCCTCAGAGGGATTACGCCTTGATGTGCATCACCATCATTCCCTCTCTCGTGAAGAAAAGGAGCAAGTTGAAGAACTCGTCAATGAGAAAATTCGAGAAAATAGGATGGTTGAAATTTATGAGATTTCCTACGAAGAGGCCCAAAAAAGAAGAGAAATCAAACAATTTTTCGGTGAGAAATATGGAAATGAGGTCCGCGTTGTGGATATCGGGTCTTCTAAAGAGTTATGTGGAGGGACCCATGCCCATCAAACAGGAAATATCGGCTATTTTCACCTCATCAAAGAGGGAAGCGTTGCGGCAGGAACAAGACGTATCGAAGCAGTCACAGGAAAAGAGGCAGAAAGGTCCGTGCAAAGAAAAAACCGAGAATATGAAGAAAAAGTCAGTTTATGTGAAAAAGAGCTGGCTCAAATGCATCAAAAATTAAAAAAAACCAACTTGAAATACCTAAAGGTGTTGGCTAACCAATATCTAAATAATAAAGAACAGATTGGGAATCTTCTTGTGCTCTCTGCTATTGTCCCCATCGAACCAGGGGATCTACTCTTACTGGCAGAAGAGATGGTAAAAATTTTTCCTTCTGGAATCCTCTTGCTCGCTTGTGAAAATAGGGAACGCTATCAAGTGATCTTAAAGATTTCCCCAGAGCTCGTGCAACGCGGATGGCATGCGGGTGACTTGTTGAAAAAAACATCTACCTTATTAGGTGGATCTGGAGGAGGAGGTCCTGCATCAGCTCAAGGAGGAGGTAGGTCAGGAGAGAAACTTTTAGATAAATTGTTTTTTATTCTTCGAAAGTGGATCAGCGAACACTCTTAATTCTGCTTCTATAAAGATAGATGTACTAAAAAAAGAGGTTCCATACAATGTGGTGCCGACCGAGGGCAAACACTTTTAAATAGGAGAGGCGATATGAAGATTATCATTCTCGCTGGAGGTAGAGGCAAACGGCTTTGGCCTCTATCCCGGGATTCATTCCCTAAGCAATTCTTGAATATCGGCTCTAGGACTTCATTGCTTCAAAAAACAATTCTTCGATTTCTTAAAATAGAATTAGCTAAAGAGATTTTTATTCTCACTCACTCAGAATACCATCATATTGTCGTTCATCAAGTAGAAACCATCGATCCTGACCTTAAAAATCAGATCCTGATGGAACCCTGTTGTAGAGACACCGGACCAGCAATTCTCTTTGCCGTCAAATACCTACAGGAAATGAAAAAAATCACTTCAAAAGAAGTGATTCTCGTTGCTCCATCAGACCATTTGATGGAACCTGATCAAGGTTTTACCAGTCTTATTCCCTTTCTTCAGCCTCTTCTTGAGCGAGAAAAAGGGTTGATTACTTTTGGAATAGCTCCAGATCGAATAGAAACCGGTTTTGGGTATTTACAAGTGAATCCTGCCATCGATCAACCTCCTCCTTATAAAGTCTTGCAATTCATCGAAAAACCCCCTGCAGAAATAGCCAAAGAGTTGATTGAAAAGGGCAACTCTTTTTGGAATAGTGGTATGCTCGCATCGAACGCGGAGAACCTCTTTTTTCAAATGAAACAACATCATGAAGAGTTAGGAGCAGCAACCTCTTGCAGTTACGAAGAGCTTCAAAAAAAGTATGAAACCCTTACCTCCATTTCCATCGACCTCGCTATTTTAGAAAAAAGTTCCGACCTCTTGCTTTTTCCCCTCTCTCTGCGTTGGTCTGATATCGGATCCTGGGATAGTTTTTTTACTGCTATGGAAAAAGATCGCAATCACAACGTTAAAATTGGAAATATTCACGACATCGACACCAAAAACAGCTTGATTTATAGCGAAAAAGGATTAATTTCTACTATCGGTCTTGAAGACACTATCCTCATCCAAACAGATGATGTACTCTTCATCGGAAAAATGGGGGAATCTCAAAAGGTAAAGGCTCTCGTCGAAGAGTTGAAAAACAGGAGTGTACCACAAATTTCTATCTCACCTACGACTTTTCGTCCCTGGGGAGAGTACTCAATCCTAGAAGAAGGAACCCGATTCAAAGTGAAGAGAATTATCGTGCATCCTGGTCAACGACTTAGTCTACAATTTCATTATCATCGCAGTGAACACTGGGTAGTGGTGCGTGGCACGGCCAGGGTTAAGATGGGCCTAGAGGAAAAAATCTTACATGAAAACGAAAGCCTTTACGTTCCTAAATCCACGCTACATCGCCTTGAAAATCCAGGTAAAGTTCCTTTAGAACTTATCGAAATTCAAGTAGGTGAGTATACAGAAGAAGATGATATCGTACGCGTCGAAGAAAAGTTACCCCTACCCTCAAGTTGAAAGAAAGAATTGCCGAATCTTTCTCTTCGAGATAAGCTCTTCTCTTTGCTGATCCCATTCCTCTACGACCTTCCCCT
>Ga0187894_10005435_pt1 | contig 13016 bp, 11 predicted proteins | sample GBC1701081metaG_FD_136650 | JGI IMG/M metagenome (GOLD analysis project Ga0187894, IMG submission 136650) | White microbial mat communities from a lava cave in the Kipuka Kanohina Cave System on the Island of Hawaii, USA - GBC170108-1 metaG ... | reverse complement strand
TGGCGCTCTCCCTTGCGAACGCTTTCAGCGTAGTAGTCTTTCTCATCCTGTGACCCAGGGTTGTACCAACCCTGGGCTGAAATTAGTAAACGCCTTTGGCGTTCAAATTAGGACATCACTACCTAATCACGTGAATTCTGCAATCCTGTCCACAGTGATGGTAAACTGTCCGCCCGATAGCACGTATTACACCGATCAAGATGACTCTCGGCACTGAATGGCTCATCGATGCAAGCGGCTGCGACGCAGACGCGCTTACCGACATCGAACGCTTGCGCGCAGTTTTTGATCGCGTCATTAACGATCTCGATCTCAATGTCGTCGGCGAGATCGCCTGGGCCACGTTTCCACCTTCCGGCGGCGTCAGCGGGCTTGCGCTGCTCTCAGAGTCGCATCTCGCCTGTCACACCTATCCGGAATTTCGCGCCGCCACTTTCAATCTCTACTGCTGCCGTAACCGCGCGGCGTGGCCGTGGGAGAAGATGCTCGAAGAGATGCTCGGCGCAACTGAAGTCCACGTTCGCATCTTCGAACGATTGCTTCACAACGAATCCGAATCCATGCCTGCACTTGAGGAGGCCGGAGCGCCCCGATGAGCGTGCTCGTAGCGAATTGCCCGGCCTGTGGCGGACCGGTTGAATTCAAGAGCGGACAATCAATCGTCGTCATTTGTAGTTATTGCCGCTCGGCGATCGCACGCACCGATCGCGAACTGAAAGACCTCGGCAAAGTTGCCGAACTGGTTGAAACCGGATCGCCACTCGATATCGGCCTGCGCGGTGCGTGGAAAGGTCAAACGTTCGAGCTCACCGGACGCGCGCAACTCGGCCACGAGATGGGCGGCCAGTGGGACGAGTGGTACGCGACGTTTTCCAACGGCTGGCTTGGTTGGCTCGCTGAAGCGCAAGGCCGCTTCTACCTGACGTTTCAATATCCGATTCCCGACGGCGTTCAAGTTCCTGCGTTCGATCAATTACAACTGGGCCAACCGATCACCGGTTTGCCCTGGAACACGCCGCTGATCGTCGCGGAGACCGGACGCGGCACCGCGCTCGGCGCCAAAGGCGAGATTCCGTATCTGCTCACGCCCGGCGATACTTACTTCTACGCCGATCTTTCCGGCACGAATCGTTCGTTCGGCACACTCGATTACAACGAATCTCCACCGCTCGTCTTTCTCGGCCAGGAAGTAACACTCGCCGAACTCGGCATCACGACCACGCGTGCGCCCGAACGACCTCTTACCGACGACGCACGGCGCGTCGGTGCCGCCGCGGTGAGTTGTCCAAACTGCGCCGGCCCGCTCGAACTGCGCGCGCCTGACAAAACCGAGCGAGTCACTTGTCCAAACTGCAATTCGCTGTTGGACGTCAACCAGGGCCAACTTCAGTTTCTGAAGTCACTCGCACCGCCGTCGTTTCAACCAGTCATTCCACTCGGTTCGACCGGCGACGTGCCGGAAGGAAAGATGACGGTCATCGGCGCGATGCAACGCAGCGTGACGATCGATGGCGTGACGTATTTCTGGAGCGAGTATCTGCTCTACAACCCGCAGATCGGCTTTCGCTGGTTGGTGAATAGCGACGACCACTGGAACTACGTCCGCGCAGTGCCGCCGGGCGAAGTCACCGAGTCGGCGAAGTACGCGCACTACAGCGGCATGAACTACAAAATCTTTCAGGACGCAGAGGCGCGCGTCGAATACGTGTTCGGAGAGTTTTACTGGAAGGTAGAAGTCGGCGAGCAGGTGCGCGGTGTTGATTACGTTGCGCCGCCGTACATGCTCTCGAAGGAAGTGTCGACGATCTACATCTCCAATCCTGAGGATCCACAGAAACAACGGCGCGCTGCGGGTGAAATCAACTGGTCGCTCGGAACGTATGTCACCGTGCCGCAGATCGAAAAGGCGTTCGGGGTAAAGGATCTGCCACGGCCATCCAACATCGCGCCCAATCAGCCTTACAAACACAAGTGGGTTTACAAATACTGGATCGCGTTCATCGTTCTCCTGCTTGTCGTCGGCTTCGGCACGTTGGTGATTTCCGGTTCGGGCAAGGAAGTGTTCACGCAAACGGTGAATTTTTCGCCGCTGCCAAACGCGGACGGCACACAAGTGTTCTTCAGCCAGCCTTTTGAGCTTGCCGGCCGACGCAATATCCGCATTGTCGGTGAATCGCCGGTGCAAAACACGTGGGTCTATCTCGAAGGCGATCTGATCAACGACGAAACGGGCGTGGTCCAATCGTTTCCAATCGACATCTCTTACTATCAGGGTGTCGAAGACGGTGAGTCATGGAGCGAAGGCGGGCAAACGGATTCGGCTTACACATCCGCGATGCCGGCGGGACGATACGTGCTGCGGCTCGAGGGACAATGGGAACGCTGGCAACAACCCGCGACCGTGCAAGTGAAGATCGAACAGAACGTGACGCATGGTTTCAACCTGCTGATCGCGCTCATCGTTTTATCTATTGGCCCAATCGTAATGGGGATCTATCACATCGGTTTTGAACGTCGACGCTGGTCCGAGAGCATGTTCACTGAGAGCGGCTCGGATGATGACGATGAGGATGAGGATTAATACAAAATGCTAAAAGCACTCTACACAGTTTTTGCTGTCGGCGTGGTAACGCTCTACACCGCGGCTGCCATGCTCGGTTGGGAGATCGGCGGCGGTGAGCGCCGGCAGTTACCGCCTGACGCACGGCAGAATGGTTATCGCTCGTTCCACTTCTGGCACTACGGCTTGCACGGAGGAAAATGATGATCAATTCAATCGTCGGATTGGTAATTCCAATGGAAACAATCCTGCCAGTGCTCGTCACGACGCTGGTATTCGTCATTCTCGGTCTGATTATCTTTGCGCTCGCCTTCCTGATCATCGCCAAAGCGACGCCGTTCTCAGTGCGCAAAGAGATCGAAGAAGATCAGAACATCGCGCTGGCAATCGTGATCGCTTCCGTGATTCTCGGCAGCGCGCTGATCATCGCCGCGGCGGTTCACGGGTGATAGGAAGATTGCCGATTTCCAATTGCCGATTGCCGATTGTTGATTTCAAAGTCAGGGCGCGTCTGATTCGGGACTAAATCGGCAATTGGAAATCGGCAATCGGAAATGATATGAACCGCCCTCCGCTACTCTTTCTCAACGTTCTCATTGTCGCGACCTGCGGTTTGATTTATGAACTTTTGGCGGGCACCCTCGCGAGTTATGTACTCGGCGACTCGGTTACTCAGTTCTCACTGATCATCGGCATCTATCTCTTTGCCATGGGCGTTGGCTCGTGGCTCTCACGCTTCATCGAAAAAGGTCTCGCCCGGCGCTTCGTCGACATCGAACTGGCCGTCGCGATACTCGGCGGCTTTTCCGCGCCGTTGCTGTTTCTCACCTTTGCGCGCGTCAGTTACTTCTACGCCGTGCTCTACTTTCTGGTGTTCGCAATCGGGGTGTTTGTCGGGCTCGAGATACCGTTGCTGCTGCGCATCCTGAAGGACCAGGTTGAGTTCAAAGAGCTCGTGTCGCGCGTGCTCGCGTTTGACTACATCGGCGCGCTGCTCGCGTCGATCCTGTTTCCCATTCTGTTTGTGCCGCGGCTCGGGCTGGTGAGGACGTCGTTGATCTTCGGCATGTTGAATGCGGTGGTTGCTTTGTGGGGCACGTGGTTATTAAGACCGTTGATCAAAGGAGGCATCACGGGTCTCCGAGTGCGTTCGGTGATCGTGCTGGCGCTCTTGCTGGTGGCGCTGGTTAAGGCAAACACGCTCACGTCGCTTGCGGAAGACGAGATGTTTGCGGACGAGATCGTCTACACGAAAAGCACGCACTACCAGCGCATTGTGATTACGCGCGGGCGCGCGGGTTTTCAGTTGTTTCTGAATGGGAATTTGCAGTTCAGCTCGACGGATGAGTATCGCTATCACGAGGCGCTGGTACATCCGCCGATGCTCGTGGCGAATAATCCGAAACGCGTGCTCGTGCTTGGTGGTGGTGATGGACTCGCGTTGCGCGAGATCCTGAAGTATCCGTCGGTCGAGCACGTTACGCTGGTGGATCTTGATCCGGACATGACGCAGCTTTCGAGTCGTTTTCCGTTACTGGCGGAATTGAATAAGCGATCTTTCGACGACAAGCGCGTGCAGGTGATTAATGAAGATGCGTTTATCTGGATCGAGCAAACCACGGACGCGCGGTACGATGCAGCGATTGTTGACTTTCCCGATCCGAACACGTTTTCCCTCGGCAAGCTCTACACAACGCGCTTCTACCGCTTGTTGCGAAACCGGCTAACACCGAGCGCGGCGGTCAGCGTGCAATCAACCTCGCCGATGTTTGCGCGCAATTCTTACTGGTGCATCATTCGCACGCTCGAAGCGGCGGGCTTCACTGTCAAGCCTTACTACACGGCGGTGCCGAGCTTTGGACTTTGGGGCTTTGCGCTCGCACGATCGTCTGCCTTTGAAATTCCCACCAAGCCGCCAGAGGGTTTGCGCTTTCTCGACGAGCAGACACTTGCCGCAATGTTTCAACTCTCGAAAGACATCGAGCCCGTGCCGGTGGAGATTAACCGGTTGGATAACCAGGCACTGGTGCGTTATTACGAAAGTGAATGGAAGCGATTTGAGTGACCACGTTTAATCGTCGCGAAATACTCGCTGCTTTTCTTGGTCTTCCGGCTGCGCTCGCTGCTTGTCGACGATCTAACGACCCGCCCTTGCCTTCGGGCGAGATCGTGGGCCAGTCAGACGTCTTCGGTCATCGTCTCCGCGACGGTCTCCATCTCGAAGTGCCCGCCGGCGCCTGGTCCGACGTCCCTGTGGTCATAGTTGGTGGTGGAGTGGCGGGTCTGACAGCAGCGTGGCATTTACAAAGATCAGGCTTTCAAGACTTTACTTTGATTGAACTTGAAAAGGCTCCGGGCGGTACTTCACGTTCAGGCTCAAATAGTTCCGTCTCCTTCCCTTGGGGCGCACACTACATTCCCGCGCCGATGAAAGAGAACACCGCGCTCGTTTCGCTCCTCGACGAGATGGGCGTCATCGAAGGCAAAGACAAAGATGGTGAACCTGTAATTGCCGAACAGTTTCTCTGTCGCGATCCTGAGGAGCGGATTTTCTACAAAGGCAGATGGTACGAAGGACTCTATTTGCACGCTGGCGCGAGTGCCGATGACGAACAGCAGATGGAGAAATTCAACGCTGAAGTCAATCGCTGGGTCTCGTGGCGTGATGCGAAGGGCCGGCGCGCGTTTACGTTGCCGGTGTCGGCGTGTTCAGACGACGCCGAAGTCACGGCGCTCGATCGCATCTCGATGGACGAGTGGATGAATCAGCGCGGGCTTGACAGTCCGCGGCTGCGTTGGTGGGTGAACTATGCGTGTCGCGACGACTACGGCATGACGATCGAGCAAACCAGCGCCTGGGCAGGGCTGTTTTATTTTTGCGCGCGCGTCTTAAAACCCGGAGTCGAATCGCAGTCGCTGATCACGTGGCCGGAAGGAAATGGTCGACTTGTAAACCACCTCTTCGAAAAAACGAAGTCGCACATTCAACTCGACCGCGCGGTATTTGAAATAAATCCGCTTTCAGATCGCATTGAGATTCTCACTCTCGATCGTGACGGCCAAACCCCGCGCGGGTATCAAACCCGCTGCGTCATCTTCGCCGCGCCTCAATTCGTGGCGCGATACGTAATCCGTCCCTACCGCGAGGACCCACCGGCGCACATCGCGGAGTTTCAGTTTGGCTCTTGGATGGTCGCAAACCTGACCTTGAAGGATCGGCCCAAGCCAAGCTCAACGCGCGATTTTCCGCTCGCGTGGGACAACGTGCTCTACGAAAGCGAATCGCTCGGCTACGTCGTCGCCACGCACCAACGCGGTCTTGATCGCGGTCCAACCGTGTTCACCTACTACTATCCGCTTTGCGACGAGAACGCCCGCGCCGCGCGCACGCGCCTGCTCGAAACTGATTGGCGCGGTTGGGCCGACGTCGCATTAACCGATCTCTCGCGCGCGCATTCAGACATTCGCAACCTCGTCGAACGGTTAGACGTGATGCGTTGGGGCCACGCGATGATCCGTCCACGCACCGGCTTTATGTGGGGCCAGGCGCGCCGCGAGGCGGCAAAACCGTTTCGGTCAATTCACTTCGCGCACTCGGAGCTGAGTGGCGTGGCGTTGTTTGAAGAAGCTTTCGATCACGGATTGCGAGCAGCGGACGAGGTGCTTCGTTCAATCCGTGTTTCCAAGGCGTGACGAATAGCCCGCCTCGCTTCGGCCAACTCTGCTCCGGTTAATTCAAGACGCGGTGGACGGACCCGCGCGGATCCCATCCCAACTTCTTCTTGCACCAGTTTGATCAACTGCACAAACTTCGGCACGGTATCCATACGCAGCAGCGGCAGAAACCAATAGTAAAGCTCTCGTGCTTTTCCGTGCTCGCCGTTCATCGCGTAATTGAAGAGTGCGACTGACTCCTTCGGCAGCGCGTTCACCAAACCTGCGACCCAGCCGACCGCACCTGCCGCAATACCTTCAACAATCGCGTCATCAACGCCCACAGAGATGTCTAGCCTGTCGCCGGCTAACTCCTTAATCCACGTGATGCGGCGTACGTCAGTGCTCGACTCTTTAACAGCCGCGAAGTTTTCGTGTTCGGCGGCGAGCTCGCGGATTTGTTCGGGCAGGAAATCGGTGCCGTAGGCGACGGGATTGTTGTAGAGCATGCACGAGAGACTCGTGGCGCGAAACACCGCTTCGATGTGCGCCTTCATTTCGCGCCAGTCGCTACGATAGACGTACGGCGGCAGGACCATCAGTCCGCTACAACCTGCATCGGCGGAACGCCTGGCAAGCGCAACCGCTTCGGCACTACTCAACGAGGCAATCGCCGCAACCACCGGCACATGCTCTCCAACCGCCGCGATCAACGTGGTCCACAGTGCAACCTTCTCGTCAAAACTCAACGTCGCGCTCTCACCGAGCGAACCCGGCGCGACGATCGCGGTGCAGCCGTTATCAACGAGCCACTTCGCGTGCTTCGCCACGAATGCGTGATCGATATTCAGGTTCTCATCAAACGCCGTCGTCGTTGCCGGCATCACACCGCGCCATTTCATTTGCATACTCTCGCTCCTCGCTGTCGTTCTGAGTTCAACCTTCAGGTTGTCTATTGGTTCAATGCAAGCTAACGCTTGAACTCAGAACACATGCTCTCTACCCGAACGGGAAACACCGGCGGCCGCACCGACTCAACTCTCCAATCAAACAGAAACTCCACTGCCGGACCACACACACGTCCCTGGCATGGTCCCATGCCACAGCGCGTCTGCAACTTCGCCGAGCGCCACGAATCGTGAAACTTCAACCGCTCAAAGCTAACATCCTCACAGCGACACACGAGCGTTTCGCCTGTAGCCAGATCCCTAAGCTCATCACGCAAAGCAAACGAGCGGTCCAAAATCCGCGCAAATTCTTTTCCCTTTGCTCTCACGGAAAACAGCTTCTCCGCTTCATCGCGTTTGCCCGCCGCCGCAAGCCCCGCAATTTCGCCTTCAATCAACGAAAGCTCCAGCCCGCCGATGCCCGTCGCTTCTCCGGCTGCGTAAACGTGAGGCGCGCTCGTTTGCTGAAACTCATCGACATTCACCGCGCCGTCTTCAATCCGGCACTCAAGCAACTCCGCCAGTTCAAGATTCGGCACGAGATGAAATCCACACGCCAAATAATCACATTCGACCTGCCAACGCTTATTACCGCGACGCAATGTAACACTGGCGAGTTTCTCGTCTCTGTGCGCCGCCACAACCCAGCAATCGCTCAGATACTTCACACCTTTCAATCGTCGCTTCAACTCGAATGCCTGCGTTGACTTGCCTGCCCCAAGCAGACTGAACCCAAACCTCGCCAGTCGCATCGGCGACGCCTGCTCAGCAATCAGCGACACCCTTGCGCCATGTTCGCGCAAATAGCCGGCGACCGCGAGTAGTAACGGCCCACTACCCGCGACAACGACCTTCTTTCCTTCAATCGAGAGACCCGTCTTCACGAGCGCCTGTAGACCACCGGCGCCCATCACGTTTGGCAGCGTCCAGCCGGGAAACGGCAGAAACCTCTCACGCGCACCGGTAGCGAGGATCAGGTTTGCGTAGCTTAACTCGATAACACCTTGCGCCGTTTCCGCCAGCAGCGTGTTTGGCGTCGATTGCTGAAAAACTCTCGCACCGTGAATGAACTCGATCTGCGCGCGACGGATTCGTTCGAACCACTCTCGCGCCGCAGTCGACGCCGGCTGCTTGTGTTCGCCCCGCCAGATCTGTCCGCCAGGATTCGGATTGTCATCGACGACCACAACGCGCAAACCTGCGTTTGCCGCACGATAAGCGGCGGCGAGTCCGGCCGGGCCAGCGCCCACAATCAGCACGTCAAAAGCATCGCGGCCAACGGCGGCGCTACTCATCCGTGCGCACGTCCATTCCGTTTTCGCAGAGCGTTTGACAACTGCGCACGTGAGCCACGTCGTTCACCGTGACGCGACATTCAAAACAGATCCCCATGCCACACAACGGCCCGCGTGCCTCACCCGTCACCGAGCGGCGAAACGAACTAACGCCGGCCTCCAACACCGCCGCCGCCACCATGCTTCCCGCCGGCATGCCTACCGAGATGCCATTTACTCTTAAATTGATTCGCTCAGACATGCACACTTCCCACGCGTGAGGGCAAATATGGCGTCAACGGAATCGCGGGCGTGCGGTTCATAATCTGGTCCACCAGCAGCTTCGCCGTGCCGAGTGACGTCGTGATGCCGAGCCCTTCATGGCCGGTTGCGAGATACAGCCGTTCGTGTTCGGTATGTGGTCCAATCAGCGGGAGTTTGTCCGGCGTCGCGGCACGAAATCCTGTCCAGGCGCGCAGGGCGGAAAGCTTGCTCAGCGCCGGTAGGTATTCCATCGCCCGCGCCAACATGCGCGTCACGATTGAACGATCCACTCGCGTGTCGTCAACGTCGAACTGCCGCGAGGATCCGATCAGGAGTTGTCCGGTAGTTCGTGGCTGAATGTTGAACGCCACTGAATCCGCAGTAACCGAATGCGCGCTCTTCAAGTAACCAAGTTCAACCAGTTGATGCCGCAAGAACTTCGGATAGCGGTCGGTGATCACCAAGTGGCCCTTACGTTTCTTAACGCTCAGTCCGGGCGTCAACTCCGGCGCCCAACTTCCGGCAGCACTCACGACCACGCCGGCGGGAATCGACGAACCATCGCGCAATCGCACACCCTCGTTTGTCGCGCGCTCGACTGCTTTACCGACAAGCAGCTTCGCGCCTCGCGCCCGTGCGCGCTCAACAAAAAACTGCGCCGCACGCGGCGGATAGATCACGCTATCACCCGGCACGCGCAGCCCGCCCACTAACCCAGGCCGCAAATTCGGCTCAGCCTCAGCGAGTTGTCGCGCATCCAAAATCTCGACCGCTACGCCACGTTCGGAATAGAACCGCTGTTTCCGAAACACCTCCGCCATCTCTTCATCATCAGCCGCGACCCAGATCGTGCCGCACGCATCGTGCTCGACTTCGCGTGGTAAATCGTCGCGCAACTCGTTCCAAAGCGCCTGCGAATAACGTGTCAACGCAAACTGCGCCTCCGAGTCGTCCATCACCACGAGATGACCCATACCCGCCGCAGTCGCGCCGCCGCCAACCATTCGCATTTCAACAATCGCAACACTCAACTTCTCAGCCGCACACTCCGCCGCACACGCAGCCCCCACAATCCCGCCACCTATCACAACCACGTCATAAACATTTGCACTCATAGACGTTCATAGCCACAAAAAGCACAAGGGGCACAAATGTGCTTCCAAAATCCTTTGTGCCTCTTGTGCTTCTCTGTGGCCCATCAGCGAATGCCCATCGAAAACGGATCGCGCGGGTCGAGAATCAACTCTGTCTCGGCAGTCACGAAAGCCTTGCCGCGAATGTGCGGATGGATCTTGTCGCCAACAACAGACACCCGGCCCTCAAAAATGCTGCCCACAATGCTCTCCTGCCGCCAGACCTGACCTTCCCGCAGCTTTCCATCCGCAAACAAACACGCGAGCTTCGCACTCGTACCGGTGCCACACGGAGAACGGTCGTACGCTCCGCCAGGACACAACACAAAGTTGCGGCTATCAACGCCGTCGAATTGCGACGGACCAAACAGTTCAACGTGATCGATCTCGTGTCCGTCAGCGCCCGCGATTCCCGCACTCGCCAACGAGTCGCGAATACGCATGGTGAAGTCAGTCAGAGCTTCGAGATTGTCGAGCGTCAGTTGCTGATCGTGATCGTTGACAAGAAAAAACCAGTTACCGCCCCAGGCAACGTCTCCGGTCACCTCCCCAAACCCGGGCACGACCACCGTCACACCCGCGAGATGCCTGTAACTCGGCACATTGGCAATCTCGACTTCTCCATTCTCATACAGATGGGCCACCACAACTCCCACCGGCGTCTCGATGCGATGCGTGCCTGCGTCGATTTGTTTGAGATGGGCCAACGTCGCGATCACGCCGATCGTGCCGTGCCCGCACATCCCGAGGTAGGCGACGTTGTTGAAGAAGAGCACCCCGGTAACACACGTTTCGTCGACCGGAGCGCACAACAGCGCCCCGACGAGCGCATCTGAACCGCGTGGTTCATTAACCACGGCGGAGCGAAAGTCGTCGTACTCCTGCCGGAACCGTTTAAGGCGCTCCGAAAGCGGGGCGTTTCCCAAATCAGGCCCACCGCTGAGCACGACGCGCGTAGGCTCACCGGCGGTGTGGGAATCAATTACTCTGACGCGTTTTGCCGTGTCTCTCAACGCCGACATTCTCTCACAAATCTGGCCCGCCGCTGTTGGTAGGACAGGCATTCCTGCCTGTCACACCGGCGGCGGCGAACAGCGACAGGCAAGAATGCCTGTCCTACCACGTTTTGACTTATGACTCTTGAGGCAAGGCTTGGCAGGTATTAAGGGTTTTGTGATACCTTGCCCGCAATGCGTAAGTTCCTCCTCCCCCTCCTCGTTTTACTGCTCAGCTCGGGCAGTCTCGTTTCAGCGAACGCACAGGTCAATCGTTTACAGGCCCGCGAAGCCGAGTGGAAGAGCTACACACTGCCGAAAACAAACTTCAAGCGCCAGGTAAGTCCCGAAAAAACCTTCGTTTTTCGCGTCCCGGCCGGCTGGGAGCAGGAAGGCACTGAACTCAAATTCAGAGGCCCACATTCCGCCTCGCTCGAAATCATTATCCAGAAAATCCCGGAAGGGTACCCCTTGGACGACTACTTCACGTCCATGTTGCAAACCGTGCGAGATCTGACCGGCCGCGCGGAATCAATCCTCACGCGCAGAACTCAATTGCAAGACATCGAAGCACGCGAGATCTTTCTGGAAACACCCGACCCCGAAGGCCAACTGATTCGCAGTGTTTCCTGGGTCGCGACCGATGGGCCGGCAGCGCTCGTCTTTAATCTAAAGGTCCCCGCCGCAAAGGCCGCGGAAGTCGAACCTTTTTTCAAAGCCGTCGTGCAGTCGGTGATCTTCGTCGATCCCGGCTTTGACTCGCATGAAGAATTACGCAAATCCACGGTCAAGACGACGGCGAGTAGTCCAATCGAAGAGATAGAAAGCATTGTCGGGACTCTGAACGACGCCACCGCGGAACGCGAATCCGCGGTCACTCGCCTGGCGGCGCTCTTCTCGTCGACACCGGATGTGGCGATGGATCTGTTGCTCGATCGCCGCCCGCTTGTTCGGGTCGCGACGGCGCAAGCAGTCGCGCGCGGTAACAACAGCGCGCTTACGCCGACGCTTTGGAGATACATAAAGGACGGAGAGCCGCTCGTATCAGAAGCCGCAGCACGCGCGCTCGCAAATTCACCGGACATCGTCTCGAAGATTCTTGAGAACTCGATGTCAGGATTCAACACGGAAACGATCGCGCGCGTTTGGCCGTTCATGCCGAAGGACAAGCGAAACGAGTTGCTTCAGCTCATCTTCAAGGAGCCAGCCACTCGCCCCGCTCCGCCGCCGCCGCCGCCGGTAAGGACCGGGGCGAAACCGAAAACCTCCGTTAAGGTCAGCCAGCTCACGCCGGTTCCGCCGGGCACGCTGGCGACCACCGTGCTTCCGGCGATAGCACAACGAGATCCGAACGTTCAACTCGGTGCATTGACTCTGCTCACCAGCGTTCCGCGAGACGAGTTCAAGCTTCCGCTCACGCAGCTCATCGCTTCGAATTACGACCCGCTGATCGCCGTCGGACTGCAGGTTGCGCTATGGCGCACCGAGCCATTGCCGATGAGTCAGCTATTGTTGCTCGTGTCTTCACCTGACAAGCAGGTGAGCACTCTGGCCGCGCAGAATCTCGCGCTCGCCGCTAACGCCGCCGACATTCCGCGCGTCGAAGCGCTGATTTCAAAAGACGGCTCTAAAAAAGATCTCGACAACGAACTAAAACTCTCCGTCAAGAAGATCAACTTTCGACACCAGCTCGGCACAGCAAAAACCGAGGACGAACGGCGCGACCTTGTTCGCAAAATTCTCTCAGACGCCGCGCTCGCCGAATTTGCCTGGCGTTTCTATTGCGAAGCAACCACCGATGGTTGTACGTCAAATCCTGCCGGACTCAAACGCGACGTAGCAATCAAACCGTTCGCGGAAAATCTCTTTCCCAAACGAGTCCAACACTACACAGCCATTCCGAACCCGCGCCAGACCGTGCAGAAGTTCTATGAAACTCTGAACGGCCTGCAAATGGATTCTCCGCGCGACCAGTCGAACCTCGTGCTGATGTTGATCAACCTTCGGCGGCTGTTTGGCGCCGAGTTGAGTGCTCCCTACGATGCCGAGACGCTCATCGATTACACCGGTATCGATGCGGATGCACCGATCGCGTTTGGCGCCTGGACTGCTTCGCACGCTCACGACAGCACGACGGCCGCCCAACGAAAGGCGATCGTGTTGCGCGTGAAGGATCGCGCGCGTTTCGA
>Ga0187894_10005434_pt1 | contig 13016 bp, 4 predicted proteins | sample GBC1701081metaG_FD_136650 | JGI IMG/M metagenome (GOLD analysis project Ga0187894, IMG submission 136650) | White microbial mat communities from a lava cave in the Kipuka Kanohina Cave System on the Island of Hawaii, USA - GBC170108-1 metaG ... | reverse complement strand
CGCCGCCGGCAGCGATGAAATTCGGAAATAGCCGGAGTCGGAGGTTTCGACCGTTCGCTCAATGCCGGTGCTTGAGCTCTTGATCGTCACCGTGGCTTTGGACACGATGGCCCCGTTCGGGTCGGTCACCGTCCCTTCAATTGCGCTGGTGAATTGGGCCCGGCCCACGGAACAGGCGAAGATCAACGCTAACAAGACGCTGACCGGCCTTGATAGCGATCTCACTGGGCTTAGTCTCATAAGGCTCTCCTTCCTGTGTTTATAGGCGGTGAAGCAGCGTTGATAGGATCAACAAGGGGAAGCTTCGCCAAAGACAGCTTCTCCATATTGGTTGGCTTTTCAGTTAATTGAATTCCCTGCTTTCAAACACGAAAATTGCGCATTTTAGCCAGAAATGAACATCGGCGGGAAATAAATCACTCAGTGAGGCGCCGCGTCTTGTATGCGTTTAGGAAAGCTTGAATCACGTTAGGCGGTGGCTTGCGGGCATCCGGTTTTCAGCCACGTAGCGACAATGTGAATTTAGGCCGTCTTTAAAGGCTAATGGCGTTAAGTTAGGGGCCAGGGAACACAAAAAGCGCAAAAGAAGAAACACAAGAAGCACAAATCGATCAATATTCTTCTTTGTGCTTCTTGTGTTTCTTCTTTTGCGCTTTTTGTGTTCCCTGGCCAGCTTTAGCGCTTCTGCTGTGTCAGCAAAGTCCCCTTGCCCTCTTCCAGCGTGACGATCTGATTGGCCTTCAGGTTCTCAAAGCTCTCTCTTCTTCCGCTCGGCCAGAGGATTTCAACGCGCTCGACTTTTGTGGCGGCGCCGATTCCGAAATGCAGGCGCAGGTCGTTTTGGGAGATGTAGCTGTCGCCGCTGCGCACTTCATCCATTTGCTTCAATTCTCCAGCCACCACAGTGACGCGCGCGCCGATGCCGCTGCGGTTCGATTTTTTTCCGGCGGCTTTGATCAGTATCCAATTCTTCTTCTCCCCATAATTCTTCAACAGGCTCGGCGCGTCGTTCATGTTGTTGACGACGATCTCCGGGCTGCCGTCATTGTCGAGATCGCCCACGGCCGAGCCTCGCGAGGATCGCCGCTCCGTGATCCCGGCGCCTGCCTGAGACGAGATGTCCAGAAAAGTCCCGTTGCGCAGGTTCCAGAAGAGCAACCGCTCCTGCTTGTAAGGACTGTTTGCGTTGTGCGCCTCCACTTCCGGGTAAACATGCCCGTTGACCATGTAGATGTCTTTCCAGCCGTCGTGATCGAAGTCGAAGAACCCCGTTCCCCATCCCAGAAATCGCGTGTTGACGCCGAGCCGCGACGGATAGGTCATATCAGAGAACGCCCCGTCTCCGTTGTTGCGATAGAGCGTCGGGGTGTCGTCGGCGAAGTTCGTCTTGACCAGGTCGAAGAAGCCGTCGAGATCGTAGTCGGCGGCCGAGACTCCCATCCCCGCCTGCTCCTGCCCATCTTCATTCACCGCGGTTCCGGAAATAAGTCCGATGTCGGTGAAGGTTCCGTCGCCTTCGTTGTGGTAGAGGATGTTGGGCGTGGAGTCGCAAGCGACGTAGATGTCTGGCCAGCCGTCGTTGTCGTAATCTGAAACGAGCGAGGTGAACGCGTAACGCCCCGTGGGCCTGGCGACGCCGCTCTTTTCGGAGACGTCGGTAAAGCCGCCGTCTCCGTTGTTCCGGTAGAGGAGATTCGTTCCGGCCGGCAACCCGCGCGGCCCGCACATCACCGGAATGCCTTTCCACAGGCAATACTGGTTGCTTCCTTTGGCCGGAGTCTTCTTGATGTCGAAGTCCACGTAATTGGCGACGAACAGATCCAGGTCGCCGTCCTTGTCATAATCGAGGAAGGAACAACCCGTGCTCCAGCGCGCGGTCTTGTGTAAGAGGCCGGCCTTTTCGCTGACGTCGGTGAAGGCGCCTTTCCCGTTGTTGCGATAGAGCGCATTCTGTCCCCAATAAGTCACAAACAAGTCGTCATAGCCGTCGTTATCAAAATCACCCACGCACGCTCCCTGGCCCCACCCGGTCCGCGCCAGGTTGGCCTTTTCGGTCACGTCCGTGAAGGTCCCGTTCTTGTTGTTGCGATAAAGATGATTGATCGGCTCCTGACCTTTGGGAACCCCTTCCAGTGTAGTTCCGTTGACGAGGAAGATGTCGAGCCAGCCGTCGTTGTCGTAATCGATCAGGGCTACGCCGCTCCCGGTGGTCTCGATAATGTATTTCTTCTCGGACTGAGCGCCCGTCACGTGTCGCGCCGTCAGACCCGCCTTGGCCGCGATATCCTGAAACTGAACCTTCGGCGTCGGAGTGTTGAGCTTGACGGTGGGTTGAGGTTTGGCGGGCCGTTTGGGAACCGCCACTCCCTGGCTGAACACATCAATGGCTATTTGCCCACTTACGACAATGAACAAAAGAAAACAGATAGTTCGGCGCGAGCGGTTCATAGGCTATTTTGATAGGCTATTTTGAAGGATGTCATTCACGTCTTCGCCGCGTTAGCGGCGCTTGAATTTAGCCGTGGGTTTCAACCCACGGAATGCGCAAAGGCACGCCCCGCGTCGCGTCAGCGACGCCTGAATTACCCGTTCAACGTCCGGGAGGATGAAGTTAATTCGGGTCTTCGTGTTGAAGACGATTTGATAGAACAAGGCGGTGTATGTGTTTGCCATTTCGCACTCACTTCGTCAACCATTCAGGCGTCGCTGACGCGACGCGGGTCTGTCTCGCCTAACCACCGTGGGTTGAAACCCACGGCTAAATTCAAGCGCCGCTAACGCGGCGAAGAATCCGAACCGCCCGTTCCGTATTCAGGGCGACTTGAGCGCGGGATTGAGTTGTTGAGCCGCGCGCAATTCGCTTTCGGCTTCGTCGAGGCGGCCCAAAGCCCTCAAGGCCAGGCTCAATTTATGACGCGCCTCGGCGTCTTTCGGAGCCCAGGCGACGATGGCGCGAAACTGCGCCGCCGCCAGATCCCACTCTTTGCCCTCCATGGCCGCTTTGCCCAACGCGCGGCGGGCTTCAATCAAGCTCGGCGACAACTCGACGGCGATCCGATATTCCGCCATTGCTTCAGCCTTCTTCCCCTGCCCCTCGAACGCCAGTCCTAATTGATGATGCGCGGGGGCGTGCCTGGGATTCAATTCCAGGACCCGGCTGAGCGCTTTCGTTATCTCGATCGGATCGGCGGAAGATTGCCGCAATGTCGAAGCCAGCAGGAGGTGGGCTTCCAGCGATTCCGGATTGAGCGAGACGGCCTCGCGGAGTTCGGCGACGGCTGTTTTCAGGTCGCCTGCTTTCACGCGCTGGGCTGCCGCTTCGGACAGAACCAATGCCCGGCCGGCGTTCGCCTTCCGAGTCAGAATCTGCTGTGACTCCTCCATCTCTCTGCGAGCATCTTCCGCCCGTCCGGCTTTGCGCAAAGCTTGAGCAAGATTGATGCGGGCTTCGGAGAGGCGCGGGTCCAGGCGCGTGGCGTGACTCAGTTCGCTGATGGCGCTTTCCAGATCGTTCAACTTGAAAAGAGCCGTTCCCAGATTATGCCGGGCTTCGGCGTCATCGGGACGGGCGGCTACGGCGGAGCGCAGTTCTTCGACCGCCGCCGGAAGTTCTCCTTTCTGACGAAGCAGGAGTCCGAGCGCCCGGCGGGCCAGCGTGTGTCCATAACCAGGGGAACCAGAGGGATTCAGTTTGATAGCTTCGCGAAACTCTTTTTCAGCTTCATCCAAATCGTCCTTCTGTTTGAGCGCGATCCCCAGGTTATACCGGTATTCCGGGTCGCCGGGCGCCAGTTCAACGGCTTTCCGGAGCGAGGCCACCGCCTCCACCATCTTGCCCTTCTCGGCCAGCGTTTGACCGAGGGCGAGATGGACTCGGGCCTGAGCGGGCGGCATCCGGCTGACGATCTGCAACTCCCGGATCGCCTCGTCCAGGTCGCCCTTCTGCTTCAAACCGAGCGCAAGGTTGAAATGGGCCTCGGCAAAATCCGGTTTCACTGAAATGATCTCCCGGAGCAACAGGACCGCGCCATCCGCATCACCCTGTTTCCAACACGCGGCGCTCAAGGCGTAACGGGCGTCGTGGAATTCCGGCTTGAGCCGCAGGGCCTCCTGATATTCGACAATCGCTTCGGCGGTCCGCCCCGTGCGGTCGAAGGCCAGCGCAAGATAGTAATGGCCCAGGTGAAGCTTGCGGTTCAGCTCGATGGCTTTTTGTAATTCCGGGATGGCGGCCTCCGCCTGACCTGAATCGCACAGGATGGCGCCGATGAAGAATCTGGATTCGGCGTCTTGCGGCTCGATCCGCGCGGCGGCGCGGAAATGATCGAGAGCTTTTTGCGGCTCGCGATTCTGAAGATTGCGAATCCCTTCCTGGCGATGATGGGTGGCGGATGGCGCGCTGGCAGGCTCTTGCGCTACCGCCGGCATGACCAGGCTCGCAAGCCAGAGCAGGAGAGCGAGCCCAATCCGCCGGCGGCGGCGATCAGCGACGAAAACTGATTCTCCCGGTGATGGTTCCGGACTCACTTTCATCAAGGTTCACTCTATATTAGTGAACGAGTTATTGCCCGCTACTCGCCGCTTCCATTTTGGCCGCGCCGTTGATGAAGGTTATCACGTCCCGGCGCAGCTTCTCGCGCGATTTCTTTTCGATATACATCATGTGGCCCGCTTCGTAATACGCGAAGCTGACGTTTTTGCGGATGGATGGCTCCAGGTTCATGTGCGAGACGGTATGCTCGATGCCGTTGTAAGGCGTGGCCACGTCGTAATAGCCGCACAGCACCAGTACCTTCAAATGGCCTTGCTGGGTCATCGCCGAACGCAGGGCTTCCGCAGGCGCGCCGGGTTGCCCTTGATCCCAAGGCTGCACGCGGGCTGAGAGCGTGTAATACATATCGGTATTCCACTTCAGTTCGCGGCGCACATAGTCCTGGAACATGGCGACGTAGGAGCCATCGTACGACGCCAGGCTGGAGTCGTATTCGTAGCGCTCACCGGCGGCGTCGGCGTCCATGCCCGTAAAGCGCGAGTCTATGCGCCCCACCGTCAGGCGTTTGTCGCGCAACAGTTCTTTGAACCAGCGGAACGGGCTGACGCGCAGGTTGGTTTGCTCGATGTACTTCGGCGAAAGTCCTGTGTAGCGCGCCAGTTCCTTGACCATCTTCTGATACTCCGCCGGCGCCAATTCGTCGCCTTTCTCCAATGCGGCGGCATATTCGCCGTGCGCGAATTGGCGGGCTTTTTGCGCAATCTCGGCGGCGCTCAACTTTTGCAGATCGGGCGGCAGTTGCTTGTGATACCAAGCCGAAATCACCAAGGTCGGCAAAAAGAAGATCGTCCGGTCATCCGCTCCCCAATTGCCGAAGCCCACAGCGGACAGCAGCACGACGCCATTCAAATAGATTTGATGGCGTCGCTGCAAAGTATACGAAAGCTGCGCCGAGCGGGTCGTGCCGTAGCTTTCGCCAATCAGGAATTTCGGTGACGCCCAACGCTCGTTGCGCGTGAGGTACTGATAAATGAAATCGGCGAAGTAGGTGGCGTCCTGCTCGACGCCATAGAACTGCGCCGGATTTTCGCCGGGCGCAGGACGGCTGTAGCCGGCTGAGATCGCATCCACGAAGACCATATCGGTGGCGTCGAGGAAGGAATCGCCATTCTCGATGATCGAGTAAGGCGCTGGCATCCCCAAACCATCATCGGTCAGCACGATGCGTTTCGGCCCCAAGCCCATGTGCGTATAGGAAGAAGCGGAGCCGGGACCCCCATTGTAGATGAACGACAACGGGCGTTTGGATTTGTCCGTCGCGTCATCCCTGGTGTAGCCCACGAAAAAGAAAGTAGCTTTGGGCGAGCCATCATCAGCTTTGATGACATAGGTGGCGGCGGTTGCGGTGTAGTTGATCTGCTGCCCGCCAATGCGCACGCTGCTGCGTGTGACAGAGCTTTTCTCTTCAGGAGGCGGCGCGGGGCGCTGTTGCCCCGTTGCTGCGGGGCCTGTTGGGGGTGTTGTTTGGGGTTGCTGCTCCGCAGCTCCCCGGTTACGACCGCCCCGCTGCGGCGGGTCTACCTGCGCTTGCGCCAGGCATACGGTCAACAGCATGGTCATCGCTACGGTAGGTATACGAATCATTCTTTTCGCTCCTTCAGACAATTCGTCGTATCGGCTTTAGCCGCTTCGGTAAACAGAGAACTTCCAACCGGGAGTCTTCTGCCTGTGGTGTTTTTTCGAGTTGTGGCCAAATCAGGTCAGGCAACATTGGTACGGTACCGGGAGCCATGTGCGCCAGGATAAGGCTGGACAGTTCTGCGAATCCCCCCAACGGCAGTTGGGGGATTGTTCAAGTCCAGCCTACACAAAACGCTGGCCCGCCCCCGAATCCCCCCAACGGCAGTTGGGGGGGGATTCAGCCTACGCTCTTCACTCTTATCCTGGCGCACATGGCTCCCGGTACTGTACCGCCGCATGTGCCAATGTTTCCTGGTTCGATTTAGATGTGCGAAACTTCGAAAGTGGAGAATGATGCTATCACAGAATGCATTCGCCCCAAACATTGACCGGCGTCGCATCAGGCTAAAAATGCTTGGCTCGGACGATCGCTACTTGTCCGCGCGAATCATGCGAACGCCGAAGACGCCCGCGGTTTCATTGCCGCCCGTGGCCTGGAAACGCACGGTCACTTTCTGCTTGCCCGTCACCAGGTCCGCGGGGATCGCATACTCGACGTCAAAGAAGCTCTTGGTGGCGCTGCCGGGGCGGTGCCGCTCTATCTTTTGCTCGCCGACGCGCACGCCGTCCACCAAAATCTCGAACGACCGGGTCGCCCTTTCCTCTCCGTGATAGGTCGCGATCAAGGTCATCGGATGGGCCGTATCCACGGGCATATCGAACGAGAACCATTTCCGGCCGCTGCGGCCGGGCCGCCCCGCCACGCGCACGGGATTCGTCTCTTCGCCCTGCTGATTGAAATCGCGTTCCGGCTGCATCTCGCCCGGTTGCGCAAAGCCGACCGTGGCCGCTTCTAGTTTGCGCTGTCGCTCCCGTTCGGCGGCCAATTCAACGGCTTTCTTATCCCATTCCGCCGGTGTGAACAGATCGAAATACACCGAGTACGCGCGCCGGTGCAGACGGTAAAACGGCATGAGTTCCACGTCCTGCTCGCGCCCGACGCCGTCCGTGCGGAAATTGCCGGGTTTCTCGGGCGCCGGTTTGATCCACTCCGACAAGGGGCGCTCCGCCGCCACCAGGGACGGGATGCTGATCGCCCGCGTTACAGCTTGCCCGCCCGATTGCCCTGAAGCTTGCCCTGAAGACTGCGCGCCACGGCCACGACCGCGCTCCGGCCCCAGATCGCCGGCCAGCGCGAGCGGCCCCCACATAATCGCGGTCACGCGCCGGTTATCCGCGAGCGCCTCCAGTCGAAGCGTCTTGGGCAGCGTCAAAGCCACCGTGTCGCCACTCTTCCATTTGCGTTTCAGTTCGATGTAAGAGCCGGGATTGGAAAGTTGCTTGACCGGCTGGCCGTTGACCTTGACGGCGCAGCCTTCTCCGGCCCAGGTCGGACGGCGCAGCGCCAGCGTGAATTGCCTGGGCGCCTTGAGCGTGAGCTTCAGATTCGCCGCGTCGCCTTCGGGAAAATTCGTCTCCATCGCCAGGTCAACGCCCGCCGACTCCCACCTGGCCGTGGAGGGCGCGTAGATGTTGATCCAGAGTTTGTCTTTCGACTCGTAATAAAGCCCGTCGCCGTGCAGCGCGTGACTTTCCATGCCGGAGCCGACGCAACAGGTGAAGCTGCGGAACATATCCGCGTACTCGTGTTGAACGCCGCGTCCGACGGGGACCATGTAACAAGTCCGCCCGTCCTCCGGATCTATCGAAGCCAGAATGTGATTGAACAAAGCGCGCTCGTGGAATTCGGCGTATTTGACATCGGGCTGAAGCGCGAAGAGCTTCCGCGTCATTTTGATCATGTTGTAGATGTTGCATGTCTCGGCGGTGCGCCCGTCGATGCGATCGCTCAATTGATCGGGCGGGCCGAAGTATTCGTCCTTGCCGTGCCCGCCGGTGGCGAAGCTGTGATGGTTGACCACCATCTCCCAGAAGAAACGAGCCGCGTCGCCATCCGCCTTGTCGCCCGCGTAAGCGTAGCGCGCCAGCGAGCCTTGAATCTTCGGGACCTGCGTGTTGCCGTGCAAACCCGGCAGGATGTTCTCCCTGCGCGCGAGCGGGTCGATCACGGCGCGATGATCGAAGCGATGCGACAGCGCCAGCCAGCGTTTATCGCCCGTGTCGGCGTACAGATCGGCCAGCGTTTCGGGCATGCCGCCGAACTCCGTGTTGAGCATTTTCTGCAACTGCGCGTCGTCCAGTTTGGAGAGAATCCCCTCGGCCCAGGCGGCGAATTTGATCTCGACTTCGAGCGCCTCGCGATTGCCCGTGTAGCGATACGCGTCGCGCAAGCCTGCGAAGGTTTTATGCAGCACATACCAGGGAGCCCAGAGGCCGTTCAAATCGAAGCCCGCCGAACGGATGTTGCCCTTGGATACTTCAACAAACTGCTCCTTGCCGTTCGCCAACGCGCCCAGATAGCCGTCGCCTTGCTTGTCCTGAACCTCCTTCATCTCCCGCACGAGATAATCGGCTCGTTCCTTGAAGCGCGCGTCGCCCGTCGCGGCGTACATAAAACTCACCGCGGATAAATAGTGCCCGGCGATATGTCCCGTCAGGTTTCTGCCGTCTCCGTCCCAACCGGTGTAGCCCTGCGCCTTAGGTTGCAGCCCGGCGCGCTGGCGGTAGTAAGCCATCATGCGATCAGGTTCGAGCTTGAGCAGGTAGTCAGCATCCAGGTCCTGCGCGCGCTTGAGCGGACCGCCGGTCAAGCGGACCGCCACAAGCGGCAGCGGCCGTGCGACGTCAGAAATGACAGGGGAAATTGCGTTTTTGAGTTGCTGGGACTGGGCGGCGTCGGCGACAACAAACGCGGCGATGGCGAGTTGAACAATCAATATTTTGATTTGAGTTAGTGACATTGAGAACTCCGCGCAAAGCGTAAAATCGTAAAGAACCGTACTTGCCGCGGCCCTCTTCGTCCCATCGGGACGGCTTGAGTTTAGGCAGGTCATTTATGGCCTGCATGCGATGGTAAACGATCCCCGCGTCGCGTAGCGACGGTTGAACCGACCGCGATAGTGAGTTCAACCGTCGCTACGCGACGTGGAGGGTTCTTCACGTCGAATGCAGGCGTTGAAACACCTGCCTAAACTCAAGCCGTCCCGATGGGACGAAGAGGGCCGCAGCAGCTACAAAGAACCTTGAACAAAAAAGCCGCGAGCATTTGGTAATCAAGAGGAAATCTCCTGATCACCACGATGCTCGCGTCTTTTCCTGCACCGTGCGACTCAATGCAGATGTTAGAAACTGAGCGTCCCGCGCAAGTTGATGCTGCGGTTCCCTGCCGGAGCTCCGATTACGCCGAATGAAGTGCTGAACACGTTCAATGCGCCGGGCGGACCGGCGGCCGTGTCGCCGAAAGCCCACCTGGGGTGATTCAGCACGTTGTTTAAGCCGGCGAAAAGTTCAAAGCGCGTCTTCTCGGTAATCCTGAACGCCTTCGTCACCGACATATCCCATTGAAACGTATTCTTATCACGCAGGAACAGCAAGGCGCCGAATTCACCAGGGGTTGTGTTCGGGACCAGGAACTGAGGATTTGCGCGGCCGTCGGGGCCGATCAGCTTCGGATCGACGGCGAGCCGTTGCAGATCGGTGCTCCCCGCCCTGCCGGTCAACCGCGTGAGCGGCGCGTTGAACATATCCTGAAGCTGCTCCAGCGTGACGCCCGGAGCGAGCCGGACGCCATTTCTGGCGGGGTTATTGCTGTTGTTGAACGTTTCGAATCCGCCTGACAGTTGGATGGGTTGCCCCGTGTTGAACACAAAAACCGAACCCACGATCCAACCGCCGACCAGACCGTCGAGAATACGGTTATTGACCGACAGCCATTTCCCGCGCCCGATCGGCAACTCGTACGTCCCAAACGTCTGGATGACGTGACGGATGTCGAACTGCGACACCCGGCGGTTCGAATCCGGGTCGCGCAGAGTCAAATAATCGAGGCTCTGGTTCTGGTTGTCCGCGGCAAGATTCGTCATGCTCTTGCTCCAGGTGTAATTCGTCGACCAGTTCAGCCCCTGTGACAGACGCTGCCGGAACTGCACCTGCAGGCCGTTGTAGCCGTGCCAGCCGCCGTTGTCCACAAAGGTCATGCGGCCGGCCACGAACGGATTGAGCAGGAAGAAATTGATCGGATAAGGCCCCGGCGCGTTGGCGGCCGGTTGAACCCTGGCGCAGGGGCTGAAGGTATTGCCGAACATGCGGCAAACGTAATTCTGGTTCGTGGCCAATGCGTTGGCCAGCCCGCCGGCCTCGCCGTTTTGCAAATTGGTGATGAAGGCGGTGGATTGATACCCATTTCCGGCCGCGATCGCCGCCAGCGAACCGCGAGCGCCGAAAGCCGCGTCGAAGATGGGCAAGGCCACTTGCCCCGGCCGTCCCAGGTTCTGGAAGCTGCTGACGCCCGCCGCCTGGTTGATCTGCAAATTCTGCTGCGCGTTTTTGAACTCGTTGAGGAAGCCGTTTTCGAAGATATTGACCTCGTTCAAATTGCTGGTGCGCCAGGCGAGCTTCGATTGATTGCCCACGTAGCGAACCTCCAGCGAAGTGTTCCGCCACAACTCGCGCTGGATGCCGAAGGTGTAATTGACCGTATACGGCGCGCGCAGGTTCGGGTCGAAGCCGTTGATGGCTCGCGCGAAGGTCTGATCCGCCAGGTTGATGGTCTTCTTGTATTCGGTCGTGGTGAACGCGAAATTTGAAACGGTCAGCGGATTGGCCACAATGTCCGAGAGCGTGTAGAAGGCCGGCAGATTGGTCGCGCCCGGCTGACCCGGAATGAGTTGGACCGCATTGATGGTCTTGCCCGCGTTCGGCCCCAGGTTGGCCGCGAAAAATTGCGTGCCTTCGTCGTAAACGATCATCGAATAGGAGCTGCGGAAAACGGTCTTCTGACCGCCCAGCAGTTTGCCCAGCAGGCCTTCGGTCTTATTGGGATTCCAGGCGAACCCGAAATTAGGCGCGAAATTGAGCCAATCGGTCTTGTAAGGAACCCGGCCGACTTCCAGCGTCGGGTTGTTATTGCCGCTCAGTTCGCCCGGCGCAAACAGCCTCTTCGAGGGACCGAACAGGCTCGCCAGATCCGCGACTGCGGTAAGGCTCTTGCCGTCCTTCATCGGCCCCTGAGCCTCCCAGCGCAATCCGTAGTTCAAGGTCAGAGTCCGTTTGATGCGCCAGCGATCCTGCGCGAAAAGACCTCCCATGGTCGAGTTGGTCCAGGTGTAATTCTGCTCCTGGACACCGTCGTATTGGAGCGTTTCGGGATTGACGACACGGGTGAAGCTCGACGAGGCGACCCTGCCGGTCAACAGATTGTAGAGCGCCAGAGGCACGCCCAAGTCGGTGTTGTTGATCCCGGGCAGAGTGGCGGTGGTGTAGGCCTGCGCCACCTGCAGCGGATCGCCCGTCGGCGTGCCGGTGGCGTAAGTCGGAATCTGATAGACCACCGCGACGTCGTTCCAAACGGTTTTGCGGTAGCTGCCGCCGAGCGTGATGGTGTGCTGCCCGCGGTTCATCGTCAGCGTGTCGTACATCGTGGTGATGAAATGGCGGCCGGCCACGTTCTGTTGGTCAATGAACGGGACAGTAGGGCTGACAGGATTCGGAGCGGCGCCGTTGGCGAACTGCAAATTACCGCCGATGCGCAACGGCTTGCCGTTGAACTGATAGTAAGGGCCGTATTCATCGCGCGTGTTGGTGTCGCCGCTGTGCTGCACGCCGTAGCGGAACTCGTTGAAGGTTCGGGACGTGAACGTGGATTGCAGCGCCCCGGCGTAAACGAAATAGCCCAGGCGGAACGGGTTGGTCCGTTCGATCTCTGGCACTGGCAAGCGCCTTTCGCCCGGCTGCCAGTTATGCCGGTAATTCCAGGTAAAGGTCACCTGTTGTTTCGGCGTGACGAAGTAATCGAGCCGCGTGGTCGGGAAGTAGGCGTTGGAATTATTCTCGGCGTTCCACGTATAACTGTCGCGGTTGAAATCGGTATCCGGGATCTGCCTGGCATGTTGTGGAATCTGGTTATTGATGGCGAGGATCGATTGCGTAACCGGGTCGAGGGTGGTCCGCAGTCCCCGCGCGGCGGCCAGTTCCAGCACGTTTGCCGTTCTCAACTGGTTGGTGGTCCCGCTCACCAGGTAGGTGTAAATGCCACGCTGCGCCTCCGGCGTCAGCACCGTTACTATCCGGGCGTTAGACTGAGGATTGTAAATCCGCTCGTAATTGACAAAAAAGAAAAGCTTCTCTTTGAGAGAACCGAAGGGAATGAGCGGCCCGCCGATATTGCCTCCGTAATCGTGATTGCGATTGTAAACGCGCGTCAGTCCCTGGGCGTTACGCGACCAGGTGTTAGCGTTGAACTGTTCGCTGCGCGGTTCGTAAAAGACGCTGCCGTGATACTCGTTACCTCCGCGCCTTGTGGTGAACTTGATATTCGCGCCACTCTGCGCGCCGGAGTCCGCGCCAAGGCCCACGGTCTCCACCGAGACTTCCTCGACAGCGCCCAGCCGCACCGGCACGGTCGCGAAAAATACGGTGCCGCCGCTCTTAAACCCGTTCGAGGCGTCATTGATTCCGTCAACAGTGACGTTGACCGCACCGCCGGCCAGGTTGTTATACCGCCCTGAGTTGCCGCCGCCGATGGGCGGAGAGATGCCGGGGGCGAGCCTGGCCAGCGCGAGCACATTGCTGCGGTTGGCGACCGGCAATTGTGTGATTGTCTTTGAGCCAAGGGTGCTCGCCACCAGTTGGGAAGTGGTCTCCAGGGTCTGCGCGTCCCCGCCGCTCACCGTGATGGTTTCCGTCGTCGCGCCGACCTCCATGCTGACCCGCACGTCCGTCGTCT
>Ga0187894_10005432_pt1 | contig 13023 bp, 11 predicted proteins | sample GBC1701081metaG_FD_136650 | JGI IMG/M metagenome (GOLD analysis project Ga0187894, IMG submission 136650) | White microbial mat communities from a lava cave in the Kipuka Kanohina Cave System on the Island of Hawaii, USA - GBC170108-1 metaG ... | reverse complement strand
TTGATACGGGGCAGGTGGATTCCTGGTTTATTGACCACGTCCGACCTTTAATTGGTCCTAACGTAAGTCTCGTCGCTGCTAGGCCATCCCGACCAGGATACTTTATTCGCGTGATGAACTGGGGAAGAAGAAGAACTGAGAAGCCGTTCGAATTTGAGATCTATTGTCCGAATCCGCGCTGCGAATTGAACCACAACGTTGCGTGGAACGAAGACACGCCTGGAGGTGCATGGCCAGTCGTTGACGCATTTACGACTGGTTCTGGCGACTCTTCACATTGTCCAATTCCCGCATGGACGGTAGATGAACAAATTTATCACCGCTGTCCGTCCATGCTGGTGGCCACGGTCGACAAGTTCGCTCGATTGGGTTTCGAGGGCAGAGCCGCGACATTATTCGGCAACTTTGATCGATATAGTACACACCTTGGCTACTATCGAACGTGGTGTCCACCACGAGGACCCTCGACTAGTTTACCCAGTGCAGCTGAACGTGAGGCACCCAATTCTGTCAGTGTCCCCGTCGATCGAGCGTTACCACCTGATCTCATTCTTCAAGATGAGCTCCATCTCATCGATGGACCTTTGGGCAGTATGGTTGGCATTTACGAAACTGCTATTGATCTTCTTTCGTCACTCGCCACCGAAGATCAGGATGTGAGACCAAAATATGTAGCATCCACTGCCACTGTGCGCCGTGCTCGCGAACAGGTGCAGGCGGTCTTCTTAAGAGAATTCGCGGTCTTTCCACCAACAGGAATCGACATTACTGATTCATTCTTTTCGCGAACTGATCCAGTTCACCCGTTGGATGCAGCGCATCGAGGCAGACTATATGTCGGTATTTGTGCCATTGGACGGGGTGCTCAAACGCCGATTGTGAGGATATGGTCACGTTTACTTCAACATATTCAAGATCGCCGCACTTCAGGCACACCGGATGCCGACCTTGACCCGTTTTGGACCTTGGTTGGCTATTTTAATGCTATTCGAGAACTGACGGGCGGTGTAGCGCTTGCCAGGCAGGATATCCCTCAACGAATCGATACCATGGCTCTACATTCAGGAACGCCACCGCGACAGCTGGACGAACATGAGCCAATAGAGCTCTCAAGTCGCGCACAATCTCTGGAGTTGCCTGGGATGCTAGCTCAACTTGAATATCAACTCGCTGGTCCACAACCTCCGATCAACCTTGCGGTCGCCACCTCGATGTTTGGAACTGGCGTTGATGTGCTGCGGCTCGGATTAATGGTTGTGCATGGCCAACCAAAAATGACCTCATCGTACATACAAGCAACAGGACGTGTCGGCCGGGCTTCTGGAGGCCTCGTAATTACCTTGTATAGAGCAGCGCGTCCACGAGATCTGAGTCACTATGAATACTTCACAACATATCATGGATCATTGTATCGATTCGTTGAGCCTGTGACAGTTTATCCGTTCTCACCGCGCGCACGTGACCGCGCCTTAGGACCAGTTGGTGTGGCTATGCTCAGACAGGCTTCAAAAACCGCAGCTGCAACAATCCATGAGCGGTGGCGAGCTCAACAACGGTTAAGGGGCAGTGGCAGCTGGATGTGTCGTGCGCATGAAATGGCCTCGGCTCGCCACGATTCTGATGTCCTAAGCATTCCAGTCGAGATGGAACGCCGCGCGCAGGGACAGCCTGTAAACAGACGGCCGGCGACAGGGACAACTGTTAACCATGCGGCGTCAGAGATCGATCGATGGCAGCAGATTGCGAGTGTTTCTGGCGGACAACTGCTTTATTATGAACCGACACTTGTGAACCCACCTTCACGCGCAGTCGTTTTGGGCGACTTGGCCCATCTAGTAGCGCAGACTGGCGTTGTCTTCGAAGATGCGCCCAATTCACTTCGAGAAGTTGAAGCAACAATCACTGTTCAGGGATGGAGGGGCCGATAATGCCACGACCTCACCAGGAACTGCGGCCTTCACAGTTTATTCTCACATACGGCCCAGGAAGCATATTGGAAACTGGGTCTGGCCCTGTCGTTCTCCGCACGCTCGATCGTCTATTTGCCGATATCAGACGACAACCATCCGAATTCGAAATAAACGACGACCGACTCTCTCGCACGGAACTTAATGGCAGCCGAATAGTCCGTATTCCAACTAACGACGAATTGGGAGTTCCAGTAAACCAAGCCATCTATGCCACTGAACGGTTTCCGTTTTGGTGCTTATGTACGCAGCATCGACCCCAAGTGCTCTACAAGGCAGATCGTGGCTGCTCGCAGTGTCCGCCAATGCCGAACAATGTGCGCCGCGAAAAAGCGGGTCGTGAGGTAATCCGCTTTGTCGTAGCCTGCTCAGCAGGACACTTGGACGAGGTGAACTGGTATGCGAGTGCCCACGGTAACCAACGTGGCTGTCCTGGCAGTCAGCATTATTTATGGCACGGCGGAGGCAGGTCATTACGCTTTGTGGAACTCGAATGCCCGCAGTGTTCAGTGCGAGGGAATCTGGGCCAAGCATATAGCAGACCCTGGCCTTGCAGTGGCCGTTACCCCGAACAGGGACCTCGACCAGCTCAATCTATGTGCACCCAAACAGCACATATGTTGCAGCGAGGCGCTGCGAGTCTGCATCTTCCGACTGTTGTTTCGGCACTAACAATCGTCGATATGCCGACACGGCTTCACGCGATACTAACGGACTCGAGGGTTCTCGCTAGTATTAAAACACTTCGGCAGATTGGATTACTAAATCACTCTAACTTCATCCAGGCAATATCAGCGTTGGGCTTACATCAGGCCACCATTGATTTCCTGCAGCAAACTCCATGGACTGAACTCGAAGACGCGATCAACCAGTTGCTGTCACTTCAACAGGGAACAAATCGATCGTTGTCTGAAGACGAATTTCTTCGCTTGGAACGAGCAGCAACTCAAGGGGCTCCGGCAGTTCCACCCACACAGATTGGAGCGCCGCCAATGTTTGAAGTTCCGCTCTCGGAAGTGAGGCGGTTTAATGGACCTGATGGAGTAATACGGTTTCGCGTTAGTCCAGTTACTCGGTTGCGTATGGTCTTGGTTCAGAAAGGTTATCTTCGTCCCATCGATCCTCAAAACTCGCCAGAAGTAGGAGTTGCCTTTGACTGGGGTGGCCAGAATTGGTATCCGGGCGTTGAGCTTTTTGGCGAAGGAATATTTATTGACCTGGAAGGAGTCGATCTGCCTTTGCACGGATCGCGGCTTCAAGAATGGACGAGGAGATACAATGCGTCCAATGGAGAGTTAATTAATTATCCTGCCCACGTTTGGTGGCACTCACTGTCCCATCGTCTCCTAAGAGCGCTTTCAATTGATTCCGGTTACTCAACGGCCTCCATACGCGAACGTGTCTATGTGACATTTGATCAACAAGGCCGAACTCGTGGTGGTCTTCTGCTTTATACAGTTCAGCCAGGTGGCGACGGTACCCTGGGTGGCCTCGTTGCCCTTGTGGATCGCTTTAATCAAATTCTGGCTACTGCTCTTCAAGATGTTGAAAACTGCTCAAACGATCCTCTGTGTGAGGAAGCTCCTGAAGCGGGCGCAGCTGGTTCCGCTTGTTATTCGTGTTTACTCGTGTCTGAAACATCATGCGAGCACCGTAACATGGGTTTGGACAGATTGCTGTTGATGGATAACATGCCATGAGCGAGTTGAGCACCACCGTCGAGAGAGCAGTCGTTGATGCCGTCAATCAACGGCTTAAGGTTGACTGCACCTCTGACATTAGTCAGGCCGTTCAGCACTCACTATCGATGAATGGACCTGTTCCCAATTTAAAACAAATATCAGATAGCATCCTTAATGGAATAATGGCGGCCGCAGCTCGATTGGATAAAGTCAGTGTCGCCGTTACAGGAACCGGTTGGATAGGCGGCGGTGCGGGATCGGTAGAAGATGCAATGATCAGGGCTATTAGTATAGCACGGCACGAAATGCTTCTGACTGCCTATACCATTACCTCTGGTTCATCAAAAATCATCGACAAGGTTGAATCTTTAGTTGCCACTGGTATTACTGCGAAGTTACTAGTTCACCGGTTTCGCGATCAAGAACCAGTCGTGCAGGACCGCTTGCAATCTTTGGCGGGCCTGTTTCCCGGAGCTTCCTGCTTTACGACATCACTGACACATTTGATGGTAAGGGGCACATGCATGCGAAGACCTTGGTGACCGATCGACGAGTGGCAGTGGTCGGCTCGGCCAGTCTAACATTCCATGGAATGACGATGGCCCACGAGTTAGCGGTAATTATTGACGGGCCGACGGCAGATTTAATTGCTGAACGAAGTGATCTGTTAATTCGTTCGTTAAGACCAAACCTGCTTCACACCTAGGCTAAACGTAGCATGACTGCCAAAACCAATAACGGGAGAGTGCGGGCGTTTGATTTGTTCTGTGGCGGCGGAGGCAGTTCCCGCGGAGCGGCAATGGCTGGAGCAGAGCCAGTTGGAGCATTGGACATGTGGGATGTGGCCACAGATACATACAAGCTGAATTTTCCGAATGCAAAAGTCTACAGTATGAAAGCGTCGTCACTCTCGCCTTATCGGCTGATGGACGAGATTGGCAATATAGATCTACTTCTAGCGTCGCCTGAATGCACTAATCATAGTGTAGCCAGGGGGAACAAACCCGAATGTGAGCAGAGCAAAGAAACAGCCTTCGAAGTCATACGGTTCGCGAAGGTGCTTCGCCCACGTTGGGTCATTGTAGAGAACGTTCTTCGGATGAAGCGTTGGGACAGATTTCAGGAATGGCATGAAAAGTTGAAAAACATCGGATACAAGACTGCGTGCGGGATCATTGATGCACAATTTCACCGAACTGCTCAGTCACGTCGTCGTCTCTTCATAGTCGGTGACCTTAAAACTGAACCTTCTCTTCCCAAACCAGGTTATCGCACCTCGAAGACAGTGTTGAGCATTTTGGGACGGGGCGAAGCTAAAGACAAACCGTGGCCTTTTACGCGTGTTAATAATGAGAACCTTGCTGAAGCCACCGTGGAACGCGCCGCTCGCGCAATCGGATCGCTTGGTAACCAAACACCATTTATCATGGTCTATTATGGAACGGATGGCGCCGGCGGATTCCAAACAATAGATCGTCCGCTGCGGACTGTTACAACTATTGATCGCTTTGCATATGTCAGACCCAACGGGTACGGCCATGAAATGCGAATGCTGCAACCGCCTGAACTTGCAGCTGCAATGGGTTTTCCTCGCAGTCATCGGTGGTCGTCTTCGTCAAGCAGGCGCGAACGAATAAAACTAATCGGTAACGCCGTTTGTCCACGCGTTTTAAAGGACATTGTTGATGTGCTTGTAAATAAATGCTAATCACCTATGGTCCTACTTTTTCTCACTCAGAGCCTAACGCAAATATGAATCGGCTTCCAGAGACCCGGATGGACGCGAAAGACCCAATAAGCACTCGTTGCGAGCTGAAAGAATAGAGGCCACGCACCTTTGGGCATTGTCTTCAACTTGGTGTTCCCAAATCCTGAACACTTTCCAGCCGAGCCGTCGCAGTGCACGGAAGTTGCGCTGATCTCGTGTTCGAGTTGCTGCGATCTTGTCACGCCATTTCGGAGCAAGTTTGTGCTGCCAGAGCGGAAATCTCCAACCATGCCAGAAGTCGCCGTCGATAAAAACGACTAACTTCGCGCGTCGAAAAACAATATCAGGCTGTCCAGGTAGAGACTTGACATGATTCGCAAAATAGATGCCTCGTCGTCGCAACTCATCACAGATAGTGCGCTCTGGTCCGGTATGCTTGCCCCGTATCCGTGACATTACTGCACTCCGCTTCTCTGCGGACATAATATCGCCTTGGTGTTCACCCGGAACTGGCGCATTACCTGCTGCCCATGACCGATGCCCGGCCTTTCGCCGCGGGATTCTTTTCATTACGTCTCTCATCGTCTTTATTTTTTTTGGTACATTACAATTTGTTTAGCGGAAAATTCGACTCAAGCCAGTTGGTGATTTCATTCAATGAATTCATACCAGCGCGTGCTAGGATGTCAACGATATCACTGCCAGAGATGACGACGACCGGATGGTCATCTTCCTTCAACTCGCGATATACCTGAGAATGCAAATACGAAGTGGTAACGAGCACCCCAAACTGACGATGCCTTAACCTTGAAATGAGTCGTGATAACTCTCGTACGCCAACCGAATTCGTTGTTCCATAACATTTTGCTTCTAAGGCAAAATCAACAAAGATGGCAGACGGCCCATGTCCGACGCGGTACAGTCCTATTGCGTCTCGTCCGCCATCGCGACTTGGTCGTGTAAGATCAAATGAAACGAAATTAGGATCCATCAACTGCACAATTCTTGCTGCACATGCTTCGAACGCAAATGGATTAGCTGCGAAGTATCCGTAAATAGTTCTGAGAATCGCTAGTGATAGAGCATCCCTTGGGATTTGCTCATATTTGGATCGATAGTCTATTGCTGTTTCAGCCTTCAATGGCCTATATGATCCATCCGTAAGCCACTTGACCCATGCGGGTGGAGAATTGCGTGAGAAGGGTTTACCGGCTTTGATATCATTAAGCCATGCGCGTGAGACACCGGACACATCAAGAATAGTGAGTGAGGCGCGATAGTTCTGGAACCTTTGATTCTGAGCGATCTTCCAAACTGCAACAAGATCCTCGATTGGGTTTAATTCGGCGGCTCCTGGTACCGCGATCCCTAGAAAGATCATGTCACGGAACGTCCCTACATTCCCGAAGACAAGAATTGGAGGTATGACTTCACGCCGTGACGGTTTGGAGTGCAGGGCGTTAAAGATGTCTCTAAGCAACCGATTTCCATTGCGCGGAGTATCGTGTATCGCGCGGCCCGGGCGTTTATTGTCTCCGAAGTAAGTTAGAATTCCAGTCTCTCGATCCAAATGATCCGGCCAGTCAGGATCAGTAAACGACGATGTAAGAACGATTAGGCGAGGTGCATCGACGTTACCCAAGTACCGAAAACCTCCTTGATTACTCACACCGATCAAACGAGGAAGCGGATCATCGCCGGCATTGCCGTGGCGGCGACCCTCGTAGATAGCATCGACTATGAGATCAGCTTTTTCGAGTTCTGTCGTGAGAAATCTTTGCACCATGCAAGGTCCGGAAGGGAGTGATTCTGCAGGTTCTATACACGTTAAAAGTCAGTCAAAAAAGGAATCTCTAAAATAGCTTCAGTCTTCAATGTGCGCAAATGAATATGAACAGGGGCGCCTCCGTGGGGTCGTTCACAAGGGATCAGGGGAATTTCCAAACCCAGGTTGGGATTCTTCTCTCTCGGTCCCACAAAATAACACTCTCGATTTGTAACCAAAATCTTTTGGGTCACACCCGGTAGGTCTCATCCAGAATCTCGCAATGGATAAAACAGGAGCCTTGTCTTAATTTGCTTATTACGGTCATAAGCTGTTTACAAGCCCGTCACATTCGGCACACAAGCGTGTGACGTAACCTCAGATCCAAATGGATCTAGCAGTATCTCACGGGAGGCTTAAATGCCAATAGAACTCAATAGCAATGATCGGACGAATGCGATCTCGATGATTAATCGCCGTCTCGGAACCCGCGATTTGCGCGCAGTTCTCTACGATATACAAGGATCCCGGTCTCGACGCCAGAGAAAAGGAGTCGAATGGATCGTGGCTGAAACCGAAAGTACAGAGAGACGTTTACGATCGCGTCTATCTGACGAGCAGCTTGGTGAGTTTCTGATCGATTTGGCCGGCGTGGACCTATTGGCTTCTCGAGAATTGCGCTTTCGCTTAACTCGAAATTGTTCGGACGACGAGCTGGACCGCTTGCATGATTATCCATCTTCCATTCGTGGCCGAAGCGGACGCGAGAGCATCGCGAGAGCTATTGCCAATCGGAACTGGCATGCCGGCCGCGGCTGGCCGATTTATTTTACTCGAACTTTAGGCCTCTCTCCTGCATTTGCGGGAATACCAGGGGCTCCGTCACCACCACATCACGAAGAGGTGGAACCATTTCTACCTTTGCCCCCACTTGAGAATTTCCAAATAGATCTAAAAGAGCAGATATTGGAAGTCCTTGAGAACGAGGCTGGAATGAATCGCGGAATTCTCACTTTGCCGACGGGCGCTGGCAAGACCAGAACTGCTGTAGAAGCACTCTTGGAATGGAAACGCGCGGCATTAGCTCCTTCAGGCATTTTGTGGATCGCACAAAGCGATGAACTCTGTGAACAAGCAATACAAGCTTTTAGGGAAGTTTGGATCGACCTTGGTCATCGTGACTCGTCAATTCGCAATACACTAACACTGAGCCGGTTTTGGGGCAGCATCAACAAGATTCCTGACGGCGAAGGAATCATAGTAGCCAGCATACAAAAGCTGCATTCGATTTACCGTCGTCATGAACAAACGGGACCGTCGACAGATCTTGCAGAGATGGTCTCAAATCTCCGTGTTGTGTTAGTGGATGAAGCGCACCGAATGCTCGCACCAAGTTACACCGAGGTTTTGAGATTCCTTGGCCTTGAGGTGACTCGAGCGGGCTCCTCGCCGATTCCGTTACTCGGTCTAACGGCGACTCCATTTAGAGCTAATGAGCAAGAGACAAGGCAATTAGCCAAGAGATTCCATGGACAACTGTTGGGGCCCAGACTGGACGGTGATCCAATTGAAACTCTTCGACTACGCGGTGTGCTTTCGAAGCCAAAGCACCAGATTTTGCAATACGATGGTCGGGAATTCTCGATTGACGAAAACTCGGAATACCGCGAATACTTTGAGCGTTTTCAGGATTTCCATCCAAATCTACTGCGCGAGCTCGCCCAAGAGCGTGAGCGCAACCGTAGTATTCTAGAAAAACTCTGCTCCCTACCGAGAGATATCCCTGTCCTGTTCTTCGGATGTTCTGTTCAACACGCTCAAGCGATAGCTGTACTTCTACGCCGCAAAATGCGATCAGCAGCGACAGTAACAAGTGACACGCGTGCGTCAACGCGCAGATTCCTGATTGAGGAGTTTCGAAGCGGCCGCATTTCTGTTCTTTGTAATTACGGGGTATTGACGACTGGTTTTGATGCCCCAAAAGTGCAAGTAATCGTCGTCGCGCGTCCTACGGCGAGCCCGGTGCTTTATGAACAGATGATTGGCCGTGGGCTGCGAGGTCCGAGATTTGGTGGTACGCCCGATTGTCTTATCATTGATGTCGTAGACAACATTCGGTTCCGTGGGCAAATGGCATTCATGCGATACGAGGATTACTGGACCAAACGTGATTAGAACGCATTCTCTTACACGATCAGGTACACTTTCAAAAAAAAGGCGGCATCACGGCAAAGCTACGAGGTATTTCACGATCTAACACGCCCAATCTCCATGATCAGGCAAAGTTCTCACAAAACGCATTGAGAGCCTACTGCGGTTTACGGCACGAATGACCACAGATCTCGAGCTGTGTGCCCCCAGACATTTAGCCTTCAGGATCAGCCAGTCAGGCGTTCTTCTTCAATCGCCTCAATCCACAGCTTCAAAGTTAGATCTTCTCGTTTCGCATTGCCCAGATCGGGTCGCAATTCCTTTTCATAGCGTTCTTTCAGCACATTGAGATCGAAAGGCACAGTCCGCGCAAGATACTTAACGTCATCTCTGTCCCGCTGGGTGTTTCGTTCAATTTTCGAAAGTGCGAGGTCGTATGGGTCGAGAGCAAACAGACGGAGGTGATTGAAGGTGTTCGCAAACATCTCGGTCAACCTGTCGTCATAATTGAGAGGTACCTGTGCGATCCCGACAACCTGGAGGTAGACCCCATATTTCTTGTGAAGTGCGGAACCTTCACCTGCCAAACCCAAAAGCGATTCGGGTGCGGAATTCGATCCTAACGGCAACACATCGACGTCAGCAGTCGGGCGATCCAAGCCATAAAGCATCGTCATTACAAATCCGCCCAGACAATGCAATGGCACATCTTCCTCGAGAGAATTATCGATTTCCGTGAAGAACGATTTCCAGGGCTCCAGAATGTACTTAGCCGGCATAACTCAGATGTTCGGGCGAAAGATCTGTCAAAACTCTCCAGTGTTTAGCTTCATCAGGTCGGTTTGTTTCGAGCCAACGTCTTTCGGCTTGCGTTAGCGAGTCGTTGCACAAGGTATCTTCTACGAATAATCGGGAACGTTCCAAGACTCGCTCCTGTTTACGAAGAAGTTCGACCTTATTATCCTCCCCACGTCTCTCGGCAACTCTACGCGCCACGCATGTAAGCAAGCCGAGCTTATTTTGTAGATCGCTTGCCTTGGCAGCACTGACGAGTGAATCCCAGTCCAGATCAGGATACTGTAGCAATAGCCAAGGCAGAGCTTCAGCAACACGAGTTTCGAGACATTTCGCACTTAATGCGGAAAGTAAAACTTCTCCAGGGTTCTTTTTCTTACGTCTTGATTTTAGATATGCAAACCCTGGATATCCGAGAGCTGCCAGGTCCATAGCGAGAGTGTTCGCATCCTTGGGTTGCACACCTTGCCAGTTTGTTTTGACCGGCAAAGTTGTCGCAGACAATCCAAATGCGGACGCAGCCTTGCGAGCTAATTTCTCAGGCACCGGTCGCTCTCCCTTCTCCATTAGAGAAAGATAAGGCTGAGACACACTGAGCCTCTTAGCGGCCTCCTCTTGAGTCCAACCTTTTTGTTCCCTACCTAATTTGAGTTCCTTTCCTCTCATATCAACTTCGAGCGGATCATATTACAAAGTTTGTAATATCTCAATTATTCGGAGATCTCCAAAGCTAACTCAACTTAAGACCCACCGATTTTCAGGTCATAATTGTTCCCGACTATTGCGGAGGTGCTTTGGTAGTCGTAACGGCAACAGGATAACCTCGATCGACGTTTTCGCCAGGTTGAGGAGTTTGATCGATAACTACGCCGGGCTGAAGAGGAAGATCGGAACGCGTCGCCAGCCGTCGAATGTTCAAGTTAGAAGCGCGGAGTTTAGTTTCGGCTTCTTCGTAACTCAATCCTTTGAGCACCGGAACCTGAACTTGAATTGGTCTCATCTGTCGCTCACGTTGTACATCCAACCGGAGCGCCAAGAGTGCGATGCCTGGGATTAATACGTAAACAATGAATGCCAAAGCTGTAAGGACTGTGATTAAGGGTTTCCTTTTGCCTCGCATGCTATAGCCGAGGAGTACGCCAAGTAAAAATCTCATCTCTTCTTCACCCTTCTAAATTTACTTTTTATGACGCCGGATAAGGTCCCGCTCCTATTTTCTTGGACTGTTCGGCTGAGGCAGGAGGGTGATCACCATTGGAGCAGAAATCAGACAAGATCTCTTTGGCTCGTGAATCTCAGTCAATGCAGGCTACCTGTTCACTAACGAAGGAGAGGTAACCGGTTTGTAGTGAGGGATAAACTAGTGCTATTGCTTTGGGATCCAACCATCATTCGTTACTTCCTCGATCACGGCGCCGACTTCATTACGGATTCTCCATTTGCTGTAGCTTTCCGGGAAAAGATTCGAACCGCGCTTCGTCCGTGGCGAGAATGTAAGCAAAGGTACCCGAATCTTGCACCTCAACTCCAAGAACAAGCTGATCGGGCCTTGAGGCACTTCTGCTTCAATGGTGACTTAAAGTGGGTGAGTTTGCTCATGTGGGCGGGAGCAGATCCTCGTTCAAGTGGACCTACGCTAGAATATTATGATGACGACCCTGATGAGGCTTGGCACTTAACGGCTCTAGTCGCTGCGACATATTCCAAGGATTTACAGGTCCTAAAGCGCCTGAAGCCAGACGCAAAGAGAGACGATGTCGACATGCTGCTCACATATGCCGGCGGCCGCGGTCACGCTGATATGGTGCAGTATCTGTTGGACCTCGGAGCTAAACCGAACGACAAGCCCAACGGTGGTTCGACGGCTCTCGATGATTGTCTTGAGGGCTTCCGATACGGAACTCTTAGACTTAGGTTTTACCATACAGATTACGGCACGAAGTCAAAGGCATCGAAATATGAGGTGTCCGATAGGCGGGCGACTGTCCAGCTCCTGCTTGAACAAGGAGCGCTCTGGCGGCCGAACGACGATCGCCAGTTGGCCAGTGTTCGACGAAGTTTGTATGAGTGCGAGCCGGACGTAACATTGGAATTAGTCGAACGAATGGTAAAGCACGCGGCATGTACACAAGACACGATCTATAACCTGCTACGGACACCAGCGATGAAGAAACACCTCACACCGGTTACTAGAAATTTCGCTCGGATAGGGTTCGATATTCGGACGAAGGAACAGATAGCGGAGGACGAACGACGAGAAGAAGCACATCGACAATGGATGCTTCGTGACTTAGCCTCCAAGTACGATCGTGACAAGATCTACGACGAAATCTGGTCGGAACCGATCCAGCATGTTGCGAGACGATATGGTATGTCCGACGTTGGCCTCGCAAAGATTTGCAAGAAACTTGAGATCCCGCGCCCAGGACTCGGTTATTGGGCCAAAAAGGTAGCGGGCAAACCGATACCGGAACGTCCCCCACTGCCGGAATTGTTCAAATGAGTCTTTAGGTTCGAGCGCTGATCAACTTGCTGTTGGTGATAAAGTGTCTAGCAAGTTCTCCACGAGCGTGCGCAATCGAGCTTTACGTTGCATCGCGGTCTGAATTCACACTTACGGGGCAAGGTCACGTGTTGGAACGATCATTATTCATGCCAAGATTTTGGTGTCCATTTAGTGCCCAATTGAGTGGCGCGGGTTAACTCAATGGACCATATGTAAAACAACAGAACGCACGAAAATGCCCGAATTTCGGAATTGCTCAGTAAATTGAGAGAAGGGAATTGAGCTCTCCAAGCCCCCCTTCGGCACCAATTCAAAGATTTAAGCGTTGCACACGGCGGAGACCCGAAGGTTTACGCGGAGATCATCAGAGTATTGATGTGGCCGGCGCAAGAGTTCCAGAGCGGCATGTCCCGGTTAATAAACCGATCGATGATCTGCTGCGTGGTTAT
>Ga0187894_10005431_pt1 | contig 13023 bp, 9 predicted proteins | sample GBC1701081metaG_FD_136650 | JGI IMG/M metagenome (GOLD analysis project Ga0187894, IMG submission 136650) | White microbial mat communities from a lava cave in the Kipuka Kanohina Cave System on the Island of Hawaii, USA - GBC170108-1 metaG ... | reverse complement strand
CCCCACCAGCTCTCCGGCGGGCAGCAGCAGCGAATCGTCATCGCGATGGCGCTCATGGCCGGACCGGCCCTCCTGATCATGGACGAGCCGACGACCGGGCTCGACGTCACTGTCGAGGCCGCCGTGCTCGACCTGGTCCGCGAGCTGCGGCGCCGGCATCGCTCGGCCATCCTCTTCATCAGTCACAACCTCGGCAGCGTCGCGCGGGTCTCCGATCGCGTCGGCGTCATGTACCGCGGCGAGCTGGTCGAGGAGGGCACGGTCCGCCAGATCTTCAGCAACCCGCGCCATCCGTACACGCGCGGGCTGCTCGACTGTTTGCCGACGCTGGGGCGCGACAAGAGACGGGGACCCCTGGTGCCGATCGCGGGGCAGGTCGAGCCGGCGCTCGAGCGGGCGCCCGGGTGCGGCTTCGCGGGGCGCTGCGAGCATGTCGAGGCCGGTCGCTGCACGGCGCGGCCGATCCCCTCCGCATGGGTGCGCGGCGAGCCCGACCATCGCGTCGCGTGCGTGCGCGCCGACGAGCTTCCGCGCTGGACGAGGCAGAGCGGCACAGCGCCCGTGTCCGCGGCCGGCGTGGTCGGCGCGCCCGTCATCGCGGTGGAGCACCTGACCAAGGTCTACACCGCGGGCCGGCGGCTTCGCCTCGGCGCGCCCCGGGCGTCGGTGCGCGCGCTGCTCGACGTCGATCTCGCGGCGGCTCGCGGGCAGACCCTCGCGATCGTCGGCGAGTCCGGCTGCGGCAAGTCGACGCTCGCCAAGGTGCTGAGCGGTCTCGAGGTGGCCACCGAGGGCGGCGTGAGGCTCGACGGCGTCGAGGTCGGCACGGTCGCGATCGACCGGCGCAGCCCCGCGCTCAAGCGGAAGCTCCAGATGGTGTTCCAGAACCCCGACAGCACGCTGAACCCGAGCCACACCGTCGGCTACGCGATCGGCCGCGCGCTCGGACGCTTGCGCGAGCGCGCGCCGGGCGACCTCACAGCCGGCGTCGCGCGGCTGCTCGAGGTGGTGAAGCTCCCGCCCGGGATGGCCGCGCGCAAGCCGCGCCAGCTATCGGGCGGCGAGAAGCAGCGCGCGGCGATCGCGCGCGCGCTGGCGGGCGATCCCGACGTCGTCGTGGCCGACGAGCCGGTCTCGGCCCTCGACGTCTCCGTGCAGGCGGCGATCATCAACCTGCTGAACGAGATCCAGGCCGCCCGCGGCACCACGCTGGTGTTCATCTCGCACGACCTCGCGGTCGTGCGCTATCTCGCCGACACCGTCGCCGTCATGTACCTCGGCGCGGTCGCGGAGGTGGGCCCGGTCGAGCGCGTCTTCGCGCCACCGTACCACCCGTACACCGAGGCCCTCCTCTCGGCCGTGCCCGTGCCCGATCCGGATCACGCCGCCGCGCGCATCCTCCTCGAGGGCCCGGTGCCGCGCGCCGACGAGGTGCCGCGCGGCTGTCCGTTCGCGACGCGCTGCCCCCGCCGCCTCGGCGCCGTCTGCGATGACACGCCGCCGCCCGTGCAGCAGCTCGCCGGCGACCACCGGATCGCCTGCCACATCCCGAGCGAGGAGCTGGCCCGGTTGCAGAGCCCACTTGTCGAGCCCGCGACGACTGGACGATGATGGCGCCCATGGCGACGACACGCGGGGCAGCGGTGGTGATCGTGGGCGGCGGCGTGACGGGGCTGAGCGCCGGCTGGTGGCTCGCGCGCGCCGGCGTCGACGTGCTCGTCCTCGACAAGGGCATCGTCGGCTGGGAGGCGTCGGGACGCAATGGCGGCGGCGCGACGCACGTGTACAGCCCGTTCGGTCTCGAGGAGCAGCGGCTCTGGCCGCAGATGGACGAGCTGCTCGGGTATCCCACCGAGTACCAGCCCCATCGCATCGGCGTCGCGCTGACCGAGGGACAGCTCGCGCTGGCGCGCCGCTGGGCCGAGATCGGCGAGATGCGCGGCTTCCGCTGGGAGTCGCTCGATCGCCGGCAGGTCAAGGAGCTGGTGCCGATCGTCGGCGACAATGCCATCGGCGGCACGTACCTCCACTTCGGCGGCCACGCCAACCCGCAGCGCACCGTGCAGGCGTACGCGTGGGCGCTCCAGGACCTCGGCGGGCGGATCCTGCAGCACACGGCCGTCACCGGCCTCGTGGAGCGCGGCGGGCGCGTCACGGACGTGGCCACGGCGGACGGGACGTTCGGCGCCGACGCGGTCGTGATCGCCGCGGGCCCCCAGACGGGCGCGTTCGCCGAGATGCTCGGCGTCTGGCTGCCGCTGGCGCCGGCGCGGGTCGAGATGATCGCGACCGAGCCGATTCCCCTGATGCGCGTGGGCGGGGTGGCGGGCAAAGGGCTCTACGGGCGCCAGACGCTGCGGGGCAACCTGGTCTACGGCGGCGGACCGCACGAATGGATCAACGTGCCCGACATGACGACGCCGGAGCATGCGAACACGCCGCTCGTGCGCAATCTCGCCCGCCGACTGGCGGAGCTGTTTCCAGGCGCCGCTCACGTGCGCCTGATCCGCTCGTGGAGCGGCCTCGTCGAGAACACGCCCGACGGTCTGCCCGTCATCGAGCGCCTGGCCGCGCCCGACAACGTCGTCATCGCCACGATGTCGAGCGTGGGCTTCGGGCTCTCGCCCGCCGTGGGCCGCGCCGTCAGCGAGCTGGTGCAGCATGGCCGCTGCCTCTTCGCCGATCTCAGCGCTCTGGCCCTCGGCCGCTTCGCCGATACGCCGCGCGACTGGCGCGAGCGGGCCGGATGGATCGCGACACCCCCGGCCGTCGCGGCGTCCGCCGGCGGTGACGCCGGTGGTGACGATTGATGCGCGCGATCGATCCGCGCTCGATCGCGGGCAAGGCGCCCATCCCGGAGCGCCACGCGCCGCTGGTCGTCGTCGGCGCCGGGGTCGCCGGCGTCGCGGCGGCGATCGCGGCGGCGCGCGCCGGGCTCGAGGTGATGCTGGTCGACGAGCATCCGGTGGACAACGACATGATGGCGATGGACGTCCCGCTCTGCTTCGGCCAGCGCATGGACGGGTCCGTCCGCAACCGCGCGCTGATGCTCGAGCGCGTCGTGGAGACGAACCCGGGACTGGCGGACGCGTACGAAGCCGGCGTCGACGTGCAGCTCGGGACGTACGTGTGGGGCGCGTTCGTCAACGGCCCGACCGCGCAGGAGCTGTCGACGCCGATGCTCGGCCTCGCCGACGATCGCCGCTCGTGGCTCGTCGGCTACGATCGCCTCGTCGTCGCGGCCGGCGCCCGCGACGTGCTGCTGGGCTTCCCGGGCTGGGAGCGCGCGGGCGTGCTCGGCGCGAGCGGCGCCGCCGCGCTGCTCGGGCGCTATCGGGCGCTGGCCGCGCGGCGTCTGGTGGTGCTTGGCTCGGGCGCGCTCGGGTTGCACACCGCCGCGCTCGCGCTCGAGCATGGCGTCGACGTCGCCGCCGTCGTGGAGGTCGGCGCTCGCGTGCGCGGCGACGCGAGTCTCGCGAAGGCGCTGACCGAGCGGGGCGTCGCGTTTCGCACGGGACACACGATCCTCGAGGCGCGCGGGCGCACCGGTGAGATCGAGTCCGTGGCCCTCGTCGCCGTGGACGGCGACGGCCAACCGGTGGCGGGCAGGGAGACGGACATCGCCTGCGACGCCGTCTGCTGGGCCATCGGTCTCGCGCCGAGCGTCGAGCTGCTCCACCTCGTCGGGGCGCAGCTCTCGTTCGATGCCTCGATCGGCGGCTGGGTGCCGGAGGTGGACCAACGCATGCGCACCAGCGTGCCGACGGTCTTCGCCGCGGGAGATTGCGCGGGCTTCCACGATGGGCGGCTGGCCACGCCGGGCGTCGCGCAGGCGCAGGGCCGGCTGGCCGGGCTCGCTGCCGTCGAGTCGCTCGGCGCGCACGCGCGCACCGACGGCGCCCCGCGACTCGAGGCGCCCGCCGCGTCACCGCCGCAGGAGACGATGCCCCACGCCTACTGGCGCGTCTGGCTCGACTCGCTGGTGGCGGCTGGCGGCTGGGAGGTCAACGTCTGTCAGTGCGAGGAGGTCACGCGGCGCGAGCTGGTCGAGACGAAGCCGCCGCGTTATCTCAAGTGGGACTCATCCCAGATGAGCGCGCGCAACCTGGCGACGCTGCTGCGCGACGGACCGGTGAACCAGGATCAGATCAAGCGGCTCACGCGCGCGGGCATGGGCCCGTGCCAGAGCCGTCGCTGCCGCGAGCAGGTGGGGCTGCTGCTCGCGCGGGCCGCGTCCACGACCATCGATCGCATTGCCCTGCCGACGTTCCGGCCGCCGATCCGCCCGCTGCCGCTCTCCGTGCTGTGGCCGGGCGACGAGCCGGCCGCGATGCGCGACGAGTGGGTGAGCTGGTTCGGCATCCCCACGCAGTTCAGTCCCCACTGGACCGCGGGCATGGCCATCGACGAGCCGACGGCGCACGCGCGCCTGATCATGAGCGATGAGTGAGCGAGTGGAAAGACGCGTGGCCGTGAGCGCGTGGCAAACCCGGCCGAGATCGCCCCGATGACCGACGTACCGCGGACGGCGGATGTCGTGATCATCGGCGGCGGTGTCCATGGCGCCAGCCTCGCCTACCACCTGGCGCGCAAGAAGGCCGGCCGCGTGCTCCTCATCGAGAAGAAGTTCATCGCCTCAGGCCCGACCGGCCGGTCCACCGCGCTCGTGCGCCGCTTCTATGCGATGGACTTCTTCACGCGCACCGCCAGCGCGGCGGCCGAGGTGTTCCGGCACTGGACGGACGTGGTCGGCGGCGACGGCGATCCCGGGTTCCGACAGGTCGGGATGCTGGCGCTCGCCGGGCCCGACCGGGCGGAGTACCTGCGACACAACGTGGTCCAGGCCCAGAAGGTGGGCGCGCGCGTGAAGGTGATCTCAGCGGCCGAGGTGAAGGCGCTGGTGCCGGCCGCCAACGTCGACGACGTCGCGCTCGCCTCGTACGAGGCCGAGTCCGGCTACGCGGACCCGTCGTCGACCGCGAACGCTCTCACGAACCGCGCTCGTGACTTCGGGGCGACGATCGTGCAGTACCGCGCCGTCGACGCGATCCGCGCCATCGGCGACAAGGTCGTCGGCGTCCGGTCAGAGGGGGCCGACGTCGACGCCCCCGTCGTCGTCAACTGCGCGGGGCTCTGGGCGGACCAGCTGCTGCGCCCGCTCGGCGTCGAGGTGTCGATCAAGCCGGAGCGGCACCAGATGTGCTTCTTTCGCCGGCCGGCGGGCTTCGGCGTGCACCCGGCGGTCGCCGACAGCGTGCAGATGACCTACATGCGCCCCGAGCACGGCGACCTCACGATCCACGGCAAGCTCGTCTACGACGAGATCGTCGACCCGGACTCGTACAACGAGGGCGCCGATCCGGATCAGATCGTGAAGAACGCCGAGCTGATCGCCCATCGCTTCCCGGTGATGGAGCACGGTCTCGCCATGGGCGGCTATTCGGGTCTCTACGACGCGACGCCGGATCATCATCCGGTGCTGGGCGCGATCGCGCCCTACACGGGACTCTTCGCCGACTTCGGGTGGAGCGGGCACGGCTTCAAGCACTCGCCGGCGATCGGCGACATCCTCTCGGACGTCATCCTGCACGGGCGCTCGGCGGACTACGACCTGACGCCGTTCCGATGGACGCGGTTCCGCGAGAACGACCCGGTGCCGAGCGCGCGCTGGACGGCCGAACCGCACCCGAAGCACCGCCTCTGACGTCGGGCAGCCCCACGGTGCTCGCTAACGCATGCGCCCCGAGCGTTCCTTACGCGATTCGGCTCCCGCGATCTCGCGAGCCGTCTCGCTGCGCCTCCGCGCCGTGGGGCGCCCCGCGAGGGCTTCTGTTCAGCGAACGCGCAGGTTGACCGGCCGCTGCGAGCGAACGCGAGCCAGCGGTCCGGTCCAACGTGTTGTTGGGCACCCCACGCTTAGACCTTAGACTCGCGACCGCCAGTACCCCGGCCGACGGTGAAGATGCATGACCGCGATGACGTAGATGCGCTCCGGATCGACACGATATAGCAGGCCGTAGGGGAATTTCGGAATGAGAAGACGCCTGAGCTGCCGACCGAACGGCGCGCCAGCCGCCGGAGACTCCGGGAGTTGCTCGTAGGCGTGCTGAACCGTCGCGATGAACTCCAGGCCGAGACCTTCCTTTTGGCGCTCGTAGAATCGAGCAGCAGCAATGAATTCGCGCTGAGCTTCGGGATGAAACTCGACACTTCTCACCGAAGCGCGACGCGAGCCTTCCTGAGTACCTTCTCGGCGGGGATCGCCGTAACCTTCCCAGACTGGAGTTCACGGAGGCGGCGCTCGGCCTCCTGGAGCCAGAGCTTGTCGACGCCCGCTTCCACCGTGGGGTCGAGGCTGGAAATGAGCCGCTGCGCGAGGCGGGCCCGGGCTCTTCGCGGCAGGCTCAGCGCTTGCGCTTCGAGGTCGCGCGCCACCTTGATCATGGCGAGATCCTATCACAGGGGTGCTTCGCGTCCCGGACATCAGCCGCCGGTTCCACACGTGCCCAACCCGCACGATGAGCGGCCGCGGCGAGCTGTTCAGAGCCAGCGGTCTGCTCGACTGCGATGTTCGACAGCGTCCTCACGGAGGTTTCCGTAGAATCGCTTCTCCAGGATTCTGGATGGCCGAGAGGACATGTTCCGCGATCTTTGCAATCAGTTTCTCGCCCCAGAACGGATCGAGGACGTTGTAATAGATTACGCGGATGTGTTGCACGTCGAACGGGACATCCTTCTCCGTCGCGGAGACAAGGACCACGGGCTTCTGAAGAGCGTGGGCAAGACCAAGTTCATAGAACACGTTCGGGTTCCGTCCCGTCAGCTCTGCTACGAGAACCTTCGATGACTGGATGCCCGACCAGATCTGGTCGACGATCTTGCCGGTGGAGAACATGTCGTCGTCGGCTCGAATGGGGCGCAAGCCTGCCTTCGTGATGGCCGGCTCGTAGATCGTCTTGTAGTAGCTGCCGGTCGGATCGGAAAACGACATCATCACGAAGCACGTATCGCCGGCTTCAATGTTGGCGGTCTTCTCGAGACGCTCGAGCGTGCCAGCGGTGTCTGCCTGGAGCCCCGCCCCGGTCGACACGTCCACCACCCGGCGCTTCTGGCCGTGGCTCTCCGTGAGCTTCGCATCGTCCAGGCTCTCGAAGAAGACCGACTTGAACTCCTCTTGTTTCTCTTTCGGGATCCCGAAGGGATCGAGGAGTGCATTTCCGAAGAAGGGTTCTCCGCGTCTAGGACGTCGACTAGATAGGGGACCTGGGCTGACGCCGACCATTCCCCACTGTGCGGCGCGCGTCGAAGGCGGGCCCCTTGTCCTCGCGCCGACAGAGCGGGCGGGCACGAAGGCGCCGATGCAGGGTGCGGGAAAACTCGCAGCGTGCTCTAGGCCGTGATCGCGAGCTGGTTGCCGAAGATGTAGAGCGTCGGGTGGACCTTGAAGCCCTGCACGCGCTTGTCGTGGAAGGTGAAGATCGCGCGCCACACCGGCTGCACGATGGGCCCGTCGTCCTGGAGGATCTTCTCGAGCTGCACCATCAGCTCTCGCCGCGCCGCCACGTCGATCGTCCCCTCCGCCTGCGTGAGGATCCGATCGAACTCCGCGTTCGAGTACTTCGACTCGTTCCACGGCACGCCCGTGCGGTAGGCGAGGGCCAGGCTCATGACGCCGAGCGGGCGGTGGGCCCAGGTCGTGAAGCCGAACGGAACCTTGGTCCATACCTCCCAGAACTGCGTCGACGGCATCACGTTGATCTTCACGCGGATGCCGGCCTCCTTCCACTGCTCGACCATCGCCTGGACCGCCAGCAGCTCCCAGCCGGGCTGTGGCCGGCAGACGATCTCGGTGTCGATACCGTTCGGATAGCCGGCGTCGGCGAGGAGCTTCTTCGCCTTCGCGACGTCGCGCGAAAACGGCGGCAGCTTCGCGTACTCGGGATGCACCGGGCTCACGTGGTGGTGCTCGCCGGGCTGCCCGAGCCCCTTGTGGGCGAGCTGCAGGATGCTGTTCGAGTCGATCGCATACCGGAGGGCCTGGCGCACGCGCTTGTCGTCGAACGGCTTCACCGGCTGCACCCGCGCGGTGGCCGTGTACGCGGTGGTGACCTGGTACATCTGCACGTGCGGGAGCTTCTGGAGCGCGTCGAGCTGGGTGATGTCGGCGCCGTAGAGCCCGTCCACTTGCCTGGAGGCGAGCGCACTGACGGCCGCCGCCGGATCGTCGCCGAGGTCGATGAACTGGATCTCGTCGAGATATGGTCCGCCGCCCCAGTAGGGCTCCTTGCGAGCCTTGAGCACTTGCCGGCGTCCGACCTCGTTCTCCGTCAGCGTGAAGGCGCCCGTGCCGTTGCTGCCGACCTTGAACTCGCCGTTCTCGGCCGGGTCGAGCATCAGCAGCGGGTAGTGGAAGAGCTGCTCGGGCACTGCGAGCTGGGCGGTCTTGCCGTTCAGCCGGACCGTGAACGCGTCGACCCGCTGGATGGCGCCGGCGTCCCAGAGCCGGGTGGACTTCTTGGCGTTGCCCTTGTCGTCCTTCTCCCCCGTCTCGAATTCCTCGAGCAGGAAGCCCTTCATGAGGCCGAGGACGGAGGAGCCGGTCTTCGGATCGAGGACGCGCTTGAGGTTCCACACGACGTCGTCCGCCGTGAACTGCCGGCCGTTGTGCCACTTGATGTTCTTGCGCAGCCGCAGCGTCCACGTCTTCAAGTCCGGGCTCGCTTCCCACTTCTCGACGAGCGACGGCCGCGTGACGTTGTCGACCCCGGTCGTGGTCAAGTAGTCGAGGACCTGGCGCGCCGAGTTCGACGACTCCACCCAGCTGTACGTGTGCGGGCTCTTGAGGTCCTGGCAGCGCATGCCGATGCGGAGGACGCCGCCCCGCGGCAGCCCCTGCGCCGCGGCCGGCGCCGCGATCGGCGCGCCTGTCACCGTGCGCACGACGGCGTACGCCGCCGTCGCCGACATGCCGAGCAGCGCCGCGTAGCGAACGAACTCGCGCCGGTCGATCAGCCCATCGACGAGCTGGCGCTTCAGGGTGGGGATCAGGACGTGCTCGTCAGCGTTGCGCATGGTCGCATCCTCCGTCGCCCTGCGGGGCGACGCCAGTGTCGGCGCACGTCTGGACCTTGTCAACCGGCGAATCTTGCGACGCTACGCGAGCCGACTGTAGCCGGCCGCTTCGGCCTGCCGCTGCCGGTCGAGCATGACGTCGAACGCCGCAGGATCGGCGGGAACGAATCGGGCGATGAGAAGCTCGTCGAGCGTCGGCGCCAGCTCCGGCGCCGTGTGGACCGCGAGGAGCGCCTCGGTCACGCGTCTGCGGGTCGACGCGTCGACGCCCGGCGACGCCACCAGCGGAGCGCTCGGCGCCTCCACGGTCGTGGCGACGACCCGCACTCGACGGGCCCGCTCGGCGCCGTGACGGTGCAGCAGATCGAGCCCATAGGCGTCGACCGGCCCGACGTCGGCTCGCCCGTCCAGAACGGCGTCGATCACCGGGAGCTGGCGGTGCAGCGGTCCGATGACCTCCGCGTAGAGCGTCAACCGGTCCGGACGTCGATGGCCGAGCAGGTGAAAGCGCGCGGCGTTGTACCCGGAGTGCGAGTGCTCGATCGAGTACGCGATGCGGCCGCCGAAGGTGTCCTCCAGCGTGCGATGGGCGCTGTCCGCGCGCACCACGAAGTCGGTGAAGTAGATGGGCCGGCCCTCGTAGCGCGCTGGCGACGGGATGGGCACGGCGAGCAGGTGCGGGCGGTCGGCCTGCATCGCCCACGGATAGCCGCACATGAACACGCAGCCGAGGTCATCGCGCGCCCACAGCGTCTCGAGCGGGTACGGGTCGGCCAGCTCGAGCACCGTGAGCCCGCCGCCTGCGCGCGTGGCCACCCACTGCAGGAGGCGACGCCACGCCGCCGTGAGGGTGGGAGACCAGGAGTACATGCGGGCCGAGGCGACCGGAGTCATGCGAGTGGGGCCAAGATCCGGTCCCGCAGGGTTCTTGTCAATCCCTAACGGGTCCGCAGGCTATCGCGACCGGCGACGGGAATCGCGGTCGCGATCGGCCCCCGCCTTGGCCTTGCAGCCGCCGTCTATCGCGGATCCGTCGACCATGCCATCATGCGTCTGCCGACGCGCTCATGATCATGCCCACGATCTTCCTGGTGCTTCACGGCGACGAGACGAACGTTCCGCGACTGCGGAAGGGGCGCGCATGAGGTTCTCGATCGCCGTCAACATGACGCGCCGACGGTCGGACGTCCCGATGCAGACCGTTGCTGCCCAGGCGCTCGAGATGGTCGTCGCCGCGGAGCGACTCGGCTTCGATGTCGCGTGGGCCGCCGAGCATCACACGCTCGAGTACACGATCGGGCCGAACCCGCTCGTGCTCATCATGCACTGGGCCGCGCACGCGCGAACGATTCGCCTCGGCACCGCAGTCATCACGGCGCCGTACTGGAGCCCCTTGCGTGCGGCAGGCGAGATCGCGCTCACGGACATCCTGACCAATGGTCGGCTCGAGGTCGGCTTCGGACGTGGGGCGTATCAGTACGAGTTCGACCGGATGGCGGGCGGAATGGCGCAAGAGCGCGGGGGCGACTATCTTCGCGAGCTGATTCCGGCGGTGCAGAAGCTATGGCAGGGCGACTACGCGCACGAGGGCGCGATCTGGGCGTTCCCGCGGGCGACCTCCGTGCCGAAGCCGCTGCAGCGACCGCACCCGCCACTGTGGGTGGCGGCACGCGACCCGGGCACGTACGACTGGACTGTTCGGCACGGGCTCGATGTGATGGCGACGCCGCTGAGCAAGCCGGACAGCGAGGTCGAGAATCTGGCCGGCAAGCTCGCGAAGGCGGTCGCCGATTGTCCCGGCGCACGCCGGCCGCGCTTCATGGTCTTGCGCCGGACCTGCGTGTACGAGGCCGCGAACGAGTGGCGGCTGCCGGCGGAGACCGCCGCGGAAGACTTGCGCGTGTTCAACGGCCTCTTCTACAACGCGGCGGGCGTGGCGAACGGCTTCCCGACCCCCATGGACGCGGCGACACCGGCCGGCGCAGCGACGCCGCTCACCGCGGAGAGCTTGCGCGACAACCTGATGTTCGGCACGCCCGAGCAGGTGATCGCACGCATCCGGCACTACGAGCGGCTCGGCGTCGACCACTACTGCTACGGGGCGAGCTTCGGCTTGCCGCACGACGTCGCGATGCGATCCCTGGAACTGTTCGGACGCGAGGTGATGCCGCGCTTCACGACCACCCCGGCCGCCGCGCGATGATCGCGTCCCGGGGCGGCGTCCCGATGACCTTCGAGGTGGAGGGGCGAGGCCGTCACGTCACGCTGGTCCACGGGGTCGGCTCGAACCTTCAGGCGTGGGACGGCGTCGTCGCGGCCCTGCGGGACGAGTTCACCTTCCTCCGCTACGACCTGCGCGGCCACGGGAAGTCGGGAAAGCCGCCGGGACCCTATGCCCTCGACGACTACATCACTGATCTCGCCGCGCTGCTGGACGCGCAGTCCGTGGACCGCACGACGCTCGTCGGCTTTTCGTTCGGTGGGATGATCGCGCCCGCGTTCACCGCGCGACATCCGGAGCGGGTGCGGGCGCTCGGGATCGTGAGCGCGGTGGCCGGCCGAAGCCCCGAGCAGCGAGCGGCCGTGGTCAAGCGCGCTGACGAGCTCGCGCGAGGTGGGCCGACCACGACCGTCGGTGCGGCGATCGAACGATGGTTCACGCCGGAGTTCCGGGCATGGAATCCCGACATCATCGAGCGACAGATCCAGCGGGTGCTGGGCAACGACCCCGTCGGCTACGCCGCAGCGTATCGGGTCTTCGCGGAGTCCGACGTCCTCGACGAGCTCCACGCGATCCGCTGTCCGACGCTGGTGATGACGGGCGAGCACGACAGCGGCTCGACGCCAGCGATGGCGAGGGCCATCCACGAACGGATCGCCAACTCGCGGCTCGTCATTCTGCCGCGGTATCGCCACAGTCTCTTGATCGAGGCGACAGCCGAGGTCGTGAGCGAGCTGCGCGTGTTCCTCAACGCCACGTAGCGTCCAGACTATTCGGCGCCCTGACGTTCAGGGTTCTGGAATCCGTCGGACGGCCCGGGATGTCGAGCGCAAATCGTTGCACGACGACGCACCGCGCGGCTACGGAATGAGCCGGAGCAGGATCAAACCGGTCATGTTCGGAATCGATCTGTCGGTGGTGCCTGCGGCGACGGGCCGATGACCCGCGCAGTGATTCGATTCATCATCACATCAAGGGTTGCCAGGCCCGGAACATCGCAAAGATGAATCATCAGGATCAGTAAGACCGCCAGGGCGGCCTCGACGATGCGGGCGTGGCCGAACAGAGCCCCCCGAGGCGAGGGGGGCCTCGAGGCCCGGCCGTCGATCTCCCCCGTACTTGCCACTGACCGCGTCATCCGCGTAGCCGCCAACGACGGCCCACCCGTTGCGGTCGCAGCAGGCGCGGGCGTCCGCCTCCCGGGAGCACGCGACGGCTCTCATCGCTCAGGCCTCCGTCCAGTCACCTTTGGCTCGTGTCGATGGAGCCATTCCGTCAGCGCCTCCCGGCACAGCTCGGCGAGACTCCAATTCAGCCGGAACGCCGTGAGGCGGCTGCGCTCGTACAGCGCGCGGGCCAGGGTCACGGACCTCCGCGGTGCAGCCACGGCAGCGGGGAGCGGTCACGCACGAGATCGCGGCCTTGATGCGCGGTGTTGTCGGGGGCAGATGGGGAAGATCGGCGCCGGCCGCGCGCAGCTCCGGGGCCGGTGCGAGGAGCATCTCGCCGACGCCGTTCCAGTTGCCGGCGGCAGAGGCGCTTCGCGCACCGTTCACCGCGACGTTATACTCCGGCTCCATGGCCCCTCTCATGTTGCGACGAGGCCTCGTCCGCGGTCGCCGCCAGGACATCGCGATCCGGGACGGGCGGATCCACCGCATCGGGGCCGATCTCGACCCGAGCGGCCACGAGGCGATCGACGTCACCGACCGGCTCGTGCTGCCGGGGTT
>Ga0187894_10005430_pt1 | contig 13025 bp, 12 predicted proteins | sample GBC1701081metaG_FD_136650 | JGI IMG/M metagenome (GOLD analysis project Ga0187894, IMG submission 136650) | White microbial mat communities from a lava cave in the Kipuka Kanohina Cave System on the Island of Hawaii, USA - GBC170108-1 metaG ... | reverse complement strand
GGTTCACATCGGACATCTGAATCACGATGGCATAAGCGTCAAAACGCAGCACCCTAAACCTCTTGAGTATGACTACGCTTCTCAGCTTAACGGAAAGGCACGGTGGAGTCAATCGGTCTTTGGATGGAGGACAAAAGATAAGAGAAAAGCGTGACGCAAAGGCGCAAAGGGAAAGCGAAAAGCGCGAGAATCATCTACAATCGCTCACGAGCAATTAGCCGAAAGATGTGCGATATGACTCAGCGCCTGTCCGTTTTCGCCGTGTTGCTGTTAATCGTGACCGCCTGCACGACGGGGCGGCAGCCACCGATCCCACCGACGCTGCCCGCGCTGGACGTGCCGTTTGAGTTGGGCGGGCAGGTATTCCTGTTTAACAAGCCGGACTTGATGAAAGCCGCCGGGATGACCTGGGCGAAGCGGCGGGTGGAGTACGACGGTTCGGGGGCGGCGAGCGCGGTGATGCCGTTGATCCAGGAAGCGCGCGACAAAGGTTTCAAAATCCTGCTCACGGTTGTCGGCGACCCGTCGCAGATCGCCAGCAACCCAACGTTCAACACTGATTTCGCGGCTTTCCTGGGGGCGGTGGCCGGATTGAACCCGGACGCGATCCAGGTGTGGAACGAGCCGAATATCGACCGTGAGTGGCCGGCTAGAAACATCAGCGGCGGCGCGTATACTGAGATGCTGAAGGCGGCCTATCCGGCGATCAAGGCGGCCAACCCGAATGTGCTGGTGGTGAGCGGCGCGCCGGCCCCGACCGGCTTTTTCAACGGGCAATGCACGGCCAACGGCTGCGACGATGACGTGTTCATCCGGCAGATGGCGGAAGCGGGCGCGGGGCAAGTCCTCGACTGCCTGGGCATCCATTATAACGAGGGCATCCTGCCGCCGGACGCGACCAGCGGCGACCCACGCGGTAACAGCGGCCATTACACGCGCTACTACGGGGCGATGGTTGACCTGTACGCGCGGATGTTCCCGACTAAACCGCTGTGTTTCGACGAACTTGGCTATCTGAGCGGCGAAGGGTACGGCGCGCTGCCTGCCGGATTTGAGTGGGCGGCCAATGTAACCGTGCAGGATCAGGCGGCATGGCTGGCACAGGCGGCGACCCTGGCGGAACAAAGCGGGCGGGTGCGGCTGCTGATCGTGTGGAATGTGGACGCGACGGCGTTTGGGGCTGACCCGCAGGCGGGCTATGCGATTGTGCGGCGGGACGGAAGCTGCCCGGCGTGTACGGCGTTGGGCGGGTGAGGAAGCAGTTACGAGTAATGAGTAACGAGTGATGAGTAAAAGAGAGCGCAAAGTGAGCGTGAAAGACAAAAGGTTGGCGGCGGCGGCGGTGCGCCAGTGATCGATTCCGCCAGTGCCACCGCAATCGTTGGGTATGAATGCAGTAGTCTGGGCTAACGATTGCGTGCCAGACAAACGCTTGCGGCGGCGGCGGCGTAAAGTAGGACTGGGTGGCGAGTGAAAACGTTTGCCCTCGATTTGATGAAATTGATGATAAAAACGAGAATGAGAATCGAGCATGATTTTCAGATTTCTCACATACCAGATTGTCGGGCGAAAACAGCGACGAAAACGAATGGGCAAATTTTTCGTCAAATTCGTCCATTTCCGTTCCGACAGTTGTGAAAATTCGGAACATGTATCTCGACCATTTCGCATGATGCTAGCTCTATGCGGATACACTCTCATTTTAGAACAAAAGTTCTTGTCCGTCAATTCGGAAAGGGTTTGAATCGGGTGGGGATTGGGATGAATTGCTGGCAGTTCGCGTGTTTTCGGTTTTGGGGCAAAGCCAGTACAATTACGCGGTAGATAGGGTTTTCTTGATGGTATCAAGCGAGTAGACGATCATGCCCAAATTGCAGGGCGGCGATGTGACATTGCACTACGAAATCGACGGCCAGGGCGCGCCCGCCGTACATGTGTGTGGGTTGGGGTCACACAGCAACGATGTGTTGAGCGCGAATATCCGGCGCGAAGTGGCGGAACGCTACCAGCTATTGACGGTGGACAACCGGGGCAGCGGTCAGACGGTCGTCCCGGACGGCCACGCGGCGACGCTGGAAGATATGGCGGATGACATCGCGGCGGTGATGGACGCGCACGGGATGAGCGGGGCGGATGTGCTGGGGATTTCGATGGGCGGCTGCATCGCCATGCTGCTGGCGGTACGCCACCCGGAGAAGGTGCGGCGGCTGGTGGTGGCGGTGTCGTTGGCGCAGGCCGAACCCCCGCCGAACCGAACCGAGTTCCTGCTCGATTCCATCTGGGCGATGCGCGACCGGGGTGTGCCGCGCGACCTGGTGAGCCGGTTCTCCGCCGTGATCCTGTTGAGCGAGGACATTTTCCGCGAGGGGTGGTTGATCGACTCGTTGGTGAACGCGCCGGAAGACCCGTTGGCGCAGACGCGGGCGGGGTTCGACCTGCAAACGGCGGCGCTGGAAAATTACGACATCCGTGAGCAGATCAAGGGTATCCGCGCGCCGACACTGGTGATGAGCAGCCCGGACGACATGCTGGTGCCGCCGCGCTTCCAGGACGAAATTCACGCGCTGATCCCGAACGCACAGATGAAGCGGTATCCGGGCGGGCATGTGTTCATGCTGCTGCCGATGTATTTTCCGCAGTTTATAGCGGATGTGATGGGGTTTTGGGGGGAGTAGTCGCTATGTGTAAAGGAAAAACGCTGTGACATTGAAGCGCATTATCCGATCCTTACTCGTGTTTGTGCCGATTGCGTTGGTGGCGGACTTTGTGCTGCACCTCGACCCGGTGCTGGTGTTCATTTTCGCGGCGCTGGCAGTGATCCCGCTGGCCGACCTGATCGGGGAGGCGACCGAGGAATTGGCGATCCACACCGGGCCGCGCCTGGGCGGGTTGCTGAACGCGACGCTGGGCAACGCCGCCGAACTCATCATCACGATTTTCGCGCTGCGCGAGGGGTTGCTAGAGTTGGTGCGGGCGTCGATTGTTGGCTCGATCCTGGGCAATTTGCTGCTGATTTTGGGGTTGAGCTTTCTGCTGGGCGGGCTGAAACACGGGTTGCAAATTTTTGACCGGCGCACGGCAGGATTGAACGCGACCCTGTTGATTTTGGCAGTGGTGGCGCTGACCGTGCCATCGTTGTTCGATGTGGCGCTCGTCGAAGATCGCGCCGCCGAGGTCGGCCTGAGCGAAGGCACGGCGATTGTGATGATCGTGCTGTACGGCCTGAGCATCCTGTATGCCTTCCGGTCGAGCAGCCAAGCGCACGGGGTTACGGAAGGTGACGCGGTGGGCGCGGCCACGCCGCCGGTGCAGCGTGACGACAGCGACGAACACAAGGCCAAGTGGAGTGTACGGACGTCGCTGATTATATTGGGCGTGGTGACGGTGGGTATCGCGGTGTTGAGCGAGGTGCTGGTGAGTTCGGTCGAGCCGGTGACGGCACAGCTTGGGTTGACCGAGTTGTTCATCGGCCTGATTATCATCCCGCTGGTGGGTAATGTGGCGGAACATCTGGTGGCGGTGCAAGTGGCGCTCAAGAACAAGATGGAACTCAGCCTGGCGGTGTCGTTGGGGTCGAGCCTGCAAATCGCGTTGTTCGTCGCGCCGGTGCTGGTGTTCCTGAGCCTGATCCCGGCGATCAACCCGACCGGGGAGACGCTGCTGCTGGTGTTCAACAATTTTGAGTTGATCGCGCTGATCGCAGCGTCGGTGGTGGCGGCGTTCATCGCGCTGGACGGCGAGTCGAACTGGCTGGAAGGGGCGATGTTATTGGGGGTGTATTTGATGGTGGCGATGGCGTTTTTCTTCCTGCCAGGGGGGGCGTAGGGGAGAATTGCTGAGTGGGAGACTGGCTGATTATGGTATAATGCCGGGGAGATAATGGAGACGCAAATACATGGTTTCAAATGTTGTCTCTCCGGTTTATGATGAACTGGTCGAATACCTGGCACGCGCGGCTACGGCAGAGCAAATCCTGGCCTTCAAAGTGTCGGAGGCGATGCAGCAGCGCGCGGATGAATTATTAGACCGGAATAACGATGACGAGTTGACAGCGGAAGAGCAAGCTGAACTTCAGCAAATGCTGCATTTCGACCGCATGGTCTCGCTGCTGAAAGCGCGCGCCGCCCGCCCCCTCAAACAGTCATGAGTCGTCTCCCCGGAAAGCCGCGCCAACAGGTGCGGCAACGCGCGGGAGGGCGATGTGAGTATTGCGGCAAATCTGAACTATTCAGTCCTTATGCGCATCATGTTGACCATATTCTTCCGGTCAAGAAACATGGTGGTTCAGATGAACTTGTCAATTTGGCCTGGGCTTGTTTTGACTGCAACACGAACAAGAGTGGCAGTATTTCGGGCTATGATGAGGGGCTTCTGATCCCATTGTTTAACCCCAGAACGCAGGTTTGGCAGGATCACTTTGACTGGAATGGAGCAATTCTGGTGGGCACAACGCCTGTTGGCCGTGTCACCATCCGCGTTATGGGCATCAATGATCCAGATCGCATAGAGACACGCCGGGAATTGATGGAAGCGGGCAACTGGTAGCCTATACCACCCCATATTGTAGGGCGGGGTTGGGTTCGCGCTCTACTTCGTCCAGGTTGCAGACGGCTAAACGCCCATGTTCGTAGAGGTACTCGACGTGGGCGCCGACCTCCTCTAACGCCAGCAGCACATCATAACCGTGCCGGTCGGGATACATGGCCTTGGAGATGTCGCTGATGGTGCAGGGCGCTTCTGCCGCGCGGATGATGTCCAGCACGCGCTCTAACTTGCGTTGGTGGCTGGCGTGGATAGCGTCGATACGGGCGTACAAATCGGTGATGGGCTGTTCATGGCCGCCCAGCGCCAGACGGATGCCGCCGACACGCGACACCTTGCGCAGCGAATCGAGGTAATGTCCCAGGCCGGTATAGCGGGTGATGCTCTCCGGCGCTTGATGGGGCGTGGTGTGCGCCAGGATGTGGTCGGCACTCAACAGCACATCGCCTAAAAGGATGCACACCTGCCCCGGACAGTGGCCGGGCGTGTGGATGAACTGCATCCCGTCGAGCAGGATGTCTTCGTCCAGGTCGATGTCCACTGTGACCGAGCGGACGTGTTTTTTCGAGAACCCGTACATCTCCATCAGCGCCGGAATTTTGTCCTCGCGCACCCCGGCGCGCTCCAGGTACACACGCAAATCTTTGGTGGCAACAACGACGCGCTCCTCATAGTTGGTCAGCACGCGGCGGTCGATCTGGTGGATGCCGACGTGCGCGCCAGTCTGCTCGACCATGTGGGCGATGCCGCCGAAGTGGTCGATATGGCCGTGCGTGACGATGATGCGCTGGATGTCCTTGACACCCACTTTTTCGCCGAAGTCGTTGCCCAGCGAGCCGATACCGGCGAGGAGTTGCTCGCTGCTGTTGCCGTAGCCAGAGCCGGTATCGACCAGGGTGGGCGGCCCGGCTTCCAGCACGACATAGGCATAGGCGATGAAGCCGGGGAAGGCTTCTAAAGGGATGCGGTAGATGCGCGCGCCGCTGTCGGAGGTGAATGTTTCGATTGGCGGGAGAGCGGTCATGGTGCTGCCTTTCGTCGGGTGAAGCGCAATTTAAGCACAAGCGGGCGCGGATTGGCAACCCCCTAATTACTGGGGGGATTTTATTTAGAAATCGGGCGTACTCTTTGACCAGATGTACAATTTTGGTCAAATGGTCAATTCCCACCCCAACCCCTCCCCAACTCATTAGGGAGGGGCTTTAAAGACCAGTAGGGCAAAAAGGAGGGATTTATCGAACGGTCAACAAAGGGCAGCGACCCAGCGGCGCGCGCAGAGCGCATCCTGGATGCGGCGGCCAAACTCATCGCCCACTACGGTTACGACAAGACGACGGTGAGCGACATCGCGCGCGAGGCGGGCGTCTCGAAAGGGGCGGTGTATCTGCATTGGGACAGCAAAGAGGCCTTGTTCGATGCGTTGATCTTCCGCGAGTCGGAGCGGATCGTGGATGATTTGCTGCGGCGGATTGAGGATGACCCAGAGGCCGGGAGCATTTTCAGCCTGTACCAACTCGGCATCGTGGCCGTCATCGAAAATCCATTGATGCACGCGATGATAACGAAAGATGTGCGGATTATGGGCGATTTCACGCGGCGTTGGGCGCAAGGGAAGACAAACCGGGCGAGTGAGGGACATTTGTTCCGAACCGAAATGGTGCGGCAGTTACAAGCCGCCAACGTGATCCGCGACGACCTGGATGCCGACATGATTTCCTATGTTCTGGCGTTGATTCGCTATGGTTTCCTGACCGTACATGAGGTTGTCACGCCGGATCAAGCGCCACCGCTGGCGGCGGTGGGCAGGACGGTCGGCCTGCTGTTGGAGCGGGCGCTGGCACCGGAGGGCGGCGCAGATCGGGCGGCGGGTAAGCTGGTGCTGGAAAATACGCTCGCTATGCTGCGGCAGATGGTGCGGCAGATGCGGGAAAGTCCGAAAGTATAGCCACATTTTTACAAGGCACTCGTCGAGTGCGCGGCAATTTTTGAGTGGGAGGGAGGCAAGGATGAACCATGATACCCCCGTCATTGAGGCGGAAAACCTGAGCAAGGTGTACAACGGGCGCAGGAAGCCGGTACGGGCGCTGGATGGCCTGAGCCTGAAGGTGCAGCCGGGGGAAATCTTCGGCTACCTGGGGCCGAACGGCGCGGGCAAGACGACGACGATCCGGCTGCTGCTCGATTTGATTCGCCCAACGGCGGGGCAGGCACGGCTGTTTGGCCTAGACGTTCGGCAGCACAGCGTTGCACTGCACCAGCGCATCGGCTTTCTGCCGGGGGAACTCAACCTGTGGAAGCACCTGACCGGCGCGCAGACTGTTGAGGCGAGTGGCCGGATACGGGGCGGCGTTGATCAACGCTATGTCCAGCGGCTCACCGACCGGCTGGAGCTGGATTTGGGTTTACGGGTGCGCAGTTATTCCAGCGGCAACAAACGCAAGCTGGGGCTGGTGATCGCGTTGATGAACCAGCCGGAACTGCTGATCCTGGACGAAGCGAGCAGCGGCCTCGACCCGCTGATGCAGCAGGTGTTCAACGAATTGATGCTGGAAGCGCAGGGCGAGGGACGGACGGTGTTCCTGTCGTCGCACATCCTGAGCGAGGTGCAGGCGATCTGCGACCGGGTGGCGATCCTGCGCGATGGGCAGTTGAAGGCGGTCGAGCGCGTGAGCGACCTGACGCACGCCGACTTCCGCTGGGTGACGCTCAAGTTCCGCGAGGCGGTCGCGCCGGAAGGGTTGGCCGGGCTGCCGGGCGTGAGCGATGTGAGCGCGATGGATGGCGCTTTGCGCCTGCGCCTGATCGGCGATTTTGATCCGTTGCTGCGCGCGCTCAGCCCGTATTACGTGCTAGATGTAGCTGTGCAAGTGCCGACGCTGGAAGAAATTTTCCTCACCTATTATGGGGATCACGGGCAGCAAAAGGATGCTGTCAGAGTGGGAGCGGCATCATGAGCGGGACAATTTTCATGGAATTGCTGCGGCGCAATTGGCGTGGGATGTTGTTCTGGGGCGCGGGTATGGCCTTGATCGCCTGGCTGCAAATCATCATTCTGCCGGATGTCGATTCGCTCAAGCAAATGGCGGACTTGATGGAATCGCTGCCGCCGATTTTCTTGCAGATGTTCGGTGGCAGCAGCGACCCCGCTTTCCTGTCCACGCCGCAAGGCTATTTGAACTTCCGCTTTTTCAGCCTCTTGCCGCTGTTCCTGGCGGTGTATGCCGTCGCAGCCGGTCTGGGCATTTCCGCTAATGAGGAAGACCAGGGCATCCTGGATATGGTACTGAGCCTGCCAGTGCCGCGCTGGCGGCTGGTGGTGGAACGCTTCCTGGCGTACACCGTGATGCTGTGCGGTATCCTAGTGTTCAGTTTCGTCGGGCTGTGGATTGGCACGCTGATGACGCCGTTGTTCGCCGTCCCCGCGTCCATGCTGCTGGTCGCCACCTTCAGCGCGCTGCCGCTCCTGTTGGCGATGGTGGCCTTTGCGGCCTTGATGGGGACTATCTGGCGGCGGCGTGGGCAGGCGGTGGTCGCATCGTCGGCATTCGTGGTGGGCGCGTATGTGCTGGACACATTGGGCAAGGCCGCGACCGAGAGCGTGCTGAACCAGATCAGCCAGTTGTCCGTATTTCGTTACTATGACACCACCAGCATCCTGCAAGGCGGCGACCCGGCCTGGGGCAACCTGGGTCTGCTGCTGGTCGTCGCGCTGGCGTTGTGGGCGGGGGCGGCCTGGTTCTTCGAGCGGCGGGACATTGGAATATAACGACGTTCATGAGTCATCCCGAATTTTCGTGGTTGCACCGCTTGGAGTTCAAAACTCCAAGCTGACCGAAGGCGGTGGCAGCGCAAACGTCGCTCAAACTCTGGGATGACTCATGTTTCCCCCCATAAGCATCGTATGAGTAACGCTTGATCGAAGGGCGTTTTTCCGTTTACAGTATAAAATAGCTACCGTTTATCTCGTGTTATGGAGCGCCCTGTATGTCGAAACGGGCTTTTTTCTTTTTCCTGGTTGGCCTCGCCGCCTTGAGTTTTTGGCCGGTCACTGCGCAAGATGAAAGCAGGCGGGCGGCGGATTACGTCCCGGCGGATTTCGCCGGTTTCGTCGAGGTGCGGCTGGACGACCCGGCGCTGACGCTGCAAGGGCTGAACATCGCCGCCTTCAGCGCATCGCGGATACAGCCGGAGCGGATCGTGTTGGGCGCGAACCGGCTGACATTTGACAATTTTATCGCGTTCGGCACGCTGTTTGATGTCGAAAATACCTCCTTCCTCAGCAGTGTCCTGCCCTGGGTCGAAGGCGAGATGGTGATCGCGTACCGGGATTTTGATGGGCAGCTACACGCCGAGGCCGCTGACGTGCTGCTGATCCTGCCTACGTCGAGCGTGTTGAACGCGGCGGGCCACCTGAGCAGCATCATCAAGCAGCAGGATTTGCTCACCCCGCAGACTTACCGGGGCATTGATGTGTACGAGGGCGACAAGACCTCGATTGCGCTGACCGCGCCCGCCGTGTTCATCGGCCCGACCGATTTGATCCACGCTGCCCTGGATATTCAGGCCGGGGTAGCCGAACCCATTACGGCGAGTCCGGTTTATGCCGCGCTGCGAGCGGCGGCGGACGCGGATGGCGTGGTATTCGGTTACGTCGATGGCGACCATCTGCTGCCCGCCGTGAGCGGACTGGTGGGCGGCGACGCGCAAACGCAGCCTTTACTGGCAGCCTTTGGCGGGGCGCTGGCGCAAATCCGAGGTGAAAGCAGTTTTGAGACGCTGCTGCTGGACGGCGGCTTGGACGGCGCGGCGGCCAGCCTGGATTTCATGGTGGAGGAAACCCAGATCACGGTGACAGCCCAGGCGGTGTTCCACAGCACGGCGGCGGTTGAACCGGCTGCGGTCGCCGAGTTTGACGCGGCGCTGCTGGAACTGATCCCGCGCAACGCCTTGCTGGTTCACAGCGGCGCGGACGCCGGGGGGTTCGTGTTTGATGCGGTGACGGCGCTGCCGATGAGCAACTTCGCCCGGCAGTTATTAGGCGGCCTAGCGATCCAGACGCTCGGCACGGAGAGCGAACTTGTGACCGTGCCGGACGCGGCGCAGGTGCAGGCGGCGGTCGAAAATTACATCGGCATCCTGGACGAGTTGGGCGGTGTTGACCTGCAAAGCGACCTGATTGACCATCTGTCGGGCAGCTATATGCTGGCGCTGCTGCCGCGCCCGAACAACCCCGCGCCGGTCATCAACACGCCGTTTGACGTGCTGGTCGCCGCGCGCCTGGCGGACGACGGCGCGCTGGACGGCGTAGTGCGCCTGCTGCAAAACCTGTTCGGCCTGCAACGGCTGGACGACGAAACGCTGGACGAGTGGACGTTCGCCCGCCTCGGCCTGGGTGACGAGCCGGTGTTCAGCGTGGGGGTGCTGGATGGGACGCTGCTGATCGGGACGGGCGAGGCCACCGGGCGGGCGATGGACGCAGGGCGGGGCGACAACCGGCTGATTGACCAAGCGGCCTGGCAGACGTTGAGCGCGACGGCTGTTCCATCCCTGTATGTTGACCGGGCGATCTTCTTCAATACCTTTTTCCCGGCATCGGGCGGGGCGGTGGCGACGGCGGACAACCGCGCGCAGTTCGGCCTGTACCGCGCGTATGCGGGCGATGCGATTTACCGATTGCAATTGGCAGCGGTGTTCCCGACGGGGGGGTAATCATTACCCCTCCCCCCGACCCCCTCCCCGAATTCGGAGAGGGGGAGTAAAGACAGGAAATTGCAATTTCGCTTATTTATGATGACGACCATTAGTGACTTCGTATAAATTTTCCCAGGCGTTTTCGTACGCTGACCGTTTCCATTCTTGTCAAAATGCGCTACTATTTGTCACGCTGGGGGACGCATGGGCGACTTTCCAATCATGCAGTGGGCTTAAGCCCACTGTTTCTGGCAAGGAGACATGAGATCGACCCAAAAAGCCTATTTTAGAATGTGTAGAGGAGTTTTTTAATGAAGACAAGACGTTCTGTTTTATTCCTGCTGGTGCTGGCAATCGCTATGCTCAGTATCGTCCCGGCCTTGACGGTGACGGCGCAGGACAGCCTGATTGAGTCGGTGTGCCTGGTGACCGACATCGGCAGCGTCACCGATGGTACGTTCAACCAGTTTGCTTATGAAGGTGCGCAACAGGCGGCGGATGAATTTGGTCTGGAATTTGACTATATCGAATCCACGAAACAAGACAATGATACCTACCGCGCCAATATCCAGACCTGCCTGGCGGATGGTTACGAGGCGATTATCACCATCGGCTTTTTGATGGCGGAGATGACCACCGCCGCCGCCCAGGAAAATCCTGAAACTTACTTTATGGGCGTTGACCAGGGTTCGACGGGGGAGGCGAATTATGCTGGCCTGCTGTTCCGCGAAGACCAGGCCGGCTTCCTGGCGGGCGCGCTGGCGGCGCAGATGTCGGAGAGCGGCATCATCGCCGGTGTGTACGGCGTCGAAATCCCGCCGGTGATTAAGTTCCGCAACGGTTATGAGCAGGGCGCGAAGTACATCAACCCGGACATCACGACCTTCGGCGTGTATATCCCCAACTTCGTCGACCCGGCAGGGGGCGGCGCGGCGGCCAACGGCATGATCGGCGATGGCGCGGATGTGATCTTCGGCGCGGGCGGCCAAACTGGCACCGGTGGCATCAAGGAAGCGGCGCAGGGCGGCACGCTGGTGATCGGTGTTGACCAGGATGAGTATCTGACCAGTTTCGGCAACGGCGAAGCCCCCGGCTCGGAAAACCTGATCTCCAGCGCGGTCAAGCGCGTTGACCAGGCGGTTTACCTGGGGTTGAAGGCGCTGGTTGATGGCGGCGCGGACTTCGCGGGTGGTGGCAACCTGATTTTCTCGGCGTCGAATGAAGGGGTTGGCTTTGCCCCGCCGCACGACGCCGCCGACAAAATCCCGCAGGAAGTCACCGACCAGATGAACGAAATTCTCGCCGGTTTGGCGGACGGCTCGATTGTGACCGGCGTTGACCCGGTGAGCGGTGCGCTGCTGCCTGACCTGTTCACGGTGGCGGAAGCCAACGGCCTGACGACGCTGCTGGCGGCGCTGGACGCAGCCGATGCGAGCAACTTGATGGGCACCATCCCGCCTGGTACCGGCATCACCCTGTTTGCGCCCAGTGACGATGCCTTCGCGGCGCTGCCAGAAGGCACGCTCGATGCGCTGCTGGCTGACCCGGCCGGCGACCTGGCCATCATCCTGTTCTACCACCTCGTCGGCGGGGCGCACCCGGCCAGCGCTATCATGGGCATGGAATCGCTGGACTCGCTGTCGGGTGCCTCGATCAGCGTGACGGTGAAGGACGACGGTGTGTATCTGAATGACACGGTGAAAGTCAGCACGACTGATGTGTTGTTCGATCACGGCGTGATCCACGTCATCGACGGCGTGCTGATGCCGCCGGAATAAGCAAGATATAACCCCTCCCCCTGTCCGACCCGTCGGTCACCCCTCCCCGTGTACGGAGAGGGGGAGCAAAGACGGAGGAAATGGGTTATCACTTACCAACTGACCACTGCCTAAATGTTTCTGTAGGGACGAGAACGTTCTCGTCCCTACGTGTTTATGAGGCCAATCCCAGGTTCGGGGCGGGCGCTTCCTCGGCGTCGGCTGCCGGTTGGTCGGTGCGGGCGCGAACGGTGTTGGGGATGACCAGCACCGGGCAGAGTGTGATCGCCAGCACGCGCTGGGTGACGCTGGCGCTGATAAGCTGCTCCAGGCCGGAGCGCCCGTGCGTACACATGGCGATCATATCCACCCCCAGCGGGATGGCCGCCGCCGCGATCACCTCCGGCGCGTCCCCGGCGCGAATATCGGTTTCGACCTCAAAACCTTCCAGCTTTACCCGCAGCGCGACATGCTCCAAATACTGGTCGAGCGGGATTTCGCCGTCGCTCACGCTGACGGTGGGCAGTTGTTCCGGGTTCGGTACGGCGGTGAGCAGGGTGATCTTGCCGCCCGGCGGCAGCATGAACTTCACCGTGTCGATTGCTTTCTCCGCCAGTTGCGAACCGTCGAGTGGAATCAGGACATGCTTGAGCATGTAACGTCTCCTGTAGTTGTGTTTTAAGGGTATGCGCGGTGCGTTGTATTTTCGTAAAAATAGGTGGGGAGAACCTGTGGCACGACGAACATCGAGTCTGGACTGATAGGGTTATAATGGATGTAGATCAGGAGGAACATAGATGGACAAAACCGAAGGCCGCCGCCGGGCTGGGCAGCTTGCGCAGCAGCACCGGGATCGGGGCGATTTCATGAATTGGTTCGAGAATTTATATGCTGAGGCGGGCGGCGAGGGGAACGCGATCCCCTGGGCGGAACTGACGCCGAACGGTAAGCTGTTGGATTGGCTGCGTGAACAGCACACACAGGGCGCGGGCAAAACCGCCGTCGTGGTCGGCTGCGGCCTGGGCGATGACGCCG
>Ga0187894_10005429_pt1 | contig 13025 bp, 16 predicted proteins | sample GBC1701081metaG_FD_136650 | JGI IMG/M metagenome (GOLD analysis project Ga0187894, IMG submission 136650) | White microbial mat communities from a lava cave in the Kipuka Kanohina Cave System on the Island of Hawaii, USA - GBC170108-1 metaG ... | reverse complement strand
TTCGTAAGGTTGCCTAACATTCTAACTTTGGGTTACCTACTGGGTGGCATAGGAGCATTACTGCAGATAGGAGCTGGTCAGTGGGATGTTACGTGGCATACGCTAGATCAGCCGGAAACATTCTTCACCCCTCCGCATACTCTACTGTATGCTGGCGTAGCCCTATCGTTCTCCATGGGAATTCTGGCTATCGCATTAAGAGTGAAGCACAAGTTTGAAACAAGGTATGTTAGGTTTCTACAATATGCGTTCATAGGTTCTGCGCTTCAGGTATTTTCAGGTTTGTTCGATTCATGGTGGCATACCAACTTTGGTTTCGATGGGTTGCTAAGTCCTCCCCATGCGGTACTTGTGAGTGGAATGATCATCAACGCGTTCGCCTGTTCAATTGGTTTAGCAAAGATAAGCGGTCAAGTGAAGCCGACTTCTGCGACGCAAACAGCATCTGTCATCTCTTTTACTGCACTGTGGATGTCGTCTATTGGCATGGTAATGCTTTTCACTCTTCCATTTTCCAATGGTGATTATTTTGACTTTAATCCTGATCCAACATTTGCGGTAGTCATTGCATCCATTGCATTGCCTGTCATTGGTCCGTTGATGATAAGTCTATTCTCGAGAACGATACAGATTCCTTACCCTGCTACGGTTCTGACCGCATCATACATAGTAGTTAACGGAATTACCACTATTGCAGCACATTATGCAATAGCACCAGCGCTTCCATTCTATGTCATGAACGTTTTGATTGCAGTAGCTTTGGATTTTGTATTGAAGAGAGAACTATCGTATAAAATCAAAGCAGCTTTTACTGGAGCGATCATAGGTCCCTTCTTCTATACTCTGTACTTCCCTCTGGTAACGCATGCGTTCAGGGAATTTCTAGGCTTTCCCGTTGATGTGTTCATAACAACAATATCATTGTTCCAAGCAACTTACCCCCAAGTTATGCTATCGACGTTTACACCAGCGATGATACTCGGTTTCATAGGCAGTCTGATCGCTTATAATGTTACGCGAAAGTATCTTGAAACAAATTCGTGAAGGAAACATCAGTGAGTAAAATGGAGAATGAACTCGTGCATGAAGGTCATGGGATAGCAAGGAAGTTCTTTACGGGCACATCTTCAAGCTATGATACTGTTGTTAATATCACAACGTTTGGACAGGATGCTTCGTGGAAAAGAGCTATTCTTGATCTAATTCCAACTGGAAATTACAAAGTTCTTGACCTAGCGTGTGGAACAGGAATACTGACATTTGCATTGGCGCAGAGGGTTTCTGTTGTGGTTGGAGTTGATCTTATGGAAGAGAACATTAGAGTTGCTAATGAGAAATCCAGAGAGAATGAAATTACTAATGTTACCTTCTGCACCTCAGCGGCAGAAACAATTCCTCAGCAGGACAACAGTTTCGATTTTGTAACGGCATCTTACTTGCCTAAGTATTGCGACATCGAACTTGTTGTGAAAGAGTCTGCAAGAGTGTTAAAGAGAAATGGAGTTTTGATCATGCATGATTTTACCTATCCAAAACGCATTGCTATGAGGGGCTTATGGAATGCCTACTTCAGAATACTCAGAATTGCTGGTGTATTCACTCCATCATGGAGACCGGTTTTCAACGAACTTGACCATGTCATAAAGCACAGCAGGTGGGTTGATGAATTGGTTAACGCAATGAATGATCATGGGTTTAGAAACGTTCAGTGCAAGAATCTAACTTATGATACAGCTGCAATAGTGTGGGGAAGCAGGGTCTAGATCACCAGATCTCTTAACGCAGCCTCTACTCCTTCTCTGTAAGTAGGATATTGCAATGCAAAACCTAGTTCGTTCTTTATCTTTGTATTTCTAGCCCGTGTAGAATATGTTAGTAATTTGATCATGTCGGAGCCAACGGCCATCTTCGCCAAAAATGCTGGCGCTTTGCCAGGTCTTTTCATTCCTAACTTGTCAGCAACTAAATTAACAAATTCTTCAAATTTCACTGGTTCGTCGTCGCAAACTATGTATGTGTTATTCTTGGCATTCTTTTCACCCACCAGTGCTAAAGCGTTTGCAACATCATCAACATGCACTAAACTTCGATAATAATCACCAGAACCAGGGATCTTGAAAGAACCGTCCCTTAGCTTCTTCACTATCAGATCAGCAAACCATCCGCTAGGGCCGTAAACATCGCCCAATATCAATACAGTAGCAGGGAGGTCTTCCTTCTTGTTAGCAAGCCAGAGCATCTCCTCGGCCTTGCTTCGCATCTTTGCAAAATCCGTATCAGGATTACGTGGTGTTGATTCGTCTATCATCTTACCCTTAACATCACCGAATAGACCTGTGCCCTGTGCATAGACGAACAATCCTACTTTACCTTTCAAACAGCAATCTATTACATTCTTCATACCGTCCACATTGACCTGTTGTTGGATCTTCTTGTCCTTCTCAAGTGGATTTATCGCTGCCAAGTGAAATAAGACATCGACGTCAATACCGTAAAGTGCTTCGGACAGTGCATCTTCATTAGTTATATCTGCAACTCTAAATTCTACCTTCATACCTCTGAATTTTTCTTTGCTTTCCTCTTTCCTTATCAAACATGTTACTTCATGACCCTTCTTAGTTAATACAGAAACCAAAGCAGAACCTATGAAGCCAGATGCACCCGTTACAAGAACCTTCATTTTGCTTAGATCCCTGCGCACTGCTTATATCCTTTTAATTCAACTTGACCAAAAACAGTGAAATTGTAGTAAAACTAAGAATACCCGTGAGCGATGACAGCAGAATAAATGAATGGTTCGTTCCAAAATTTGGTCCTCTGAAGTTTAGAATATTCGCTGGCTTGCTCTTTCTTCCTTATACGGGAATGTGCGTTTCTTTTGCGGTAATAGGTTCTATGCTAGCACCAACAATATTCTGGGATCGAGTAGCAGCTATTGCACTTATCTACTTCTTGGCTTTAGGAGTGGCTGCTCATGCAATAGATAGCATTGGTTCGAAGAAAACCAAACCTTGGGGTAGCTATTTCAGCAGAAAGCAGTTATGGATATTATCACTATGCACACTGATACCGGCTTATGCTATTGGTGTCTATTACATGGTTCTTTACGTACCATTGTTATGGATAGTTGCTATAGCAGAAGGATTCTTTGTCTTTGCTTACAATTTGGAATTGTTTAAGGGCAGGTTTCACACCGATGGATGGTTTGCGTTTTCATGGGGTGCGCTGCCAGTGATGGCGGGTTTCATAATGCAGACAAATTCCGTATCAGCTTTGGCGTTTGCAGTTGCAGCGGTGATGGGCCTTGTAAGTTATACTGAAATAAAGACATCAAGACCGTACAAGGAGCTAAAGCGAGGAAATTACGAACAGACGCTATCACAAGATCAAATACTAATGAAGATCAACTATTACGAGAGAATTCTCAAGGGCTTGAGTATCGGAACAGTTTTAGTCGCGCTCGGCCTTCTTATATGGAGGGCTATTCTATGAAGGTGAGCATAGCTGAAGGTGATTTCGGAAGAGAGATGTTGACTAGATTACAAGAGCTGGAAAAGCAGTCGAACATAAAACTAAAGAAATCTCATAAGATTTTGTTGGCAGAAATTGGAACCGTAGAACAAGTATTAAGCATCCTGTTTGATTCTCCGGTTGATGTTGAAGTAAAGAAACAGGTTGTTAACAACTACAAAATTGAACGCGAAGTAGTTTTGCGAGTAAAGGATCATGATCTAATACACGCGTTAACAGAAATAGATGTTAGGGCAATGCCTAGCGGAGTAGTTGCTGATATCAAGGAAGGAAAGTTGGGAATAGGTACGATAATAACAAAACACAAACTGGAAACGTTCAGAAGGATAGTTGAAGTGGGATATGATTCTACACACAACATTGTTTACAGGGTTTATGAAATTCTGTATGGTGCAGAGCCTAAATTTAGAATACGGGAAGAATTCAACATAGAGAAGATAGAGTAAAAAACATTCTTATGCATTAGTCAATAGGTGATAAACGATGAAGTTTGCAATTGTAGGTGCAGGCGTTGCAGGCAGCTTTCTGGCATCAACACTAAAGCAGCGAGACAATGAAGTCGAAGTGTTTGAATGGTATCCAAAGGATCTGCACTTTCCAGTATGTGCTTGGGGAGCTTCTAGGAACATGCTTTCTCACTTTTCCAAAATGGCTGGCCTGAACTTTGATGATTACATATTCCACGTAGGCAAAAGAATAGAGATTCGGCTTCCGAACGGGAAGAACGAGTTTCTGAACTGCCTAGGACTAGTTACATATGACAAGAAAAAGTGGGAGAACGATTTGCTTGATGGAATAAAGATCAATTACGGTGTTAGGTGCACGCAGGATAACTTTCCGTTTCACAAGTATGACTATGTGTTTGACTGTACGGGTTTCCATAGATCGCTACTGCCAAAGCCAAAAGAGAAGGAACTCGTGATACCTGCATGGGAGTATTTGGTTGACAACGTTCGCGATGAGAACGAGTTTTACATACTTAGCTACAAGCGGGCTATGGGATACTTCTGGTATTTCCCGCTGGACGGTGCAAGGGCGTATGTTGGTGCTGGAGACATGAATAGAGAATATCATGGAGTGAAGGAGTTCTTCGAGGAGCAACCTCAAGCAAAGATACTTGCTAAAATAGGCAGACCTATACGGATCACACCTCCGACAAGGATGGAACCTATTGCAAATGGTAATGTGATCGGTGTTGGAGAATCAGTTGGTTGCGTATTTCCTTTATTGGGCGAAGGTATAATTCCGTCTTTGATTTGCTCTGAGATTTTGCTTGACTTGTTTGAAGAGAAGAAGTATAGTGAAAAAGAGTACAAGAAGAGGCTATTCAAGAAACTAGGATATTATGATGATGTCTATCAGGTAATAAAATTAAAGATGCAGGGTAAGTTAAGCACCATCAGGCATCTGAAGTTATTGCACAGTTTGTACAGACATATGAAGAAGGAAGAGAAGCGATTTGGCTTCGAGATAAACATGGAAAAGCTTCTGAATTTACTGAACGCTTTGTAATGTTGACTTATCCCTTCTCAATCATAGGTACATACCATGATCTCATAGCTGGACATGATGATTCTTCCCGTATGCGCCAAAAAACGCACGGATGCAAAATGCTATAGAGGGGGGGTCTTTATAAAGAAACCAAAGCGGAATCCATTGTGAATTATGATATGCCAAAGCGGAACGCAATGAATTCAAGCTGAATTCAAGTGAAATTCAAGCGAAAAAGCCAGAATTTACTTATCGTGCCAAGAACAAAATAAAAAGTGAAACGCCCTGGTATCTTTGGCTACAAGCTTTATGGCGCCCTGGCCGGGATTTTCCGATCTACGAGATCTTTTGAACCCGGGCCGCAGGCGTGACAGGCCCGCATACTAGGCCAGGTTTTACGAGCGAGTTTGACTTCGCTCACTATACTACCAGGGCGCAGATATAGTGCCATTCCGTTACCACTTTAAAGTTTTCTCTTTCTGACCGTAGCTTGCTAGTTTCGCAAATTAGCTTATCTTCATACCTAAAACATAATACGCACCAGACTTGACTGAACTGTGACCACGATCATGAGTGTGGTAACTTTCTTTATGGGCTTTGTCGCTGGTATTCTAGTTGGTATTGGCTACGTTGTTGGCCTGTCTCCGTACCCGGGTGCGTTCGTTACGTCGATTGCAGAGCAGGTTTGTGAATCCACGAATGAAATGAATACGAGTGTGAATTGTTCGCTTTTTGTCTCGTTGGTATCGGTAGTTGCCGCGATAATTAGTGTAGTTAGCATAATAAGGGCGATAAGAAAATCGCGCAACTGGAAGGTCGGCATAATCATTTACATTGCAGGTTTTGGCGCGGGCGTGCTGCTCATATTCTTTCTAGTGCTAATCTAGATTGTTAATGGTTCGTGGGAACTTTGCCGAATAGCAAGGTATTCATACAAAAGTAAAATAAGCGTATGACAAGCTACGCCTTCCGTGGGCCCGTAGCTCAGTCAGGTAGAGCATCGGAAGCGATGGTGAAACTTTTAACTTGGCTGAAGAAATCCGGGGGTCTCGGGATCGATGCCCGACGGGCCCGCTTATCTATTAGTGAAGATAAAACTGATCTATCTCAATGCTGTTTTCTTGAATACCTACTTCAATGAGCCTATCCTTAATTCCTCTGAATACCTCTATCTCCCCACCGCAATTATCGCATGTCTTAATGAGATTACCAGATCTGTCTCTTACACTCGCAAATTCCTTCCTGCAGGTTTCATTCTTGCATATACCCTTGATCATTCTACCGTCTTTTCTGCTCCTAGTTGTGCCAGTGATAAAGGTGGAACTGCCGCAGATAGCATGGTGATACTTCATCGCGTCGGAACCAGCGTACTTTTGCAAAGTATTTTCATTATTTGACCAGAATCTTCCCGTCCTGTAGATTATGGCATTCTCTATACTTTCTGGAATCTCTACCATGGTTTCTCTAGTTATTGTGCATACAAACCTCATAGCGCCTGCAGAAGATTGCACGAGTTTCTTGATCCTTTCATGGTAGATGACATCCTGCATGGTCTTGTTGCTTCCAAAGAGGATTATTTTCTTCCTCGCACCATTCTGCAGAAAGTATTCGCACAGACTCAAACCTGACGGTATTCCGCTACTTGCATACCAGTATGCCACGTACTCCTTGTTATTATCAAATACAGGTTTGAGGAAGCGCCCGTTAGGTCCGATCAGAGCACATTCGTCACCAGCCTTATACTGTTCCATGAAATACTCGGCAAAAGGAGCATGTAGAACCTTACGCTCTTCCAAGGATTTATTTTCCCAATCCTTCGTTGGGAAATCGGTTTTGATCAACAATTCAACATACTCTCTATTCCGTGGATTGGAAACTATCGAGTAAGCCCTCTTGTCAGTTTCCTGCACATCTTTGCCTTCTCTGTTCTGCCTTGTCAGCTCTGCCTGCAGCATGTAGAACTGCCCTACGTCATAATCGAACAAGCCGTCGCTTTCGCCTACTGGAACAAGGATGTAAGCGTTTGCATCACTTTTCTGTGGAATTATCTTCTCTATTTTTACCTTGTATTGTTTTACCATTGTGCAACGACCATAACTACATCATAACTGACTGTTGCGTTACAATTTATTACTTTGCCCAAAACTCCATAAAATAGAACTGTAGAAACGTTAATCCAAATCTTCCCATATGGTGGAGAGATCATCCTCGTTTAATCATTATTGACATCGTTGTTATACTGCTAGACAAGCATGAAATTTGGTAGAGAACTGGAAAAAATATTATATGCGTATAAGGGTTAAATGATAATATGAAAGAAAACAATCTGGAAGTCGCTACTTTTGCGGCGGGCTGTTTCTGGGGCGTCGAGGAAGTCTTCAGAAAGATAAAGGGTGTTAAATCAACGATGGTAGGCTATACTGGAGGAAGGTTCGGAAACCCAACATATGAGGATGTTTGCACCGACGATACAGGACATGCGGAAGCCCTGCAGATACAGTACGATCCTAAAGAGGTATCATATGAGCAGCTACTCAAGGTATTCTGGTCAGTTCATGATCCTACAACCATGAACAGACAGGGTCCTGATATCGGTTCGCAATACCGCTCAATGATTGCTTATCATACTCCTGAGCAGGAAGCACTTGCAAAGAAGTTAAAAGAGGATCTGGAGAGATCGGGAAAGTTCAAGCGAAAGATTGTTACAGAGATAGTTCCTGCATCGACCTTCTACAATGCCGAAGATTACCACCAGAAATACTACATGAAGCGAGGCGGTGGTAGCTGTTATCTACCTAATGAGCATGTTTATCTAGAAGAGCAATAATCAATTCTAATCATGAGTTCTTGGCAGGAGAAGGCTAGGGTAGCAAATCAAAAAACTATGGAAGCAATAGAGTTGGTAAGTCTAGCTGGGAGGAAGACTGGAGCGGAGCAGAGCAAAGCCCTTGAGGACGCATTCAAGAAGTACCAAGAAGCGTGGATTCAGTCTAAGGAAGCTTTTAACGAAGGGTTGAAGGCATACAGCGAAGAGCAGGTCAAGGCATACAATGGGTTATTCGCACAGATGCAGAATAGTGTCATGGAAGCGTTCAAGAAATACCGAGAAGCATGGAAGGTTTAGAACGAATATTTACTTCACAACTAACCTGTACAACTGAGGTTTTGTTTTTGGTATTCTTTCTATAACTCTCCTTGCTTCCAGATCGAGTTTAACACTTTCAACATACCATGGGATAGAACCTTCAAACCTGCCTTTCAGTTTCTCTTTCACAGCTCTTGCTAAATCTGTATATGTGAGTTTACCTTTTGTCCTTAAAGACTGAATTATTGCTTTGCGGATCAACTCATATTTTTTCTTGCTTATGTTAACTCCGTGCTTCCTCGCCGGATGTTTCGTCAGAATCTTTTCTTCCATAATTGTTTCTCAGATTATTTTACAGTTATTTTATAATTAATTTCTATCGATCTTTCTGTAGTTATTGCGACTGGGCTGTAGCTGCTAGTAGACAATTAATATTACAAAAAAATAAGGGATGTGTAGTCGAGAGCTATTCTCGAGCTACAATTGCAATGTCTTGTACTGCTGGTCTCTTGAGAACCACAGCTAGGTAGTACAGGTTGTATTCCAAGTCGTCGCCGTGAAAGTCGCCCTTCACTATGAAGAGCCACGCATTCTTAGTTTCTTGAAGCAACTCTCCGTTCAGAGACACCCTGAATTCGTTGTCTTCGCTATCCTTTACTGCTCCTTGTGCAGCAAATGCGCTCTTGTCCTCTCTTACATCGATCGTCCATGTGTCTGGAATAGCTTGGTATCTTACTGGGCTGCCTTCATCGTTGATTGTGATCAGTCCTCTCTTGACCACGTAATCTGTTTCTGTGTCATTTGCCTTGGCTATACCGAACCTTAGGTGCGACCTGTACATTGTGTTTTCATCGGTATCAACTGCTGCTCCAATGCCTAGCAATGCCGTCATGTTTCTTCCGATATCGGGTCTGTGCTCTCTGACCTTCTCCCTTACCTTGTCTCTTGTTCTGTCATCATCTTCGCTGTTTCCCTGTGCTGACGCAGGAATTATGAACGCTGCAGCAAGCAGCGACAGCATCATCATTCCCGCAAGCAGTGCCTTTTTCTTTGGTACGTTTATCATCTTGTTCATGCCTTACAAGCATGATCCGCTCGAGATCGTTAAGAATTTGCGAAACCTTGTCAATTAACAAGGTAAGTTAACAAAGTTACTCATGTTGTAAATGCGCATGAAGGTGCTAAGCAAAAATAATACCTATATTTGATACAAGGCATTGTCGCATGAGTATCGGGATCGTATTTTCATTATAAAAGATATAATTCTAAAACTTACAGAGTATGGAGAGTTAAATCAAACAACTCTGTTGAGCTACTGCGGTCTGAATCTTGTTAAGCACAAAAACATACTTGATAGCATGGAGCGTAAAGGTATCATAAATAGAACAGAGGAACCGTGGGGCAACAAAAAGATAATAAAGTATAACGTTACCGAGAAAGGCAGAGAATTTTCTAGAAAAATTCTGGAGCCTTACGAAGAAATGTTCCCGAGAAAGGATCGGGGTGGTATAGATAACAATGTTAGCTAAGTGTTTTAAGTTTATCATTGTAAAGGAGATCTGGGCAAATGTCTGATCCTGAAGATAATCATCCTCCAAAGGATACGAAGAGACGGGAGAGCATACTGGAAGTGCTGGATGAATTAATTTTCCATCTGAATAATACTAAGGGCATTTTTACGCTGTTGATCATATCTTCGTTGATTCTTGCACCAATAGCCTTGATCCTTGGAGGGATATTCATAACATTTCCTCGCTTTCTGTTCTTCCTTTTGAACAGGGTGCCCGATGTGGGTATCATATTGTTGGTCTATGTTGTAATTTCAATAATATTTTCATCAATATGGCTGTACATAGGAATAAAGGAGCAAAGATTCTTTTCCAAATGGAACAACAAATTCAGACGGTACATGTCTTTAAAAAACCAGATTGACAAGGAATTGGGCGAAGAAGACGAAAATACCTAAAAGCTTTTACTGATTAGAGAGGCTCCGAATAGATTCTACCAGCAACTGCTTGGTTTCATTCGAGAGTTCGTATTGTTCCAGAATAGAGGAGCTTTCATTTAGAAGCTTATCTCTGAATTCAGGATCCTTTGCGGCTTTGGCAAAGATCTCGTTAAGAGTCTGAACCTCCTTTTCCTTCATCTCTTCCATGCAAAATCATGCTGCAAAACAGCTATATATTTCATAAATGAAGAAATTAATAACCTGTTACAAAAGAAAGTTTGTATGGCATCTGTTGATAATGGGTCTTTTGAACTGCAGAGTCGCAAGAAATGGACGCCAAAAGGCACTTCAAGAATAATACCTGTTAGTGGTACACTGAGAAAAGTAATACCCATAGCGAAGCAGATCGGTGTAACAAGACTTGCTGATATAACGCATATGGATGTGTTAAAGATACCAAATTATTCAGCAGTTCTTCCTGGCACGGAAGATTACATATGGGTATACAGCGGCAAGGGGCCTACGCGAGCACACGCCAAGGCAAGTGTGTTGATGGAATGTGTAGAAAGATACTCTTCGCTTCCTAGAACTTCTGAAAGGCATTACATCACTGGCACATATGAGACGCTCGCGAAAGAATATGGACAAGAGAACGTTTTGCATCCTGATGATGTTTTAGAGCCATTGAAGTTTGAATACAAAGATCATATGCAGATGGATTTTCTTGAAGGTGTTGATCTATTTACTCATAATAAAACACTGGTACCTGCCGGAATTGCGTTATCAAGATATGAGCCTAGGAATGCAAGCGTAAACCCGTTTCAGTTCTCGCATACAAACGGTCTAGCCTCTGGAAATGTGGTAGAGGAAGCGATTTGTCACGCGATTTGCGAAGTGATCGAAAGAGATGCTGTAAGTCTGGCAGATCTTAGATCAAGTGCCATACCTTTTCACTTTCTTCGATCCCTGACTGATGTTTTGCGGTACAACGGATTAAACGTAAATTCTTTGCCATCAGATCTTTATGTTGATGACCCTGATCTCTTTCCCGAAATTGATATCTCTGGTATAGAATTTGCATATGCAAGATCATTAATCAATAGATTCAGTGAAGAAAATATTCCGTTGCTGATAAAAGATATAACTACAGACATTGGCATTCCAACATTCATTGCAACCAGCGTCCAGTGGGTAACGCATGATTATGGTTACCTTGCTGAAGGGCATGGCACGCACCCAGATGCGAGGATTGCACTGATTAGAGCTATAACAGAGGTATCGCAAACCAGAGCTGCCAACATACAGGGCGCTAGAGATGATCTTCGCAGAATGAACTACGAGATGGGCAACACTGCAGAGACGAAGGCGTGGCAGTTCATGCGCTCTAAAAATAAGAAAGACTTTGGTGCTGTGAAGACATTCGAGAATCTCGATATCCTTGATGATATTCTCCTACTACTAAAAAGTCTTGAAAACGTAGGATTGAGAAGAGCCATCGTAGTTGATCTAACAAATCCCGAGATTGGAATTCCAGTTGTCAGGGTGGTAGTGCCTGGACTCGAGACGTTCAAGGTCACCAAGAGTGTTATGGGAAACCGTGCAAGGAAACACTTCCCAAGACCTAGGATGTGAAATCATGCTACCAATAATTTTTCTAGGTCCAAGTTTGAACATGCAGAAAGCTAAAGAAATATTTCCTTTAGCGGATTACAGACCACCTGCAAAAAAGGGAGATTTTCTGAAGATAGCAAACGAACAAAATGATGCTGGTTTTGTTGGATTCATTGATGGCGTATTTTTGCAGGATTATCCGCCCACGCCCATAGAAGTTCATTCACTATTAAAGAAAAACAACGTAACAGTTGCAGGAGCGGCTAGTTTAGGTGCTTTGCGGGCAGTGGAACTGGAGAAGTTTGGTATGATCGGTATCGGTAAGATATTTCAATTCTACAAATCCGGTAGATTGGAATCTGATGATGAAGTAGCGGTAACGTTCTCAGATCAAGACTATAAGCTCCAGTCTGAAGCGCTCATCGATATACGGTACACATTATACTGGGCAGTAAAGGATGGCATTATTAGCAGAGATACAAAGGATGTTTTGGTAAAGATAGCAAAGCGGATATATTTTCCGTCGAGAAATTATGATGAAATCATGGAAAGAGCAAGAACAGACGGTATTGAAAAAAAGGAACTTGAACGATTTAAAGAATATGTCGCAGTAAATAGAAGGAGTCTCAAGGAAGAAGACAGCGTCAAGCTAATTCAGTTCATAAAGGAACGATACCTGGAATCTTTAAGGAGCTAGTAATACGTTCCAAAAATATCATCGAACTTTTGCTTTCCTTTATAAAGACCCCCCCTCTAGTACTTTTACAGGCGGGCGTTTCTTAGCCTAGGATCTAAAACTATCATACCATTCTGCAACATTCAGTATCTAACAAACTTTTGCACAGATAGTATTATTAGCACATGCATCAACACCTAGGATGAATTATGAGCTTCGGCAGGTTCCTAGTCAAACGCATTATCAACATGGTCATAGTGCTCTTCTTCACGCTGCTGATAACAATAATCCTGGTAGGTCCTACTATGGACAATATACTGAGACTTTCCATTGAACAGGAATGCAGAGGAGAGGCTAACAATCTGAAATTCCCAACGGCCGATGATCGAAATAAGTGGATCGATACTTGCAAAACGACAAAAATTCATACGGTAGGTCTTGATGAGCCATGGTACTCTCCCAAGAGGCTAGGTTTTGCGTTACTAAAGATAATGACCCTTGATTTTGGCAGAGCATACTTTTTGATCAGCGATACAGGCTCTGGCGATGTGTCTGACATAATTCTAGAAAGGTTGCCCAGAACCGTGTTATTGTTCACAACTTCTACAGCGATAATATCTATAATCGGACTTTATCTAGGAGCCTTTTCCGCAAGTAAGGTAGGTTCTGTAATAGACAAGCTG
>Ga0187894_10005428_pt1 | contig 13030 bp, 8 predicted proteins | sample GBC1701081metaG_FD_136650 | JGI IMG/M metagenome (GOLD analysis project Ga0187894, IMG submission 136650) | White microbial mat communities from a lava cave in the Kipuka Kanohina Cave System on the Island of Hawaii, USA - GBC170108-1 metaG ... | reverse complement strand
GAAGACTTGCGCCAGTTGGCGAAATTCGCCGAGCGGTTTGAAACGACAGGCTCGTTCTTGAGCGAGTTGGCGTTGATCAACACCGAGAGGTTCGCGCCGCCCGCGGGCACGACTGGCGAGGATGTGGTGATGGGAGGCGATGAGGACGAGCGCCTGACGCTCTCTTCAATTCATCAGGCGAAAGGTTTGGAATGGCGCGTGGTCTTTCTGATCTGGGCCGCCGACGGTCGCTTCCCGTCAGCGCGAAGCCTGCGCGACGCGGAAGGCGAAGAGGAAGAGAGGCGGCTGTTTTATGTGGCGTTGACGCGGGCGAAGGATGAATTGTACGTCTGTTACCCGCTGATCGAAACCGACCGCGCGCGGCAGACTGTGTTGCAACGTCCGTCGCGCTTCATCACCGAAGTCCCGCGAGCGTTGCTTGAGATTTGGAGCGTGGACGAAGAAGAGCCGTCTTTTGAACTCGATCAAGTGGACGATCCGAAATTGATCAACTAGATCGGATTTCAAATCGGTGTACGGCAAAACCCGATCAACCACGGGGAGCACGGGGCACACGGGGAGAGCCAAACACTGAAAGGCTATGCTGGTTTTCCCCGTGTGCCCCGTGCTCCCCGTGGTTGATCTTGCCGCGCACACAATCGAAATCTGATCTAATGCCATGAAGACCTCTCGCTCATCACAATTGGGCGCCATCGCCGCGGTCGCCGGACTGCTGATCTATGGTTTTCTGGTGGTGCGCTATTCATATTATTCGGTGTGGGGCGCGGACCCGTCGGGGTACGCCAATGCGGCGCGGGCGATCCTGGAACGCCGGATTGCGCAACCGGCGGCGGCGTTCGATCAGCTCGAGCTGCCGGATCAATTCATCCCTTCCTTTTCTCCGCTCGGTTACGAGCTAGGCCCGCGCCCGCGCACCATCGCCCCGACCTATCCTGTCGGATTTCCTCTTCACATCGCCGGCGCCGCCTTGATCTTCGGCTGGAAGTACGGGCCTTTTCTGGTCAGCCCGCTGGCCGCCGTGCTCAGTCTGGCGCTGATTTACCTGGTGGGAACGGAACTGGGGTTGACGCGCGGGCTGGCGATCGCCGGCGCCGCGATGCTGGCCTTGAACCCGACCTTTTGTTTGCACGCGATCCAGCCGATGAGCGATGCGTTGGGCGCCTGCTGGTCGCTGGCGGCAATCTTGACCGCGCTGCGCTCCCAGCGTCGCGAGGTGTGGGGCTTGGCGGCCGGGGCCGCGTTCGGTATGGCTTTCCTGGTCCGGCCAACCAGCATCCTCTTGCTGGTCCCGATTCTCTTGAGCCTCCGCTTAAACCTCAAAGTCCTGCTGCTCTTCTTTCTTGGAGGACTGCCTTTGGCCGGCGTCTTCTGCGCTTACAACGCCGCCGCTTACGGACATCCGTTGATGACCGGATACGTAGCCATCCGCGCGGAGAATCTGATTACGCTGAACGACTTCACGGTTCGTTTCCGTCATTACATCTATTGGCTGACGGTGACGATGAGCCCATTGCCTCTGCTCGGTTGGTTGGGCGTATCGCTGGATCGGAATGTGAAGCCCAGAGATCGCGCGTTGCTCATCACTTGGTTCGGAGTTTTTCTGCTCTTCTATTGTTGTTACTCCTTTTATGCGGAGTGGTGGTATACCCGTTTCCTGTTGCCGGGGATGCCGGCCCTGATTCTCGCGACTCTTTTCGTCGCCAGAGATCTCGGCAAGCTTTTTGAGCGTTCCCTTGCGGGACGGTGGGGTGTTTGGCTGCGCCGGGCGGCAACGGCTGTCCTGATCGCCGTCGTGATCGGGTTCGAGCGGCAAAGCGTCGAGCGTTTCCGCCTGCTCAGAGTCGCGGCTCTGAATATGGTTTGGGCCGATTCCTGTCAATGGGCGGACCGCATTCTCCCGAGCCAGGCGTTGGTGGTGGCGACGGAGATGAGCGGCGCGCTCAAGTTTTATACTGGCCGGCCCATCGTGCGCTTTGAAAGGGTTGAACCGGATAAGTGGCGGCTGCTTCAAGCTCGCGCGGCGGAGAAAGGATACCGGTGGTACGCGTTGCTTGTGACGCAGGAGATTGAAGAGGCCCAGCGGCGATTGCCCGGGAAATGGACCAAGCTGGGAACGCTTCGTCAAATTAGCCTCTGGCAAATCGAGCCTGCTTCTTAGCTATACCGATTATTCCCGTTCACAGTATATTTTGTTCCGCCTTTGCCAGAGGAGGGACGATGTCGGACAATGGCGCCTTACCGCCTAAAAAACGAAGCAAAACGAAAGGAAATGTATGACAGCGCCCAAACAAGCAAGCGCGACATTGACATCAGTTGAAGACCGCCGCATCGCTGATATCGAATCGGTGATGACGCCCGCGCTGGCGATCTATCCTGAAATTGTCGACGCGAACATCGAAGCGACTCTGCGCGCGCTAGGCGGAGACGCGAACCGCTGGCGTCCGCACGTCAAAACGTCGAAGCTCGGATTCATCATGCGCCGCATGGCCGAGCGCGGCGTCGTCAATGTCAAATGCGCCACGACGCTGGAATTGCAAACCGCCGTCGAAGCGGGCGCGACCGACATCCTGGTCGCTTATTCGATGGTCGGAGCGAACGCGCGCCGGGTGCGCGAACTGGCCGAGGCGGCGGCGGACAGACGCGTTTCAGCCCTGGTTGAAAACGCCGAGCAGACGCGGTCATGGGTAGGAAGTAATATCAGCTTGTTTATCGATCTGAACGGCGGGATGGATCGCACGGGGCTTGAACAGGACCGCGTCGCCGAGGTCGTGAAGCTGGCTCACGCGATTGAAGAGGCCGGACTGGTGTTTCGCGGCCTGCATTATTACGACGGCCACATGGGCAAGTACGAAGACCTGGCCGCGCGCGAAGTGATGGCGCATCAGGGCTACGATCAATTGATGCGCATCGTCGAAGCGTTGAACGGCGCTGGTATGGTGGTTGAAGAAGTGATCACCGCGGGCACTCCGGCCTTCCCATGCACGCTGTCATACAAACCGTTCGCCGACGCGCCTTTCGTCCATCGCGCTTCGCCGGGCACGGTGGTGTACGGCGATTTCACCAGCATCGGTCAACTGCCCGCGGATTACGGTTACCGCCCGGCGGCGGTGGTAGTCTCGACGGTTGTCAGCCACCCGACGCCGAACCGCATCACCTGCGACGCGGGGCACAAATCGGTCTCCGCCGATGCGGGCGTGCCGACCTGCGAGGTGTTGGGACATCCGGAATTGCGGCCTCAGAGACCCAGCGAAGAACATCTGCCGATTGATGCGCCGCCGGGCGCGGCTCTGCCAGCGGTCGGCGATTATCTTTATCTCGTGCCGCGCCATGTCTGTCCCACGGTGAACAACTTCGATCACGCGCTGCTGGTCGTCGATGGAAAGATCACCGGCGTCGAGCGCGTGACCGCGCGCGGGCGCGAAGTTCCGGTGACGGTTTAAAGAGCATTATCAATGAATGGCTTGATCCTGAAACTCTCATCTTTATTGCTCTCGTTTCTCTTCTGTTTTCAAGCGATGCGGGGCGCGCCTGTCCAAGCCGTTCAAAATATCTCTCCGGCCCGCCAGATTGATTTCAACCGCGACATTCGCCCGATACTCGCCGACAAATGCTGGGGCTGTCACGGTCCCGACGCGGCGGCGAAGAAGATCAAACTTCGATTGGATTCTGAAGACGCGGCGACCGCCGACCTTGGCAGAGGTCGCCGCGCAATCGTTCCCGGCGATGTTGAGCAAAGCCAACTCGCGCGCCGCATCACTGCGAGCGATGAGTTAAGGCGAATGCCGCCTGTTGATTCGGGCCGCAGACTGACTCAGGCGGAAATTGATTTGCTCGTCGAATGGGTCAGGCAAGGCGCGCGATGGCAGCGTCACAGGGCGTTCATCACACCAACCAGACCTGCATTGCCCAAGATCAAAAATAGAGACTGGCCGAAGAACGCGATTGATCATTTCGCGCTGAAGCGGCTGGAACGCGAGGGGATTGAGCCTTCGCCGGAAGCGGATCGCGCGACGTTGATTCGTCGCGTCTCTCTCGATTTGACGGGCTTGCCGCCGGCCCCGCGCGAGATTGACGATTTCCTCAACGACAAATCGCCGAACGCTTACGAGCAGGTCGTTGATCGTTTGCTCGCAAGCCCGCGTTACGGCGAACGAATGACGACGCGATGGCTGGACGCGGCGCGATACGCTGACACGAACGGTTATCAGATTGACGGCGACCGCAGCGCATGGCGATGGCGCGACTGGGTGATCGAGTCGTTCAACCGGAACAAACCGTTCGATCAGTTCATCGTCGAGCAACTGGCCGGTGATCTATTGCCGAACGCGACGCTCGATCAAAAGATCGCCACGGCATTCAACCGAAATCATCGCATCAACGCCGAGGGCGGGATCGTGCCTGAAGAGTACCGGGTCGAATACGTCGTTGACCGCGTGGACACGACCTCGACCGTCTTCATGGGCCTGACGATGGGCTGCGCGCGGTGCCACAACCACAAATACGACCCATTCACGCAGAAGGAGTATTACCAGCTCTCGGCCTATTTCAACAGCATTGACGAAGACGGGCATTCGTTCGATCAGGGCAACTCGCCGCCCTGGATCGCCGCGCCGACCAAAGACCAACAGCGGCGATTGCGCGAGTTCGATCAGGAGATCGCGCAAGCCGAAAGGCGTTACAACGCGTTGGTTGAAAAATCGGCCGGAGCGCAACGCCGTTGGGAAAAATCCCTGCTCGCTTCGGATCACGCCAATCAGCAATGGTTCCCGGACGACAAGTTGATCGCGCGCCTACCCCTGGATGAGCGGAGCGCGCCCATCTTCAATAAATCCGACCGCGCGCATCACGACCAATACGACAGGCGGAAGGACGAGCCTGAGCAGAAGTTCGAGATCGAGTTCAAAGAAGGCTCGCCACGTTATGTCGAGTCCCCGGCCGGGCAGGGTGTCGCGTTTGACGGCAAGCTCTATTTCGACGCGGGCATCCGCGCCGATTTCCGCTACAAATCAACCTCGAAGGATTACCGCGAACGCTTTACGATCGCCGCGTGGATCTATCCCGAATCCGAGGCGGCCGGCTCGATCATCACCAAAGTCAATGACAGCCCGGCGGAAGTCGAAGACGGCGTCCCTCGCGCTGAAGGTTACGGGTTGTATTTCACCAACGGCAAAATCCATTTCAACATGGTCTTTCGCTGGGGCGAGGATACGCTGCGCGTTGAAACCGAAGAAGCCATGCCGCCGAGGCAATGGCGTCACGTTGCAGTGGTCTTTGATGGGTTGAAGTCGTGGGAAGATCGCCTTCGCATCTTCGTGGACGGGCGAGAGGCGAAACTGAAATTCAATCAGCGAAATTTCTTTCTGCTCTTCGGCGGTACAAAAAACACGCTGAAGATCGGCGCGGGCGGCGGGCCGCGGTTCCGCTTCAAAGGCGCGCTCGACGAAGCGCGAATCTACAGCCGCGCGCTCGACGCGGACGAGATCGCCACGCTGGCCTGCGCCGATTCGCTCGAAAAGATCGCGGCGACTTCGGCGGCCACGCGCACACGCGCTCAGGCGTTGAAAATTCACGGCGCATTTTTAGCGCAAGCCGCTCCGGATGAATTGAAACGAGCGCGCAACGGTCTGGTTGAATTGAAACGGCAAAAGCAGAACTTCGAAGACGATCTTCCGACCTTGATGGTGATGGAAGAAACGCCGCAATCGCGCCCCGCCTTCCTGCTCAAACGCGGCGCTTATGACGCGCCGGGCGAAAGAGTCGAACGGGGAGTTCCCGCCGCGCTGCCGACGATGCCGGCGGAGTTCCCGAACAACCGTCTTGGTTTTGCGCGGTGGTTGGTCAGCGCGGAGCATCCGCTCACCTCGCGCGTAGCGGTCAATCGTTTCTGGCAGATGCTGTTCGGCGTGGGGTTGGTCAGGACGACGGAAGATTTCGGAGCGCAAGGAGAATTGCCTTCGCATCCTGAGTTGCTTGACTGGCTTGCCGTGGAATTTCAGAGCAAGGGCTGGGACGTGAAAACTCTGCTCAGAACAATCGTGATGAGCGCGACCTATCGGCAGTCATCGAGGCTCACGCCACGACTGCAACAACTCGATCCTGACAACCGATTGCTGGCGCGCGGGCCTCGTTTCAGATTACCGGCGGAAATGATCCGAGACCAGTCGCTCTTCGTTTCCGGATTGCTGGTTGAAAAGCTCGGCGGGCCTTCGGTCAAACCTTATCAGCCGGATGGGCTGTACAAAGACATGGCCTTTTCGGGGCTGACCGGCTACGACCATGACAAAGGTGAAGGCTTGTGGCGGCGCAGTCTCTACACGTTCTGGAAGCGCACCGTGCTGTCGCCGGCGATGCAGGTGTTCGACGCTTCGGCGCGCGAATTTTGCACAGTGCGCGACACACGAACCAACACGCCTCTCCAATCGCTTAACCTGATGAACGATGTCACGTACATCGAGGCGGCGAGGATGCTTGCGCAGAAGATGCTGGTGGAAGGCGGGGCAACACCGGAGGCGCGCATCGCCTGGGCGTTTCGCCTGGTGACGTCGCGGCGGCCGAGCGAAAGAGAGACGCAGGTCTTATTGAAGGATTTGACCGGGCAGATTGATCACTTCAGCCGCAATCGGCAAGAAGCGTCAAAGCTGTTGTCGGTTGGCGAGAAGCGGAATGAGGTGAAACTTGATGCGCCGGAACTGGCGGCGTATGCTGCGACTGCGAGCTTGATTCTGAACCTGGATGAGGCGATCACGAAGCAATAAGGATGTGATTCGCGCATAACCACTGTGATACCGGAGAAGCTGAAATGACTGACCCATTCGATGAACGGCGACTGATGATAACGCGCAGGCATTTTTTCAGCCGATTCGGTCTCGGCGTCGGCACGGCTGCGCTGGCTTCGCTGCTGAAAGAAAACGGCTATGCGCAAAGCGGCGACGCAAAGATCGGGGCGCTTGACTTGCCGCATTTCGCTCCGAAGGCGAAGCGCGTGATCTATCTGTATCAGGCTGGCGGCCCTTCGCAACTCGAACTGTTCGACACGAAGCCGCAGCTTGAAAAATTTCGCGCGCAGAACCTGCCCGAATCAATTCGGATGGGCCAGCGGTTGACCGGAATGACCGCGCATCAATCGAGCTGGCCGACCGCGCCTTCGGTATTCAAGTTCGCGCAGCACGGCAAATCCGGCGCTCACTTGAGCGAACTGTTGCCGCACACCGCGAAAGTCGTTGACGAGATCAGCTTCATCAAATCAATGCATACGGAGCAGATCAATCATGACCCGGCGATCACGTTCTCGCTCACCGGATTCCAGCTTGCGGGAAGACCCAGTCTTGGCTCGTGGATCGCTTATGGGTTGGGCAGCGAGAACCGTGATTTGCCCGCCTTCATCGTGATGATCTCCATTGGACGAACGGGCGGCGACCAGCCCCTTTACGATCGGCTCTGGGGCAGCGGCTTTCTGCCTTCGCGGCATCAGGGCGTGAAGTTTCATAACGGTCCCGACCCCGTCCTCTACCTGTCGAATCCGCCGGGTGTCAACAAAGAAGTCCGCCGCCGCTTCCTCGATGATTTGGCCGAACTGAATCAGATCAACGCGCGAGAATATGGCGACCCTGAAATCCTGTCGCGTGTGGCGCAGTATGAGATGGCTTATCGAATGCAATCTTCCGTGCCCGAATTGACCGATCTATCGTCGGAATCCGAAAAGACATTCGAGCGTTATGGGCCGGACGCGCGTACGCCGGGCGCATTCGCGTTCAACTGTATTCTGGCGCGCCGCCTGGCCGAACGCGGAGTCCGCTTCATCCAACTTTTCCACCGCGGCTGGGATCAACACGGAGATTTGCCGAGGAACATCACGAAACAGGCTCAAGACACGGACCAGCCTTCCGCCGCGCTGATTATGGATTTGAAAGATCGCGGGATGCTCGACGACACCTTGGTCATCTGGGGCGGAGAATTCGGCCGCACCGTTTATTCACAGGGCAGGCTGACCGAGACCAATTATGGGCGCGATCATCACCCGCGCTGCTTCACCGTGTGGCTGGCCGGCGGTGGAATCAAACCGGGCGTCACAATAGGCGAGACGGATGATTTCAGCTACAATATCACACGCGATCCGGTTCACGTCCACGATCTGAACGCGACGATCCTGCATTGCCTGGGCATTGATCACACTCGGCTGACTTATAAATTCCAGGGCAGGTATTTCCGGCTGACTGATGTCGAGGGAAACGTTGTGAAGCCGATCCTCGCGTAGGCGCGACTTGGAAAGTTATCCCATTGGCGATTGGCAATTGGCTATTGGCCATTGTCATTCCAGGAGAAAAAGCTTTCTTTCCTGCTTCCAAGGAAAGAGAGAACTCTATTCAAAAATAAAAGGCGCGAAAGTCAGCTCAGGCGAACCTGGCGACTTTCGCGCCTTTTATTTTTGATCCGCGCTTTTGCAGTTAATTTCGGCTGCTCTGCGCGGGAGCCGATGCGCTGACCGGAGTCGTCAGCCCTTTGTTGATGAGAATCGCCACTTCGACGCGGCGATTCTGCTCGCGGCCTTCACGCGTGGTGTTGTCGGCCACGGGTTTAAGCTCGCCGAATCCGAACGGATTGATCATGCGGTGGAGCGGAATGTCGTGGTTCTCGGCCAGGTACCGCCTCACAGCCTCGGCGCGGCGCTCGCTGAGCGCGCGATTTTTTAACTCGCCGCCGTCGGCTGACGCGAAACCGGTCACCTGGATGAGGTAACCCTTCTCATTCTTGGCCTGCTGAGCGATCTCGTCGAGAGCCGCTTTGGCTTCCGGCGAAAGCACGGCGCTGTTGACTTTGAAGTTCACCGCGATGTTGCTGCGAGCCTCGTAGTTGTCGAGCTGCGAGATGCGATTGTTGGTGGCCTGGACATCCGCGCTGGCGGCTTTGGCGGCGGCAAGCGCGTTGTCGGCGGTCTCCTGAGCGGCCTTGGCTCCGCCTTTCGCCGTGTTGGCGACGGCGGACAGTTCTTCGAGCTGGCCGGACAGACGTTGGGCGTTCTGCTCGGCCGCGCTCAGCCGATTCTCCGCCGTGTCCACGCGACCTTCGGTGGTGGTCACTCGCGTTTCGACGGGAGTGACGCGGGATTCGATTGAACGCGCCACACCATATTCGTCGTCACTGAATTTGATCCGGTCAGCAATCAACGCTCCCGTATCACTACCGCGCCCTTCGACCTCGACCTCCAGCCCGCGCAACAAGGCTGTGACCGGATAGGCTTTGCCTTTGCGGAAGGGATTGCTCTTCCGCTCGGACACTTTGGTTGCGCCGGTCAAGCTCACGACCAAGTCAGCTCCGCTAATGTCACGGATAACCAATTTGTCCGCCTCACGGCTGACGATGACGCCGTTGACCTTCTGCTTTTTGCCAGACGCGACACGCGCTGTCTGCGCCGCGTTCTGGCTTGTGGCGCTTTGCGGCGCCTGCGCCGATTTTTCTGTGTTTGCGGGCTTATCTTGCGCTGCCGCCGAGATAGCCACGGCCAGCGCCGTGATTGCGACGAGCAGCAGATTCAATCTTCTAGTGATTCTCATACTTATTCCTCCCAGATTCCTGGCGATTGGTTTAAATTGTGGTTTCGCGATGATTCAATTTTCTGCAATTTAGACGTGAAAGATATGCGCTTAGCGCAATAGCCGTGCCTTATACTTTTTCACCGGTTGCGTAACCGACCGCTCAGTTGCCGCGCGCCTCTAATAAGAAACCCCAACACCCCCAGCCGAGTATATTCACTCGTACGATTCAAATTCAAATTGTATCGGCCAGGTTCATTTCTTATCGGTTATTCACCATGCAAATTGTAAACCGCAAACCTGTGTGGCTCTGAACCCGGTTATAAGGCGCGCCGCAAGCGCCTACAGTCAACGCTATTTAATTGTTTACAGTGAGATAAACAATCTCCGGGCACGGACATAGTTTGCCATTTTGTCCCCTATTCAATCAATCGCAATAAGATTTTGTGTGAAAACGGTACTGTTGTTTGCTGCGGGGTGGAATAATTGCTCAGTCAGGCGCCGGGTTTGCACCTTGGTTTCAGAGGCCCTGGCAGATTTCATTTTCCATTTGTCATTTGATAGTTGGCATTTGTCATTAGGAGGAGAGGCAATGAAAGCAGTTGTATTTCATGGAATAGGCGACATCCGTTTGGATGATAGACCGGAGCCGCAAATCAAAGAACCGACCGACGCCATCGTCCGGCTGACCGCGAGCGCGATATGCGGAACTGATCTGCACATGGTTCGCGGCACAGTCGGGCCGATGAAGCCCGGCACGGTTTTGGGGCACGAGGGCGTGGGTATCGTTGAAGAAGTGGGCAAAGACGTGCGCAACTTAAACACAGGCGACAGAGTGGTGATCCCTTCGACTATCGCTTGCGGTTATTGCGCCTATTGCCGTTCAGGCTATTACTCGCAATGTGACGTGGCCAACCCGAACGGCGCGCGCGCGGGCACGGCTTTTTTCGGCGGCCCCGAATCTTCAGGCCCGTTCGATGGGTTACAAGCCGAATACGCGCGCATTCCGTTCGCCGGCGTGGGGCTGATCAAGCTCCCTGAGGAAGTAAGCGACGAGCAGGCGATCATGCTCTCGGACATCTTCCCGACGGCCTATTTCGGCGCGAAGCTGGCCGAGATCAAAAGCGGTGACACCGTCGCGATCTTCGGCTGTGGCCCCGTGGGCCTTTTCTGCATCGCCAGCGCGAAGCTGCTGGGAGCGGGGCGCGTCTTCGCCGTTGACACCCAGCCGTCGCGGTTGGGGATGGCGCGCGCGCTGGGCGCCGAAGTGATCGATTTCAACCAGGAAGATCCGGTCGAGGCGATTCATCGTCTGACGGGCAAGATCGGCGTTGACCGGGCGATTGACGCGGTAGGTGTTGACGCCGTCACCGCTCACCACGGCCCCGCGGCGCGATCGGCCCGGAAAAACCGCCAGCAGTTCGAGCAGGAGCTGAGCGAGATCGCGCCCGAGGCCCATCCCGACGGCCATAACTGGATTCCGGGCGAAGCGCCGTCACAGGTTTTGATGTGGGCTGTCGAGGCTCTGGCCAAGGCGGGCACGCTTGCGATCATCGGCGTTTACCCGGAAAAGGCCGAGCATTTTCCCATTGGCAAAGCGATGAACAAGAACCTGACGCTTCAGATGGGCAATTGCAACCACCGCAAATACATTCCCGACCTGATCAACAAAATCCTGAGTGGCGAAATTGACCCGCTGCAGGTGCTGACGCAGCGCGAACCGCTGACCAGCGCGATTGACGCTTACAGGGCGTTCGATGAGCGGCAGCCAGGATGGATCAAGGTCGAGCTTAAGCCGCGCAAGGCCGCGGTCAAGACGGCATGAGATAGAGTCCGCTATTCCAATTTGGCTTCATGCGCCCGCAACTGACTATTGGGCGGTTGGCGCACAGTGTGTTCAGTGACGGACGGCGTAATCAGCCGCTCCTGCGCCGGCGCCTCGGGCTTAAGCTCGGGATCGAGCCGAAGCCCTCCTCTCCTCATTACCGCTCAAGGTAAAAAGCAAATCAAAGCTCAAATCATATTGAACCGTATATCTCTGCCTTTATACTGTTGCGAAGAATCGTAGATAACGGTATAGGAGGGTAGACTTATGGAATTACTCAGACTGCACGACGCCGCGCGGCTTGTGGGTGTCAGTTACCCAACGCTCAAGCAGTGGATTTACAGCGGGAAGATCAAATCGGTGAAGACCGCGGGAGGGCATCACCGCATCCCGCAGAGCGAGATCGATCGTCTGACCCGCGCAAGCGAACGCGAGGCTGCCAGGCGGAAGAAGCCGGTAGGCTTGAGCGCCATCAGCGGGCGCAACAAGCTCTTCGGCAAGATCACCGAAGTCCGCTACGACGGGCTGCTCGCGCAGGTCAGCATTGATGTCGGCGGTCAGATCATCACCTCGATCATCACCAGCGACGCGGCGCGCGATCTGGGGTTGAAGAAGGGCGTGTCCGTATATGCGCTCGTCAAAGCCACAGAAGTAATGGTCATCAGAGGATAGTTAATAGATCACCAGATGGATGAAAGGTTCCATTTTCCATATGCCATTTGTTTGGATAAGGAGAACTCATGTCAATCCGGCTCTCGCAGGGAATCCGCGTCTTACTGAGGCTCACACTTTTCACCAGCGCTTTATTCTTGAGCGCAGGCGCCGTCGCGTTGGCGCAGGCTGGTAAGGCCGAGCTTACCGGCGAGGCGCGCGATCAAGCGGGCGCCAGGGTGGCGCGGGCGACCATCACCGCCACACACGCGGGGACAGGGGATGTCACTTCCGCAACGACTGGCGCGGACGGAGTCTATACGATCACCAATTTGCCGCCTGGCCTTTACACCATCACGGTCGGCGCGCAGGGCTTCCGCCGCTTTGTGCGCGAGGGCGTGCGGTTGACCACCGGCGAACGCATCCGTGTGGATGTGGCGCTGACCGTTGGCGGCGTCGAAGAGGAGATCAAAATCAACGCCGACGCATCGCTGCTTCGCGCCGAGACTGGGAGCCTGGGTCAGGTCATCTCCAATCGTCGCATCGTTGATCTACCGTTGAACGGGCGCAACTTCTTTTCGTTGATCGCGCTCGCGCCGGGTGTGGCCGCGCCGCCGCCGACCACGGCTGGGCCGTCGTTCCCGCGCATCAACGGAGGGCGTCCGCGCGTCAACGAATTTCTCTTCGATGGCGTCAGCGCGCTGCAGCCCGAGCCGGGCCAGGTCGCGTTCAACCCGGTGATTGACGCCATCCAGGAGTTCAAGGTCGAGATCAATTCGCCGCCTGCCGAGTTCGGGCGCTTCAACGGCGGTGTGGTCAATCTGACGACCAAATCGGGGACGAACGAACTGCGCGGCGCTGTCTTTCACTTTCTGCGCAACGAGGCGTTGAACGCGCGCAACCTGTTCGCGCCCGCGACGCCGGCCAATCCCAAGAAACCAGTCTTCCGCCGCAACCAATATGGCTTCGCCGTTGGCGGTCCCGTTATCAAAGATCGGACGTTTTTCTTCGGCGATTTTCAGGG
>Ga0187894_10005427_pt1 | contig 13031 bp, 11 predicted proteins | sample GBC1701081metaG_FD_136650 | JGI IMG/M metagenome (GOLD analysis project Ga0187894, IMG submission 136650) | White microbial mat communities from a lava cave in the Kipuka Kanohina Cave System on the Island of Hawaii, USA - GBC170108-1 metaG ... | reverse complement strand
CCCTCAAGTGATTTTATGAAAAAAATAATTACACTTTATCCTACTCACTGTTTTGCCATTTACCAAGGCATGGTGATACAACGTGAAGGATGTATTGAATGCTGTTTTCGTTCCAAAGAAACTGATTGGAAACACCCAAGAGGTGGACGAGGTGTAAACTATCAATATGTATAAACAAGTCTTTTCGTTGGGAATTGAAGGATTTACTTATCCAGATCTTTATGATCCTCTTCGCCTTAAAGTGTTGGCGGAATATTTCTATAAGGAGGTCGAAACGGCTGACCCGGCGCTTGGTCTGCAGTACTCCGACTACCGCCAAGGAAAAGTTCTTTCCCCTGTCGATGAATCAAATCTGATCGTCAAACTTGCGCCGTATCTAGGTCGGTTCATCTCACAGTTATTTCAAATAGAAAATTCTGCGGAGCTTGAACGAAAAAAAGCAAATGCAGCAAAACCGATCTTTCAGTTCAAAAAAAACTTTGTGAGTAGGCGCGCTGCAAAGATAGTGAAGCCAGAGGAGACCAGAGTTGATCTCCAAAGCTTGGATCAGCAGGTGCGGCTTTTAGAAGAGGTGATTGTTGGAGAGACAGGTCAAAACGAAAACCGAGAGGAATCATTCTCCACTATGGTAAATACACTCATGCAGATCGAGACCGACCTGAACCAGAAGATTAAAGGAATTGATGGAGTAGATGCAAAACCAAGCCATCAGAGATTGATAGACATCTGCAAACAGATTCGCAATCACGCACGCGGACCATCGCTCTTTGATTCACTCATCCCATCAGATTTTGAACTGCCAGAAAAGGCCCGTGATACGACGCGGAATTTTCTTAAGATCGCAGAACAATGGGTCTCTGTCCATCTCCACAATTCCGAAGCTGGTGCGGAAGTCAAAGACTGGGTTTCCTTTAGGCTTCCAGAGAAGATCGATTACTGGCGTCTTGTCAAGACAGACCATCCAAAGAAGACTATTCCCGAACTTGCAGTTGGACCGGAAGAAACACGTCGACGACGTAATGGTTTTGATCTTACCGACAAGCGATATAACTTACTTCACGTGCTTAATGAAGTCCACTACTGCTTATACTGCCACGAACGGAACAAGGATTCCTGCTCCAAGGGATTCTTTGACAAAGAAGGCAAAGTGGAAAAGAATCCACTTGGGATCGCACTTACTGGCTGCCCGTTGAATGAGAAAATTTCTGAGGCCCATATCTTAAAACGGGATGGCGAAACGATAGCTGCACTTGCAACTATGATAATTGACAATCCGATGATCCCTGGCACAGGCCACCGAATCTGCAACGATTGTATGAAAGGATGTATTTATCAAAAACAAGAACCAGTCAACATTCCACAAATTGAAACTCGCATCCTTACTGATTGCTTGGACCTTCCATGGGGTTTTGAGATCTACTCTCTTCTGACACGATGGAACCCACTCAATGTCAAACGACCCTTCTCTCTTCCCTACAACGGAAAGAATGTTATGGTAGTCGGGATGGGACCGGCCGGATTTACTTTATCACAATATCTACTCAACGAAGGATTTGGTGTAATCGGCATCGATGGTACTAAGATTGAACCACTCCCCAAAGCGTGGGTTGGAGACGGAAACAATCCACCACAACCAATTCGGAATGTCAGCGATCTCTATGATAAACTCGATGAGCGGATCATGGCAGGGTTTGGAGGAGTGGCTGAGTATGGAATCACCGTTAGGTGGAACAAGAATTTTCTAAAGCTGATCTATCTGACCCTTGCACGCAGGGAATACTTCCATATTTATGGCGGTGTCCGTTTTGGGGGAACTCTTTCAATTGAAGATGCTTGGAATCTTGGCATTGATCACATTGCAATCGCAACAGGTGCCGGACGACCTACAGTAGTGGAGATGAAGAACAATCTCATACGCGGGGTCCGCAAGGCAAGCGATTTTCTCATGGCCCTTCAGTTGACTGGTGCTGCCAAGAAAAGTAGCATGGCTAATCTGCAAGTGCGTCTGCCGGCTATAATCATAGGTGGTGGGCTCACAGCAATTGATACAACCACCGAGGTGATGGCCTATTACCCACTTCAAGTCGAGAAGATCCGAGATCGGTTTGAGATCCTCTCCCGTGAATTTGGAGAAGAACGTATCTGGAAGATGTTTGATGCAGAGGACAAGGACATCCTAAAGGAATTCCTTGCACATGCTGAAGCAATTCGAAACGAGCGAAAGCGAGCAGAGACTGCTGGAGAGGAGCCTGACTTGGCTTCATTAGTTCGGTCATGGGGTGGCTGCTCTCTCGTCTACCGCAAAAGTATGATAGACTCACCAGCATATCGCCTCAACCACGAAGAGATCATGAAGGCACTAGAAGAGGGAATCTTCTTTATCGAGAACTTGAACCCAGTTGCATGTATCCCAGATGATTATGGTGCCCTAAAGGCTGTTGTGTTTGAACGACAGAAAAAAGATGAAAAAGGAGAGTGGTGCGGGACAGGAGAGATGGTGGCTCTTTCGGCAAGAAGTGCCCTTGTCGCAGCTGGTACGACACCCAACACCATCTATGAAAGAGAATGGCCAGGTTCCTTCAAATTGGATGACAAGAAAAAGTTCTTTCAAAAATTTGAGCCAAAATGGAATGGAAAGGCAGTACCAGAACTTGTGGAGATCAAAGAATCGGATACGGTCAAATCCAAGACTCCCAGTGTCTTTACATCATACCAGCGACAGGGCCGATTCATCAGCTTTTTTGGCGATAACCACCCTATCTATGCGGGAAATGTAGTAAAGGCCATGGCCTCAGCAAAAAAGGGATATCCGTACATTGTCAAGCTCTTTGAAAAGGAGATCAAGTTACTAGATCCTAAAGACCAGGTGTCACGGGAAGATCGTTTCAAAGAAATGGTCGAGCACTTGGATGAAGGACTCGTAGCTCGGGTTCATCAGGTCAACCGCCTAACGCCTACAATCGTGGAAGTGGTTGTAAAAGCTCCTTTCCAAGCACAACGGTTTGAGCCTGGTCAATTTTATCGCCTTCAAAATTATGAGACTTTCGCGGAAAAGATTGAGGGCACGATCCTTACCATGGAAGGAATTGCCCTCACAGGTGCTTGGGTCGATAAGAAAGAAGGACTACTTTCATTGATTGCCCTAGAACTTGGTCACTCCTCGAGGCTCTGTGCCGCGCTCCACAAAGGAGAGCCTGTGCTTGTCATGGGACCGACTGGACATCCTACTGAGATTCCCGATGATGGTGAGACTGTAGTTCTGGCAGGAGGTGGACTAGGCAATGCTGTTCTCTTTTCAATAGGAAAGGCCCTACGCGCAAAAGGAAATAAGGTGATCTACTTTGCAGGATATAAAAAAGCGGAGGATGTCTTCAAGCTCGATGACATCGAGGCAGCCTCTGATGTGATTGTATGGAGCACAGATGTTGCTCCACCGATTCAGCCAAGGCGTCCTCAAGACAAAAGCATGGTTGGAAATATCATCCAAGCTATGGTAGCCTACGCAGAAGGGAAACTTGGCGAAACCGCAGTTCCATTTAGTGGAGCCGATAGGATCATAGCCATCGGCTCCGATCGTATGATGGCAGCAGTCAACCAAGCTCGCAAGACTGAGCTCAGGTCCTACTTGAAGGAAAACCATGTCGCGATAGCATCGATCAACTCGCCGATGCAGTGCATGATGAAAGAGGTCTGTGCACAGTGTCTTCAGCGCCATGTTGATCCGAAGACTGGCCAGCAAACAGAACCAGTCTTTAGCTGCTTCGACCAAGATCAAAGGATGGATGAGGTCGACTTTCCAAACCTTAATGCCCGCCTAAAACAGAATTCAGTTCAGGAAAAAATTACAAATCTGTGGTTTGATTATCTACTGAAGAAAAAAAATGTTCTTCTGGTATAGTGACTGTAGTGCTCTCACACGAAATTATGCCCACGCCTCGGATAATTACAAACCTTGTAATGGTCGCATTCGAAAATTCGTTTCCGATAGGTTATGCTGGCTAGCCATATGACTCGTATTTAACGTCAAACGACCCGTCTTCCCTCATATGCTCTTCGTCCACAAATCCCAACGGAGCGAGAGTTTGCAATATGCCATCTACAGTGCCCTGAAAGCCACAACCATAGAATATTGTATTTTCACGTGTGATCTTCTCACCTACAAGTTCCTCAAGCGGTGATTTTCCGGTTGCCGGATCAGGTTTTAGAAAAGTTTCGACCCTTCCTTTGTGTCCGCCCCAAGATTTGTTAAGCGGCTCATTTGGTCTGCTTATGCTTGCTCTATATCTGAAATTCCAGTGATCCTTGCCCTTGTCCATACTTTCTTCCTCCAAATCCGTCAGTAACTCTGCATATCCCAATTCGTCAACATAACTTGCCCCGTGTAAAAGTACTATCTCTCTCTTGTCGCTTCTGGCTTTAAGGTCAAGTGTAAACGATATGAATGGAGCGATACCAGTGCCTCCAGCCAACATCACGATTCGTCTTGTCTCGGGAGAGCCGTCAGGATTCTCATCAACAACCCCAAAAGGTCCAATCGGTTTGCGCCAGAGTACTTCATCACCTGCCTTCCTTGCAAACATTTCGGTAGTTAATTTACCTGGTACTGGTTTCCTGGCCCACCTGACGTAGAATTCAAAGTACTTCTTCTGTTGCGGGGGCGATGCTAAAGAGTATGCCCTGTGAACCATTTTACCATCTTCGCCTTTAAGGTTGGAAAATGCTAGAGATACAAACTGGCCTGCACGGAAGTTTGGAATGGAACCGTTTACAGGTTTGACCCTGAAGACAGCTAGATCCTCCTTGAATACCCTGATAAATGAAATAACTCCTTGCAGGTCTTCAACCAAAGCTAGCTAAACCCACTGCGCTAATCACAATATACATTATAAATATATTTGTGATCATGTTGTGGATCTAAAACAAACGTTATTAAGCATTCCAATCTGGCTTATGTTTGGATCGGATCAGACGGGCCGGAGGTCAAGGATGTCATGTGTTATAGACCGTCCAATCGTCTAGCCTGGTAGGATGCTCCCTTGGCATGGGAGAGGTCGTGGGTTCGAATCCCACCCGGTCCACACACAAAGCAAGAAAGATTTAATGCAATATTTCCTTAACTGAACCCATGATAAAAATTAGCAAAGCAACTCCAAGAAAAACACCAAGACCATTCAAGTTTCACTGGGGAAGTGGCTATGTAATGGATGAAGTCTCCATAAAGTGCAGCATTGGTGGACACAGCTGGGAACCAACAATACAGTTGCTAGAATATGATGATGGCATGCAACAGCTAAGATTCTGTGTTTATGATGGCAAGAGATTCCAGAGAATGTCCTTGCTCATAGATCGGAAGAAATTGGCGCGCTCGCACAACAAGTAAGAAAAAACAAGCAGATAAAAAATCTGATGAGAAAGCTAGTATAGTATCAAACTTGCTCCGACTTTGACAAATTTGAACGTGAATATTTTGAGCATTTATATTAGGTAGCAGAGGTCGAACTGCTAGAAGGGGGTGTCATGTACGAGTTTTAACCGAGGTTTCAATTCTGGTCCAAAACCAGTTGAACAAGGCAAAGAATACGACGTAAGTATCACAGAAAGAAGTAGAAAGGGCGACGGTATAGCGAGAATACAGGGATTCGTTATCTTCGTGAAGAACGGACAAGTAGGCCAGAATTGTAAGGTCAGAATTACTCAGATCGGCAATAGGTTCGCAACTGCTGAAATAGTACAGTAGTTGTAATCTTACTATAAGAACGAAAATTTTTTGTATTATTTATTTCCATTTTAGGATTTTTCGTCTGTATCACTAATCATACTTAAATATCAAACGAACCTGCACAAAGTTATGGAGGCGGAAGATCGTCATCTGATTGTGACTTACTGCAGATTCGGCGGAGATAATGTATCGAACTTATCTTCAGATGATTTTTCGAAAATCTTTCCACAGCATGTTCTGAATAGAATAAGCAAGGCCAAGGAGACCTTTGCTAGGCTTGCGGATTCGCATGCAGACGATGAATACATGAAGGTACTGCTATTTGGGCAGCAGGCAGCAGTTGGTTTAAGGAATTATGCAGTAAGTTTGGGCTTGCCAGAAGAGCGGATCGAACTTGATGCTAACTGCAAGGACATAGCAGAGATGGTAAAGAAGATTTGGAATAGAATAAGAACAAATCCAAATCCTCCTAGAGTGTATTTTATATTGTCAAACTGGCAGTGGGTGTTCATCGAACCGTTACTCGCACTCAAGGATGAGAGGTTCAAGTTTTATTTCGAAGGAGCTTTCGATGGCAGAACAACAGATGAGATCGAGGCTGACAAAAAGTTGGAGAAAGTGGCGAAGATAGGTATTAAGCAAAACAAGATTGGCAGCATGCTGGATAAAGTAGGCGGTAGTGTAAGTTCGAATCTTAAAGGTTAACCAACTAACGTCTTGAAGCCTCTAGAAACCTTAGCTTCTTGTAGTTCACAGCAAGATAGATCAGAAGACCTACTAATGACATTTCCACTATCTTTGCAATTATGCCAACAGTATCAAGTCCTTCTGGAGCACCAAACGGTTCAGGAAGGTTTTGAATCCTAGTTACCCCGTACAGAATAATGCTTCCTATATTGCCAACTATGCCTATGATTGCAAATCTCTTCGTAGGTTTGAGCATGAACAATATACCAAAACTTATCTGTGCTACACCTAGTGCTGCAAAGAATCTTGCATGTTCAGTGCTAACATCTACCAAATGATCAGGAACTAGCAGAAGATGCATTACACCTGCACCTATGGCCAGTGTCATTACAACGAATCCATAGCCTTTACCTTTGTATCTTGCTCTTGTGCTAATTCCAAAAATTGATGCAGCAGCTACAAACGTTCCTACACCAACCCATTGTGCAGTTTCTGCCGTAACACTGTTGTGCACATGCGGACCTTCTCCTGTTTCGTGCATATGTTCGTGATGCTTTTCCGAAGCAGACTCTGCAAATGATATACCGCCATAATGCGTTAGTGCCAAAGCTAGAACGGTCATCAATAATGGCAGAAAGACATTTCTCGGCATAGATAATAATACGCTTCAATCAATATTAATTTTAAGGTTCCTTCACACTATTTATAATCGACAAAAATATTCCTAGGTGTATGTCTCTGGATCTTTACAAAACCCTGAAATTTGTAGAAGAAGAAATTGTGGAGATGAAGAAGCGACAGCAGACAGTTTTAAGCATTTATCAGCAACAGACTAGAGACGACATAGTTAAGAAATTCACGGAAGCAGATCATACTCTGCTTGAAGCTGCAGAGCAGAAGATAAAGGAGATAAACTTGCTAAAGCAGGGAATGCCGTACCTGATTACAAATGCAAAAAAGGTCGCATATCTGTCAGTAAGAAGGATCAAGGATGAAAGTGATGTTACTGTTGAGATCGATCCAATAATATACCCTACACCTTACAACCTTAAATTTGTCCTTAAAGATCCTAGTGTTGGACTCTACAGCCCGTCGAGCACGCAAGGGATTTTTTCTGCAAATGAAACTACCGCAATCCGTGCAGTTGATGTGATTCAGCAGATGGAACCAAAAGAAGTAGAAGAATACATGGATCTTTGGTTGACGCATAAGACAAGCGATGGTTTTGCCAGCAAGTTAAAAGCTATGGAGAGCAAGATCAAAGGCATGGAAAGTTCTGCGGAGATTGTTGTAGAGTCACTCTTGATGATGAGCTCACCTCCTGCTCCAAGGCAGCTGATCTACCACTGCAACGATCACGACCACGATCCAACGCACAATCACAACAGAAACGTTCCCCCGAGCGCGGTTAAGGGACTTCTCAAGCACCATTTAAAACTTGATTAGGAAACAATTTCAAAATCGATGTGGTTCTTCTTCAAGAATTTCATGAGCCTTTCAGTATGTTCGTTATCCTCGGTTTCTAAACTGAGTGTAACTTTGGCTTTTCCAACCGCAACATCCTGACTAAGTCTATCATGCAGAACCTCAACTATGTTTACCCTGTTGGCAACGATGCTGTCCACGACGTTCTTCAATTCTCCTGGTCTATCAACCAACTGCACAGAGATCTTCAGCATACGACCAGTTTCAAGCAAACCTTTTGACACTATTTGTCCTAGTAGGTACATGTCAACATTACCTCCAGTCAATACCGTTACAACCTTCTTGTCCTTTGACACACCGCCATTTGATAACAGGTAAGCTAATCCAACAGCACCAGCAGGTTCTACTACCAGCTTTGTCCTTTCCATTAGCAGGAACATAGCCTTTACAATTTCGTTATCACTTACAGTAACAACGTCATCGATATACTTGTTAAGAATTTCAAACGTTAATTCTCCAGGATGTTTGACAGATATACCATCAGCAATAGTTGAACCATGACTTGTCTCAATTAATGATCCCTTGTCTAGAGATTCCTTCATGGCCGGAAATGCCTTTGTTTGAACTCCTATAACTTTCACCTTGGGCTTTTTTGATTTGATAGCAACCGAAAGTCCAGCTGCCAAACCACCGCCTCCAATCGGTACGTAAATAGCATCAAGGTCAGGTAGGTCCTCAAGTATTTCCAGACCTACAGTGCCCTGACCTGCTATAACGTAGGGATCGTCGAATGGATGAATGAGCGTTCTATCTTGCTCCTTAGCTATCTCCTGCGCTTTATTCCATGATTGATCGTAAAGCACCCCATGCAGAACAACTTCTGCTCCATAACCTCGAGTTGCAGACACCTTTGCTGGTGATGCGTTAGCAGGCATAACTATTGTGCAGGGAATCTTCTGCATACCAGATGTAAAAGCTACACCTTGACCATGATTTCCTGCGGATGCAGCGACAACGCCATTATTTTTCTGTTTCTTTGAAAGTGAATTTACCTTCACATACGCCCCCCGAACCTTGAAAGATCCTGTCTTTTGCAGAGACTCCATCTTAAGGTAGAGCTTGCATCCTGTCATCCTGCTGAAGGTATTCGAGTAGTCAAGCGGAGTTCTGCGAATAACTCCTTGCAAGATCCGTCTTGCATTGATTACGTCCTGTAGTGTAGGCTTCACCCCTCTTATGCCAGAGGACACGCAAATATAATTTGCTCTTGCACTGTGAGGTATTACAGAAATTATTGTAGTTGCTTGATCATTTCCTCAACATTAGCCCTATCGGCAGCATTGGGACATTGGTTCAAATACTGTGCAAAATCGCCAGCAGCTCCTTGTTTGTTATCAAGTTCAAGCCTTGCAACTGCCCGGTTCTTGTAGATGGGACCAAACCTGAGCGGGTTGATCTCTATTGCCATTGAGTAGCATTTTTCTGCTGTTGAATAATCCTTCTCTTTCAGATAATAATTGCCCAAACCTCTATGTGCGAGATAATACTTCGGATTCAGCCTGATAGTTTGCTCATAACACCTTATAGCTTCCTCAGATCCAAGTTCATTGTAAAGTGACCCAAGGAGATTCCATGTCCTAGGATTCTTTGGTTCTTCATCTCTTACCTTCATTAGCATCGATATAGCTTCCTCACGCTTACCTTGTGCTTGCAGTTTTTCGGCAACGAAACATAGACGATTGGATTTTGCAAATGCCAGTTCATCATTTTCCACATACTTTGCCATGTCGTTAGGAACTAGCATCATTGTGATGGTATCGTCCTGCTTCCACGATTCAGTGAATTGTTTGTAGGTTATCGCTCCTATTTTGTCTGGCTCTGGAAAATACGTTAACACTCTATTGGTACTGTCGTCGTATCCTGAGATAACAGTCGCATGTTGCACGGTCTCCTGTATACCAGGCAAGATTACAATTGGTGGTAGTCCTTGGTCTATCCGCTTCTTGAGATCCCGCAAAGATCCTTGGTAAATGAACGATTTGAAGCCATACTTCTCTGCAAGTTCGACACCCTCGATCATTATGGTTCCTTTCATCTTCGGATACATCTTTGCTATTTCCTTAGCCTCATTGATCGGAATCTCTTCACCCCAATACCTAGACACAACACTGATAACTAATGGTAAGCAAATGTTGTCCTCGTCCTCTCTGACTAGCGGAAGTTCGAGTATGTGTGTAGATCCCAAGATAGGAATGTTCTAACATAATAAAATAAAAATCTATTCAAAAAATTTATTCCACGTCTACCTTCTGCTTGCCTTCCTTCTCGTCCAGCTTCTTCAAAGTGCCTTGCAGGAATTTTTTATACTGATCCCTTTGCGCTTTTGTCATATTGTCTAGGTTGTCATTCAGCGTAGCTGCCATCGATGTAACTCTGTCAAGTATGTCCATCGCTACGAATTTGCCAACGTTCCCTAATCGCATCAAAACGTCCATTTGCTTCTTTATTACATCTTGTATGGACTGCAGGTCTTCAAGAACAGAGATTCCTTTCTTTGTTATGGTATACTTCCCATCATCATTTTCTTCGATCAAACCTTCCTGCAACAGCCTGCCAAGCAATGGATATACTAAACCAGCTGAAGGCTTCCACATACCGTCGCTCTCTTCAGAAGCAGATTCTATGATCTGTTTTCCTGTCATAGGCTGTTCCTTCAATACATTTAGCACATAGAATCGGGAAAATCCTCTCGGAACAGAACTTCCAACTCTCTGAAGCCAACTTGCTACCATTTCTATCAATTAAATATCGCTAGAGATATATTTAAGTCTTCTGGGCATGTTCAAGCACTCGCCGAATAAGCTGCTTTGCTGATGAATTCGCATGATGCGTTAGAACAGATTAAACTATAATAAATGATAGTTAGTTATGTGAACGGATTTGACTGATGTTATCGAACATGATCTAATCATCGTAGGATCTGGTCTTGCCGGTCTTCGTGCTGCTATTGAAGCTGCCAGAACGAGCCAGAAGTTGAATATCGCTGTCATTTCGAAAGTGCAGGTCATGCGTTCGCATTCGGTATCTGCTGAGGGCGGGACGGCAGCGGTGCTTTACCAAGAGGAAGGTGACACTTTCGAATCGCACATGTATGACACGATCAAGGGAAGCGATTTTCTTGCGGATCAAGACTGTGTTGAACGCCTTGTGTACAGCATGCCAAACGAGATCTATCAGCTGGAACACTGGGGTATGCCATGGTCAAGAAAGGAAAATGGAAGGGTTGCCCAAAGACACTTTGGAGGCTATAGTTTCCCCAGAGCTACTTTTGCTCAGGACAAGGTTGGATTTTACCTGATGCAGACATTGTACGATACTGCCCTGAAGTACGACAACATACACTTCTATAACGAATGGTTCGTTACATCGATACTGCACAACGATCATCAGTTTAATGGCTTGACAGCGATAGAAATCCCAATCGGGAATTTTTCTACATGGAAGGCAAAAGTATGCATCATAGCTTCTGGCGGTGCGGGAAGGATCTATTCCTTTGCAACTTACGCATTGTCATCAACTCCGGATGGTCTTGACATGGCTTATCGAGCAGGTTTGGCTTTGAAGGACATGGAGTTTGTGCAGTTCCACCCTACTGGCATACTCCCATCTGGAATATTGATAACGGAAGGTGCCAGAGGGGAGGGTGGATATTTGACAAACAAAGACGGTGACAGGTTCATGAAGAAGTATGCTCCCAATAAACTTGAATTAGCCTCTAGGGACGTTGTGTCAAGGGCCATGATCACCGAAATACAGGAAGGCAGAGGCTTCACAGATGAAGCAACCAAAATGAACCATCTGCTGCTTGACCTCAGACATATAGGCGATGAGAAGATCAAGGAGCGGCTTGCTGGCATACGAGAGATCACAATGAAGTTCTCTGGTTTAGACCCTATAGAAGAGTCCATACCGGTCAGACCTGTCTGTCACTACATGATGGGAGGAATACACACAAACATCGATGGAGCTACTGAAATGAAGGGATTGTGGGCTTCCGGCGAAGCTGCCTGTGTGAGCATAAACGGTGCAAACAGGTTAGGAGCAAACTCTACTGCCGAATGTCTGGTCTGGGGTCGATATACTGGAGAGTTTGCAGCAAAGTACGCCTTGGAGCAGAGCACACATGAATTACCAGCGGATATGATCAAGGCGGAGGAGAAGAGGATCTATGATGGCATATTTCGCGGAACTGGACAGGAAAACCCATACCAGATAAAGAAGGAACTTACCGATATGATGGATCAGAATGCTTATGTTTACAGGAACGAGCAAGGACTTGCCGAAGCAATGAAGAAGGTCAAGGAACTGCAAGCCAGAACATGGAAGCATGTTGATGATCATGCCAAGGAGTACAACACCAATTTCACGAATGTGATGGAACTTGATTCAATGCTTCGAACGTGCGAAGTTGTTCTTATCGGTGCATACAACAGACTGGAATCAAGAGGTGCGCATGCCAGGATTGATTATCCAAAACGCGATGATACAAACTTCCTAAAACACACACTTGCGTACTATACAGGAGATGGACCCAAACTTGCTTACCATCCAGTAACAATGACAAAATATAAACCCGAAGAGAGGCACTACTGAGGCGGTTGGTTTGGTGCAGGAAGAAAATCGTGAAGGTGTGAAGGGTTGGCTAAATCCAACAAGATATGGGTTAGCAAGATTTGCATACTGGTTGCAGCGACTGACAGGTCTTGGTCTACTCGCGTATTTCATTGCCCACGTAATTGAAACCAGCTCGATAGCTCAGGGCAAGTTTGCATGGGAGGCAATGCTTGACCTTACACAAACGCCCGGAGGGCATATCGTGCTTATCATTGTAATTGGAATGTCTACATTTCATGCCGCTAATGGAGTTAGACTGTATATAACAGAAGGTGGCAGGGGAGTTGGAAAGCCAGGAAGGCCTGACTATCCGTATAGACCTACTACATTGAGCGCTAGGATGAGAGCATGCATATGGGTGAGTATAACGCTTGCAGCCCTTGCTATGATCTACGGTGCAAATGTATTGTTTGGAGATTGAGCGTATGCGAGAAAGCCAGATAATGAACATCCATTACGTTACTGGATTATCGGCCATAGTTTTGGTTGGCATACACATAATGTTCAGGCTGATAATGCCTTTTGG
>Ga0187894_10005426_pt1 | contig 13035 bp, 13 predicted proteins | sample GBC1701081metaG_FD_136650 | JGI IMG/M metagenome (GOLD analysis project Ga0187894, IMG submission 136650) | White microbial mat communities from a lava cave in the Kipuka Kanohina Cave System on the Island of Hawaii, USA - GBC170108-1 metaG ... | reverse complement strand
TGGGCCGCACGCAACAAGCACGACAAAATCGTGCACATTTTGAGAGTCATACCTTGATGCTGCTGGTAATCGATAACTACGATTCGTTCACTTACAACCTCGTGCAGTATCTCGGTGAACTTGGCGAGCAGGTGGAAGTGCGTCGAAACGATCGCGTCACGGTGCAGGAGATTGAGTCCGGCTTGCGTCCGGAACGGATCGTGATCTCGCCTGGACCGGGCACGCCCGACATGGCGGGGATCACGTTGGAAGTAATCGCGCGCTTTGCGGGAAAGGTTCCGTTGCTGGGTGTTTGCCTGGGTCATCAGGCAATCGGACAGGCGTTTGGCGGACGCGTGATTCGCGCGCCGGAGTTGATGCACGGCAAAGCGTCGGAAGTGATTCACGACGGCAAGACGATCTTTGCCGGGTTGACGGACCGTTTTCAGGCGGGACGTTATCACTCATTGATCGTTGAGAAAGAATCGTTGCCCACGTCACTCGAGATCTCTGCGCGCACGGCGGACGACGTGATCATGGGACTGCGTCATCGTGAACTGAAGGTCGAAGGCGTGCAGTTTCATCCCGAGTCGATCCTCACGTCGGAAGGTAAGCAACTACTGTCTAACTTTTTGAAACTTTGAGCCACAAGAAGCACAAGAAGCACAAAGGATGTCGCGAACGCACTTGTGCCTTTTGTGCTTCTTTGTGGCTATGAACTGGAGACGACGAGCTGAGCGTACATGACCCGGCGCTTAACAGAATTTATAGTTCGTCTTGTTCGCCGCGAGGATCTGAATCGCGACGAAGCTGAGCAACTGCTTGAATCGTTGCTCGACGCTGAGGCGACAGACGCACAAATCGCCGCCGCGTTGGTTGCGCTTGCCGTGAAAGGCGAGACGGTCGAAGAGTTGACTGGCATGGCCCAGGGGCTGCGGGCACGCGCCGTTCGCGTCAATTCGTGTCATTCGTGTTTCATCGACACGGCGGGCACGGGATCGAGTCGCGCGAAGACTTTCAATATCTCGACTGCGGCAGCGTTTGTGATTGCCGGCGCGGGCTTGCCTGTTGCCAAGCACGGCAACCGCGCGGCGAGCAGTAAGTCGGGCAGTGCTGATCTGCTGACTGCGTTGGGTGTGAACGTGTCGGCGATACCAATGGTATCGGAGAGCTCGCTCAACGAGATCGGGATTTGTTTCATGTTTGCGCCGCTCTATCACGGCGCGACCGCGCGTGTGGCCGGCATTCGCCGCCAGCTTGGGATTCACACGACGTTCAATCTGCTTGGTCCATTGAGCAATCCGGCCGGCGCGCCGCGGCAGATCATCGGCGTGTGGCGCAAGGATCTCGCTGAGCGACTGGCGCGCGTGCTGGCAGCGCTCGGAACTGAGCGTGCATGGGTGGTGCATGGTGAAGACGGTTTGGATGAGATAACACTCGCCGGAAAGACGCACGTTGCCGAGGCGCGCGGCGGTGAAGTGAGAATGTTTGAGATCGCGCCGGACGATTTTGGTTTCGATGCCGCCGCGCTCGATCATTTACGCGGCGGCGACACGGAAGCGAATGCGGCGATTGTTCGCGCGGTGCTCGAGCGGAAGCGCCATGATGAAGCACGAAAACTCGTGATCATGACGGCTGCGGCGGCGCTGATGCTCGGAGGCGTGGCGGACGATCTGCGTGATGGCGCAAGCCGGGCGGCCGAGGCGATCGACAGCGGCGCGGCGTTGGCGAAGTTGGAACATTTGATTGCAGCGACGAATTGAAGATTCTATGAACGTGCTGTCGGAAATCATTGGCAAGAAGCGCGAGCGAGTGGAAGAGGCGCAGCGAGTGGTTCCACTTGAATGTCTGCGAAGCGAAGCGCTCGCAATGCGTGAACGAGCGTCATCGCACACGTTACGTCGTGCTTTGGAAGGTGACGGAATCAATATCATTGCGGAGTTCAAGCGTCGCTCGCCTTCGAAAGGCGTGATTCGCGCCGGTGCTGATTTGCCGGAGATCGTGCGCAGTTATCACGCTGGTGGTGCGGTGGCGCTTTCGGTGCTGACGGAAGAAGACCATTTCGACGGCTCGTTGGCAGACTTGCGAACGGCGAAGTCGGTTGTGGATCTGCCGGTGCTGCGGAAAGATTTTGTATTTGATGAGTACCAGGTGTTTGAGGCGGCAGCGGCGGGCGCGGATGCCTTGTTGTTGATTGTGGCGGCGCTGGACGACCGGCAGCTCGAGTTGTTGTGGCGGTTGGTGGAGGAGGAGCTTGGGATGGATGCGCTCGTTGAAGTGCACAGCGCGCCGGAAATGAATCGAGCCGCTGGTTGTGGTGCTAAGCTAATCGGGGTTAACAATCGAGACCTGCGTACCTTTGCTGTGTCGTTGGAGACTTCGATCCGGCTCGCGCCGTTGGCGCCGCGCGATGCGTTGCTGGTGAGTGAGAGTGGACTGAATGACGGCGCGGATTTGCGACGTTTGCAGGAGCAGGGATTTCAAGGGTTTTTGATCGGCGAGTCGTTGATGCGTGCGCGTTGTCCGGAGGCCGCGCTTCGGGATTTAAGAAATGACGCTAGTTAAGATTTGCGGAATTACTAATCTTGCTGATGCGCTGGCTGCGGTTGACGCCGGCGCTGATGCGCTGGGCTTCAATTTCTACCGGCCGAGCCCGCGCTATATCGCGCCGCCTGACGCACGCAAGATAATCGATCAACTCCCGGAGTCGATTTTGAAGGTCGGCGTGTTCGTAAACGAAGGACTTCATTCCGTAGTGCGCATAGCAGCAGAAGCCGGGTTATCCGCGGTCCAACTTCACGGCGATGAATCGCCTGAGTACTGCCGCGAGCTCGCCGGGACCTACGTTATCAAAGCGTTCGGCGCCGGCGAGAATCTGGGATTGGAAGCATATGAGGTCGATGCGATCATGCTCGACACGAAAGACGACCTGCTGCACGGCGGCACAGGCCGAACGTTTGACTGGTCAATTGCCCAACGTACGAATCAGTCAGTGCCGAAACTTTTCCTGGCAGGCGGCTTGTCGCCGGAGAACGTCGCGGAGGCAATTGCGTCCGTGCGTCCCTACGCGGTTGATGCATGCAGTTCACTCGAAGAACGTCTGGGCAAAAAGAATCACGCGACGTTGCACGCCTTCGTAAAAGCGGTTCGTGGTGTTGCGCCTTGACGCTGCCAAAGTCCTGTTCATGGCTAAAAAGAACCACAAAACGCCCAAACTTGTTCGCCAAATCCTATGTGCTTCTTGTGCCTCTTTGTGGCACGGAGTATTCTAATCCTTGCCCCAAAGTCTAAAACTTTCTGAAGGTCCTCCCGAAACAACTTTGTTTGATTCGTTGGCCTGTACTGGTCTGACTATGAGTGCGCGGGCTGAGAAAAGAAATAGTGCAAAGACAACTGACCGTGCGCGCGGGCGCGTGTTGCTGATCGCGGACGACGATCAGGCGCGGTTTGTGGAAGCGGTTACTGCGCGCGGGATGAGCGTGGTTGGTGTGGCGAACGGCGCGGCTGCGATGGTTTCGTTGCAACGTTCGCGTCCGCATCTCGTCGTCGCCAATCCATCAGCGCGCGGGTTGAGAGTTAAAGAGCTGGCAAAGATGCTGGCGCAGTCAGACGACGGAATCCCGCTGGTGCTCGCGGGCTCGCAGCCGGCAACAATTGACATTCGGCAGGCTGCGTTGCGCGAAGGCGCTTTCGACTATTTCGAATTGCCGCTGGAATTTGAACTGCTGCTCGAACGAACGCAGCAGCTCGTCGCTCTGCGGCAAAAAATAGATCAGTTGCGATCAGATGCCGACCTGGATTCGTTGACCGGCCTCGCGAATCGCCGGCGTTTTCGCGTGGCGCTGGCGCGAGAGGTCGAGCGGTGGCGGCGTTATCGGGTGCCATGCGCGCTGTTGATGCTGGATATCGATCACCTGAAACGCATCAACGACCAGTTTGGACATCCCGTGGGCGATGCTGTCATTCGACAGATTGCGCAAACGCTGAAGGAAGTCTCGCGCGACAACGATACGGCTGCGCGCCTCGGTGGCGAGGAGTTTGCACTGCTTTTGGCCGGCGTGGATTTGCAGAAAGCCGCGGCTGCGGCGGAACGTTTGAGAGGGGTGCTGAGCGGAAGGCGTGTTGAGGGAGTGGGAACCGTGACCGTGAGCATTGGTGTTGCGAGTTGTCCGGAGAATGCGACCTCGGAACGGGCGCTGTATTCCGCGAGTGACAGCGCGCTTTACGTTTCGAAGAACTCCGGCAGGGATCGCGTTTCGGCCGCGCCGCCGCTTCAGGAAAAATTGCCGGGCGTTTAATTTTCAGAAATGCAACCTGATACATTGGGCCATTGGGGCAAGTACGGCGGACGCTTCGTTCCCGAAACACTGATGGCGCCGCTCGAAGAACTGACCGGCGCCTACCTGTCGAGCCGCGACGACGAATCCTTTCAGACAGAGCTTCAGGACCTGCTCGCTAACTACGCTGGACGTCCGACGCCTTTGTTCCACGCGGCGCGGCTCACGGAGCACTGCGGCGGAGCGAAGATCTATCTCAAACGCGAAGACCTGCTGCACACCGGCGCGCACAAGATCAACAACACGATAGGCCAGGTGCTGCTCGCCCGGCGCATGAACAAACAGCGCATCGTTGCGGAGACCGGCGCCGGTCAGCATGGCGTTGCGACGGCTACAGTCTGCGCGTTGTTTGGTTTGGATTGCGTGGTTTACATGGGTGCGGAAGACATGCGGCGCCAGGCGTTGAATGTGTTTCGCATGCAGTTGCTGGGCGCAGAAGTGCGCGAGGTAAACGCGGGTTCGCGGACGTTGAAGGATGCGATCAATGAAGCGCTGCGAGATTGGGTCACGAACGTGGCGGACACTTACTACTTGTTGGGCAGTGCGCTTGGCCCACATCCGTATCCGCTGATGGTGCGCGACTTTCAGAGTGTGATTGGGCGGGAAGCGCGGGCGCAGATTTTGGACGAGGAGGGTCGTTTGCCGGATGTGCTCGTTGCGTGTGTCGGTGGTGGTTCGAATTCGATTGGATTGTTTTATCCGTTTTTGAATGACGAGGCAGTGCGGATGATCGGTGTTGAGGCCGGCGGCAGTGGTAACGAGTTGGGCCAGCATGCGGCACGATTCAACGCGGCGGGTGGCGGTCGTCCGGGCGTGTTGCAGGGAACGATGAGTTACGTGTTGCAGGACGCGAATGGACAAGTTGCGGCGACGCATTCGGTCTCTGCCGGTTTGGATTATCCCTCGATCGGACCGGAGCACGCGTGGCTGCACGATGCGGGACGTGTTGAATACAGTTCGGTTCCTGATACGGAAGCTTTGGAGGCATTTCAACTTCTTTCGCAGCTCGAAGGAATCATTCCGGCGCTTGAATCAGCGCACGCGGTGGCGCATGCGATCAAGGTTGCGCGTGAGCTGCGGCGCGATCAAATCCTGATCGTGAATCTCTCCGGGCGTGGCGATAAGGACATCGATTCGGTGCGCGAACAGTCGGAGTCGTAAACGCTTGGGACGAATTGAAGCAGCTTTCAGTGAGTTAAGGCAGCAGGGCAAGAAGGGGTTCATTCCGTTCATTACTGCTGGAGATCCTGACCTGGAGACCACGGCGGAACTGCTGGTCGAACTGTCTGGCGCGACGGTGATTGAACTGGGTGTGCCGTTCAGCGATCCGATGGCTGATGGGCCGGTGATTCAAAGGGCGTCGGAGAGGGCGCTGAAGCACGGCTTTGGGATCGGGGACGTGCTCGAAACGGTCGCGAGCGTTCGCCGCAGCATTGAAACACCGATAATTCTTTTCAGTTATTTCAATCCGCTGTTGCAGTTTGGTCTGAAGCGACTCGCAGCAGAGGCGAAAGCTGCGGGTGTCGATGGCGTGTTGGTGACGGATCTGAGTCCGGAAGAGTCGGGCGAGTTTGAAAGTGAATTACGCGCGCATGATTTGGACATGATCTTCTTGATTGCGCCGACTTCCACCGACGAGCGTTTGAAACTCGTCGCGCAACATGCACGTGGGTTTATCTACGCTGTGTCTCGCGCAGGTGTCACCGGCGTTCGCACGAGCGTTAGTGCCGAAGCCGAGAAACTCGTTAACCGCATGCGCCGGTTTTCGTCGCTGCCGATCGCTGTCGGTTTTGGTATTTCGAATTTGGAGCAAGTGAAAGACGTGCAGCGCTATGCCGATGCGGTTGTGATTGGTTCGGCTATCGTTGCTGAAATAGAGCGACTGGAAGGAGCGACCGCAGACTTGGCCAGGAGAATTGGTGAGTTTGTAAAAAAGTTCAGTGATTAGCCCGCTCGACGAAATCAACGGTGCTGGAGTATTCTTGCGCGGTCTCGATTTTCTCTGTGCCTCTGTGTCTCGGTGGTTCAAGATAAAAGAAACCACAGAGACAGGGAGGCGCAGAGGGAAGCGCGTTTCCTCACCTCTTACACAGAGGATGCAGAGAGGGCTGCGACGGCGCGCGGGAGTCGTATTTCCGAAACCTCACCCTCTGGGAAAAAAGACGTGTTGCAAGTGTGAAACACTGTTCCATTCTCGCTCTTCTTGTGCTATGCTCTCCGCTCACTGGCGAGCTTTTGGCCGATACGACTGCGAGAAGAGGAGCGGAAGAAAGAGATGTATGCCATGGCTGATGACCGGATGACTGGAGATCGCGGCAGGGCAATCGAAGCCGCTTTAGCAAATATTGAAAAGAAGTTTGGCAAGGGATCGATCATGCGTCTCGGCGAGCGCGACGTGTCAGACATACCTGCCATCTCGACCACTTCACTCAGTCTCGACGCTGCGGTTGGTGTGGGGGGCGTGCCGCGCGGACGTATTGTGGAGATTTATGGGCCGGAGAGTTCGGGTAAAACGACGCTCGCCCTGCACATCGTCGCTGAGGCTCAGAAAGCCGGCGGAGTCGCGGCTTACATCGACGCCGAACACGCGATGGACGCCGACTATGCTGGAAAACTCGGCGTCGATATCGACCAGTTGTTGATTTCGCAACCCGACTCCGGCGAGCAGGCGCTCGAAATTGCCGAAGCGCTGGTTCGTTCGAATGGCGTCGACGTGATCGTGATCGACTCGGTGGCGGCGCTGGTGCCGCGTGCTGAGCTCGATGGCGAAATGGGTGATTCGTTGCCCGGTTTGCAGGCGCGTTTGATGTCGCAGGCTTTGCGCAAACTCACGGCGATCGTTTCGCAGTCAAACACCTGTTTCATCTTCATCAATCAGATCCGCGAAAAGATTGGCGTGATGTTTGGCAATCCGGAAACGACTACCGGCGGCCGCGCGCTCAAGTTTTACTCTTCTTTACGCCTGGATATTCGTCGCATTGGCGCCATCAAGGATGGCGACCGCGTGGTTGGCAACCGGACGAAAGTGAAGGTCGCAAAGAACAAAGTTGCACCGCCTTTCCGGGAGTGTGAATTCGACATCATGTACGGCGAAGGCATCTCGCGCGAGGGCGACTTGCTGGATCTGGCGGTGGCCCAGCGCGTCGTGGAAAAGAGTGGCGCGTGGTTTTCTTACAAGGGTGAACGGTTGGGCCAGGGCCGCGAGAATGCCAAGGGGGCATTGAGAGAAAATGCGGAAGTGCTCAAACGAATCGAACGAGAAGTAAAAGTGAAGCTCGGAATTCCGGTGCGTGAAGAGCCCGAGCCGTCAACCGCCAAGGCGGCGTCGAAGTAGAGTTTTCACTAAACAATTGAGCGCTCGGCGAGGATGATTTATGCTCGCCGAGCGTCTCTTTGTGTTGCTTTTGGCGCTTGTGCTTCTGTGCCTTTGTGCTTCTTGTGCCTCTTTGTGGCTTATGTCTTCAATCCTCATAAAAAACGGCACCTTGGTGACCATGGACTCCGCCAACCGGATCATCCGCGGAGACCTGCTGATTAATCACGGCCGTATCGCTGAACTCGGAACCACGGAGCAGGATACGGATGTCGTGATTGATGCGAGCGAGTGTGCAGTTATTCCGGGCTTTGTTCAGACGCACATTCATCTTTGCCAGACACTCTTTCGTGGTGCGGCGGACGATCTAGCATTGATCGATTGGTTGAAGAAACGTGTGTGGCCCATGGAAGCGGCGCACACGGCTGCGTCGGTCGCGGCTTCGGCGCGTTTGGGTATCGCGGAGCTCATCAAAGGCGGCACGACCTGCGCGCTGACGATGGAGACGGTTAATCACACGTCGCAGGTATTTGAAGTGGTAGAAGCGACCGGCTTTCGGGCCACGGTCGGCAAGTGCATGATGGACAAGGGCGACGAAGTGCCGAAGCCTTTGCAGGAAGAGACGGCGCGATCGATTGAAGAGTCGCTTGCGTTGCTCGAGAAGTGGCATGGCCAGGCGGATGGGCGTATTCGTTACTGTTTTGCGCCGCGTTTCGCGATCAGTTGCACGCGCGAGTTGCTTGAGAAGGTTGGTGAGCTGGCGCGCGAGCGCGGTGTGATGATTCACACGCACGCGTCGGAAAACCGGACCGAGTGTGCGTTGGTTGAAGCCGAGACGGGCTTGCGCAATATCAACTATCTCGACAGGGTGGGCGTGAGCGGTCGTCACGTCGCTTTGGCCCACTGCGTTCATCTCAGCAGTGATGAAATCAGGGTTTTGCAGTCGACCGCGACCAACGTGGCTCATTGTCCGTCATCGAATCTCAAGCTCGGCTCAGGCATCGCGCCGATCACGAAACTTTTGGAGGAGGGAATATCTGTCTCGCTCGGAGCCGACGGCGCTGCGTGCAACAACCGGCTCGACATGTTTACCGAGATGCGGACGGCTGCGCTGCTTCAGAAGGCGTTGCATGGACCGGAGGTTTTGGCTGCCGGACGGGTGCTGCGAATGGCCACCATCGACGGCGCGCGGGCGTTGGGATTGGACGCTGAGATTGGGAGTTTGGAAGTCGGAAAGCGTGCGGATGTGGCTGTGGTCAAGCTTGATCGTTTGCACACGTCTCCCGAGGCCGAAGTTGTTTCTTCACTGGTCTATGCGGCTGAGGCGAGTGACGTTCAGAGCGTAGTTATCGACGGGCGAGTGGTGATGCAAGACCGCCACTTAATGACCATCGACGAGAGGGAAACGGTAGCCGAGGCCAATGCTCAGGCGGAACTGCTACTGGCGAGAGCGAGTGGGGTAAAAAATTAAGACCCACGGGAAAGCGGATTTAAGAAAGTGCCCTGGAGTTAGAAGAAGTAGGCTAAAAATAGCTGTGCCAGCTCGAAGGTAGCGACTGCGGGGGGCGCGATCGGCGGCCGAGCTGGCACTGGCGGGCACTATCAATTTTGAATTGGATGGCGTCTTACGACCAGCTGACGTTTGGGCATCAGCCCCACCCGCAACGTCTCGAATTATACACCCGGCTCCGATTCAGTCAACGACTTTTTGTGACGAATCCGACAAATTCCTTACAATCAATGAGTACCGCGTGGAGTACCGCGTGCAAAGTCTCGGAAGATAGCGCGCAAAGCCGCTTAAGAACGTGGCGCGCCGTGCCGTGAGACCGTCCGCAAGGGGGACCCAAGTTGACATCCTTTTAGCTCCGTTCCTATACTACGCGGTCTTTTTCACCACCATCTGGCCAGGTAGCTCAGTTGGTAGAGCGCGGCCCTGAAAAGGCCGGCGTCGGCGGTTCGATTCCGTCCCTGGCCACCAATACTTTAACCAAACGCAGGCTGCCATTAGCGAACGCTCGGCGTTATCAAACTGTAGCACTACGCGATTTTGTCCAGGCTGGTGATTATGAACGCGGTGGATTAGACTGTTCCCACAATTTGGGCGATGGAGTTCGCCTTTAACCATCCCGTAAGGGATTGATGACTCCTAATCAAAGCGCCGAATGATTGGCTCTGTGATTAGGAGTTTTCTTTTGGGTTGATTTAGATATGACAAAAACAATCTTGATTGCTATGGCTGGGTTGGTTGGGACCCTCTTGCGGTATTGGCTGTCGGGTCTTGTGGCAAGACAGTACGGTGAGACGTTTCCCTGGGGAACAATGGCGGTAAACTTGATCGGTTGCTTCGCAACCGGTGCGGTGTTCTGTCTGACTGAGGAACGGTTCCTGGTGAGTCCAACGGTTCGAACCGTAATCCTGATCGGATTGCTCGGCGGATTTACGACGTTTTCTTCTTACGGTTTGCAGACTTTTACGCTGCTGCGAGATGGTGAATTTGGGCCGGCGATTCTGAATGTGATTACGTCGAATATTCTTGGTCTGTTTATGGTGTGGACCGGCTACTTGTTCGGCAGGGCTTTGTGAGGGAAATCATGACTATTCCAGAGGACGGATACTTGTTGCGCATCTTCATCGGCGAGAGTGACCGCCACGATCACCATCCGCTTTATGAGGCGATAGTCTTAAAGGCGAGAGAACAAGGGATGGCGGGCGCTACTGTGCTTCGAGGTGTGATGGGTTTCGGGAAACATAGCGTTCTGCATACGGCAAAGATTCTTCGTTTGTCGGAGGACCTTCCGATGGTGATCGAGATAGTGGACAGTCGAGAAAAGGTCGAGGGCTTTCTGCCCCAGTTGGACGGAATGATTAACGACGGATTGGTGACGTTGGAACCAGTCAAGGTTCTTCAGTACAAGGGCTGATCATGAAGGAGATGTTTTCCGTGATTTGCCAGCTCGCAGCTCTACCTATACTTCTGGTAAATCTTACGCCGCGGAGAGCGCACTGATCGTGACGTAGTAGCCATCAGGATCTCGGAGTGAGAACTCCGGAGTTCCGGTGCTCGGGTTCACGTTGGGCTCCTCTTCCAGCCGGCTCACGAGAGCCCGAGCCCTTGGCACTGCCAAGTCGAAATCATCGACACGAAAGAACAGGAGGAGACCGTTGCCAGGCTCGGCGTGAGCGGGACCTGTCAAGGAAGGATGATCGTGAGCACCCCACTGGTGCAGGCAGAGCAAGACCGTTCCATCCGAGTCGAGGATTTGTCCGAAGTAGTCATGGGCGGGAGCTGTTAGCGTAATGCCAAGCAGGGACTGGTACCATTTGAAACTGCTCGCCACATCGCGAACACCAATAATCGTCCAAGTGCGTCTCATGCGAACCCTCCCGCGGCCCAACTTGGGATCAACCAAGGTAGAACTCTTCTCTGTGGTGCAAAAATATATAGCAAACAACCACAGCAGGCACAGGAGACACAGAGGTTGCAAACACATCTACCGGAATGGCCGCGTACCTTACTTGCACTGAGTCCGAGACGGTCCACCCTTAATTCAAGCCGAGATAAGGAATGCCTGACATCTTGTCGATTCTGCAATCCTGTCGAAGAAAGCACGTCAAACAAGTTCGTGTGAAACTACAGAGGTTATTCACCGAGAATAGGTAATCAACCGTTCCCGGCGGCTTCCATCTCCCCTATCTTCACACAAACCGACAATTCGAACAGTCTTTGACAGGATTTGCAGAAATGGACAAGGTGGCCGTTTCCTGGGGCCATCTTGTTTATCTGTGAATCCGGTCCACTCGTTCAGCCGGCCAGGTCCATGTTTGCAATCTCCACCTGACTTTCGGGACGACGGTCGCGTTGTTCTCCGACGCCTTGCATCAACCGGCGAATCGGAATCGCCAGCAGGCCGAGCGCGATCCCGGAAATGATCAGTGATGCGGTCGTCATGTTGAGAAGTTGAGGCATTTGATCCAGCTTTTCCGGATCGACTCGCCCGCCGACCAATCCGGCAATAAGATTTCCCAGCGCAGCCGCCAGAAACCAAATTCCCATCACCTGACCGACGTATCTACGCGGCGAGAGCTTTGTCATCGAAGAAAGGCCAACCGGCGAGAGACACAGCTCGCCGAATGTCTGAAACAAGTAACTCGTTATTAACCACAGGGCGGAGACCTTGATGGCGCCGCCACTGCTCACCACGATTCGGGCCGCGGGGATCATGACCAGAAACCCGACACCCGCCAGTAACAGACCGAGTGAAAACTTTGTGGGGCTTGAAAGGTCTCGCCCACTCCTGCCGAGACGCGTCCAAATCCAGGCGAATACTGGTGCAAAGATGATGATGAAAGCTGCGTTCACCGATTGGAACCACACCGCCGGCACCTCGAAGCTGCCCATCTGGCGATTCGTGAAATCCTAAGATTGAAAATCCGGCATCGCGCCGCGAGCCACCTTCCGGATACAACTCGCCGACGATTGCCGAAATGTTTGGTTTCAGCAGACCGGTGCCGAAGACGATCAAAATGAGACCGACGAAGAATGGCAACTTGCCATTTGCAAAAGATGAGAAGCCGATTGAGATATGACCGGCAGCGATGAGCAAAGCTCCATAGAGAATCGCCCGGCGCAGGCCCAGCAACCGATCCGCTATCCAACCTCCGGGAAGCGACGAGAGATAGACCGAAGCGGCGTAGATGCCGACGATTGCCGAAGCCTGGTTGCGATCGAAGCCAAAGCCACGATCGGCAAGAGCGGCTGACATGAAAAGAACCAAAAGCGGTCTGAGACCATAGAACGAGAATCGTTCCCACATCTCCGTCAGGAAGAGAATTCGCAATGCTGGTGGGTGTCCCGTGTTGGTCGCGGCGGTTTTTTGGTTGTCCGAATGCATAGAACCTCCTTAGAGTGGTGGACCGGCGCCACGCTAACAACAGCGACGACCCGTAGTATCGACGCAGCTCGGAATTTTCGAAGAAGTTCTGACTTTCTTATGAAAGGAACGGGCTCTTCGGGAAGAAATGGATTCTCGAACACATGTTGGAGAACACCAACGAGGATGGCGGTACGCTTTTCACGAGAGAGCGGATAATCGCTGCTGTCTGGGGGAATGTCGCGGTTGAGAGTGCAACGCTCGACAAGCACATCGGGGCGCTTCGCAAGGCGTTTGGTGGTGGGGATGACCAGTCGGTGATCGAAACGAAGCACCGCGAAGGTTATCGTTTCAAGCTGCCCGTAAGGCGGATCTATGGAGCCGATGTTGAACCGCGCTTGCCGCAAGAGGAGCGCTGGACGACCTCGACTGGACGCCAAACTTCGCAACCAGAAACAGTCGCGGATACTTTTGGGCGTTGGCTATTGAGTCGTCGTGGTGGAGCCATCCTGCTCCCGCTCGCAGTGCTCGTTGG
>Ga0187894_10005425_pt1 | contig 13041 bp, 18 predicted proteins | sample GBC1701081metaG_FD_136650 | JGI IMG/M metagenome (GOLD analysis project Ga0187894, IMG submission 136650) | White microbial mat communities from a lava cave in the Kipuka Kanohina Cave System on the Island of Hawaii, USA - GBC170108-1 metaG ... | reverse complement strand
CTATGGGATTCATGGGAATGTCTGGCAGCAAGATGGAGGCTTTGTTTCTCGCGCCGGAGTTCCACGGCCGCGGGGTTGGACGGCTGATGGTGCGCCATGCCCAATCGCTGCACCCGCAGCTGACCGTGGATGTCAACGAGCAGAACGAATCAGTGCGGCGCTTCTACGAGGCGTGCGGATTCGTCGACCCTATCCGCTGCTCCACATGCGACTGGTTGCGTCGGAGGGACTATGACGGCAGTTCATCAAATCACGCCCTTTCTTCATGTTCCGGACATGGAGGCGGCGCTGAAGTTCTTTTGCGACACGCTCCCGTTCGCAGCGAAGTTCCGGGAAAGCAACTATGCGTACCTGGAGCTGGGCGGTTGTGGGCTTCGTATCCTGGAAGAGCCTCGCCGGAAACTGTCAGCTGACGGCAAAGCCCGAATGACCGTGTACATCGATGTCGCGAACGTCGATGAGCTGCACAAGCAGTTGCGTGCGAGCCTGGACAAGCTGCCGCCTGAGAATGTCGAGCCATTGAAGAACCAATCCTGGCGGCAGCGTGAGTTCCAGGTGCGCATGCCGGACGGCGATTGGCTCACGTTCGGTCAGCCTGTAGCCTGACACTTCGAGCATGACGGGGAGACGAGCGTGACCCTCGAATGGAAATACTCCAACGACGCAGTCGACTGGGAGGAGCTCTCCGCTCTCTATCGCGCGGCGCCGCTGGGCGACAAGAAGCCGGCACATCTGCAGAAGGTTTTCTGCGCATGAAGACAGCGATGGCCATCTTCGAGAATCAGCAGGAGCAGCTGGAACGAGGATATCTCAGTGAAACCTGACGGGCAGTTTGGACTGCAGGCATGCATCTGCCTCGGCCTCATGGTAACGGCAGGCGCGACTCTCGGTGCCGACCAGCACCAGTTGGTGCAGAGCCCGGCCTCGAGTCCCGGGTCGGTATCCTCAAGCGCGTCGAATGGCAGTTCATCTACCCGCCGGACTCGCGTGAGCGTACGGTGACCATCGCCTGGACTGCGTATCTGGCGGATGAGTTTGGAGATTCGCTCGTCAGGCTGGTATTGGAAGCCCCTGAGCCCGACTGGGCCGAGGTGAAGGCCGTCGCTGGGGACCTCATGACGAACGTGCGCCGAATTCGCCCTGGAGCCGAGACTTCAGCTGACGAGCGCGGGCAGCAGTGAAGAGCAGAGTTTGGCAACGGTGTTGAGTGTTGCCAGTAACGAGCCCGGCATTGGAGAAAACTGATGAGGCGCACGTGGACAATCATCGGGGTCGCCGACGTGGCTCGCAGCTTCGACTGGTATCAATCGCTGTTCGGTCTGCCGAAATCGACCCCGGCTCATGACCACTTCGGCACGATCTCCGATGCAGACGGGACCGTCCTGCTCTGTCTTCACAGTTGGGGTGCTCACGAGCACCCGACGCTGAGCAGCCCGGAGCGCGCGGAGCCTGGCAATGGACTGTTGCTGTTCTTCCGGGTGGATGATTTCGACGAGGCCCTGCCACGTGCCCGAGCCATCAGTCGACTCGAAGTGGAACCGCAGATCAATCCCGGCACCCGGACTCGCGAGTTCGCACTCCGCGATCCGGACGGCTACTACGTCATGGTCAGCGCGCTCAGCTGAACGCAGATCGTCATGAGCACACGCAACCCTCGTCGCATTCCGCTCGACCTGCACGGGCTGAGCGGCCGCGTGGACATCTTTCGCCTCTCCGGAGGCGTGAAACGAGATGCGGCTGTCGACCGGTGGCTCACCGCTGAACCGGTCGAGGACCCTGCAGGCATCTTGCAACGCAGCGGCAAGCGCATGCGGCACGTGAAATTGAACCCAGGCGGCGCGCTGAATGCCAAAGCACTGGCGACCTCATCGCTGCTGCGTACGCGGATATCCGAGCCCGTTTGGCTGCCGAGCACTAAATGAAAAAGACTGCTGTTTTCGTTGCAACACTCTGCGCGGTGCTCTCAGCGGCAGCCTCTCCGACGAGCATGGTCGATGATCCGCCGTCGGGCAATGGCGGGTTAGTGATCGTGCTGCACGGGTTGGCTAGAAGTTCCGGCTCGATGTCGCACATGGTTCGCGCGCTCGAGAAAGACGGCTACCGTGTGTGCAATGTCTCTTATCCGTCGCGCAAACACTCTATCGAAGTGCTGACGATGGAGTTCGTAGCGCCGGCAATCCGTGCGTGCCGGTCGAGCGAAACGGAGTCAGCTCGCTTCGTCACGCACTCCATGGGCGGCGTCATCGTGCGCCAGCTGGCCAAGTCTGCGCCCGATCTCAGAATCGGTCGCGTCGTGATGCTGAGCCCGCCCAATCACGGCAGCGAGGTCGTGGACAAGCTTGGGAATCTCTCGGTGTTCAAGGCGCTCAACGGACCGGCCGGTCTGCAGCTGGCCACCCACGAAGCATCCGTGCCGCGAAGCCTCGGCCCGGCATCCTTCGATGTCGGCATCATTACCGGCAGTCGCACGATCAATCCGTTCCTGTCCATGCTCATTCCCGGCGCTGACGACGGCAAGGTCTCGATCGAGAGCGCGAAGCTGGAGGGCATGACGGACTTCTGCGTGATTGCAGCGAGCCACCCGCTCATCATGAGAAACAAGCTCGCCATCGCGCAGACACTGGCCTTCCTCGCGGAAGGCAGGTTCACGTGTCACGCATGACTCGAGGAGGCCGACATGCTGAAGACGCCTCTCTGCCGTGAGCTCGCGATCGATTACCCGATCCTCTCCGCGCCGCTAGGAGGCGGCATCGCCGGGCCCGAGCTCGTCGCAGCTGTCTGCGACGCCGGAGGCCTCGGATTGCTCGGCATGGGCGGCGTTCCAGCGCCCGCTATCCGCGAACACATTCGCGAGACGCGCAGACGCACGTCCAAGCCCTTCGGAGCAGGTCTGCTTCTTCCGCTGCTGGAGGGTGGCGAGGTGGAAGCTTGCATCGAGGAGCGTGTGTCGGTGCTGCTCTTCTTCTGGGGCGATGTGGCCTCGCACGTCGCGAAGGCGAAGCGCGCGGGCATCCGCGTGTTCGCTCAGGTCGGTTCAGTCGAAGAGGCGAAAGCAGCAGCTGCGGCTGGCGTTGACGCGATCGTCGCACAGGGATTCGAGGCCGGCGGACACGTGCGAGGAACCACTTCGCTGGTCGCGCTGGTACCAGCGGTGCGACAAGCGGTGGCGCCACTGCCCGTGATTGCCGCCGGCGGCATTGCGACGGGGCGTAGTCTGGTAGCAGCGCTCGGTCTCGGCGCGCAGGCCGTGTCGATGGGAACGCGCTTCGTCGCAAGCGAAGAGTCACGCGCGTCCAGTGAATACAAGGAGCGCATTGTTCGAGCACGCGCCGAGGACACCGTGCACACGATGCTCTTCGACATCGGTTGGCCGGATGCCGCGCATCGCGTGATTCGCAACAAAGCGATCGACGAATGGGAAGCCGCAGGCCGTCCGCCATCCGGACAACGTCCCGGAGAAGGCACGATCGTCGGACGGATGCCGTTCGAAGGCCAGATGACCGACGTGCCGCGATATTTCGTCGCCAGTCCGACGACGGGCTTCGAAGGCGATCTGGACTACACCGTGCTTTACGCCGGCGAATCGTGCAGCCTCGTCAACGACATCAAGCCGGCTGCCGCAATCGTCCGCGACGTGGTCGCCGAGGCGGAAGCGGTGCTGCGAGAGCTGACAAGCAGCGACTGAAGGAGAGCGATGACTGCATCGCAGCCGGCTCAATGCTGCTGCCAGCACGCCACGATCTTGACCTTCATTCCGGTCGTCGGCTTCATCCTGCTGCTCGCACTCGGGATCATTCCGGGGACGCCCGGCGTGAACAATCTTGGTTTGCATCTGTAACCCAATGGGTTATATTTGATGCAGACCATCGTCGAGATGCCGATCTTCGTTCGCCAGGCTGAAAGGCTCCTTTCAGATGCGGAGCATGCAGATCTCATGGTCTATCTCGCGAGTAATCCGCTGGCGGGTGATGAGATTGTCGGCACGGGTGGCGTACGCAAGGTCCGATTTGCCGCACGCGGCAAGGGCAAGTCGGGTGGCGTCAGGGTGATTTACTACTTTTACGACTGCGATGTTCCGCTGTATGCCCTCTACATTTACGGTAAGAGCGACCAGGCGGACTTGACGCCCGAGCAACGAAAGGCTGCGACTGCATTTTGCGGCCGCGATCAAGGCGGCGAGGAGAGCAAATTGAGCAAGGTCGGTGACGAGCTGCTGAAGTCGATGGCGCAGGCGCTCGCGTACGCTCAGGGCAAGCGGGTGGTTGGCGCTCGTGTGCACCGAATCGCGGTCAAGCCTGTCGATGTTCGGAAAGCTCGCAAGCGTCTGGGTTTGTCGCAGGATGATTTTGCGCAAGCCTTCGGCGTCAGCGCATCGACGCTGCGCAAGTGGGAGCAGGGGCAGCGCACTCCGACTGGAGCCGCCAAGACACTGCTGAAGATAGTGGAGCGGGAGCCGCGCGCGGTCATGCGAGCGCTCAGCCGGGACTAAGCGCAACGCTCGCGTCCGTCGCCGCGTCCGCGAGCGGGAACTCCAGATGGAAGGTCGTTCCCACGTTCTCTTCCGACTCGAAGCTGATGCGTCCCGACATCTGCTCCGTCAGGTGCTTGGCGATCGCCATTCCCAAGCCTGTGCCGCCCCGGGTGCGTCCGTCTGAAGTGTCTGCCTGCGAGAACCTTTCGAACAGCTGCTTGCGGAACGCCGCGGGAATGCCGTGTCCGTGGTCGATCACGCTGATGCGGCAGCTGCCGTCGCGCGCGCTCGCGTCGATTTCTACGCGGCCGCCGGCGCGCGAGAACTTGATCGCGTTGGACAGCAGGTTCGCCATGACCTGGTGAAAGCGGCCGTCGTCGACGCGGATCAGCGAGCCGGGCGCGCGCTGCTGCGCTTCGATCGTCACGCCCAGCCGCTCCGCATAGTACCGGCTTGCGTTGATGCAGCGATCGATCAAGTCGTCGACGGCGACCGGGCGCATGTCGAAGCGCATCTTGCCCGAGGACGCCTTCTCGAAATCGAGAATATCGTTGACCAGCTGGGCGAGGCGCTCGCCGTTGGTCCGAGCCATGTCCAGCAGACGTGCCAGCGCCGGATCGGGCTTGCCGAACTTGCCGCTGGCGGCGAGGCCGATCGAGCCGAGCATCGCCGTCAGCGACGTGCGCAGCTCGTGGTTGATCGTCGCGATGAACTCGTTCTGGATCTGCTCCACGCGCTTGCGTGCCGAGATGTCGCGAGTGTTGCTGACCCAGCCGATCGATCCGGTGCCGGTGGCGGCCCGCAGCGGCCGCGAGATGGTCTCGACCCAGATGTAGCGACCGTCGCGATGGCGTATGCGAAACGACCCGGCGAGTACTTCGCGACCTTTGCGCAGCAGCTCGATCCCGTGTGCGTACAGCGCTGCATCTTCCGGATGCACGTGCTCGAGACCGTCGCGTCCGATCAGCTCTGCCGGCGTCCAGCCGAGCATTTCCGTGACGGACGGCGACAGGTAGGTCCACGCGCCGCGTGCGTCGGTTACCGTGATCACGTCGATCGAGTTCACAGCGATCACGCGGAAGCGCTCTTCGCTCGCGGCCATGTCGCGCAGCAAGCGACGCTGGCGGGCGATCACCGCACAGACCGGGTAGCTCGTCAGGATCATCGTGGCGATGACCAGCTCCAGGGCGAGAAATCGCTGGGTCATCGTCAGCTCGCGCAGGAGCGTGAACGGGCCGTAGCCCAGGATGGTGGAGACGACCGCCACGGCGGCGGTGATGAAGATCGCTGCAGCCGTCGCTGCGTAACCGAGCCGGAACGCGATCAGCAGCATCGGCGGCATGACCAGGAACAGCACCGGAAACCGGCTCTGTGCGAACACCAGGAGGTTCGCCGCGATCAACAGCGCGAACGCACCGGCAAGCGTTGACCAGCTCGCATCGCGCAGGGTCTGCCGCACCTCCGCCGGTTGCAAGCCGAGCACCAGCGGCAGCATCACGGCCATGCCGAGCGCATCCGAAGCCCACCATCGGGAGAACGTCGCCACGAATGGGCCGTCCGTCGCCCCGGGCACCACGATCATCCCCAGGCTCGCGGACACGGCGGGCGCGATGACGACTGCGAAGAGGAAGAATCGCACCAACACTCTCGGCTCGCCGAGCGACGACACACCGGTCAGCAAAGGCCGCAGCGCCAGGGCTGCAATCAAAACCTCTGCGGTGTTGGCGACGGAGAACCCCATCGCCGTCGGGAGGCTGCTGCCGGTGAAGCTGTTCGCGGCAACGTTCGTGACGAAGCATGCGGCGAGAATCCATGGCCACTCCGCCCGGGACCGCAACAGCAGTATTCCGGCGAGCAGGCCATTGGAGAGCCAGATCGCGGCGACCCCCGGGTCACGCGTCAGGGCGATACCCAGCCAAGCCGTGGCTGCATAGAGCGCGGCGATCCCCAGTGCGAACCCGACATCCTTTGCGCGCCGGTACATGGCCGACACCTTGTCGCGGAGCCCAGACCCTGCCAAATCCTGGATGGCAGTCTACAGGGTTGCGCGCAGAAACTGTGGCGGAGTGGTCTACCATGAAGCTCAACTACCATGCCGAGACGGATTCGCTGTACATCGACCTTGCGGAGAAGCCGAGCGTCCAGAGGCGCGAGGTTTCCGAAGGGGTGGTGCTGGACTTCGACGCCACGGGAAGCCTGGTCGGAATCGACATCGATAATGCGAGCAAGAACGTCGATCTGCAGACGCTGATTCTCAGCAAGATTCCTGGCAAGGTCGAAACTATCGCTGCGTAAAGATTCGTGCGATCAGTGCCCGCGTGCGATCAGCGGTCGCCGCGCGGGCCCGCCGTTCGTCGACCAGCGTGATCAGCGCCTTCCACAGCGCCCAGCCGCGCGCGCGTTGCCATGTCGGCTCGTCCAGCTGCAAGCCTTCTCTGAAAATCTCGAAGCTGTCTGCCTCGAAGATCGTCCATGCAGCAACGAGGTCGCAGGCCGGATCGCCGACTGCGCAACAGCCGAAGTCGATCACCGCATGCAGTCGTCCATTCTTGAAGAGCAGATTGCTGGCAGCGACGTCGCCGTGGATCCACACCGGTGCGCGATCCCACGAAGTAGCGAGTGAGGTCGTCCAAACTTCGGTTGCACGCGTCGCGTCGCTCTCTTTCGCAAGCGCTTCGATGGCGCGGCGTGTCTGCTCGTCATAGATGGACAGCGGACCACCGCGCTGAAAATTGTGCGCACCCGGTGCAGGGCCGTTGGTTGCGTCCAACTTCTGCAAGCTCGCGAGAAAGCTGGCGAGGTCCGCCGCGAGCGCGTTGAGGTTCACACTGCGCGTGGGCGAAAGCGTCTCACCTTCGATCCACGTCTGAATCGACCAGTGCCACGGATAGCCTGCGCCCGGTGCGCCAAGCGCCAGCGGAATCGGCACAGCCAGCGGCAGCTGCGATGCCAACCAGGGCAGCCATCGCTGCTCCTTCTCTATCTGCTCGGCATAGCACTGCGCGCTCGGCAGCCTGACCACCACCTCGTCGCCGAGCCGGAACGTTCTGTTATCCCAGCCGCCCGGCTCGACAGGCACGATCGGCAACGACGCCCACTGAGGAAACTGCTGTTCGATCAGCACGCAGACGAGTTGTGCACTCACGTCGACCATGCGACAGCATTGCAGTGAATCCGAGCGCAAGCAACGCTGCGATCGCCAGCGAAGACATCGGCGGTTCGGGTATTGATGTCGTCGTCGGCAGCCCGCCCGATGCGGCGCGCGTGCTCAAGCAACGCTTCTTCTAACTTGAAGGCACGTGTTGGATCGCGGAGGGCAATAAAGTCCGTGATCTCGGCGAGATCCATCTCAGCCTGGCGTGACATCCGTGTGCGCATTGGTGCTTATTTTTTGGACGTTTTACTCTTTCTCTTGGCGCGGCGTGCACGATTTCTCGCGACGACATCCTCGATCGATCCAGCGTCCTCGCTGTCGATTCCTTCCTGGATCGCAGCCTGCAACTCCCGATGGCGGAGCTGACGCAGCTTCTCTTCGTCCTCCAGCAGTCGAAGTGCTGCGCGTACGACCTCGCTGACGTTGTTGAAGCGGCCGGATTCGAGCTGCTTCTTCACGAACTCTTCGAAGTGACTGCCGAGGGCAACGCTGGTAGGCATGACGGCATGAAACTAACAGATAGTAATAGATAGTTCAATTGTCCGGAGCTGCAACAGGCCGGCCTCAATGCCGGCAACGCCATTCCGCGCACCGAAGGTTCCTTCGACGTCGCGGAAGCCTACCTGGAGCTGAACGTTCCGATCCTTGCGAACCTGCCGGCGTTCGACTCGTTGAACGCCCGCGGCGCAGTCCGCTTCTCCGACTACTCGACCGTCGGCAACACGCTGAGCTGGAATGCGGGGATCGAGTGGTCGCCGCTGAGCCAGGTGCGGTTCCGTGCAATCCGCGCGCTGTCCACGCGAGCGCCGGACATCAACGAGCTGTTCTCGCCGCCGAGCCAGACGTTTCCGCGGAGACCGACGCAGGTACTTACGATGCCATCGGTCGCCGCTTCTACGGCGGCATGCGCATGAAGTTTTGACGAAGAACGGTCCTTTATGCGCGCACGAAGCATCGCAGTTGCATTGCTCATCTCGTTGTCCGGGTGCGGCGGCGGAGGCGGAAGTGGGGATGGCGTGTCTACCCCGGCGCCGCCCGCACAACTGCCGCCGCCGCCGCCCACACAACCGCAGCCACCGACACAACCGCCGCCACCCACAACGTTTACGATCGGTGGCTCGATGAGTGGTCTCGACAGCACCGGGCTCGTGTTGATGAACAACGGTGGGAACAGCCTCGGAGTGAGCAGCAACGGCTCTTTCACGTTCAGCGCTTCGGTGGCTCGCGGGAGCAAGCATCGCCGTCGCTCCGAGTGGCGACATCGTGGTCGTCTGGAAGCGCGAAGATCTCTTGGGCAACACCCTCGCACACAGCGTCTGGATGAGGACATCGCACACGCTCGCACGCGGCGACGACAGCTGGGTGTCGGCGGCGGGTCCGGATCGGGTCGACTTGCCCAACGAGCTCGGGCTGATTTACGGCAAGCCAGTCGTAGCGCTGCAGGCCGGCGTGCGCTTTGCGATAGCGTGGTCCAGGCAAATGAATGTAGCCCTCACGCAGCACGTAGTCCGGGTGCGCGTGTTCGAGAACAATCAAGCGCCAGTGCCCGTCGTCGTCTCGGACTTGAATGGCGACCATCAGGAAGATCCGCAGATCGTCATCGATCGACGCGGCGACATCGTCGTAGCTTGGCGGCGGTGGGCAGCCGACCTGAATTCGAATGTCATCGAGGCCATGCGCCGCCTGGATGGCGACTGGCAGCCCGTGCAGCCGCTGAGCGATCCAGCTCGCTTGTCATCGCGACCGCGGCTGGCAACGAACGGACTCCGCCTCGGGCATGCGAGCACCTGGGTGACTTGGGCGGAAGAGGGCGATCCGATGACGGGCCGGGTTCGCGCGGCCGGCGCCTGGGCGGCACCCGTGCCCATCGACACCGAGTTCACGAGCGAGCCAAGCAAAATCGGCGGTCTCGCCGTGAACGAGGCAGGCGACATCGTGGCGATCTGGTCCGGACTGGACGACGCCAGGGTGCGCGCGCGTCGATTCGAATGAGTCGCGCGCTCTAGAACCCCATGCGGCGCAGTGCTGCCTGAAATCTCGGGTCGGAACGCAAGTCGTTCCACTTCGGATCGCTATTCAGCAGCGCGAGGCGTGCATCGCGAACCGACAAGCCCTCTTCAAGATGTGCGAACGCCTGGTCGCGGTCGCCGAGCGCCGCCTCGATCATCGCGAAGTGCGAGGGCGGCACGTAAGTCTGGCGCGCTTTCGCCGCCAGTGATTCCAGAACAGCGCGTGCTTCATCCTTGCGTCCGAGCCGCGCCAGCGCGATGGCGCCGAACGTCTCGGACAGCGTTTGCAACGGCGACAAACGCGTTCCTTCCGCGGCCTCTGGTAGCGCTGCTTCGTAGTGCCCGGCATCGACCAGCGCATTGGCGAGCAGATGGTGCGAAAGCCAGAAATTCGGATCGAGGCTGACGACTTCCTTGAGGCGCCGAATCGCGGCCTCGTGCTCGCCCTGGTGCGACAAGTACAGCCCTTCGAGCGAGCCGACCAGCGGACTGAGCGGGTTCAGCTCGCTGGCGCGTCGCGCGTGCATCAGCGCTTCCTGCTTGCGTCCCAGGTTCGAGTACAGATGCGCCAGATATGTATGAGCCTCGGCGTCGTTCGGTGCCAGCATGACAGCCCGAGAGAGATAGTTTTCCGCAGCGGGCCAGTCCCACTCGAACCACAACGCCACCAGGCCGCGCGCGTAGTTCGTTTCGGGTAGGTCCGGTGCGAGCTCGATCGCCCGCGTGGCCGCGGCTTTCGCTCGCGGTGCCGTTTCGGCGGGCGATACGTCGTTGCTCAACACCATCGCCCGCATTGCGTCCGCCACGCCGGTGTACGGCAACGCATAGGATGAGTCCTCCGCGATTGCTTGCTCGTAGAGCTCGATGCCGCGGGTGACTTCACGCATCGAGAGGCGCATCGCGTGCAGGCGGCCGCGCATGTACAGCTCGTATGCGCGTACATTCTCGGGGTGCGGATGCGCTTGCGGATCCAGGCCGATCTGCAAAGCCCCTGCCACCCGCCGCGCGATGGCGTCCTGCACCTGGAAAATGCTCGAGAACTGCTCATCGAATTTCCCAGCCCACAGCTGCCGTCCGTCGGCAACCCGCAGCAGCCGTGCCGACGCGCTGACTCGATCGTCGGCAATCTGCAACGTGCCATCCACCACGGCTTCCACAGCGAGCTGCCGACCCGCTTCGAGCGGATCCTGATCGAGCGCGACGAAACGACGCGTCGCGCCCAAGGGCCGCACGATCAGGTGCGGGCTGCGGCTCAGCTCCATGATCAGCGTGTCGGCCATGCCCACTTCCATCGCCTCGTTGCGCGCGTTCGCGACGACCGGCTTGAAAGGGAGGATCGCGATCGTTTGCGGCTGCTGCGCAGGCGCATCGGCTCCGGTCGACGCCAGGCGCCACGCGAGCGCACCAGCAATGATGACGCCGACTGCCGCAGCGCCGACCAATGGCCATCGGCGCCGTGCAGGCTGCTGCACCTCGACTGGGACAGCAGCCGGTTCTGCGGTGCGACTGACCAGGCTGACGGGCGCCACGAACCGATAACCTTGTCCGGGAATCGTAATGATGAACCGATGCTCGCCGAGCTTCTCGCCGAAGGCTCGGCGCAGGGCGGAAATGTTCTGAGTGAGGTTGTTTTCTTCGACGACCGCGTTCGGCCAGACGGCGCGCAACAGCTCGTCCTTGGTCACGGTCTGGCCGGCGTGCTGGACCAGGTACACGAGCGTTTCGACCGCTTTCGGCATCAACGAAACCGGCTCGCCCGCGGGATCGAGGAGCTGGCGCCGCACGAGATCCAGGCGATAGCCGTGGAACTGACAGATCTCCGCCGTCTGGGCGCTCATGAAAACTTCGGCTCTCACAAATCCACAGAAAGCTTCAGCGATTCTAATTACATTCCCGCGCGGCTGCTCCAGAAAGGGCACAACCGCCGCCACGACGCGGTGGCAGGCCCACTACAACTTTCGGGAATACTGGAGATCAGCCATGAAGACGACTTTCTTCCGTTTTGCCTCCCGCTGCGTGGCGGTGTCCGCTTTGGCGCTGGTGATCGGTCAACCGGCGGCCTGGGCCACCGGCAATCACTGGCCGTCCAAGCGCATCACCGGTGTCTGGAACGCTCGGGTGAACATCACGAACTGCCTGCCCGGCACCCACGTTCCGGGCCCGGTGGTGTTCGCTAGCTTCGATGCGATGAACCTCTACGCGGCGGACGGCTCGTTCCTGGACACGAACAACACCGATCCGACGACGCACTCCTCGCACCTCGGCTACTGGCGCCACATTCGCGGTAATCGCTACGAGTTTGCGCAGAGGTTCTTCCTGTTCGATACGGTGATCGCAGGGACGCCGGCCAGCTACCGCATCGTTCGTCACGAAGTACTCCTGGACCGCACTGGCCTGAGCTTCACTTCCGGAGGTTACGCGCAGACGTTCGCTGCGGATGGTACGTTGCTCGCGACGGGATGCTCGACGTCGTCGGCAGTCAAGTTCGACTAGGGTTCGCTGTCGCTCGCTCGTCCGGGGGCGGGTACGCCGCTCCCGGACCGGATTGAGTGCATCCATTCAGTCACCGGGGCACGAGCCGCTTCAGCTCATCGAACCAGTTCAGCACCAGCTCGAGCTGATGAGGCGCGGGGGCCTGGTTGCCCGGCACCAGGAAGCGCTGCCCGTCGGGCGCAACGTCGTAGTTCACTGTCTGCAGGTAGTTCACTGCGAGCACATCGAAAGCGTACGGCCCCGAGAACAGACGCTGAGCCGCGCCGCTGCTGAACGTTGCGCCGAGCGTGACCGGCACAGCGAACAAGGTGTCGCCCTTCGCAAAGAACAGCTCGCGCCCGTCGCGGCCCCATACCGGGGCTGTGCCGCCGTCGACCGAAACCTGGCTGCGGCCGGGTCCGTGCACCGGTCGAACGTAGACCTGTGCCGCGCCCGATTCGTCGGACACATACGTGACCCAGCGGCTGTCCGGCGAGAACGAGGCGGACGTCTCGTTCGCAGGCCCCTGCAAGAACGGCGTCGTCGTTCGATCGTCGGTGGAGTAGAGCCACACGTCCTCGGCGGTGATTGCACCGGTCTGCCGGAACAGGAGCTTGCGTCCGTCCGGCGACCAGCCCAGGGGCGTTGGCGACTTGGGGCCCTCGAACAGCAGCATGCCGCTCTCGGTGCCGTCGAACCTGTGCGAGAGCAAGCTGACGTCGCCGCGGCCGGTCATATCTATGCCGAACGTTACGTGCACGCCGTCGGGCATCCACACGGCGCGATCCTGATCGCCGGGGAGCTGGCTGGCGCGCGCCAGCGTGCCGCGCTCGACGTCGATGACCCAGATCTTCGAGAACGCCGCATCGATGACGACCGCGACTCGCTGACCGTCGGGCGAGATGCGCGGCCACCAGTATGAAGCTCGCCGATCG
>Ga0187894_10005424_pt1 | contig 13042 bp, 14 predicted proteins | sample GBC1701081metaG_FD_136650 | JGI IMG/M metagenome (GOLD analysis project Ga0187894, IMG submission 136650) | White microbial mat communities from a lava cave in the Kipuka Kanohina Cave System on the Island of Hawaii, USA - GBC170108-1 metaG ... | reverse complement strand
GACGAGCCCCACCGCCCGGACCCGCTCGTCGCCCTTGATCACGGCGGCTTGCGAAGACAGCGCAAACCGGACGCCCGCCGACGTATGCACATCGAGAAAGAAGCCGCTGATCTCCGCCCCCGTCACCCGCGCCAGCGGCCGTGCTTCGGCTTCGATTACGGTGACATCGAGCCCGAGTTTGCGCGCCACCGCTGCAACTTCGAGTCCGATGTACCCGGCCCCGATCACCACCAGCCGCTTGCAATTCTCCATCTCGGCGCGGATCGCATCCACATCGGCGGCGCTGCGGAAGAGATGGACGCCCGGCAGATCGGCCCCGACGACCGGAAGCGCTCGCGCCCGCGAACCGGTGGCGAGGATCAGCGCGTCCCACCCGATCTCGCGTCCGCCCTCGAGCCTGAGCGTCCTGTGCGCCCGGTCGATCCACGTCGCCGGCCGGCCGAGCAGGAGCGTGATGTTTTCTTCCGCATAAGCTTCCGCCGGCTTCAGCAGCAGCCGGTCCTCGCCGAGCGCGCCCGCGAGATAGGTTTTGGACAGCGGCGGGCGCTGGTAGGGCGGCAGTTTCTCCTCGCCGACGAGCGTGATGTCTCCGGCGAAGCCAAGTTGCCGCAGCCGGATCGCCGCTTCGGCGCCGGCCTGGCCCGCCCCCACGATCGCAACCCGCCCGACCTCGCTCATGCGCCTCCTAGTGCGGCGCAACGAGTTCCCGTGCAAGCGGGCCAGCGCGAGTCGGGGAATGATGCTGTGCGCCCGCGTGGACGGGCGCGCGAGGCGACGCTATCGCGGCGCATGGCGGGCAAGCTGGACCGAGTGACGATGGACGATGGCGCGATGCCGCGGGAGGAGGCGCTGCAACGCCTGCTCGACGCCACCGGCTTTGCCGGCGCGCAGCGCGCGCCGCTGGCGATGGACGCCTCGACCCGCCGCTACGAGCGCCTGATCGGCCGCGGTCGCCGCGCCATCCTGATGGACGCACCGCGCCAGGCGGAGTCGCCGCCCTGTCCGCCGGACGCGACGGAGGCCGAACGCCTTGCCCTCGGCTGGAACGCGATCTCGCGGCTCGCCGCGTCGCGCGTCGAGGCGTTCGTGGCGGTGAGCGATCACCTGAACGACCTCGGCCTCTCCGCGCCGCTGATCCTCGGCGTCAACGCGCCCGCAGGCTACGCCGTCGTCGAAGACCTCGGCGACGGATTGTTCGCGCGCGCCATTGAAAACGGCGAGGACGAGATCCAACTCTACTGCGCCGCCGCCGAAGCGCTGGCGCAGGCGCACGCGACGCCGCCGCCGCCGGCGATGCCAGGGCCGGTCGGGGACTGGCCGCTGCTCGACTACGACGGCCTCGCGCTTGCCGCGAACGCGGACCTGTTTGTCGAATGGGGGCCGCGCCTCGCGCCGGAAATTCGCATCGACGATCGGCGCCGCGCGCAATGGGAGAAGGTGCGCGATGCGCTGATTGCGGAAGCGCTCGCCATGCCGCGGGCGTTCACGATCCGCGACTATCACGCGGAGAACCTGATCTGGCTCCCTGACCGCGAAGGCGTCCGCCGCGTCGGCATGCTCGACTTCCAGGATGCGGTGCGGGGCTGGCCGGCGTGGGACTTCGCCATGCTGCTGCAGGATGCGCGGCGCGATGTGAGCCACGTCGCCAGCGAAGCGGCCATCGCGCGCTATCTTCGCCGCACGGAGATGGAAGAGGCCGCGTTCCGGCGCCAGCTCGCGCTGCTTGGCGCCATCAACGCCATGCGCATCCTCGGTATCTTCTCGCGTCTCGTCGCGCGCGACGGCAAGACGCGCTACCGCCAGTTCATGCCGCGCGAGTGGGGGCACCTCGCCGCCAACTTGCGCCACCCCGAACTCGCCGAGCTGCACGCGTTCGTCGCCGACATCGCCGCGCCCTATCTGGAGGCCGCATGAGCCGCGTGACGACCGCCATGGTGCTCGCCGCTGGCCTCGGCACGCGCATGCGTCCGCTGACGCTGACGCGCCCGAAGCCGCTGATCGAGGTCGGCGGCAAGACGCTGCTCGATCACATGCTCGACCGGCTCGCCGACGCGGGCGTCGAGACGGCGGTGGTGAACGCGCACTATCTGGCGGACCAGATCGAAGCGCACGTGGCGCGCCGCTCGCGACCGCGGATCCTGGTCTCCGACGAGCGCGATCTGGTGCTCGAAACCGGCGGCGCCATCGTGAAGGCGAAAGCCCATCTCGGCGACGCGCCGTTCTTCGTCGCCAACACCGACCAGATCTGGACCGAACGCGGCGGGTCCGCGCTGGCGGCGCTCGCGGCCGCGTTCGATCCGCGCACGATGGACGTGATGATGCTCCTTGCCTCGCGCGACGAGTGCCTCGGCTTTCCCGGCGCCGGCGATTTCTTCCGCGACGCCGATGGCGCGCTGACGCCGCGGGGCGATGCGCCGTCCGCGCCATGGGTCTACGCCGGCGCTTACGTCATGCATCCGCGATTGCTGGAAGGTCTCGGCGCCGAGCCGTTCTCGGCGTGGAAGTTCTGGACGCCGGCGATCCATGCGGGCCGCTTCCACGGCATGGTGCTCGACGGTTTCTGGATGCACGTCGGCGATCCGGCCGCGCGCGATGAAGCCGAAGCCAGGCTCGCCGGGCTGGCGCGCGTTTCCTGAGTTCCTACCTCTCTTCGGCTTCAGCCGACGAGCGCGCTCGGCGCGCCCGCGGGCGCCACGGTTTCGATGTTTATCTGGCCGGCGAGGCCCGCCGTGCGATGCACGGAGATTTCGCGCCACTCCGGCGACATCGACATGCGCACCATCGAGGCGCGATCTGGATAGGTGGCGATCGCCACCTCATCCCAAAGTTCCTCGACCTTGCCGAGCGAAAGGTGCGTCACGTCGGCGACAAAAATCGCGCGACCGCCGAACCTTGGCAGCAGCTGCGAAACGGCGCGGCCGTAGATCATGTAAGCTTCGCGCCCGGTGAGATCGGACGCGCGGCCGTCTTCGTATTCGGCCCTGACTTTGAACTTGAGCAGATTGATCATGTAGATCGGACCTGTCGGGCCCGGCTGCATCATCGCCTGCATCTGTTCGGGATCGGTGGGCAGAACCTGATTGACGACAAGCATGTCCATCTCCGGTCAGTGATGGCCGGTCCAGGAATTGGCGCGCGTCGCGGCAATTCCTACTTTTCGATCCGCTCGATGACGATCGCCGGCGCCATGCCGCCCGCGGCGCACATGGTGATGAGGCCGTACTTGCCGCCCGAGCGCTCCAGTTCGTCGAGCGCTGTACCGATCAGCATCGAACCGGTGGCGCCGATGGGATGGCCGAGGGCCATGGCGCCGCCGTTGATGTTGACCTTGTCGCGGTTGAGCTTGAGGTCGCGGATGAACTTCTCGGCGACGACGGCGAACGCCTCGTTGATTTCCCAGACATCGATGTCGTCGGTAGTGAGTCCGGCTTTCGCCAGCACCTTCTTGGCCGCCGGCACCGGCGCGTTGAGCATCAGTGTGGGGCAATCGCCGGCGTTGGCCATTGCAACGACGCGCGCGCGGGGCTTCCAGCCCTGCTTCTTCGCGTAGGCCGGCGACGCGTAGAGGATCGCCGCGGAGCCATCGACGACGCCGGACGAATTGCCGGCGTGGTGGATGTGCTCGATCTTCACGTCCGGATAGCGCTGGTTGATCAGCGAGCGGTAGGTGATGCCGGTGTCGTTGATGGGGATGTCGGCGAGCATGCCGAACGCCGGCTTCAGCGCAGCAAGACCTTCGAGTGTGGTCTCGGGCCGCGGGAATTCTTCGCGATCCAGCGCCACACTGCCGTCCGGATTCTTGACGGTGACAACGCTGCCGCTGAAGCGGCCTTCCTTGATCGCCCGTGCGGCGCGCTGCTGGGTCTCGAACGCCAGTTCCTCCGTGGCGCGGCGCGAGATGCCTTCCATCGTCGCGATCGCGTCGGCGCAGACGCCCTGGTTCGACTGCGGGTGCATTTCCCGGAGCGCCGGGTTGTTGCGGTCCATCAGCGGCAGGCCCTTGGACGGATCGGCGAGCGAGGCCGTGAAGCTCATCATCTCGCAGCCGCCGGCGATGGTGAGGTCTTCCATCCCGGACATGATCTGCCCGGCCGCGAAGTTGGAGGAGGTGATGCCCGAGCCGCAGAAGCGGTCGAGCGTGACGCCCGACGCCTTGGTGTCGTAGCCGGCCAGCAGCGCCGACATGCGGCCCATGTCCGCGCCCTGCTTGTCGACCTGCGCCGAGCAGCCCCAGACGATGTCGTCCACCTCGGCGGTGTTGAGGTTGTTGCGCTCCTTCAGCGCCTTCAGCACGGAGGCGCCCAGGTGCTGCGGGTGCAGGTGCGCCAGCGCGCCCTTGCCGACCTTGCCGATCCCGCGCGGGGTGCGGACTGCGTCGATGATCCAGGCGTCGGCCATTGTAATTCTCCGTCGTGTTCGCGGGACCAGATGGCGCTTGACGCTACGGCCGGTCAAGCACGCCGGCGATGTCCTCGATGCGGAACGGCTTGGTCAGCGTCGGCACGTGCGCGTACTCGGCCGCGATGCCGCCCGCGCCGTAGCCGGTGGCGAAGGCGTAGGCGATCTTCCGCGCCTCCAGAGCGTCCGCGACAGGATAGCTGCGGGTCCCGGCGAGGTTCAGATCGAGCAGCGCAAAGTCGATCTCGGCCGACTGCGCGTGCGCAACCGCATCCTCGAGCCGCCCTGCGCTCGCCACGACCGTATGGCCGAGCGACTGCAGCACGTCCTCCAGGTAGAGCACCACCATCATCTCGTCCTCGACCACGAGGACCCGCTTGCCGCTCATGCGCCCGCTCCGTCCGCAGGGGTCCCGAGCCTATCAGCCTTCCGCACCCGAAGCGATGCTCGCCGCTGTGGCGGGCGAACGCGCGCATGAGGCGCCCCTAGCTTTCGCCGCGGCGTTGTGATTACCCCGCCCGCTTGCAGCCTTCCGGGTGAGCATGACGCCGATCGTTTCCATCAGCCGCCTCTCGAAAATCTACGCCTCCGGCTTCCATGCGCTGAAGGAGGTGTCGCTCGATATCGCGCGCGGCGAGATCTTCGCATTGCTCGGCCCCAACGGCGCCGGCAAGACGACGCTCATCAACATCGTCTGCGGCATCGTCACGCCGACAGGCGGCAAGGTGACGGCCGACGGTTTTGACGTCGTGCGCGACTATCGCGCCGCGCGGATGAAGATCGGCCTCGTGCCGCAGGAGCTGCACACCGACGCATTCGAAACGGTGTGGGCGACAGTCAGTTTCAGTCGCGGCCTGTTCGGCCGCGCGCCCGATCCGGCCATGATCGAGAGGGTGCTGCGCGAGCTTTCGCTCTGGGACAAGAAGGATGAGAAGATCATGGCGCTTTCAGGCGGCATGAAGCGGCGCGTGATGATCGCCAAGGCGCTCTCGCACGAGCCGCAGATCCTCTTCCTCGACGAGCCCACCGCCGGCGTCGATGTGGAACTGCGGCATGCCATGTGGGACGTGGTGCGCGGTCTGCGCGAGAGCGGCGTCACGATCATCCTCACCACCCACTACATCGAGGAAGCCGAAGAGGTGGCCGACCGCATCGGCGTCATCAACAAGGGCGAATTGATCCTTGTGGAAGAGAAGGCCGCTCTGATGCGCCGCTTCGGTCAGAAGCAGCTGACGCTGCATCTGCAGGACAAGCTGGACGCCGTGCCGGAGGCGCTGGCGCCGTACGATCTGACTCTCGCGGCAGGCGGACACGAACTCGTCTACACCTTCGAGAACGAGGGCGAGCGCACGCGCATCACCGCCTTGCTCCGTCATCTGGGTGACGCCGGCGTTGCGTTCAAGGACCTCCACACCAGCCAGAGTTCGCTGGAGGACATCTTCGTCAAGCTGGTGCGGGAAAGCCGATGAACGTCCACGCCATCCGCGCCATCTACATCTTCGAGATGTCGCGCACCTTCCGCACCCTGATGCAGAGCATCCTGTCGCCGGTGCTGACCACGTCGCTCTATTTCGTGGTGTTCGGCTCGGCGATCGGCTCGCGGATGCAGGCGGTGGATGGCGTGCCATACGGCGCGTTCATCGTGCCCGGCCTCATCATGCTGTCGCTGCTGACCGAGAGCATTTCCAACGCCTCGTTCGGCATTTATTTCCCCAAGTTCAGCGGCACGATCTACGAGCTGCTTTCCGCGCCGGTCAGCGCGTTCGAGATCGTCGTCGGCTACGTCGGCGCGGCGGCGACGAAATCGATCATGATCGGTCTCATCATCCTGGCGACCGCGCGCCTCTTCGTGCCCCTGGAAGTGCTGCATCCGATGGCGATGGTCGCGTTTCTGGTGCTGACCGCGGTGACCTTCAGCCTGTTCGGCTTCGTCATCGGCATCTGGGCCGACAGTTTCGAGAAGCTGCAGTTCGTGCCGCTGCTGATCGTGACGCCGCTGACGTTCCTCGGCGGCAGTTTCTATTCCATCGACATGCTGCCCCCGGCGTGGCGCACGATCACGCTGTTCAACCCGGTGGTGTATCTGGTCAGCGGATTTCGCTGGAGCTTCTACGGCAGAGCGGACGTGGGCGTGGGACTCAGTCTGGCCATGACGCTGGTCTTTCTGGGGCTTTGCGCGCTGACGGTGTGGTGGATTTTCCGGACGGGCTACCGGCTCAAAGCGTGACGCCATGTTCACGTGTGCGCTGCCGGGAAGAACTGGAGTTCCCCGGACGTTTCCCGCAAGGTGCACGCGCTTCGCCGGAGGCGGGCTGGGACCAGCAGATCGAGTCGCGTGGGTTCGAGGAGCAAGACCCCTTTGCCGAACGGTGAGACGGCGTCCGCAGCGGCCGGGCCGCGCTGGACCGGGCCGCAAAGCCTGCGTCGGCGCATGGCGTGGTGGGCGCGCGACTTTGCGCGCCGGCGCGACGCTTCGCCGATGGTGGCGCTCGGCGGCGCGCTGGTGTTTGCGCTGGCTCTGGTGCTCGGCAATCTCGGCACCCAGGCGCAACGCGACGCCGCGTCCCGCGACTACGCCCGCTCGCTGCAGGTGCTGACCAGCGCCCGCACGACGCTTTCGCTGGTGCAGGATCTGGAGACCGGCCAGCGCGGCTATCTGCTGACGCGGTCGGAAAGTTACCTCGCGCCGTATACGGCGGCGGCGAGCCGGATCGGCGCCCAGCTGGCGCAGCTCCGGGAGCTGAGCGCCGACAATCCCGATCAGCGCGCCAACATGGCGCGGCTCGAAGATGCGGTGGCCGGCAAGCGGGCGGAGATCGACCGGACGTTGTCGCTCACCAAGGCCGGCCGCCAGCGCGAGGCGCTCGATATTGTCAGGGCCGACGGCGGACGCCAGCTCATGGACCGCGTCCGCACCGCCGTCGCCGCCGTCGTCGCCGAAGAAAGCCGTGTGCTGGAGGTTCGTCGCGAGCGCAGCGAAGCGGCGGCCTTCTGGAACGAATTCTACCAGATCGCCGTCGCGGGCCTGGGCGGCGTGCTGCTGGCGTTCTCCGCGCTCATGTCGCTGCTCGCCATGCGCGCCGACGCGCGCGCGGAAGCGGAACGCGGGCGCCGGCTGATGGCGGCGCAGCTGGCCCGCAGCGAGCGCCGGTTCAGCGCGGTGACCGACATCATGCCGGAGATTGTCTGGTCGGCCAGCGCGACCGGCGAGTTCACCTACTTCAACCGGCGCTGGCGCGAATTCGCCGGCGACGAAGGTACAGGCGAGGCGTGGTTCGCACGGATGCACGGCGAGGATCGTCCGGCGGTGGAGGAAAAATGGCGTCGCTCGCTGGAGACGGGCGAGCCGTTCGAGGCCGATTGCCGGCTGCTGGGCGCCGACAGCCAGTACCGCTGGTTCCTCTGTCGCGCGCAGGCCGCGCACGACACGACAGGGGCGATCGAGAGCTGGTACGGCACCTGCACCGACATTCACGAAGCGCGGCTCAACCTTGAGGCGCGCGAGCTGCTCAGCCAGGAGCTGAGCCATCGCATCAAGAATATCTTCGCCGTCATCGGCTCCTTGATCTCGCTGTCGGCGCGGGCGCATCCGGAGCAGAAGTCGTTCGCCGACAACCTGCGCGATCGCATCAATGCGCTGAGCCGCGCGCATGATTTCGTGCGTCCGCACAGCGACGGCCAGTCGCGGCGGCCGCGGACCTTTTCGGCATTCCTGCGCGAACTGCTCGGCGCCCATGCCTACGGCGCGCCCGATCGCATCGTCATCGAGGGCGACGACATCGCGTTCGGCGATGCGAGCGCGACGCCGCTGGCGCTGTTCTTCCACGAACTGGCGACCAACGCCGCCAAATACGGCGCGCTGTCGACGCCGGGTGGGCGCGTGCGGATCGTGGCGCGCCGCGACGGAGATGATTTCGAGGTGCGCTGGGAAGAGTCCGGCGGACCCGTCGTCGCCGAGCCGCCGGAGAACGAAGGCTTCGGCACCAAACTGGCGCGGCTCAGCATCGAGGTGCAGCTGGGCGGCAAGGTCGAGAAGGCGTGGACGCTGGACGGCCTGCACGTCGTCGTGACGTTGCCCGCCGAGCTGCGCTAGCGCGAAGGCCGCTCCAGCGGACGCAGCCGCGACGGCGCCGGCATGCGACGGCCGCCGCGAAGGCCGCAGACGAAATCGGTGGTCTGGCGAATGTCCTCGGCGCCGACAGGTTTGGCGATGACGCCGACGGCGCGTGGAACGGCCGCCGCGACGAGATCGGGATTGCCGGTCATGAAGACGACGCTGACGCCCGATTTCGTCAGCGCATCGCCGATCCTGAGGCCGGTCAGTCCATCGCGCAGATTGAGATCGACCAGCGCCATGTCGACGCCATGGTTCGCCAAAGCGCGCGCCTGCCGTTCGTCGGAGGCCACCCCGACGACCTCGAAGCCGAGATCTTCCAGCGTGCGCTCCATGTCGAGCGCCACCAGAAGTTCGTCTTCGACGATCATCACCCGCACTCAACTGCTCCTTTCCGATGCAACGGCTGGAGCGGACGCGACGTTCCGGCGCCGCGACGGAAGAGGTCAGATGTGTGCGGTGTGCAGCACATCGCCGACCTGCAGCGCCGGCGCGTAGCCGGTTCCGTCGTGCAGATGCAGCCGCACGTCGAGTTCGGGACCGGCGAGATCCATCTCGACGAAGCCGAGGCCCGCGCGCCGCGCGCGGCTCGAGGACAGCGTCGGCGCCACGATCATCCGCGCATCGAGCAGCGGCGGCACGCGCACGATGGTGAAGCGGTGCAGGTGCCCGCACAGCAGCAGCGTGCGGCGCGTCTTGCCGAGCGTCGCCCACGACCGCGCGCCGCGATGGGCGTCGCTGCGCACCAGCGCGCCGGACATGGAGACCGGCGGGTGGTGGGCGACGACGATGCGCCAGGAGGTCTGCCCGGCATCGGCCACCAGCGTCTCGAAAGCATCCTCCGGATAGACGCCCTGGGACCAGTCGGCGCGCGCCTGGATCGCGCGCGCGGTGTTCAGCGTGGCGATTTCCACCGGCGGATCGGCGCTCTTCCAGCTGCTGGCGAGGCCCAGCGACTGAAACCTCTCGTAGGGCGCGAGCACCCGGGCGAGGAGATTGTACACCGGCGCATCGTGGTTGCCGGGCGTGCCGACTACCGGACTCTCGAACAGCCCGAGAAACCAGGCCGCTTCTGCATATTCTGCGCTGCTGCCCGTTTGCGTGAGATCGCCGCTGAGCACGACGACGCGGGGCTTGAGCGCATTGATCGCCGCGGCCGCCTCCGCCAGCAGCGCGCGCGGCGAATCTCCCACGTGCACGTCGCTGATGTGAACGAGCTTCATGACTTCGGCAGGCCTCGCGTCGCAGCGCGCTGAACCTAGGGCTTCGGCGCGCCGCCGGGAAGGGAACCCTGCCCCCGCCATTACGTTGCTGTTCCGCTGAACGGGAGAATTTGTGAGCATCGCCGTCCGCGAGTCCGAACCGGTCGAGACTGCCGCGCTGGCGCGTGCGCGCAGCTTCGTGGCGATCGCCAATCGCGTGGCGGGTACGGCCAACAAGCTCGATCTCGATGCGCTCGAAGCGCAGATGCGCGAGGTGCTTGGCGACCGTTTCGAGGGCATGCGCACTGTCGATCCCGACACGCTGGACTGCACCGTCAAGTCGATCGTCGCCGATCGGCCGGACGCGCTGATCGTCGTCGGCGGAGATGGCACCGCACGTTGCGCGGCGAAGGCGGCGATGGCCGCTCCCGGCGACACGGCCATCGTGCCGCTGCCGGCTGGGACGATGAACGTGCTGCCGCGTCTGGTGTTCGGGCACGACGATCTGGCCCGTGCGGTCAGCCAGCTCGATACCCTGGAGCCTTCGTTCCTGCCGGCCGGCGTGATCGGCGGCGAGCCGTTCTTCCTGTCCGCCGCATTCGGCTTCGCCGCTTCGCTGGCGCGTCTGCGCGAGTCCATGCGCCGCCCGCGGCGCTGGCCGGAGGTGACGGCGGCCGCCGGCGCGTGCGTGAGGGCCAGCGTCCACGCGCTGCGCGGCGGGCCGGACTGGCGCGCGGACGGCGGCAAGTGGAAGCGCGCGCACACGCTGATCGTGGCGCTGCAGTCGGTGTCGCGCGTGCTGGCGCCGGAGGAAGACCATCCCGAACCGCGGCGCTTCGAAATCGCGGCGCTGCGCCTTCGGTCGACGATCGATGCGTTGCGGTTGGGCGGCGTGGCGCTGACTTCGGACTGGCGCCGCTCGAAGCGCGTCGAGATCGTGCGCGCCGGCAAGGTCGAACTGCGCATCCGGTCGAGCCGGCCGCTGGTGGTGCTGGATGGAGAACCGATCCGCGTGGCGCGCGTCGACGAGGTGACCCTGGTGCAGAACGCGGTGCCGGTGTTGGCGCCGCCGGAGCGTTGAGGAACCCCAAAGGAGGACGTCGCATGCCCGCATCCCGCAAGAGCGCCAACGGAAACGCGAAAATGGACGCCATCGCGCTGCTCAAGGCCGACCATCGCGCCGTCGAGGAGCTGTTCGAGTCGTTCGAGAAGGCCCGCACCGTCAGGCAGAAAACGAGCCTCGCCCAGAAAATTTGTCTCGAACTCGCCGTTCACACCCTGATCGAGGAGGAAATCTTCTATCCCGCAGTCGATGGCGAAGTTGAAGAAGACGTCCTCAACGAAGCCTACGTCGAGCACGACGGGGCCAAGATGCTGATCGCCGAGATCGGCATGGGCTCGCCCGACGATGCATTCTTCGACGCCAAGGTGAAGGTGCTGTCGGAAGAAATCCGCCACCACGTCAAGGAAGAGGAGCAGCGCGACGGCATGTTTGCGCAGGCGAGGAAGGCTGGCGTCGATCTCGCCGCCCTCGGTGCGGAGATGGCCCGGCGCAAGGCGGAGCTGTTGAAGCAGTTCAAGGAAACCGGCATTCCGACGCCGGAAACGCGCTCGATGAAGGGCGCAAGGCTGAAGGTCAGCCAGCCTTTCCGGCCCGGTCTGTAACATGCGCGAAGGCGCCTGCGGAATCGCAGGTTGGAGCGCGCGCCTCAGGCGCGCAAGGAGCGGCAGCGAAGAAGCGGGCCTGAAGGCCCGCGCTCCAGTTACGAAGAGTCGATGCATGGGGCGGCCGCATCCGCCAGCGCGACGCAGCGCTCTACGGGCGCGTGCGTCATGACGTAGGCGGCGACGCGTTTGCGCTGCAGCCGCGCGACCATGCGCGCGACGAGCGCGTCGAAATCATCCCGCGCATCGCGCAGCGCTTCGAGGCGCCCACGCAAGCCCCGGCCGCTGGCGACGATGCGCCAGACGATGCGGCGACGGTGGGTGTAGAAGGCGCGGGCAAACCCGGGCGGCGCATTGGGCGGACGGACGGACCGCCGGCGCCCTCGCCGGCAAACGGTGGTGCAAGCGGGACCACCGTATGCCGGCGAGGCGCCGGCGGTCCGGAGCTTGGCTTGCGCGGCGAGAAACACCAGCATCGCTTGCGCGCGGCGCAGATGGCGCAGCTCCACCAGCAGGTCAGCGCGCCATTCGGCGTTGCGCCAGATGTCGCGCAGTTTGTCGGCGCACCAGACCAGCAACCCGAACAGCACCAGCTGCACCTCGGCCACGGCGTGGCGGAGGCGCAGGAAGAGGATGTCGGATGCGGGTTTCTGTTTCATGGGCGAGAGTATCGCCTGCCCGCGAACCCGGTCAGATTGGCGCGCGCAACTTTTTTATTTTGCGTTGGGAGACAAGGCCTTGCGCGGACGAGCGTGGGGGATAGGCGTGTTCACTATCCCCCTAACTCCTCGTCATCTTCGCGTTACGCCGCTTCCGCCGTGGAGTTGAAGAACAGCGCCTGGCTCACGGCGGCGCGGACGGTGTCTTCGGCGTAGGGCTTGGTGATCAGGAACGTCGGCTCCGGCCGCTCGCCGGTGAGCAGGCGATCCGGGAACGCCGTGATGAAGATCACCGGCACGGTCATCTGCTGACGGATCGACTGCACCGCATCGACGCCCGAGGAGCCGTCGGCGAGCTGGATGTCGGCCAGCACAAGATCGGGCTGATGCGTGCGCGCGGCGGCGATGGCGCGGGTGGCGGTGTCGGCGGTGGCGACGACGGTGTGCCCAAGGCCGGTGACGATGTCGCCGAGGTCCATGGCGATCAGCGTTTCGTCTTCGATAATGAGGATGCGCGCGCGCATCTGGCGTTCGATCTCGTCGCGCGCCTCGGCGACCAGCGCGGAGACTTCCTCACCGCGCATGCCGAAGATGAGTCCTACCTCTTTCACCGTGAAGCCTTCCACCGCGGTCAACAGCAACGCCTGGCGGTTCATCGGAGTCAGCTGCGCCAGCCGCTCGTGGGCGCGGGCCATGGCGCCGGTCACGTCGGCGGCGCGCTGTTCGACGGCGCCGCTCGACCAGATGGTGTGGAAGAGTCGGTAGAGCGCGATCCGCGGCGGCAGCTCCGGATCGAGCGCTTCGTTGCTTTCGAGGATCGCGCGCAAGGTGGCGGCCACGAATGCATCGCCGCTCTTTTGCGACCCGGTCAGCGCCCGGGCGTAGCGACGCAGCAGCGGGAGGTGGGAGGCGATGGTCTGGGAGGGGGTCATCGAGGGGTCGCTCCAGGGTGCAGGAACCGGGACGGCAGGCGATTACCTGGGAATAGTGGCGCCCGCGTGCAG
>Ga0187894_10005423_pt1 | contig 13042 bp, 11 predicted proteins | sample GBC1701081metaG_FD_136650 | JGI IMG/M metagenome (GOLD analysis project Ga0187894, IMG submission 136650) | White microbial mat communities from a lava cave in the Kipuka Kanohina Cave System on the Island of Hawaii, USA - GBC170108-1 metaG ... | reverse complement strand
TTCTGATATTACTGAACTTATTTGATTTAACCCGCGAAGCGGGGTGCTATCGCCCGTATTCACGGGCTAAAAACCACAATTCGTCAGTTATTTTATTCTGACAAAGTAGAACTAATCAGTTACTTTAAAACTAAAATCTAAGAACTAAGAGCTAAGAACTCATCTTTTGTTATCGAATAGTAAACACAATCAGACCCGTAATGAATAGTGTTTTTAATGTAGGTCATTCCGAGTTTTTCCATTACATTGCGCGAGGCTCTGTTTTCCGGTATGGCGACGGCGACGATTTTTTCAAAGCCGCAATTTTCAAAACCGAACGTCAACATAGCTTTTGCGGCTTCGCTGGCATAACCTTTTCCCCAAAACGGTTTGTCAAAACCATAACCGACTTCGACATCATCCGTATTTTCCAAATACTGCAAACCCGCGGAGCCAATCATTTCGTTTGTCTCTTTCAAAATCACGCCGCACACGGCAAAGCCATATTTTTTGTAATGGTCAATGTAATGATGCAGACGCTCTGCAACTTTTTCGCGTTTGGCGAATTCGGCACCGCCCATATACCGCATGACCTCTTCGTCTGAACGCAGTTTGCAAAGAGTTTCAAAATCATCTTCGGCAAACGGGCGCAGTGAAAGTCTTTCAGTCTCAATAATCATCTGTAAAATTTAACCTCAGAAAAAAACTGCCTGTAACAAACACATAGCAGTGTGACAAAAAAGCCTTGAAAAAAACGGAAGAAAGCAATCTTATCGTCCGTCAAACCCCCCGTTGAAACACAAATAGAAAGGATGAAAACAATGAACAAAATAAAACAACAAGAGAGTCGCAGAAATTTTTTGAAAAGTGTTTCACTCGTTGCGATAGCTCTTCCATTAACGCCGCTCGGCATATCAACACTTATCGGCTGTGCAAAGTCAAGCGCAGGATTAACCAAAAGTGACGACGTTTTGAAAATGATTTTGGCAAATGCGAATCCCGATTCCGATTGCGGTTGGTGCGGTGCAAAAGACGCCCCCCAAAACATTTCATGGCGAACCGAATTTGCAAAGAAGAACGACGAAGGCGAACCGCTAATCATTTCCGGCACCGTCTTTGACCCGGACGGCAAAACCCCCGCACCAAACATTTTGATTTACGCCTATCACACGGATATGTTATGGGATATATGGAAAACAGGGAGAGCATCGGCATGGACGTTTTCGCGGCTGGATGTTGACGGATGAAAAGGGTCGCTACGAATTTCGCACAATAAAACCTGCTTCATATCCGAATACAACCATTTCCGCACATATACATATGACTTTAACAGGCAAGAACTTCAAAGAAGATTGGGTTGATTCCATTTTGTTTGAAGGCGACAAATTTCTGTCACCTTCCGAAAGAAATCAGTCAGGAAAAAAAGGCGGTTTCAATCCGATTCTGAAATTGGAAAATGGCAAAGACGGCAGTATGCGCGGCGTAAGAGATATTCAGCTTTGGGAGGCGACGAAATGAAAAAAGAAGCGAAAAAAACGAATTGAATTGAAAAGGAGGTTTAAGCATGAAGCCATGAATAAAATCAGCCATGTTGTTTGTCATTTTGTTTTCGTCATTAAGTACTCTGTAAACTAAATTTTCTTGTGTTCTACTTACAAATACCCAAAAATATAGAACAAATTTGAAGGAAAAACGATGAAACAAAATTCGTTTACAGTAACGATGTTTGGTGTATGAGTGCAAAAGGGTGATTAAGTTCTTCTTAAATAGTTCGGACGGAGCGCGTGAGTCGTAATGACTGGAACAAAAGCTACTGAGGATTTGCTTACCGCAGACACAAGCGGCGACAGCGAAGCTTTACAGTTGCTCTTTGAAGAACATCAACGGCGTGTTTACTCAATCGCACTGAATTTTTTTGGCGGCGATTATGAAACGGCAAGCGATGTAACTCAGCAGGTTTTTCTGAAGTTGTTTATAAAAATGGAACAGTTTCGCAATGACGCAGAGTTTACTACATGGCTTTATCGGATTGTCGTAAACACTTGCATTGACGAGCAGAGAAAACAGAAACGTTTTTTGCCGTTTGATTTAATTTTTGGAGTGAACGAACCGCATGTGAAAAAAACACAGGAAGAAAGAGCCGAACGCCGCGAACTTTCCGACGAAGTTCAAAAAGCTGTCGCGGATTTGAAGCCAAAGTTTCGTCTTCCGATTTTACTGAAATATGTCGAAGGTTTGTCTTATGAAGAAATTGCAAAAGTCCTTGAGTGTTCGTCCGGCACAGTCGCGTCACGTCTTAACCGCGGACACAAAGCGTTAGCGAAAAAGTTGGGACATTTGAAAAAAGAACTGTTTTTATAAAGAGAATCTGTATTGGTTTAAGTGATGTTTAAGAAACACATCAGCGAAAAACTTTCTGCTTACTGCAATGATGAATTAACCGCCGAAGAACGGCGCGAGGTTGAATTGCATATGGAAGATTGCCTCAGGTGTAAGCGAGAGTTTGAAGAGATAAAATCAGGTGTTGAATTTGCACGAATGTTGCCACAATCAGATGCGCCTTTGAATACATGGCAAGAGATTGAAAAAAGATTGAACGAAAAAGACTCAACCACTACCTCACCCTCTTTCTCTCTTTTTCCTTCTCTTCGCTTCTCTCCTTCAGTTTTAGCGGCGTGTGCTGTTCTGTTACTTCTCATCGGTATCGGTTTCGCCGTGTTTTGGATGAGGCGCGATGAAGGTCCAAAGGTCGTTGATAAGAACTCTTCAAACTCTTTTGAGGTTGATTGTCTTGCGGGTGCGCCGAAAGCAGGTCAGGACATTGTCACAAACACGGGTCGTCTGGCTGTTGGCGAATATCTCGAAACAGATAACAACTCGAAAGCAAAGATTGAGGTTGCCAACATCGGTAAAGTCGAAGTCGCGCCAAACTCGCGCGTGCGGCTTGTAAGGACGGGCGAAAAGGAACATCGTCTTGCTTTGGACGAAGGAAAACTTGAAGCAGATATTCTTGCACCGCCGCGTCTTTTTGTTGTTGATACGCCCTCAGCCGTCGCAACAGATTTGGGGTGCAAATACACGCTCGAAGTTGATAAGAGCGGAAACAGTTCACTTCACGTCACACACGGTTGGGTTTTGCTTGAACGCGATGAATACGAATCATTGGTTCCGGCGGGCGCAATGTGCCAAACGCGAAAAGATAAAGGCGTCGGCACACCTTATTTCGATGATGCTTCTGATACGTTTGTTACGGCACTCAAGAATTTTGATTTTGAAAACGGTGGAACTCCCGCGTTGAAAATAATCATTAAGGAATCACGCGAGTACGACACATTGACATTGTGGCATTTGCTCCCGCGCGTAAATGGCAAAGACAGAGAGTTGGTTTATGACGCGCTTGCCTCGTTTATGAAGCCGCCGTATGGCGTAACGCGCGAAGGCATTTTGAAATTGGACAAAGAGATGATGGACAGATGGAGACAGGAAATCGGAATTTTCTGGTTTCCCGAATAGGACAAAGTAATGTTTTGAGTGTGAATTTTAGTTTGCCTCTTTGCCAACATAAGCAGTCTGAAAACTCTACTCAAAACTTACGTTTTAAGGAGAAACACTATGAAACGAAACGGTATTCAATTAGTCGGCTTTAGCCTGTTGGCTTTAGTCTTAACAGTTGGTTTAATTTTCACTCTCTCCAGACAGAATACGAAAGCGAAGCCCGCTTCGCCGACAAAACCAAAACCGAATCTGGTGGCGCACGAGTGGGGAACATTTACTTCGATTGCAGGGCGTGACGGCGTTGCAATTGACTGGCGACCACTGAACGGCGCAAGCGATTTACCCAAGTTTGTTTACACAGAGGCAAGCAAAAAAGGCTATCGCGGAACTTATGGCATACAAGGCAAAGGCGAGCCTGTCCGCGTGCGTATGGAAACGCCTGTTATCTATTTTTACACTGAAAAAGAGATGGAAATTTCTGTGGACGTTGATTTCCCGAAAGGTAAAGTTACGGAATGGTATCCGCAGGCAAGCGTAGTAAACAAAGCTTATGCGCCAAACCGACACGGACAATTTCATACAGGTATTACTTGGGGAACAGTAAAGCTTTTGCCCGATACAAAAGAAAATTTCCTACGCGAAATTTCTTATAATCACTATTATCCCGCACGCGAAACCGATGCTGTTCCGATTCAGGTCTGTAATGCCGACAAAACAAAAATCGAACAAGAAAAATTCCTTTTTTATCGCGGTGTCGGAAATTTTGATTTGCCATTGACGGTTAAGTTGAGCGGAGGAAAAGTCTCGCTCAACAATCGCGGGCAAGCCGAAATCAAAAACCTTATAGTCTTTGAAAATCGCGGCGGAAAAATCGGTTTTAATTTTGTGTCGAATCTTTCGCACGAAACAACGGTTGACCGTCCCGCAACTAATCAAACGCTCGATGCGGTTTTGCTTGAATTGGAAAGAACATTGGTTGCCGAAGGTCTTTATGTAAAAGAAGCAAAGGCGATGATAAAAAGTTGGCGAGACAGTTGGTTTGAAGAAGGGCTAAGAGTTTTTTATGTTTTGCCGCGTGCAAAAACAGATGAAATTCTGCCTTTGACGATTGAACCAAAACCGGAAGAAGTCGTTCGGGTTCTTGTCGGTCGTGCAGAAATTATAACGCCCGAAATGGAGAAAGACGTAAAAACCCAAGTTGGTTATTTACATTCGCCTTCACGACAGGTACGCGAAGAAGCAATGAAGAATCTGCAAAAGCACGGTAGGTTTTACGAACCAATTTTGAAGAGCATTTTGCAAAATGAAACAGACGCAAAGGTAAAAGCACAAATCGAAAAACTTCTTAAAGCAGAAGCATAAAAGTAACCGCCAAAACGCACAAAGGACACAAAGAAAATCTTTTAATTTTCTTTGTGTCCTTTTACTTTAAAATGCAAATAGTTAATTTGTTTTATCAAGACAGTTGAAAAGGCGAGTTTATGTCAAAGATTTTGAAATTAACCCATTTCTTCATAACCTATTTAACACTTTCTTCAGGTTATTCAGTTAAAACCGAAAGCCAAAATCCAATGTGGCTTTGATTCGGTTTATCTACGAGTTGTCGGCTGAAATTTAGTGTTTCGTCTTGGTATAAGCTTGCATAAAAGAATTTGTTTAACTATGGTGAAGCCGACGCGAGTCTTTTTATCCGAAGCTGTGCAATGGGGCGTGTTATAGCGGTCTCTAAGCGCAAATCAGAAAACATTTTCAAAGCTGTAAATGAAAGACGGAGAACCTCCAAGTAAGTGGCAACAACCCGTGCAGAGATGGCGCGTAAGGTCGGCGAGCGTCTGTGGCGCAACGCCCGTCGTGTGCGCCGGGCACTTCCGCGCAAGAACAGGTTTGTCATCTATCTTTCCGTTTTAGGTCCGGGCATTATTGCGGCAAACTCAGGCAACGACGCAAGCGGCATTGCCACATACTCATCCGTTGGTGCGAAATATGGCTACTCCCTAATCTGGATTCTCATTCCGACTTTAATAAGTCTTGCAATGGTTCAAGAGATGTGCGCCCGAATGGGTGTTGTAACGGGCAAAGGTCTGGCGGATTTGATTCGTGAACAGTTCGGTGTACGTTGGACAACACTTGTGATGCTCGCGCTCTTTATCGCAAACGGCGGCGTGATTGTCTCTGAATTCGTAGGTATAGCTGCTGCTTCTGAATTATTTGGTTTGCCCCGTTATGTGATTGTCCCCGTGACGGCGTTCGGCGTTTGGTGGTTGGTTGTCAAGGGAACACAAAAGCGTGTTGAGAGAGTCTTTCTGGCGATGTCTTTGGTCTTTCTCTGTTATATCGTTTCAGCGTTTTTGGCAAAGCCGAATTGGGGAGAAGTCGGGAAAGATCTCCTTCGTCCGAGTTTCAGTTTTGATTCGAGCTATCTTTTCATGTTGGTTGCGTTGATTGGTACGACAATCACGCCTTTTATGCAGGTATTTGTTCAGTCTTCCGTAGTCGAAAAAGGCTTGAGCGAAGACGATTATTCGCTTGCACGTGCAGATGTAATTGTCGGAACTCTCTTTTCTGTTTTGATAGCCTTCTTTATTGTTGTTTCAACGGCAGCGACACTGCACGTCACGGGCGTTACAGAAATCTCAACAGCGGCAGACGCCGCACAAAGTCTTGAACCCGTTGCCGGAAAGTATGCACGTTTTCTTTTTGCAGTTGGTCTGTTTGGTGCAGCTATGCTGGCGATGGGAGTTTTGCCGCTTGCAACCGCTTATTCAATTAGTGAGGCGTTAGGTTTTGAAAAAGGCTTGTCGCGCAGTTTCCGCGAAGCCCCTATATTTTTAAGCATCTTCACTTTTTTAATCGTTGCGGGCGCAGTCGTAGCAATGATTCCGGGATTGCCTCAGATTCATCTTCTGCTTGTGACTCAGTGCATCAACGGCTTGCTCTTGCCGGTGATTCTCATTGCAATAATAAAGCTTATAAACAACCGCGAACTCATGGGCAATTATGTGAACGGAAAAATTTTTAATATCTTCGCTTGGCTGATAACAATAATTGTTTCGACATTGTCTTTATTGTTGATTGGCGTGACATTGTTCAAGTGAACTCAAAACAGCAAATGGCAAATTCAAGTTTTAAGACACTTTTCCTTCCTCGCTACGCCCTTACCGCTTTTGCAGCCTCTTTCGCATAGTAGGTAATTATCATGTCTGCACCTGCGCGTTTTATGCTCGTTAATGTTTCGAGCATCACTCTTTGTTCGTCAATCCAACCTTTTGCGGCGGCGGCTTTTATCATCGCGTACTCGCCCGAAACGTGATAAGCCGCAAGGGGTAAATCAAATCTATCACGCACCGTTTTCAAAATATCGAGGTAAACCGTAGCCGGTTTTACCATCAAAATATCCGCGCCTTCTGTATAGTCCAGTTCGGCTTCTCTGATTGCTTCGCGTGCGTTTGCGGAATCCATTTGATAGGCACGTCTGTCACCAAACGAAGGCGTGCTGTCTGCAGCGTCGCGGAAAGGACCATAAAAAGCCGAAGCGTATTTTACAGCGTAAGACATGATTGCCGTCTGGTCGAACCCGTTGTTATCAAGTTCGTCTCTTATCGCGCCGACTTGCCCGTCCATCATCGAAGAAGGGGCGACAATATCTGCACCTGCGGCGGCCTGGCTGAGTGCCGTTTTTGCCAATAGCTCAAGCGTCTCGTCGTTCAAAACTTCGCCTTCGCGCACCACGCCGCAATGACCGTGCGAAGTGTATTCGCATAAACAGGTATCAGCTATAATTAACAATTCCGGAACGGCACGTCGTATTGCTCTTATAGCCTGCTGAACGATACCGTCACGAATGTATGCCCCCGTTGCGGTTTCGTCTTTGCTTTCGGGAAGCCCGAAAAGGATGACAGCTTTTAATCCGAGTTCGGCGGCTGATTCCGCTTCGCGTACCGCTTCATCAATCGAAAGATTGAAAACGCCGGGCATTGATGAAACTTCTTTTCTTATCTTTTCCCCACCGCAAACAAAAAGCGGATAGATAAAATCTTCGGGCGCAAGACGCGTTTCGCGCACCATTGCTCTTAACTTTTCACTGCGACGCAGACGACGCGGACGATGAACTAAAGACATAAAGTTTTCCTCACAAAATTGCTTTTACGAATTGAATATATAAAACGGTTTAGAATGGATGTAATCGGTCCAATTATTGGGTGTAAAAGTACGACGGGCTGCCAGCGTGTCGAAAAAATGCGAAAGAAAAAAGAACAGCGACAGGCTGGCAGCCCGTCCTACCCCAAAGCGACAGGCTGGCAGCCCGTCCTACCCCAATGACTGACCGATTACAACGAAGTTTTATTTTCCATTTGTCATTTTCCGTTTGTCATTTATCATTGGTTTGCATATCACACAATCAACGGCAGACGGAAAATGACAAATGGAAAATGACAAAGACCCTTGGGAAAATTATTTGACCGAAAAAGAAAGAAACATTCTGAGTGAAAAAATTATGGTAACCGAAGGCGACACAGTGAGCAATGTGTTCAAATCAATGCTTCGTCTTTGGGAAAACGACGACATAGAATCAAGCGTCATTTCTATAAGAAACGTAACGGACGTTTTAGGCGGGCATCGAAATAGTCCTGCTTGGCAACAGATAAAATCGTTTGCTCAGGTTTATCCAAAAAGCAATCATCTGGTTCAAATCTTTGTTAAAGACCGTGCAAAATTTGTCGAAGCACTTCAAGAAGAAAAGGACGCGGAAGGACGTGATAAATATGCCGTGAATGATTTCTTTGACAAGAAATTTGCAAATCATCCCAACGATTCGATACGCCAGCGCACGGAATTTTCAACAGATTATCCGATTCACCTGGCGAATGACGATTCCACAGACGACACAGCTTATTTTGTACACTTCGACCCTGCGTCGCCGTATTTCCGCACAACCACACGCGACGGCACGGAATCTTTTTGGGAGTCATTGCCGGGCTTAGAGCATTTGAAAGAATTAAGATGGGCGGCTGAACAACACGAACACGTTTCAATTCCGCCAAACCAGCTTAGAGATTATTTGAAAAACACGGGACAAACAACAGAATAGTTCTGAGTTCAAAGTTCTGAGTTGTTAAATCCGCCGCGTTAGCGGTGATGTGACTTTAGCCGTGTGTTTTAATGCACGGTCTCAATCATAGATAAATTCCGCGTCGCATCAGCGATGATTGAACTACAAGGTTATGAAACGATTTTCATTTTTGCTTTTTGCTTTATTCAGAGCCTTGATGAGTTTTGTTCTCATCTTTTCGCTCTTTGTTTCGGCTGTGTTTTTTACAAATGCACAGACGCGCCCGCGACAAGTTGAAACGAATGCGCCCACAGCAAATAATCAAAATCAAACACAAACATCCAATCAATCAAAAATATCAAAGGGTGAACCGATTGTGAGAATCGGACTTGCGACAAGTGTAAGTTCTGTAACTATAACGACAACTGCCGCATCGCTGAATGCTTCAATTTTGGACGGACAACCGGCAAATCTTTCGACCGCACGTGTGCGCGTTGATGTAAGAAATTTAAGACCGTTGCCGACGGGCAAAGGCACAACCTACCAAGTTGAAATCGCAGACAACGACAAAGAAGATGCTGACCTGATAGCTGCAGACGTGCGTGAACAAGCTGGCGAAAAAGTAACTGTCGCTCAAGATGAAAAAGGTATCTGGCGCATCGCAATCGGTGAAGCAAAACCTTCGCAAGCAGAAGCGGAAGAATTGAGAGCGCGTCTTGATTTGCTTGGTTTTGACGAAGCGAATGTTGTCATCAAAGAATCCAAAACAATCGAAAATACAGAAGCAAAAGCCAACACTGCGAACACAAATAAAAATAACGTCCAACTTGCTTCGGTTTCAACCGCCGGACCGTTGCGTGAGGTTGCCGTTTATGCCACAAGCACAAAACTTTTGGGAACGCCCGCGCCCGTCAGTTTCGGCTCTGACCTTGAACCGAACACACCTGTTCGTTTTGGCGGGAAACCTTATCGCGGCAGACTTGAAGTCTTTGCAAACAATCGCGGCTCTTTAACCGTCGTCAATGTTCTCAGCATGGAAGATTATGTTCGCGGCGTTGTGCCGAACGAACTTTCGCCCGGCGGCTATCCGCAAATTGAAGCGTTAAAAGCGCAGGCTGTCGCGGCAAGAACTTATGCGATAAAAAACATCGGACAATTTTCTTCTCAAGGTTTTGATTTACTTCCGACAACACGCTCGCAGGTTTACAGGGGTTATTCATCAGAACACGGTCTGACAAACCGCGCCGTTGCTGAAACAAGCGGCGTGGTTGCGACATATAACGGCGAACCAATCAACGCTTATTACACTTCGACCTGTGGCGGACGAACCGAAGACGGCGAGAATATCTTTAAGGAAAATGTGCCGTATTTACGAGGTCGCGAATGTTCTGTCGAGGCAAAAGCTCAAATCGCCCCTTACACTTTCAAAACATCGCGTGAGATTGATATTCGCGGGGAAGGCGGTGCGGGTCGTGCCCGTATCGCCGCGCTTCTGGCAATTCACGGTTTTCAAATCAACGCTTCAAGATTAACGGATGCCTGGCTTTCGTCATCGCCAAACACGAATGAAATCCGTAGCTGGCTCTCTATGATTTCAGCTAAATATCAACAGCCTGTGCCGCAAATTTCGGATGATGCGACGCGCCTTCCGGCTTTTTCTTCTGCATTGGCGCGTGCCGTTTATGGCGAAAGCCGCGCAGATGTTCTATTTGACAATGCGGATGTTGAATATCTTTTACCCATTAGTGATGCCGACGAAATTCCCGCACAAAACCGTGCAGATGTGGCGATGTTTTTGCGCGACGGAGTTCTTTGTGTTTACGCGGATGCGTCTTTGAAACCGCGTGAAGCGATGCCGCGCTGGATGGTCTTTAACGCCCTCTATCGTTTGATGGAAAAGAAAAACTTATTTCAACTTCAAAAAGCAAACATCAATCAGACAAAAGATAATCGGATAATGCTTCGCGTCGGAAAAAGCGACACACCTTTGAATTTAAGCAGCGATGTTTTTCTTTTTCGTTTAATCGGTGACGGAAGTTTCCCTGTTGCTAAAGTCGCTTTGATGGGAAGCGAAGCCGTTACATATCACACAAATTCAAGCGGGCAAGTTGATTTCCTTGAAGTGCGTCCGTCGCCAAACGGTGCATCAGCAGAAAGAATGTCACCTTTCACGAATTGGGCGAAAGAAGTTTCTCTCGGTGGCGTTCAATCAAACCTGCGCCGCTGGTCAAAAGGCATCGGAACATTAACGGATATTCGCGTAGTCAGGCGCGGATATTCGCGTCGGGTTGTTGATTTACAACTTGTCGGCACAAACGGTATAACAAACATACGTGGCGGAATAATTCGTTCCGCGCTTCGTCTGCGCGAACAACTTTTTGTCATTGACCGTCGCTACAACGCTGACGGGCGTGTTACAAGTTTTGTTTTCACGGGACGCGGTTGGGGACATGGCGTGGGTCTTTGCCAAGTCGGTGCTTACGGTCTTGCAAAATTGGGTTTGAAGTACGACAAGATTTTGAAGGCTTATTACACTGGAATTGAAATGACAAAGATGTATTAAAAGTTCGGGGTGCGAAAATGCTTTCGACGGGAACGGTCTTACAAAATCGCTATCAGGTTTTAGGAAAACTCGGACAAGGCGGAATGGGTACGGTCTATGAAGCTTTTGACCAGCGGCTTCATGCGAGCATTGCGCTTAAAGAAGCCGTTATCATTAACGAGAATTTCCAAAAACAATTTGAGCGCGAGGCGCGACTTCTCGCACAACTGAGCCATCCCGCATTAACAAAGGTTTATGACTATTTTTCGGAAAACGAAAAACAATATCTCGTAATGGAGTTTGTGCCGGGCGAAGACTTATGGACGACAATCTTAAAACAACGCACCCCGTTTGCGGTTAATGAAGTTTTGCGTTGGGGCGATCAGCTTCTCGACGCTCTTGATTATCTACATTCGCAAGAGCCGCCGATAATTCACCGAGACATCAAACCACATAATTTGAAACTTACGAACAGAGGTCAAATCAAGCTTCTTGATTTCGGTCTGGCAAAAGGAAACACAGGTTCTTTGTCACAGGCATCAGGCGCGCAAAGCGTTTTTGGCTTTACATTGAGTTACGCGGCTCTTGAGCAAATTCAAGGCACAGGCACAGACCCGCGAAGCGATTTATATTCTTTGTCGGCAACCCTTTATCATTTCTTAACCGCATCGGTTCCGCCGGATGCGTTGACGCGAATCACGGAAATTGCAAATGACCGACCCGACCCTTTACACGAAGCTGCTGCTTTTAACCCTCTGGTGATGCCCGCGCTTTCTGCTCTGCTCACGCAAACGATGTCACATAACCGCGACAAACGTCCTGCCTCAGCGAGTGAGATGAGACAGGCGTTTCGTGTAATTACAACACCGATGTCAATGCCCAGAAACACCGGAAATCAGCAAGAGACGCTGGTCTATGACCAGAACAGTTCGCCTTTTACACCACCGCAACCTGTTTCTTCGCACACTGCTCCAACGGAACAGATGTACTTTACAGATTCCCAAGAATCGAAATCTGCTCAAACAAATGTAAACCCGTCCGCGTGGTCACAACCAATTCCTCAAGGTCAGCAGACCACCCAAGGGCGCGTACAGCAACAGATGTTTGCAAACGCAGGCGGTTCGCAAAAAAACTGGTCTTATACTTGGGTTGCCGTCCCTATTTTGGGCGTATTGCTTATGGCTGGAATCGGGGGATTAAGTTTATTTGCGTTTTATGGCTTGAACAGCTCTCAACCGGATGTAAGCAGTAATAAAGGTTATAACCAAAATTCACCAACAGACGGTTCGCCCTCCACCACCCCTGAGATTTCTCCTACCACAACAAATACTTCGGCCAACACTTCGGGTACGCCAAAATCAACACCAACGTCAACACCGGATAAATCTCCGAGTCCCAATTCCAAACCAACGCCGACTCCAACTCCGGCACCGACTCCAACGCCACAACCTTCACCAAAACAACCTCCTAAAACCATTCCGGGCGGCGTTTTGAACGGTAAAGCTATAAGCCTTCCGAAACCTGCATACCCGGCAATAGCAAAAGCCGCAAAAGCTTCGGGTATAGTTAGCGTACAAGTAACAATTGATGAAAACGGTAATGTGATTTCTGCTTCTGCTGTTAGCGGACATGCTTTGTTAAAAGCCTCTGCCGTGCAAGCGGCATATCAAGCCAAATTTTCGCCAACATTGCTTTCGGGCGTTCCTGTAAAAGTTACAGGAACAATCAACTACAACTTCGTCGCTCCATAATGCAGTTATCACGTAATCAAATAATCGGGGCGTTAATTTTGTTGGCGATAATTTTGCTGATTGCAATTGTGCGTCTTATTGTTTACTCATTATGTCAATCAGGGATAGGAATCTTACTTTTTTTTCCATTAGCCCAACCGTTCACGGTTGGGAACTGATGGTCTAATCCAATTTTCAGCCCCGTTTAGGGGGCGAAAGATGGCTAAAGCCTCTATCAAAAGCACC
>Ga0187894_10005422_pt1 | contig 13044 bp, 12 predicted proteins | sample GBC1701081metaG_FD_136650 | JGI IMG/M metagenome (GOLD analysis project Ga0187894, IMG submission 136650) | White microbial mat communities from a lava cave in the Kipuka Kanohina Cave System on the Island of Hawaii, USA - GBC170108-1 metaG ... | reverse complement strand
TGGCGCTGACCTTCGCGCGATCCAGGAGCTGCTCGGCCACGTCAGGCTTTCAACCACTCAGCAGTACACCCACGTTTCAATGGACAAATTGATGGAGGTCTACGATAAGGCGCATCCGAAAGCGTAATAGGCTCGCCTTCAGTTACGCGGGCTTTCTTTCTCCAGGAAGCTCAGGACAACCCGATTGAATTCCTCCGGTTTTTCCATGTTCACTATGTGGCCTGCCCCACGAATCACCTGCTTCTCTGAACCCGAAATACCCGCTTGTAGCGCCTCTACTATCTTCTGAATGTCTTGCACGTCACGGTCGCCAACGACGATCAGCGTCGGCGTACGAATATGCGAAAGCCTTTCGATCGCAGGCGGCTTCAACTCACGCTCAAATATCGGATTCTCAAGCCATACATGAGCGTTTTCAATCGCCAATTGCCGTAACCTTTGACTGATCGCCGGATTCTCCATCGCGGGGATCATGTACGGGTTCTGCAACCACATCTCAGCCGCTTTGGCAGGCCCTTCATCTCTGGCCGCCTCGACAATGGCCCATCCGGAACGATCTGAGAATCTGTAACCGCTCAGGCCCGGTCCGACTAACACCAGGCTGTCTACCACCTCGGGATGTTTAAGCGCAAAATCAACAGCGATTCTCCCCCCTAACGACAAGCCTACGATAGAGGCCTTATCGACGCGCAGAGATTTCAGCAAATCATACAGGTCATCTTCATTAGAGAAGCCTTTAACCGGCGCATCTGACTTACCATATCCCCGGACATCGTAACGAATGACTTTGTAGCGTTTGGCAAAGAGGTCAAATTGCATGTCCCACATTCTGCGATCCATCTGTCCGCCATGGATCAGCACAATGGGGCGTCCTTTACCCGCGATTTCGTAATATAGTTTGGCGCCATCCAGTTTGACAAAACCGCGCCTGACAGACTGTTGCGACTGAGCTTGGGCGAAAACTGCGAACAGCAAAAAGAATAACAAGGCTGCTTTAAATAATTTGCTACTCGTTATCATGGTTCTCTTTCCCAATCGCCGGCCAGCAACGCGGCGCCGATCACCGAAGCCTCCACTTCCAACTCCGCCGCGATAATCCGGCAGTCGCTGATGGCCGCTGTAAATGTGCGCTCACGGACTCCGTCCGCGATGGATGCGGCGAGGAACGGCCTGGCCGCGGGAGCGCCGCCTATGGCGACCATCGCCAGGTTGAGCAGGTTGATGACATCGGCGATCGCCATTGCGATGAACGTCCCCGTGCGGCTCAGCATCATTTTAGCCAGATCGTCGCCCGCGTGCGCTTCCGCAATGATGTCGTCGTAAGTGAACCCGCCCATTGCTCCGAGTTTGGAGAGCGATGAAGTTTTGTCTTTCTGCAGCCGTTCGCGCGTGCGGCGGACAATGCTTTCGGCGGAGGCGATTGAATGCAGCGGCGTCGAGCTACCCAAGTGCTCGGCGTATACATTCATATTCCCGATCGCGCCCGCAAGCCCTGATTTGCCGCGGCGCAGCCGGCCATTGAGGACCAACCCCGCGCTTACGTTCGCGCCGATGTGCAGGTAGAGCCAGTCCTTCACGTCTTGCGCGGCGCCGGCCGTCATTTCGGCGAAAGCCGCGGCGTTCGCATTGTTCTCGAAATGCGCCGGGACGCCGAACGCCCGCGTAAATTCCTGATGCAGATCAATCTCCGCCAGACTCGGCAGTTGCGAGATTTCAATCACGCGATGAGTGTCTTGATTGACTAGGCCGGGAAACGCCACGCCGATCGCAGATACCGGAGCCGTTGCGGCCTGGTCTTCCATCATCTGTTTCGCTACTGACAGGATTTGATCGGCCAGTGCGCGAGGATTCTTCCTCGCCTGTTCCGAATAAGGCTCGCGACGGAACGCCATGACCTTTCCCATCGGGCTAACATTTCCGACACGAATATGGTTACTGCCCAGGTCTACTCCAAGCAGGGCAAACCCCTGCCCGGTAGCCTGAGAAGACTGTTGTGGAGGATTTATTTGTGCCATAGGTTTCACCCGCGGCGGACTATAACGCCGGTCAACGGGGCTGTCAATTTTTGGAGCGCCCGGATCCGCATATGCCGTATTTCATATGAAATATGGCATATGGCAGATGCTTGCGATGTAAGGGGGCATCAAGTATCTTTACGCCGCTCACTCGCGTAGCAGTCCCGGCCGGTTCGCCTCGCGGCTGAAGCGAGGTGTGGATTGAAACATAATCAATGCTTATCGAAGATTTGATCAGACAATACGGTCTGTGGGCGGTCTTCTTCGGTGTAATGATCGAGGGTGACTTGACGCTCCTTTTCGCCGGCGTCCTCGCGCATTACGGCCTGTTCAGTTTCAGCGAGGCGCTGCTCACCGGCACACTCGGCGGCTTCATCGGCGATTCGATCAGCTACCTGATCGGTTACACAGGCAAAGAGAAAATCAAGAACAGCAATTTCTATCAGCGCGCTCAGCCGCAATTAGAGAGGATGTGCGCGCGTTTCGGCATCTATTCGGTCTTTCTGGTTAAATATGTGTACGGACTCAGAACGGCCAGCGCGGTCTTCTTCGGATTCGCGCACATGCGGTTTCTCCGCCGGTTCGGGCCGTTGACGCTGGTCAGTTGCGCCGCATGGGCGATGGTTCTGATCGGCCTGGGGTATTTCTTCAGCGGCGCCATCGGCGTGATCATTGGACGCGTCAGGCGCGCCGGAATCGTGCTGCTGGTGGCGTTCGGAATCGCTTGCGCCGTGGCTCTGGCGCTTTATCTGATTGAGCGTTATGTGATCGCGCCCAAGGTGCCTGAGATGGAGCCGAAGCACATTCACCTGCCCGAAACGTTGAGCGAGAGGCTGCATGAGAGCTGGACTCACGAGACCGGCGAAAGAGACCAGGATAGAGAGGGTCGGGGAAGAGAGGGCCGGGGCGGCGGCGGGGCGCGAGGCGCCATGCGGAGCGGGAGTGAGCCTTGAGGCGCAACCATATTTTATTTTATTTTCCATTTGCCAATTTCCATTTGTCATCTGTCATTTAAATCCTGTCTATTTTCGGAGGAATTTGATTGATTATCGAATCACAGGCGCCGACGCGGATTGATCTGGCCGGAGGCACAATTGATCTGTGGCCGCTTTACCTCTTCCACGAAGATTCGCAAACGATCAATTTCGCGATTGACCAATATGCGAAATGCCGTGTGGAGACGCGCGACGACGGGCGGTTCATCATCGAATCGAGAGACAGGAACGCCAGGATCGAAGCTGATTCGCTCGAAGATTTGCGCGGCGATGACGAGCTGGCTCTCATTTCCAAACTCATCTATTTCTTTAAGCCGCAAGCCGGGTTGAACATCAGCACGGATTGCATGGCGCCTGCGGGCGCAGGTTTGGCGGGGTCGTCGGCGCTCAATATCGCCGTTTGCGGAGCGCTCAACAAATTGACCGGCGAGCGTTACAGGCCGGAGCGACTTCCATTCATCGCGATCAACGTGGAGACGCAGGTGTTAAAAGTCCCCGCCGGCTATCAGGACTATTTCCCGGCGGCGCATGGCGGGGTTTCGCGCGTCAAGTTGCGGGTCGAAGGTGTGACGCGCGAAGAAGTCGTGACCGACCTCGATGAATTGGAACGCCGCGTGGCGCTCTGTTTCACCGGCGCGCCGCGCAATTCCGGCATCAACAACTGGGAGATGTACAAACGCCATATTGACAACGCACCGGGCATATTCGAGCGCTTCGAGCGTATCCGCGACACCGCGTTGAAGATTGACGAATCGCTCACCGCGCGGGCGTTTGACAAAATCGGCGCGATCTTCGCCGAAGAATGGGCCAGCCGCCGTGAACTCGCTCCCGGAATCACCACGCCATTCATTGATCAACTGATTGAGATCGCGCGCGCATCCGGCGCCGAGGCGGCTAAAGTCTGTGGCGCGGGTGGCGGCGGGTGCGTGGCTTTTTATTGCGAGCAAGGGCGCAAGGCCGAAGTCGAAGACGCTTTGAGCAAAGCGGGAGGCCGGATCATTACTTACCGCATCGCGCGCGAAGGCCTACGCGTGGATCAGAAGTAAGGAAGAAACAAAAGGCTTTATCGGATTGAGTGTTCGGTCTGTGTGGCTATCAGCCACATCAGATGTGGCTGATAGCCACGTTCAGCAAATCGCGAAAAAGGAATTGGCGGAGGCGTGTGGGAATCGAACCCGACCAGCCGAAGCTCTCGCCCCGGTCCAACGGATTTGAAGTCCGCGCCAGTCACCAGACCAGATGCGCCTCCGCGATAAACTTTTCGGCCGATTTGAAGAGCGGGGATTCTAGCATCGCCGAGGCCGCCTGTGAAATCACCTGAGGAGGCGCGAGCTTCAATGACATTACAGCACCCGGCGCGGCGCCGGATCATCGCCGTGCGCTACATTGCCTCGCTGAACAAGCTGCAGCATCTCCGTGTAACTGCACGGCATTGCCCGGTATTCCGGCAGTAGTCCCGCGAGGGTGAGGTCATTGGTTAGCCGCGTCGCTTCAACCAGCACAGGGATGGTTGTATGCAACGCGCTGGTCCTAATCTGTTTCAACATGGGCGCGATTTGCGCGGGGCTTACATCTAGCGCGACTACGTCGTGGCAATCGTGACAGGCGACGACCAGATCTTCTAATGTACAGACCGCCGTAATGTCGAACTCGTTATGATTGAGCCTGGCCTTTAATGAACTTAAACCGTCATTACTATCACTGACCAGTAACAGGCGTGGTTTTGAGTTTGGGAATGGAACCGATTGTAATGCGCTATTGACAGCAGATGCCAGCATTTTAAGCCTCCTTACTTTCTACCCTTCTGAGCGCTGAGGGGCGCTCTCTAGGCCCAGCAAATTCTCACTATTATTTGAGGATGTTTTCGCAGTTTGGCGCTCCCGCCAACTATAGCAATCACTGTGCTACAAAACTGCAATGGCCGATTTAAAAAAAATCGGCCTAACTCTTGAGAGCAAATAGATGTCAGTCACCTTAAGTAAGGATCTGATCGCGGGCATGGCAAATATTTCGCACGCCACCAGGAAAAATTCTCACAGATCTGATTGATCACCGTGTAAATTTTCCCAACCCACATTGATCGAAATATCTGTTAATCTTCAAACGCGGTTTCAATCGCAGGCGCCAACAGGAAGCGGAAAATTGAAGCGAGCATATTAGGTTAGAACAGCCAGTGATCGTGAAGAGAACAACGGAATAAAATCTCGAACAGCCGATGAATGCGAAAAGAACATTTCAAGACCTGATAGACATGATGGCGCGGTTGCGCGCGCCGAACGGGTGCCCGTGGGATCGCGAGCAGACTTATGCGTCACTTGGTCCGATGCTGATCGAAGAGGCTTACGAAGTGATTGAGGCCGCTGAAGCGGAAGATTGGAGTGATCTGCGCGACGAACTCGGCGATCTGCTTTTCCAAATCGTGTTTTATGGGCAGATTGCCGCGGAAAGCGGCCACTTCGACCTCCATCAGTCAATCTCGCGCGTTCATGAAAAGATGACGCGCCGGCATCCTCACGTCTTCGGCGCCGAGAAAGTCGAAAGCGCGGCGGACGTGCTGGCGAACTGGGAAGCGATCAAGGCGGCCGAACGAAAGGGAAAAACAGAGACGGAGGAAAAATCCCTGCTTGACGGCGCATCTTCGAAGTTGCCGGCGTTGCTCGAAGCCTTTCAACTGACGACCAAGGCGGCGCGCGTCGGATTCGATTGGAAAAAAGGAGAGGACGTTTTCTTAAAGCTCGAAGAAGAGATTCGCGAGTTGCGCGAAGAGATCGCTCGCGGAGAAATCGACGCCGTGGCCGTGAGCGGCGAGATCGGCGATATCCTCTTCGTCGTCGCTAATCTGGCCCGCTGGTACGGCGCGGAGCCTGAAAGCGCGCTGAAAGCCACGAACCGTAAATTCCGCCGCCGTTTCGGCCATGTCGAAAAAAGAATCGCCGAGCAGGGAAGGGCGTGGTCCGAAGTTTCGTTGGAAGAGATGGATGGGTACTGGGACGAGGCGAAGCGGATCGAACGTGGAGAGAGTTGAATCTCAAATCTCAAATCTCAAATCTCAAATCTCAAATTCGACATTCCCCTATGGCGCCACTTCTTCATCTCCTTGCGATCCTGGTCTTCGTTTTTGCCGGGCAGGCTCAGACCAGCCGCGCCGGCGAAACACACAAAGCCGAAACGATCGCTTCTGGCGTTGAACACATCGAAATTCAACGTGGCGATTTCTCTTCGGAACAGGCGGCGGAAAAAAACAAGGATCGCTGGACGATTCACGTCCTAATGATTGATCCACGGCGAGCGAAGATGAAACTTGCGCAGGCCATGGATGAGATTGCCGGGGCCGAGACCACAAGTTCGATGGCGGCGCGTCATAAAGCGATTGCCGCGATCAACGGCGGATATTTCCGCACGACCGGAATCGCGCGCGGCGAGCCTGTCGGTGCGCTGGTGATTGGCGGAAAACTTTTGAGCGAGCCTGTCAAACAGCGCGCGGCGTTGGCCGTCGCCGATGACGGCGAAAATCTTCGTCTCGCCATCTCCCGTGTTGATTTCAAAGCCGAATTGAGAGCCGGCGGCAAAGTCGCTCGCGAGATCAACGGATTCAACCGGCCGCGTGAAAACAACGAATTGATTGTCTTCACGCCGGAATTCCATCGCACGACCCTGACCGGACCTGACGGGGTTGAAATCACTGTCGCGGGTGGCCGCGTCGCCGCGCTGATTGACGGCGCGGGCAGTCAGGTGATACCCCATGACGGCCTGGCGCTATCGGCAAGCGGCGCGGCCCGCGAGTGGGCGCTGGCGAATCTGAGGCGCGGGATGAGAATTGAAATCAAGACCGAGATCGCCGCGACTCCCTCGATTCCTTTTAAACCCGATTTCATAATCGGCGCAGGCCCACAATTGCTGGCCTCGGGCAAGTTCGTGGCGCAAGCTGAAGCCGCGAATTACAGCGAATCGCTGATGCGATTGCGCCATCCGCGCACTGCGGCCGGCTGGCGCGAAGATGGGCGCCTGATTCTGGTCACGGTTGATGGCCGCCAACCACAAAAGAGCGTCGGAATGACCATTGAAGAGTTGGCGAACCTGATGTTTGAATTCGGCTGCCACGAAGCGATTAATCTGGATGGAGGCGGCTCGACGACGATGGTGATCAATAACAAGATCGTCAACAGCCCGTCAGATCAAACAGGCGAGCGTCCGGTGAGCGACGCATTGCTGATTTATACACGATGAAATAGTTTGGTGAGGGAAGCCTTGAAAGAAGCACTGGTCTTGATGGCGAAAGCGCCGCGTGAAGGAGAGGTCAAAACCCGTTTGTTTGGCGCGCTCAGCCCCGAAGAGGCGAAACATCTCTATGTCGCGTTCCTCAGCGACACATTCGCGCTGATGGAAGAGATGATGGAAGAGCGCGAAGAGCTTTCACTCGCGCTCTGCTACACGCCCGAAGGTGAAGAGGAGGCTTTTGAAGAGGTCGAGCGCGAAGGCTCGCTGATGCTCCCGCAACGTGGCCAGGACCTTGGCGAACGGTTGACTAACTGTTTCACTGACCTCTTCGCGCTTGGGTTCCAGTCCGTGGTCGTCATCGGCGCCGACAGCCCAACACTGCCGGGCGAATATGTGTTCGACGCCTTCGAATGCTTTGAAACTGACGACGACGTGGTCATCGGCCCGACCGAGGATGGTGGTTATTACCTGGTCGGGATGCGCAAACTTCATAGGCGGATTTTCGAGGATATACCGTGGGGCGGCGACGGCGCGTTGGCCGCGACGATAGATCGCGCAAAAGAGGCCGAGCTGGATTTGGTATTGCTGCCCGAATGGCATGACGTGGACACCCCTGAAGATTTTGAACGGTTGAAACTTGAGTTGGATGAGAACAAGGGCGGGGCGAAATTCACACGAAGGTTTTTGAAAGGACGATAGCCGGCGAAAACCGTCGCGGGAAAGCGCATGGGCAAGCTGAAAGCGATCATCAAACGCGAATATCTTACGCGGGTGCGAGCAAAGAGCTTCATTCTCTGGACAGCGCTCAGCCCGCTGTTAATGCTCGGGTTGATTATTGCTCCGCTCATGCTCGCGCGCGGTCTTCGGCAACAGCAAATCATATCCATTCTCGACCAGACGAATGACGCCACGCTTTACGAACGAGTCGAGCAGGCGCTGGTGGCGGATGAAAACAGCTTCGACCGTTACGAACTAAGACGCGAGGCCGCGCAGGATGAAGAGGATGTTGAGGCGCGCCGGCGGCGACTCAATGAACAACTCGTCAAGGGCGAGATCATCGGCTATGCCGTCGTGTCCGCCGACAGTTTTACGCCGCCAGGCAAAATCACTTTTTACACGAAAGGCTTCGGCGATTTCGCGCGCAGTTTGGATTTGGAGAAGGCTTTCAACGAAGCGGTCATCGAATGGCGATTGGCGAAAGAAGGGGTCAATCCGGCGCGCGTCAGTGATCTGACCAAGGGCGTGCGGATAGAGACGCTGAACGAACGCGGGCAGCGCGACAGCAAGGATTTCTGGCTTTCCTTTGCGCTGCTTCTGTTACTTTACATGATGATCTGGATGTACGGCCTGATGGTCATGCAAGGCGTTGTTGAAGAGAAACAATCGAGGATCGTCGAGGTGTTACTTTCGTCGGTCAAGCCGTTTCAATTGATGCTCGGCAAGTTGATCGGCATAGGCCTGGCAAGCTTGACGCAGGTCATGGTGTGGTCTCTGTCGTTACTCGCTTTGAGCCTGCTTTCGGCGGCTCCGCTGCTCGCATCCTCTTCAATCAAGGTTCCGCGAATCTCAATCACACTGATCGTCTTCTTCGTCGTCTACTTCGTGCTCGGGTACTTTCTCTATTCGGCGCTTTTTGCGATCGCCGGCGCGATGGTCTCGACCGAGGCCGACACGCAGCAGGCCCAGGCGCCCTTAACGATCGGGCTGATGATCCCGCTTCTCCTTCTGCCGCTCGCGCTGCGTAATCCGAATAGTTTGGCGACGACGGTCTTGTCGCTCGTCCCGTTCTTCAGTCCGGTTATGATGTTCGCGCGTATGACCATCCAGCAGCCGCCCTGGTGGCAGATCGCGCTCTCACTTGTGTTAATGGTCGGAACGCTCTTCGGCGCGGTTTGGGCGGCGGCGAAGATTTATCGCGCCGGCGTGTTGATGTACGGCAAACCGCCGACGCTGCCGGAATTGGCGAAGTGGTTGAAGTATAGTTAATAAGAGGAGAGTCGGATGGACAAATTGAAAGCGATCATCAAGCGCGAATACTTGACACGGGTTCGCTCGAAGGGCTTCATCATCGGCACAATCTTAAGTCCGTTGCTTATGTCGTCATTCATTCTCGTGCCTTATTTCGTCGGACGTTCGGCGGGACCGGACAAATACCGGATCGCGGTGCTGGACCAGAATGGGGACGACAGGCTTTTCGAAAGCCTGGAGAGCGCGCTCGCGACCACAAGGCCGCGGCAGCCACGCTACGAACTCTTGCGCGAGACGATAAATTCCCAGGAAGAGCTGGAGGCGCGCCAGCGAGCGCTTTCGCAGAGCGCCGCCGAGAAACAGCTTGACGGCTATTTGATCCTGCCACGGGAGGCGTTGCGCCGGGATGAAATTAAGTTTTACGCCAAGAACACCGGCGGCTTTTCAAATCGCGCGCGGCTGAAAGACGCGATCAATAAGGCTGTCTCGGAACGCCGCATCGCGCAGGAAGGCCTGGATGCCGAGCGCATTCGTGAGTTGACGAGAGGCGTGGAGCTTACGGTCGTCAACGAGCGTGGCGAAAGTGACCGCGGGCGCGTAATGCTGGCCTTCATTCTGGTGATGCTCATATATCTTACGGTGCTGGTTTACGGCGTAACCGTGATGCGCGGCGTGATGGAAGAGAAACAGTCGCGCATCATCGAAGTGTTACTGGCGTCGGTCAGGCCGTTCGATCTGATGCTGGGCAAGGTGATTGGTATCGGGCTGGTCGGGTTGACGCAATATGTAGTCTGGGCGGTCTTCGGCGTGGCGCTCAGCGCCTTGTCGGCCGGCGCCGCCATCGCGGTCTCCGGATCCAACCTGCCGAAAATTTCGGTATCGCTGATGATCTTATTCATCGTTTACTACCTGCTCGGTTATTTCCTTTACGCGACGCTTTACGCGATGGTCGGGGCGATGGTTTCGAACGAGGACGACGGGCAGCAGGTTCAATGGCCGATCTCGATGACTTTCGCCGCGTCGTTCGTGGTTTCGACGCTGGCTATGGAGAATCCGAACAGCGTCGCAGTGACCGTTCTGTCATTGATCCCGTTCTTCGGCCCTTCACTGATGTTTCTGCGGATCGCGCTCGGATCGGCGCCGGCGTGGCAGGTCGCGGCCTCGATTGGCTTATTGGTTGTGACGATCATCGCCGTCATCTGGATTGCGGCGAAGATTTACCGCGTCGGCGTGTTGATGTACGGCAAGCGGCCCACGCTGCCGGAATTGGTGAGGTGGTTGAAATACAGTTGAATTATGCCTAAAGCAAACGAGAAGCTGACGAATTTCCAGGAATCATTGCGAGCCGCGGAGCGCCATTTATCAAAACGCGATCCCGTCTTGCGCCCATTCATCAAAAAGCACGGCCCGTGCAGGTTGCGGCCTCATACGCGCCACTTCGAAACGCTGATTGACGCCATCATCTCTCAACAACTTTCGACCAAGGCCGCCGACACGATTGTCGGGCGCTTCAAATCCATCTACGCCCCGGCGCGGTTTCCGAAGCCGGCGCAGATCCTGGTTACTCCCGACGAAACGTTGCGCGCGACAGGGATGTCCGGCGCGAAGGTGGCGTTCGTCAAAGACCTGGCGGCGAAGACTGATAGTGGCGCGATCAAATTCCAGCGTTTGTCCCGAATGAGTGACGAAGAGGTCATCGAAACGCTCATTCCGGTCAAAGGCATAGGCGTTTGGACGGTTCACATGTTTTTGATCTTCTCGTTGGGGCGAATGGACGTGCTGCCAGTCGGCGATCTGGGCATTCGCCGAGCCATTGAGCGGCTTTACGGGTTTGACCGCCTACCGAATCCCGCCGAGATTGAGCGGGTCGCCGAAGATCGCGGCTGGCGGCCTTACTGTTCCATCGCCTCATGGTTTTTGTGGCGCAGTTGGGAAGAGAAGCAGGAAAAAGGGTAGTTTGCCAGAAGTGTCCGGCATAGAAGTTGATCGCGTGGAGAGGAAGCCTGTTTGCTCAATCAATTGTCGTGCCGAACACTTCTAGTAGTTTGCCTTTTACCGTTCGATTCTCTATTCTCGCAATTCATTGGGTAAGGCGCTGATTATTGCCACTTTTTGAAGTATTCACAATATGTCGTTGAACATTCGCAATTTCTCAATCATCGCGCACATTGACCACGGCAAGACGACGCTCTCCGATCGGCTGTTGGAAAAGACCGGCGCGCTTGAATCGCGCGAAATGTCGGAGCAGGTGCTGGACGCGATGGATTTGGAGCGTGAGCGCGGCATCACAATCAAAGCTCATGCGGTTCGCCTGAATTACAAGGCAAAAGACGGGCAGGATTACGTTCTCAATTTGATTGATACACCCGGCCACGTTGATTTCTCTTATGAGGTTTCGCGCAGCCTTTCGGCTTGCGAAGGCGCGTTGTTGGTGGTTGACGCAAGCCAGGGCGTCGAGGCGCAGACGCTCGCCAACGCCTATTTGGCCGTTAATAACAACCTGGATCTGATCCCGGTCATTAACAAGATTGATCTACCGGGAGCCGATCCCGAAAAGGTCAAAGAACAGATTGAAAACATAATCGGCATCGGGACACACAACGCCGTGATAGCCTCGGCCAAGGCGGGAATTGGCGTTGATGAAATCATCGAGGCCATCGTCCGCGAGATCCCGCCACCCCGAGGATCGCAAGAAGCGCCGCTCAAGGCGCTGATCTTTGACTCGTGGTTCGACGCTTATCGCGGCGTGATCGTCATGGTTCGCGTAATTGACGGTGAACTGCGCAAAGGGATGAAAATCCGCCTGATGGCCAAGGGGCGCGATTATGAAGTCGAAGATCTGGGCGTGCTGACGCCAAAACCGCGCGAGATTGAAAAACTGGGCGTGGGGGAAGTCGGATTCATCGTGGCGAACATCAAGACCGTGGCTGATGTCAGCATCGGCGACACGATCACCGAAGCCGCGCGGGAGACGACCGAGCCTTTCCCCGGATTCCAGGAGATCAAGCCGATGGTCTTCGCCGGGGTCTATCCGGTTGAGCCGAACCAGTACGAAGAGTTGCGCGACGCGCTCGAAAAGTTGAGGCTGAACGACTCGTCATTCTTCTTCGAGCCGGAGGTCTCGGCGGCTCTGGGCTTCGGGTTTCGATGCGGGTTCCTGGGACTGCTGCATATGGAGATCGTGCAGGAGCGTCTCGAACGCGAGTTCAACGTTGACCTGATCACGACAGCGCCGGGTGTGCGTTACCGCGTGACTGACGTGCGCGGTGAAGTTCACGACATTGACAATCCGTCGAAGATGCCTCCGTCGGGCGACATCGCCGGCATCGAGGAGCCGATCATCCAGGCGATGATCATGACCAACGACGAATTCCTCGGAAACATACTCGCGCTGCTCGAAGAGAAACGCGGCATTCAAAAGGGCTTCGATTACATCACTCCGACGCGCGTGCTGCTGACTTACGAAGTCCCGCTCAACGAGATCGTGCTCGACTTTTTCGACCGGCTGAAATCGGTCTCCCGCGGTTACGCCTCGCTTGATTACCATCTTGCGGGCTACCGCGATTCCGATCTGGTGAAGCTGGATGTGCTGGTCGCGGGCGATCCGGTTGACGCGCTCTCGCTGATCGTGCACAAGGATTTCGCCTACACGCGCGGAAGGGCGCTCGTCGAAAAGATGCGCAAGCTCATCCCGCGCCAGTTGTTCGAAGTGCCGATCCAGGCCGCCATCGGCTCGCGCGTCATTGCCCGCGAAACGATCAAGGCGATGGGCAAAAACGTTCTGGCCAAATGTTACGGCGGCGACATCACGCGCAAACGCAAACTGCTCGAAAAACAGAAAGAGGGCA
>Ga0187894_10005421_pt1 | contig 13044 bp, 8 predicted proteins | sample GBC1701081metaG_FD_136650 | JGI IMG/M metagenome (GOLD analysis project Ga0187894, IMG submission 136650) | White microbial mat communities from a lava cave in the Kipuka Kanohina Cave System on the Island of Hawaii, USA - GBC170108-1 metaG ... | reverse complement strand
TCGGCGCGACGTTCGCGCTCGATCGGCTGCGTGACTCCGCGATGAGCTTTGCGCTCGATCAGCATTGGGACCGTCTGGCGCTCCGGCGCACGCTGGAGGAAGTGCTGGAGGATCAACGAGTCATCGCCGAGGCGGTGACACGGGCGCCGGCGCCGAAGAACGCCAAGGATGTGGAGACGGCGCTCGACGCGTGGCTCGAAGCCAACACAGCGCGGGCGCAGATGGTGAAGAACACCATGGCCGATCTCGATGCCACAGGCGCCTGGACCTTCGCCAAAGCCATCCTGGCCGCCGCGGAAGTGCGCGCGCTGGCGGCGTCGACGCTTTAGGCGATCACCGGTGCGGCGATCGGATGTGGTTGCACATTGTCCGGATGGAAGCCCGGCTTGAGGTAGGCGAGCGTCGGCAGCGCGATGCGGCGGAAGAAACCCGGCGCGCCGAACAGAAACCAGGCGATGTCGAGCATGGTGGCGAGGCGGCTGCGCTCGTAGGAGTCGCCCGTCAGGCGCCAGACGTTCGACCAGAAGAGCGCGAACAGGATGACCAGCGACGCGCCGAACGCGCGCGCCCGCGAGACCCAGGCCCCTTTGGGGTAGAGCGCCATGTGCACGTCGTACGCGACGGCGCGATGCTCCACTTCCTCGCGCGCGTGCCAGCGCCAGAGCGCAGCGTAGCGCGGATCGGCGCCGTCGAGCAGGCGGGGGTCGGTGAGGATGGCTTCCGCGATCAGCGCCGTGAAATGCTCCAGGCCCGCGCTGGCCGCCAGTTTGCGGCGAAGTCCGATGCGGCTTTCCATGAGGCCGATCAGCTGTGCATTGCGTGCTCCGAGCGCCGTCGCTGAAAAGCCCCGTGCGTCCATCGCCCGGTTGTAGGCCGCGTGCAGGCGTGCGTGCGATGCTTCCTGGTGCACGAAGCCGGCGACGGCGCGCTTCAGGGCGGAATCGGCCACGCGGTCATGCGCTTCCTGAGCCGCGCGGATCATGAACGCTTCGGCGGCCGGAAACATGAGCGAGAAGGCGTCGAACACGATCGACTGGGCGCGTGCGCCCCAGAAGCGCGGCTGTTCGCCGGCGAAGTCGGTGTCGCGCGGTAAGGAGTTGGTGACCATTTGCGGGCGCCTCGACGGGAGGCATACCGCGCAAGCGGTTCAGATTTCGTAGCTTTCGCTGACTGTCGCCTCTCGCGGCCTGGCGTCCAGCGCCTCGCGGAGCATCCCTGCGGCGGCAGTCTGGTGCGTCACGGGATCGATCAGCACGAAGGCGCCTGTGGCGGGCAAGGCGTCGAAGGCATCGGCCAGCAGGGGCGTCTGGGCCTTGAGGCGCACCGAGGCGATATCGTTGAGCGCCAGCGTCGTCGCATCGGCCACTGCGGCGAGTTCGGTGACCTCGCGCACGAAGTGGATTTCGTCGATGAGCGCATGCGTCTGGCGCGTGCCCTGACGCAGCAGATAGCGCCGGCCCTTCTGCCATGCATTCGTGTCGAGCCAGCAGATATCCGCGGAGAAGGAGCGGGCCGTCTGAAGATCGGCGCCGCCGAGCGTGTCGCCGCGCGCGAGATCGAGATCGCGATCGAGCACGATGGTGACCGACTGGCCGGGGACCGCTTGGTCAAGCGCGCCGTCAAATGTGCGGATTTCGCGGACGATGGCCGACAGCAGCGACGGCGCGGCGAGAACTTCATCGCCGACGCGCACGACGCCGCTCTCCACGCGGCCTGCGTAGCCGCGCCGCGCGTCGGGATCGGTCTCGCCCCAGCGCGCCACGCGCTGGATGGGGAAGCGGAACGGCGCGCCGGCGGCGTCGGCGCGCGTCGGCGCGGTTTCCAGCAGTTCGAGCAGCGTCGGTCCCGTGTACCATGACGCCTGGCCTGTGCGCGCGACATTGTCGCCAGCTTTGGCCGAGATCGGCACGTACGCCAGCACGTCAAGACCGAGCGTGCGGGCGATGCGCTCGAAGCCGCTGCGGATGTCGGCGAACGCGCTTTCGGACCAGTCGAGCAGGTCCATCTTGTTTATGGCGACGATGACGTCGAGCCCCATTAGCCTGGCGATGGCGGCGTGGCGCCTCGTCTGCGGCTTGAGGCCCTTGCCGACGATACGGCTCGCGTCGATCAGCACGATGGCGAGCTCGGCCGTCGAGGCCGCGGTGACCATGTTGCGGGTGTACTGCTCGTGACCGGGTGCGTCGGCGATGACGAACGCGCGGCGCGGGGTGGAGAAGTACCGGTACGCGACATCGATGGTGATGCCTTGCTCGCGCTCGGATTCAAGGCCGTCGGTGACCAGCGCCAGATCGATCTCACCGTCGTCGGCGCGCGCATGCTTGGCGCGGCCGATGGCGGCGATCTGGTCGCGCATCAGGCCTTTGGAGTCGTAGAGCAGGCGGCCGATCAGCGTGGACTTGCCGTCGTCGACGCTGCCGGCGGTCATGAACCGCAGCACGTCGCGCGCTTCGACGGGGCCCGCGCCGTCGAACATCAGAAGTAGCCGTCCTTCTTGCGCCGCTCCATGGAGGCTTCGGAGGCCTGATCGTCCATGCGCGTGGCGCCGCGCTCGGAGAGATCGGAGAACTCGGTCTCGGCGATGATCTCCAGCGGATCGCGGGCGACGCTGGCGACGGGCGCGGTGCAGGTGATGTCGCCGACGGTGCGGAAGCGGACGCTGACATGCTCGACCACATCGTCAATGCGCTCCGGCGTCAGCTCCGTCACGGGCATCAGCAGATCGCCGCGACGCACGACGGCGCGCACGTGCGCGTAGTAGAGCGAGGGGAGCGCCATGCGCTCGCGGGCGATGTAGGTCCAGATGTCGCGCTCGGTCCAGTTGGAGAGCGGGAAGACGCGCATGTTCTCGCCGGGGTGGATGCGCGCGTTGTAGAGGCTCCAGAGTTCGGGGCGCTGGCCTTTGGGATTCCACTGCCCGAACTCGTCGCGGTGCGAAAAGATGCGCTCCTTGGCGCGCGCTTTCTCCTCATCGCGCCGCGCGCCGCCGATAAGCGCATCGAACTGGTGCTCTGCGATGGCTTCGAGCAGCGTGATCGCCTGCGCGGCGTTGCGGCTGTCGGTGGGCCTGCGCAACCGCACGGTGCCGCGCGCGATGGACTCTTCCACCTTCGCGACGATCAGGCGCTCGCCAAGCTCGGCGGCGCGTGCGTCGCGGAAAGCGATGACTTCGGGAAAGTTGTGGCCGGTATCGACGTGGAGCAGCGGGAAGGGCAGGGGCTCAGGTCGGAACGCCTTTTCGGCGAGGCGCAGCAGCACGGCGCTGTCCTTGCCGCCGGAGAACAGCAGCGCCGGCCGGTCGAATTCGGCGGCGACCTCGCGCAGGATGTGGATCGCCTCGGACTCCAGGCGATCGAGGTGAGAGAGTTTGAGCGCCGGACCGCCGGCGCCCTCGCCGGCATATGCATCATCCTGCACGGCCTGGCCGGCGAGGGCGCCGGCGGTCCGTTGCGCTTCCAGCGTCATACCGCCGCCTCCGCGAGCGGGCTTACGTGCAGGCCGCATTCCTTGCTGTCGCTCTGCTCCCACCACCAGCGGCCGGCGCGTGGATCTTCGCCGGGACGGATGGCGCGGGTGCAGGGATCGCAGCCGATGGAGGGATAGCCGCGCGCGTGCAGCGGATTGATCGGCACGCCGCGCGCTTCGACGTAGGCGAGCACCTCGTCCCAGCTCCAGTCGGCGAGTGGGTTGAATTTCTCGATGCCGTGGCCTTCGTCATGCTCGCGTTCGGCAAGATCGCTGCGCGTGACGCCTTGCGAACGGCGTTGGCCGGTGACCCATGCGGCTTTGCCGGCGAGCGCTCGCTTCAGCGGCTCGACCTTGCGGATGCCGCAGCAGGCTTTGCGCAACGCGACGCCCTCGTAGAAGCCATCGCGCCCATGATCGGCGACGTAGGTCGCGACCGCTTTGGGATCCGGCTTGTAGATATCGGGCACGATGCCGAAGTGCGCTTCGATCTTGCCGATCATCTCGATCGTCTCCGGCGCAAGACGCCCCGTCTCCAGCGTGAAGATCGAGATGGGCAGGCCGGACGCCACGATGAGGTCGGTGAGCACCATGTCTTCGGCGGAGAGGCTGGAGGCGAGCGCCGACTCGCCAAGCGCCGTCGCTTCGCGCAGCAGGGCGGTCGCGCGGGCGGCCTTGGCGGCAAGGGAGGCGGAAAGGGCGGTCATCCGCATCCGAGGTAGGCGAGGGCGGGCAAGGGGCCGATGGCCCCGGCCTTCACCGATGCTGAAGCGGGGCTTGCGGCGGCACTGGCAATCCTTGCCGCCCATGGCGAGCGCCGCCATAAGTCGCGCCTCTTTCCCCCGCGAGTCACTCACGCATGTTCGACGACGTTCCCGCCGCGCCCGCCTTCCCGACCATGGAGAAGGACATCCTCGTGTTCTGGCGGGAGCGGGACATTCAGGCCAAAGCGATGAAGAAGTCGGCGCCCGGCAAGCGCCCGTTCGTCTTCTACGAAGGCCCGCCCACCGCCAACGGCCGCCCGGGCATCCACCACGTCTCGGCGCGGGCGGTGAAGGACGTCTACTGCCGCTTCAAGACGATGCAGGGCCACCGGGTGGATCGCCGCGCCGGCTGGGACACGCACGGGCTACCGGTCGAGATCGAGGTGGAAAAGCAGATCGGCTCCTCCGGCAAGCAGGACATCGAGAAGTACGGCGTCGCCGCCTTCAACGAGAAGTGCCGCGAGAGCGTCTTCAAGTACATCGAAGACTGGAAGGCGATGACCGAGCGCATCGGCTTCTGGGTCGATTTCGATCGCGCCTACATCACGTACACCAATGACTACATCGAGACCGAGTGGTGGATCCTGAAGAACCTCTGGGACCGGGGGCTCTTCTACCGCGACTACAAGACGACGATGCACTGCCCGCGGTGCAATACCTCGCTCGCCGACCACGAAGTGTCGCTCGGCATGAAGGAGGATGTGGACGATCCGAGCGCATGGGTGAAGTTCCTCGCCGACAGCGAGACGCTGCGCGCGCGCAAGGTGATCGACGCCAGCGAGACGCGGCCGGTGAACCTGCTGGCATGGACGACGACGCCGTGGACGCTCGCCGCCAACGCCGCGATCTGCGTCGCCCCGGATACGCCCTACGCGCTCGTCGAGGCGCCGCCGTTCTGGGGCGCGCCGGAGGATGCCGCGCGCGAACTCTACATCGTCGCCGAAGTGCTGGCGCCGGCGGTGTTTCAGGAAGGCACGTTCGCCATCGTGCGCACGTTCTCCGAGGAGAAGCTGGCGGGGCTGTCGTATGAGCCGGTGCTGCGCGGACTGGAGCCTGCCGAGACGGGCAGCGCGCTGCGCACGGTACTGATCGACGACCACGTCGACATCACCGCGGGCTCAGGCGTGCTGCACACCGCGCCGGCGTACGGCGACCTGGAGATGGGGGAGAAGCACGGGCTGCCGGTACTGTTCTCGTGCGGCCGTGACGGCCTGATGCTGCCAGAGGTGCGCCCGGTCGACGTGGAAGGACCGGGGCCGTACGCTGGCCAGTTCTTCAAGACGGCCGACAAGCAGATCGTGCGCGATCTCAAGCAGCGCGGGCGGCTCTTCAAGTCCGAGCGGCTCAAGCACGCCTATCCGCACTGCTGGCGGGACGACACGCCGCTGCTCTTCCTCGCCAAGACGAGCTGGTACCTGCGCACGACGGCGGTGAAAGACCGCCTCATCGCCAACAACCAGGCGATCAACTGGCAGCCCGAGCACGTGCGCGACGGGCGCTTCGGGCGATGGCTCGAAAACAACATCGACTGGTCGATCAGCCGCGAGCGCTTCTGGGGCTGTCCGCTGCCGATCTGGCAGAGCGAGGACGGCGAAAGCCATCTGTGCATCGGGTCGGTGAAGGAGTTATCGGAACTCGCCGGGCGCGATCTTTCGGCGCTCGATCTGCATCGCCCGCACATCGACGAGATCGTGCTGACGAAGGACGGCAAGACCTACCGGCGCATCACCGACACCATCGACGTGTGGTTCGACAGCGGCGCCATGCCCTACGCGCAGTGGCACTACCCGTTTGAGAACGTCGCAGAGTTCGAGAGCCAGTTTCCGGCCGATTTCATTTCCGAGGCGATGGACCAGACGCGCGGCTGGTTCTACTCGCTGCACGCCATCGCCACGCTACTGACTTATCCGGGTGACGTGAAGACGCCGGCGGGACCGCTGGCGAAGCTGGCGCCGAACAGCTCTTCGTTCCGCAATGTCGTCGTGCAAGGCTTCATCAACGACGAGCACGACAAGAAGATGTCGAAGACGCGCGGTAACGCCGTCGATCCCTGGAGCGTGCTCGACAAGGAAGGCAGCGATCCGTTGCGCTGGTACATCCTGGCGGCGGCCGCGCCCGGCAAGAACCTCGCGTTCAAGCGCGACGACATTGCAAAGCAGCACATGGGCGTCTTCCTGACGCTGTGGAACGTCTACAAGTTCTTCGTCGATTACGCGAGGCTCTCGAAACCGGACCTGTCGCGCGCGCCCAAGCCGACGCTGGAAATCGACCGCTGGATCGAAGCCAAGCGCAACGGGCTCATCCTCGATGTGACTGCGGCGATGGACGCCTACGACGCGGCGGAGGCGACCCGGCTCATCGCCGAGTTCGTCGATCGCGATCTTTCCAACTGGTACGTGCGCCGCAACCGCCGCCGCTTCTGGGGCCGGCTCGACGAAGGCGACTCCGAGGCGGCTTTTGCGTGTCTCTACGCGGCGCTACTGACGACCGTGAAGCTGATGGCGCCCATTGCGCCGTTCTTCGCCGAGGCGCTCTACCGCAATCTCGCGGCCGCCCAGCCAGGCGGCGCGAAGGAGAGCGTCCACCTCGACGACTGGCCGGAGGCGAATGCCGCGGCCGTCGACGAAGCGCTGATTGGCTCCATGTCGTTGGTGCTCGATACCGTATCGCTCGGCCGCTCGGCGCGGGCGAAAGCCAACCTCAAGGTGCGCCAGCCGCTGAAGCACGCGTTCGTGCGCGTCTCGCGCGCGAGCGATGTCGCCATCGTGGAGGCGAACGCGCAGCTCATCGCCGAGGAACTCAACGTCCGCGAAGTGCGCGCGCTGGGGCCTGACGATGGGGCGGACTTCGTCACGTACTCGCTGCGCCCCAACCTCGCGACGCTCGGCAAACGGCTCAAATCCAAGCTCGGCGCCTTGCGCACGCGCATGGCCGATCCGGCGCAACAGGCGAAGATGGTGGAGGGCGTCCTCGCCAAACGGGCCATCGTGCTCGATCTTGATGGCGAGGAACTGCTGGCGCCAGAAGACTTCCTGCTCGATGCGGCCGACCGCGGCGGCTACGCGACGAGCGTCGAAGGCGGACTGCTCGTGGCTCTGGAAACAGCGCTCGACGACGACCTGATCGAGGAAGGACGTCTGCGCGACGTGCTGCGACAGCTGCAGGACGCGCGCAAGAAGGCCCAGTTTGCCGTTTCGGATCGCATTGCGTTGGGGCTGTCCGGCTCCGCAGCGGCCGCTTTTGTTGGCCGCTACACCGAGGTGCTGGGGCGCGAGTTGCTCGCGCAAAGCGTAACCATCGGCGGCATCGCCAACGCCGAACACGTGGAAACCCTCGACGTGGACGAAGGGGATCTCGTCGCGTCGATCAGGCGCGCCTGACGACGAACGGCGGAGCTTGCGCCCCGCCGTCCGCCGCTTCGCCGATCGGGTCCGATCAGAACCGCAAATTCACTCCAGCGAAGAAACGCCGCCCGAAGATGTCGAACTGATCGACGTTGCCGGCGGCGCTGGGCGAGGCGACCGGCGCCAGTTCGGCGGCGGCCGAGGGTTCGTTGTCGAACGCGTTGATCACCCCGGCACGGAAGCGCACCTTGTCGTTGAACTGGTAGCGCATCGTAAAGTCGTGCTGCCAGAAATCGCCCGTCTCCAGAAGTGACGTCGAGCGGTTGTCCGGGTCGTCGATGAGCTGGCGGTCGTCGAAGATTTCCTGACTGGCCTGCCAGTCGCCCTCCCAGGTGAAGGCGAAATCGCCGAGCGCATAGGTGGCGTCCACGACGAACCGCACCCTGGGTTCGCCCACGACCGTGTCGATGTCGGTGGCGATCGCCGGGTTGAACACATCGTTGAAGTCCTGGCGGCGGATCGAATAGGTGCCGCGGATCCCGACCTCCAGATCGCCTACCTGGCGATCCATGAGATCTGACAGGCCGACATCGTAGTTGGCCGCGAAGTCGAGACCCTTCGCGCGCTGGTTGGCGTAGTTGAAGCCGCCTTGCGTGAAGTTGTTGATCTCGAACGTGACGGGATCGCGGCTGATGAGACCGCAGGCGGCCGCGTTGATCGCGACGTTGTCCACGCAAAGGTTGAGCAGGTTGCCCACGCCTACGGTATTGATGACGTTGCCGATCTGGATGTCGTAGTAGTCCAGAACGATCTCGAGCCCCGGTGCAAACCGCGGCGTCAGGATGATGCTGAAGGTCTGGCTGGTGCCTTCCTCTTCCCGCAGGTTGGGGTTGGGACCGTTGACGCCCGGGTTGTTGGCGCCGGGGTTGGGATCGACGTAGCTCGCGGGAATGCCGAGCGCTGCGCAGTTCGCGTTGCGGTTTGCCCGCGTCTGGGAATTCGCTGTGGCGTCGATGACGGGCCGCGAGCAGTTGTCGGTGATGGCGACGAACGTCTGCGCGGGGCCGCGGAACAATTCGTTGAGTTGCGGCGTGCGCACCGAACGGCCGCGTGAGTAGCGGAACATCAGGTCGTCGAGCGGACGCCAGGTGCCCTGCAAGCTCCAGGCGTTGGTGACGCCGATGTTGGAATAGTTCGAAATCCGGTACGCCCCCGCCGAACTCCAGCTTCTGAAATCCGGGTTGGTCGGTGAGCAGCGGGATCGTCGTTTCGACGAAGTACTCCGCCACATCGAAGGAGCGTTCCGGCGTCGGCGTGTAGATGTTGCCGAAAATCACCCGGTTTTCCCGCGATGCAGGGCCGATGAAACCGCTGAAAGTTTCCTTGCGCCCCTCAACGCCGGCAGCGAAGCCGATTTCGCCGGCGCCCCAGAAGTCCCACAGGTCACCCGAGGCGAAGGCCAGAAAGTCCTCCTGTTCGGTGCGGAAGCCGCGGAACTGCCCGGTCTTCACATAGCCGCGCACGTTCGCAGGGACAGTGTCGGTGCCGAACACGTTGAACGGCACGCAGTTGGCGATGGCCGGATCGGAGGGGCTGTAGTTGCGGACCGGGGTGATGCCTCGCTGCACGTCCGAGCCCATCGGAATAGGAATGCCCTGCGCGGCGCGCAGCTTCACCCGGCAGACGATGGCGCCGGGCGTTCCAAGCACGCCAGCCGTATCGATTACGGCATCCGCGGCGAAGGCGTAGCGTTCGGAATCGACGAGGTCCTCCGTGTTGTTGTCCTCCGCTTCTCCGTAGGTGTAGCCCGCCTCCCAGGAGAAGTTCTTGATGAACAGGAACTGGTCCACATCGCCGCGCACGCCGCCGACGAACCGCATGGTCTCGCGGTCGTTTTGCTGTACCCGGTCTCCAAGCCCCGCGGGGAAGTTCGAATACAACGCACGCGCGTCCGGCGCCGTGGTGGACGGCGCGCCGGGGGCAGTTGCGGTCGGAGCGGCATAGTTCTGGCGCACGTTGCCGGCGATCAGCGTACGGATCGCCGGGTCGAGGTACGCATTGTCGAGCCCGATGCTGAAAGCGGAAACGCTGTTGGTCGGGCGGAAACTCACGGTTTCGGTCGCGTTGAAGGTGCGTATGCCAATGTTGTAGAAAACCGGCGAGGACGAGTTCGCCGATTCATCCTTGACGTACTTGACTTCGCCGAAGGCGGTGAGCCACGGGGTCACGTCAAAGTTGAAGCCCGTCTGGATCCGCGTGTTGGTTGCTTCCGGCAGTCGGCTTGGAGCCGCCAGGTCGATCAGCGGGCGCGCATCGGGACTGTTCAGCACGTTGTTGCGAGTGGCCCCGGCGGACGCCCGGCCCATCCCGAAGTTCAACGGCCGGCCGACGCCCATGGAATTGAACGTGTACGAGAAGCCCGGATCGTTGATGAAACAGTTGGCGTTGAACGGGTCGGCTGCAGTGGGCGTGTTGCACGGCGTCACCGGCAGGTCGGGATCGTTGGTCGCGCTCGGCTGAAGCGTGTGCGCCACGGTCAGGGTGCCGCCGCGCGCGCGGGCAATGCTGCCATAACCGATGCCGAGAATGACGTCGTTGACGCCATCGGTATTGTTCGGCGGCGCCGGGTCGAGGTCGTTCTGCAGCAGCACGCGATCCTGGCGGAACCAGTCGATATTGCGGTTCAGTACTTCTTCGTTGTTCTCGTACTCCGCGCTCAGATACACATTGAGCCGGTCGTTGAGGAAACTATGGCCGAGCAGGGCGGAGATACGCCCGTTGAGTTCGCCGTTCTGGTTGAGTTGCGCCAGGGAAGCATCGAACTCGGCCCCTTCGAAATCCTTGCGAAGCACGAAGTTCGCGACGCCGACGACCGCGTCTGCGCCGTACACTGCCGACGAGCCGCCGGTGATGACCTCGACGTTCTCGATGAGCAGTCGCGGAATCGTGTCGATATCGACCGCCGAACTGGCGAAGTAGGCCGATCCGACGTGCCGGCGCCCGTCGACGAGCACGAGCGTCTTGTTCGGGCCGAAATTCCGCAGGTCGAGCAGGCTGAGGCCGCCGGTGTCGAGGCCGCCGCCGGTGGTGTCTTCCGTCTGGAACGAGGTCTGCAGCGCCGGCAGGTCGGCGAGGTAGTCGATGACGTTGGCTTCGCCGGACTGGAGAAGGTCTTCACGACCCAGCTGAATCAGCGGCTGCGGCGCGGTTGCTGCGCTTCTCTTGATGCGCGAACCGGTGACGACGACGACGTCTTCGTCGGCGCTTGCCTCGGGCGCGGGCGGCGTCGGCACGGTTTGCTGGGCTTGGGCGACGCCGGCGCCGGCGATCGCTGCTGCGGCGGCGCCGAACAGCAGGCCGATGCGCCGCGCTGGCGCCTTGTTTGTGGTCTCAGAACGCATTTCATCCCCCTTCGGATGGCTCGGCGCCGGCTCCCTGTCCGGCGCGGTGAAGGGTGAACGTAGAGCCCGGCCCGGCCGGGAAACGCGCTGTTCGGCCAAGCGCCTGCTTCCCAAGATGGCGGCCCGGCGTTTGCGACGAGGCGTATCGCTCCCGCGACGAACGGCGTTCGCCGCAGCGGGCGAGCCGATATAGTGCAGGTCCAGGGGAGAAGACCGGAGTGGCCTTGAGCGATCGTATCGAGTCGGCGTCGCCGTCCATCGCCGGCTCCATGCGCCGGGCGGGGCTCATTCTCGTGGCGGTGTTCTGGCTCGGCTACCTCGCGCACGCCTCGGCCGTGATGGCGCAGGAGCCGCTCGACGCGCAGCTGAAATTCCTCGCCCGCCGGCTGGTGGCGATCGCCGTCGGCGTGGCGCTGACGTCCGCGACGCACTTCCTTGTCATGAAAGTAGATGGGACGCTGGCGCACCGCGCCCGCACCACGGCGCTCTGTACGGCCGGCGCCTGGGTGACGTTCTGCGCGGTGAACACCGCGCTGTTCTACGTCTGGGGTCTGGGGACCTCCGAAGTGAAGCCGGTCGATGCGTTCCTCATGTACCTGCTGCAGTTCGCCTGGGTCTTTATCGCGTTCACCGGCGCCTACGTGGCGCTGATGGCGACCATGGACCTGCAGGCCGAACGCGAGCGCACCGCGGTCGCCCGCGCGCAGGCCAACGAGGCGCAGCTCAACATGCTGCGCTACCAGCTCAATCCGCATTTCCTGTTCAACACGCTGAACGCGATCTCGGCCCTGGTGCTCGACCGGCGCAACGACGAGGCCGAGACGATGTTGCTGCGGTTTTCCAGCTTCCTGCGACACACGGTGGACGCCGACTCCGTGCACAAGTCCTCGCTCGCCCGCGAAGCGGCGATGCAGCGCGAGTATCTCACCATCGAGAGCGCCCGCTTCGGCGACAAGCTGCGCTGCCATTGCGATCTGCCCGACAGCCTCGGCGATTGCCTCGTGCCCAGCCTGTTGCTGCAGCCGATCGTCGAGAACGCGATCAAGTATGCGATCGCCCCGTCCAATGGCGTGGCGCACATCTGGCTGGGCGGGCGGGCGGAGAACGGGCGGCTCATTCTGTATGTCGAGGATGACGGGCCGGGTCTTCCGGCGGATCATCTGCGCCGCTCCGGCGTCGGCTGGCGCAACACGCGCGAGCGGCTGGAGACAATGTACGGCTCGGGCGCGGAAATGCGCATTCTGAAGGGAAGGCGCGGCGGCGTCCTCGTCGAACTGGACATGCCGCTCGAGCGCGCGCCGGTGGAGCAATACGCATGAGCCCGATCTCGGTCCTGGTCGCCGACGACGAGCCGCTGGCGCGGCGGCGTCTCCAGCTGGCGCTGGCGCAGATGGAGGACGTGCGCTTCGCCGGATTTGCCCGCGATGGGGAAGAAGCGGTGGCGGCGATCAAGGCGAAGTCGCCGGACGTCGTACTGCTGGATATCAAGATGCCGATGCTCGACGGATTTGAGGTCGCGGCGGCCATGGAGGACGGCGGGCCGCAGATTGTGTTCGTGACTGCGTTCGACCATTTCGCCGTGCGCGCGTTCGAAGCGCACGCCGTCGATTACCTTCTCAAACCGGTGGAGTTCGACCGGCTGGCCGCCGCGCTCGCCCGGGCGCGGGCGGCGCGCGAGGCGCGCACGGCCCAGACGCGGATGCAGGAACTGACAGAAGTCGTGCAAGTGCTGCGCGCCGAAACGCGCGCCCCGCCGGAGAAGCGCTTCGAGAAGGAATTCTGGATCAAGGATCGCGGCAACTGGCTGCGCATCCCCGTCGACATCATCGAGTGGATCGAAGCCGAGCGCGACTACATGCGCCTGCACTGCGGGGCACGCAGCCATCTGCTGCGGGCGACGATGGCGGGCCTGGAGAGCATGCTCGATCCCGCCGACTGGGTGCGTATCCACCGCTCGGTGCTGGTGCGCCGTGCGCGGGTGACGGCGGTGCGGCGTACGCCCTCGGGCGGGCTGATGGTGCGGATGGCGAGCGGCGCGGAGACGCCGGTCGGCCGCGCATACATGCACCT
>Ga0187894_10005420_pt1 | contig 13045 bp, 13 predicted proteins | sample GBC1701081metaG_FD_136650 | JGI IMG/M metagenome (GOLD analysis project Ga0187894, IMG submission 136650) | White microbial mat communities from a lava cave in the Kipuka Kanohina Cave System on the Island of Hawaii, USA - GBC170108-1 metaG ... | reverse complement strand
GAAAGGCGGCATCCCGACGGCCTTCGCCACTTCGGAGTTCGGAGCGTTCTGCCGCATCAATTCTTTCGCCGCGAGCATCTTGCGATAGTTGCTGGCGATTGCGCCGAGGATCAATAACGACAGCGTCTCGGGCCGCTCGGAAGCGTTTGCGTAGATACGGTCGAGCAAATTCAAAGCGCGTCGCCGGTCCCCATCGAGAATCGCGTCGGTCAGTTCGAAATTCGAATGCTCGCGTGAATCGAGAACCAGGTCGTCAATCTCCGGCTTCCCTATTCGCCCTTTTTCCCCTACGTAATTGATCAGCTTGTCGAGTTCGTTCGAAAGCCGCATCAGCTCGACCCCGACCATCCCGACCAGATAAGCCGCCGCCTGCGGTTCGATAAACGCTCCCGCGCGCGCGACGTAATCGCGAATCCATTGCGGCGCGGCGTCGCGCTCATCCATCGGATCGAAGTTGACGACCTCGCAAGTCTTTCTCAGCATCGTCGCGATGTTGCGCCGGTTGTCCAGCGCATCGCTGACGAAAACCAGCGCGGTCGTTCCGGCGGGCGCGCGCAGATAATCCTTCAAAGCCTCGAGTTGTTTGTCGTCATTGATCGCTTCAAAGCCCGTGACGACGACCATCCGTCGAGCCGAGATCATCGGGAACTGCCTGGCCAGCGCCAGCGCGTCATCAAGGTTGCCCTGCGCGACCGAGACCGTGGCGAAATTGAAATCGCGCACCGATTCATCCACGGCCATCTCGAGCAGCTTTTTCAACGCCTGATCGCGTAGATATTTTTCCGGGCCTTCGAACAGGTAGAGCGGCGCGATCTGGCCGTTCTGAAGTTTGCGGTGGAATTCGGATTGGGATTTAAGCGAGCCGCCTGAGCCGGTCTTTTTCATTAGCCATTCCCGGTCAATCTATTTGGGCCATTTGGGATCATATAGCAGTTTTCAGTTGGGCGAACAGATTTCAACCGCAGAGGGCACAAAGGGGCGCAGAGGTTGGTTGATAACTCTTAAGCTCTGCGTTCCTGCGGCGCCCTGCGGCGGTTAGGCGTTCTCTTCATTCAAGCAAAATACGCTGTAAAACGGTTCAGAATCCTTCCAGAATCGTCGAGAACACGCTCCTCGCAAAATCGCGCGCGAGGCGGTCAACCGCCGGTCCCTCTTCGCTGAAGAACGTCTTCGGGTCGCCGGAGAACTCATATTCGCCGCGAAAAATGTAGTTCTGATTATCGAAGATGATTTTATTCTTCGTCTGGTCGCGTACGGTCACCCCGACAACGATAATGACCTCAAACAGTCTGGCGCGCCCCGAATCATCGAGCAGCACCGGACGGAAGCCGAAACTTTTAATCGAGCCGAGCATCACCGCATCCGCTCCCTCGGGGGTCGAAACGACGTTGAGAGAACGCGCGCGGCGGAGCGCTTCGTCCGTCATCGCGGAGGCAAACCGCTGCTCGACTTTGTACCGCAAACTGGGGTTTTGGAACGGCGGGATGGCCAGCGTCTTGATGTGCTTCGGCAATCCGTCGCCGCGACCGGCTGGTTTATAGCACTCTGTGTAGCCGCAGACCGACAACAGCAGCGCGGCGAAAAATACGACTTGCAGTGTTCGTTTCATAAAAAATCTCCTCAAGGTATGCGAGATTCAAAATCTCCGAAACAGACGCTGGTGTCAAGCCACGACGATCGGATCGATTTTCACTCCAAACCACGGGGAACGCGGGGAACACGGGGATTCTGAGATTGTTTTTGAGTTTCTTCCCCGTGATCCCCGTGATTGGTCTTATTGGTAAATCAGGAATTTATTTTATACGCTCCCTAAGATGCGGCGACCACGCGGCGCGGTATAGCGGTGAATTGCACAGCATAATTCGGATAGATTGTAGCCGGCCGGCCCGGCTAAGATCGCGTTTGGAGGTCAGAGATATGACAAATTCATCGGACAATAGAATCGCAACCTCGACGACGGCGAAAGCGGAAGAAAGGTTTTGGCGGGCCTTACAGACGCGTGACGCAAACTGCGACGGGTTGTTCTACTACGGCGTGCGCACGACCGGCGTCTATTGCCGTCCATCGTGCCCCTCGCGGCAGCCGAAGCGTGAAAACGTCCTCTTCTTCGCGCTGCCGGAAGCCGCCAGGCAAGCTGGCTTTCGCGCCTGCCTGCGTTGTCGCCCCGACGAAGCGGTCATCCACGATCCACAAGCCGAATTGACGCAAAGCCTTTGCCGTTTGATTGATCAACATCTGGAAGAGCCGATCAATTTCGCCGCGCTGAGCGAGCAGGTAAAGCTCAGCCAGTTCCATCTGCAACGGCTCTTCAAAAAACTGATGGGCATCACGCCGCGCCAGTACGCCGAAGCGCGCCGCGCCGATCTTTTTAAAACTCACATCAAGGCCGGGCAGAGCGTGACTGAAGCGATGTACGAAGCCGGCTATGGCTCCAGCAGCCGGCTTTATGAAAAAGCCGCCGCGCAATTGGGCATGACTCCCGCCACGTATCGCAAAGGAGGAAAAGGAATGAAAATCAACTACACGATCGCTGAGTGCCCGCTCGGCTTGCTGCTCGTCGCGGTCACCGACAAGGGGATTTGTTCCGTAACGCTCGGCGACAAGGGCGCTGGCAAAGAGGAAGAATTGATCGGCGATCTGCGCGCCGAATTCCCGCAAGCCGAGATCGCGCGCGACGAGACGCGTCTGCGCGCGCAAGTCAACATGCTGCTCGCGCATCTGGCGGGCCAGCAGCCGCATCCTGATTTGCCGCTCGATGTGCAGGGGACGGCTTTTCAAAAAAGAGTCTGGGAAGAGTTGCGCCGCATTCCCTATGGCCAGACGGCTTCATACGGTGAGATCGCCCGCCGCATCGGCCAACCTTCCGCCACGCGCGCCGTCGCCCGCGCCTGCGCAACCAACCCGGCGGCGCTCGTCACGCCCTGTCATCGCGTCGTCCGCGAGAATGGCGAACTCGGCGGCTATCGCTGGGGCGTCGAGCGCAAACGCCAGTTGCTGGAAAAAGAAAAATCCGCGTCGCTCAAACGAGCGGCTAAACAATGACCCGAAAGGATGGCGCTGAATGGCTGAAGCGGTTTCTCAACTGAAAAACCCACGACAGCGGGTTGCGACCTGTGATTGGCCGCAACTCGCCGCGCAACTCGATGAACAGGGCTACGCGCTCACCGGCCCGTTGCTGTCGCCCGCCGAATGCGATGAATTGATCGGCCTTTACGCCGACAGCAAAGCATTCCGCAGCCGTGTGGTAATGGAGCGTCACAACTTCGGGCGCGGCGAGTATCAATACTTCGCCGCCCCATTGCCTCCGCTCGTCGCCGAATTACGCGAGAGTTTCTATCCGCCATTGGCCGAGATCGCCAATCGCTGGATGGAACGGATGAACCAGTCGGAACGGTTTCCGCCGACGCTGGCGGAATTCCTCGCAGTCTGTCATCAGCATCAGCAAATTAGACCGACACCGTTGTTGCTGCGTTACGAGGCGGACGGTTACAACTGCCTGCATCAGGATTTGTATGGCGAGGTCGCTTTTCCATTGCAAGCAGCCTGCGTGTTGAGTCAGCGCGGGCGAGATTACACCGGCGGCGAGTTCCTGCTCAACGAACAACGCCCTCGCGCCCAAACGCGCGGCGAAGCCATCACCATCGAGCAAGGCTAATTCATCCTCTTCCCCAACCGTTACCGGCCAGTGCGCGGCGCGCGCGGCGATTACCGCGTGAATATGCGCCACGGCGTCAGCCGGCTCCGATCAGGCGAGCGTTATTGTTTAGGAGTGATCTTCCACGACGCGACGTAGCGGCCTTCATCTACTCGAAGAGAGAGTACGGAAAAGACGGAATTACGGAACAAACGGAAGTGTTCCAGAGATCCTTTCCGTTTGTTCCGTAATTCCGTCTTTTCCGTACTCTCTCTTCAGCCTTCTCTATTATCCTGCCATCAATATTGCCGGGTCGTCGCCTGTTAATGGAATGCTCTACGCCGCGTTATTGCGACGGGAGGCAAAGATGCAAAAACATGCGATTGAAACCCGTGGGTTGACGCGACGATTCGGGGCGCAACTCGCCGTTGATGATTTGAACTTGTTGGCGCCGGAGGCCGGAGTCTACGGCTTCCTGGGGCCGAATGGCGCGGGCAAGACAACCACGATACGAATGCTGCTGGGATTGATTCGCCCTGATGCGGGCGAAGTCCGGTTGTTCGGCGCGCCGCTTGCCGCCGGCCATCTGTCGCTGATGCGGATGGTAGGCGCGTTGGTCGAAACCCCGTCGCTATACCCGCATCTGACCGGGCGCGAAAATCTGGAGGTCGCCCGGCGATTGCTGGGCGCGCCGCGCAAACTCATAGACGACGCGCTCGGTATCGTGAAACTCGCGCAAGACGCGGATCGCCGCGTCCGTGAATATTCGATGGGCATGCGCCAGCGTCTGGGCCTCGCGCTGGCGCTCTTGAACAAGCCCAGGCTGCTCGTCCTGGACGAACCGACCAACGGTTTGGACCCCGCCGGCATTCACGAGATGCGCGACCTGATCCGCCACCTGCCCGCGGAGTTCGGCGCCACGGTCTTCCTCTCCAGCCACCTGCTCAGCGAGGTCGAACAGATCGCCAGCCACATCGGCATCATTCACCAGGGCAGGCTTTTGTTTCAGGGCACGCTGGCCGAATTGCAGGCTCAGCGGCGGGAACATCTGATCATCGGCGCGAACCAACCTGAACGGGCGATGCGTTGCCTGACCGCCGCCGGATGGGGAGCGCGTCGCCGCGATGACGGATTGCTGACCGTCTCCGCCGCGACTCGTGACGCCGCCGCGCGGATCAACAGCCTGCTCGTCAATCAAGGCCTCGAAGTCTTCCACATCGCGATGGCGCAAGCCTCCCTCGAAGACATTTTCTTGACACTGACCAATGGCCGAAGCGAGGCCAGGAGGGCCGCCTGATGTCACTCATCCGCGTTCTGCACGCTGAAATATTGAAGTTGAAACGCACGCTGGCGTTTCGAATGATCTTCGTCGCGCCGCTGCTGGTGGCGACGCTGCAATTCTTCGCCATCTGGAATCAAAGACGCTTCAGCGCCAACTTCAATCTGTGGGAGACGCTGCCCAAAGGGGCGCTGAGCATCTGGGCCGTCTTTATGCTGCCGCTGCTCATCACGCTGGAAACCGCGCTGATCAACGGCGTCGAGCACGGCGAAAAGCAATGGAAACAAATCTTCGCCCTGCCCGTCCCGCGCCATGCGGTCTACACAGCGAAGCTCCTCGTCGCTCAAGCCCTGGCCGCGGCGAGCACGTTGATCTTATGCGCGCTGACCGTGCTCGCCGGTCTGGCGCTCGCCCGATTGCGGGCCGATCTGCCCAACACGAGCGCGATTTCTTACGTCTGGATACTGAAATACGCGGCGTTCGTCTGGCTGGCCGCGTGGCTGATCATCTCCATCCACACCTGGGTCAGCATTCGCTGGCCTGGCTTCGCATTGGCGCTGGGCGCGGGCATCGGCGGAACCTTCTTCGCGATCTTCGCGGCCAGCGCGCGGATGGGCAAGTATTATCCGTGGCTGCTGCCGGTGAATGTTTTTACGGAGGGGAGATTCGCGACGGCGCTGCTGATGGGCGCCGCTGGCGGGGTGATTGCGGCGGTGATTGGGTGCGTGGAGTTTGTCAGGCGGGATGTGGTTTAGCCAAATTGCGCAAACACCGGCGCGATTCGGGACGGTCTGAATTGCGACCCTTCTTTGTCCCATCGGGACGGTTGAATAATTCCGCATGCGCCGCATCAACCCCACACATAACGTTCGTCATATTCGATGCCGTGCTTCTGCAAAAAATCCAGATATTCTTCCTGGAAGGTTCTTTGCTGATGATGCTCGCGCTGTTTCTGAATGTAGCCGATTACTGATTCCAGATTCGATTTGCTGACGGTGAATGCGCCGTAGCCTTCTTGCCAGGCGAAATCGCGCAATTCCGGGAAGGTCTCGTGAATCCATTTCGAGGAATCGCCTTTCAGGTATTGCGCGATCTGGCTCGGTGAGAAGACTGGCGGAGCCATCACCAGCGCGTGGATATGATCTTCTACCCCGCCCGCTTGCAACGCTGTCATCTTGTGCGCTCGCGCTACGCCGCCGATGTAAGCCCAGACACGCGATTCGATCTCCGGCTTGATGTATGCCACGCAATTCTTCGTGCTGAAAACGACGTGGTAATGAAGCGAGCTATAGGTGTTTGCCATTTGTTCAACCTCCAAAGTTCAACCGTCCCGATGGGACGGGGGAATAACTCCGTCTTGCGCACGCAGGCCGTGAACGATCTGCCTAAACTCAAACCGTCCCGATGGGACGAAGAGAACTGAGCGGATTTTAGTCCTGCTCAGATGCGCGCATTCCAAATCAGAGCGGGCGGGGTCGGGACAATCGCCGCGTCATCTGCCTGCGCTCACGCGAAAGGTTTTAGAAGTGGCGTTGGGAGCTATGAATCCGCCTGCTCCCTGACAATCCGGATGCCTTCCCACGCGGGCAATTCGCCTGCCTCGCGCAATCTCACGATCTGCAGCCACCAATACGCTTCCAGCGCTATCCGTTTCTTTTCATCCCAATAACCTCTTCCGCGAATTCCTAACCGCCATCGGCGCCACCAGGGGCGTTCCTCTTTCTCCATCATTCCATATCCTTCGTAGGTGTACTCGAGGATGCGAGCGGCGTATCTCTTGTGCGCGGCCCTCATTTCAATCAAATTCTCAGCCGCGGCGATAGCCACTAGATCGCTCAGCAGCCTTCCCGATCGTGCTACCGTATCAGTCGAGTCATTCATCAAAGCTGTCGTCAGGCGTTGCGCTTCCGCGAAGTCGCTGTGATCAATAGCTTTCGCAAACCTTTGAGCACAGAGAACGATGGGGACGAGGTAACCGGCGCGGATGCGGAAGCCGGCGCGGCCAAGGTCGTGGCCACGGTCAAGGGCGCGAGCGTGATCGAGGGCGCGGCCGAGAGCGTGATCGAGGGCGCCGGCGCGGTCGAAGGCGTGGTCGCGGGCACGGGCGCGGGCGTGGGCGTGGTCGAGAGTGCGGTCGAGGTCAAGAGCGCGGGCATTCAATCGCAGCAATGGCAGTCTAGCTGGCGTGAGCGCCATGAGTTTCTGCCTCAACTCTTGCTCAATCGCGGGAGTCAGCCCTACTGGCGACTGCTCATCACTGCACCATGCCGCTATGCGAACGTTTTCCGGCTGCCATTTCTCGGCTTCGCCGGCAAATGGCAGACGGAGTACTCGGGATATACAACGAATTTGTTGCACAACGCGCGCGTTGTACAACGATTCACCGCATCGGTCAACCGGACAGGTCCGACCGCACGCTTCCCTGGTGGCGCGCGGCGTCAATGCATTGTTGGGCAATTTGGACGCCGGATTTCCTTAAAGGATACGCTCACCGCTTCACCGTTTCGAAAGGTTGAAGCTCACAACGTTGGAGCCTTTCCCGGAATTGTGAGCCTGAATTTTGAACGGGCCCGTCTGTCCGCGATGATCGAAGAGCGCGTAGAAGGATTCGGCTGAAATCCTGAGAGTCTGCGGGTATTCAATCTGGCCATCGGGATAAATGAGCGTGGAGCTCACGCCCTGCTGAAAATTGTGTCCGGAGACCTTGATCTGCTGCAATCCGTTCACCATCCCGCCCTGCTTCAGTTCGACGATTTCGGGCAACAGGCTTATCGGGAGGACGTCGAAGGTCAGCCAGTTGGAGCGCTCCCCTTCGGGATTGTTCACCCTGATGCGGTATTCGCCCGGATTGTTGTTGAAATCGGCGATCAGGGTGAAGCTCTCATTGGTGACATTCAACACCTGCATGCCGCTGAGCGACGCGCTGCCTCCGCTGGGAAAAACCATTGTGACGGTCAATCCGGGACGAAATCCTTTGCCGCCCACTCTGACCGGCTTATCGCCGATCCAGGCCAATGGCGTCGCCGGTTCGACGGAAAAAACCTGCGGGTTGCCGGCTGAAGAGCCTCCGGTCCGCGATCCTGTGAATTGGCCTGCCGGAGAGGCGGCGGCGCTCAATGATCTTTCCGCCGGCGCATCGGTTTCAGAAATGCGTCGCCCATCCCGAAAACGAATACATCGGAATCAAGGAGAAGATCGAGCGACGGCTCGGCGGCGACACTCCGTTGAGCGTATTTTGGCTCATGCTGGAAAAGCCGGATCAGGTCAGGCAAATCGCCCTCGAAGCCGGCCGGCAACGGTTTCTCGAAATCCGCGACATCCCGATCACCGAAAAGCTTGCGGCGTTGTCGCAGTCCGAAGTCGACCGCCGCATGCGCGAAGCCGACAGACGCTCGCACGCGCTGCTCCGCTTCGACAACAACAGCCTCCGCGGCGCCGATCCGCGGACCGGGACGCAACTGACCGGCCACTTGGCCGAATATCATTCCAAAGCCATGCTGGCCACCTGCCATCCGGCGGACGACCCCGAGGTCAATCTCAATCCGAAGCCGGAGCAGCGGCAATCGAAGCTGGCGCAGGCGTTCAAGACCCAGACGACGGGCGTCAAGCACGAGCCGGCGCTTCAGGATCGTTACCGCCTGGTCTTCGCGCGCGAGAAGGCCGTCTTCCCGCTCTATTGCATCGCCGATCTCCAGCAATTGCGCGCCGCCTATCTGACCGAGATGAGCCGGCACAACGCAAAACCGCGCGAAACCGACCGCCGCGTTGATTTCCCCGACATCTTCCCGCCCAGCGCGGCCGAGACCGAAATGCCCGTCCGCGTCAATCGGGCGCTGACTCTTGGACGCGCCTTCAAATTCGTGCGCCAGGATCGCGATGTCAGAACCGAGGAGCCGGCGATCATTTACTCTTACCGCAACCAACATCACCGGTTGAGAGACTTCGCTCGAACATCTGGAAAAGATGATCGAGGCGGAAGGTCGCAATCCGGCGCGCGTTTCTGAGAAAGAGGCCGTCTGGATGCGGCTGCAGGAATATCTGAACGAGCTGGAACGCAGGATGGCCGGCGGCGAGCGCGACCTGCAATATCTGGACGAGGCTGCGATGATCGATGATTTTCGCAACAGGCACGGCCTGCGCCCGCCCGACGGATGGGCCAAGCCGAACATTATTCAAGACAATGAGCAAGATCATGGGCAAGACCATGAGCAAGACCACGGGCAGGATCACAGGCAGGAACGCATCGTCGCCCCCGCGCCGCCGACTCAGCCGTTCAGTTACGCCGCGCCGACACAGACCATTTGCGCGGACGAGTCGAGCTTCCGCGAGCGTGTCACCCTCAAACTGAGTCACTCGACGAACAGACGATTGAAGAACAGATCAGGCGCGAGCAAAGCCGCGCCTACTCGAAGGAGGCGCAGTGATGGCCGCCAAGATATGGAAATGCCTGATGCCCGGCTGTCCGAGCCGGATCAACGATCCGAACGATCGACTCCGCAGCCTGCCCGCGAATACCTGCGCCGGCTGCGGGCGCGGGCGATATACGCCGCACGCGCTCGGCGCCGGTGTCCTGGCGACGCTCGTAATCGTCATCGTCGGCGTCGTCTGGCTGACGGGGGCGCCCGCGCGTGGCTACGCCGAGAAGTACACGATCTACCTGCGCAACGACGGGCGGATAGACGAGAAAGAGGAGAGCGAGCTTGCCAAAGTCGCGGAGAAGTGGCGTCTCGACAGCGACGCCGTCGCGCGGATTCAGGACGAAGCGAGACAGCGACTCGGCCTCAACGCGAAGCCGGCGCCTCAATCACAACCCGCGTCGCAACCACCGCGCGATCAGCCGGGCGGCTCGAACCGCGCGCTGGCCGCGCTGCTCCACAACATTTACAGCGATCACCTCAAATCCGCCGACGAACGGCAATTGCTCGCCGACGAGATCAAGCGACAGCGGCTCGATCAGGCGCAGGCCGAGCAATTGGAACAGCAGGTGAAGGAGCGATGGGGACGCGCCCAACCCTATTTCGAGCGCGGGTTGACGGCGGCCAGGCAAGCCAAACATCAGGCGGCCATCGAAGAGTTTCAACGCGCGCTGGCCGAAGACGGCGACAACGCCTGGATCCTGGCCAACCTCGGCGCGGCCTATTTACAGGCGGGCCGCGTCGAAGACGCCCGGGCGAGTTGCCAACGCGCGCTTGATTTCGACGAGCGCAACTGGCTGGCGCATTACAACCTGGGATCGTGCCACGCCAAACGCGAAGAGAAAGACGCCGCGATCGAATCGCTGCGACAGGCGCTCGAATGCGTCGCCGAAGACCGCACGCAGCGCATCACCCGCGACGACGTGGTCGGCCAGCTCCGCGCCGACCGCGCGCTCAGCTCGATCCGGCAGGACGCGCGGTTCCGGCAGTTGCTGGCGCGGAATTGAAGCGTCCCCAGTCCGGAGTTGGAACCCAACCACGGGGAGCACGGGGAACACTGGGGAATTTGATAGTCCGCTTTCCATTTGTCATTTGCCATTGCGCGCCGCGCCAGCTCCGGCAATGGCAAATGACAAATGTAAAACGGAAAATGGAAAATGGAGTTACCTCGAACCGATCAACCGTTACACCAGCCCCACACTCACCCAGGAGGTTTGTATGAACTCGGCGTCAATCAGACGACTCGCGAGAATAGCCGGCGCAGCCTGCTTCTGCTTTTGCCCCATCGCCGCTTTCGGCCAATTCAACGACTGGAAAGGCCAGAAGATCGAAACCACGCTGAAGCGCAAACGCCCGCCCGAATACTTCGTGATCGGCACGAAGGTCAAACTGGAAATCAGGCCGCAAGGGCACGCTTACGCCAATCTGCTTCGCGCCCGGCTCGAAAGCGCGTTGTTCGCGCAAGACTCCCGGCTGCAATCGGAAGAGAACGTTCCGGCGACTATCATCGTCTGCGAAATCACTCGCCTCGACGCTGACGACAGCAGATGGGACCAACGCACGGAGCAGGAGTACAAGAAAGTCGGACAATATCAGGAGTCAAATGAAAAACGCATCACATCAACGCAACGTCAAACGCCGCGCAGCCGTATGGCTGTCGCTCGGTCTGATCCCGCTCCTGGTTTCGCCGCTCGCCGCGCAGCCATTTTCCAAGCGGGCTTCCAAGCAGGTTTCCAAGCAGTCTACCAAACAGGGCGATCAGGAAGGCGCGAAGCAACTCTTCTACAATCCCGCCACCGGCGCGGCCAGTCAGCCAGGACAACCCGGAGAGAAAGCGCGCGCGAGATCGGGGCAATCGCGCATACTGGCGCGGCAAACGCCGAAAGCTCAACATCCTGGCATCCATTACTGGATAGAACTCGAAGGCGTCGGCAAAGTCACCGATGATCACGTCTTCCACACCGGCGACCGTATCAAACTGCGCGTGCGCAGCAACGTTGCCGGTTATCTCTCGCTCTGGGCCTACGACCCATCGGGCGAAAGCCAGTTGCTCTTCCCATCGTCCGACCGGCCCGAAGACAATCAAATCACGGCCAACTCGCTGTACACCCTGCCCGGCTCGATCGAATTCAAACCGCCCGCCGAAGACGAGCGGCTGCTGATCTTCTTCTCGCAATCCCCCGACGATACGCCGCAGCCCAAAACTGGGAGACTGACCGCGCTGCAAGCGCAACAGGCGACCGAACCGGAAGGCGGAAAGGCGCTGCTCTTCGAGGTCGAGAAGAAAGACAAGGAGAGAGCCGGGACTTATGTCGTCAATCAACGCGGCGGCGCGATTGCCAAAGAGATTCGTCTGAAACACCGCCCGCTCAACTAAATCAAAACAACCGACATTGGCGCATTGGGGTTAACTACAACCATCGGGGGCGAGCGTTTGGAGTACCGACTTCAGTCGGCAGGGCCTGAAATCCGAACGCCGCCGACTGAAGTCGGTACTCCAAACGCTCGCCCCCGATGGTTGTAAATGATAACCATCAAAGTCTGTTACGAATCTTCGAGCCAACCGGCCAAAAACAAAAAGGTCGCGATCGGCGTCGACAATTTGTTTCGTGGTGGCGTCACCAGCGGCGAATGGACCGACAGCAATGGCGAAGCCCATTTCGACATCGAGCCTTGTGAGGGCAAGGTCTTTGTTGACGGCTCGACCGTTCACAAGGGCTACTTGAAAGGGAGAATCGTCGTTTATGTTTGATCGAGCTCGCCCACCGGCGTCGCTCGGCGAAAACCAGAATGCCCCATAACCGATCGCATCAAGGAGATCGAATATGAAACGCAATCCATGCCTCACTATGTGGCTTATCGTGGGCGCTTTGACGCTGACCGCAATCTGGAACGTTCCGGCTTTCGCGCAGAATGAGAGAACCGGGCAGTCGAACAAAGAGGTCCTGACCAACGCTTCGGTGATCGAATTGGTCAGGCTCGGACTGAGCGAAGCGCTGGTGATCGAGAAGATTCGCCAGTCGGAGCGCAACTTCGACACCAGCGTCGAGGGCCTGCGACAGCTCAAGGCGGCCAAGGTCGGCGAGTCGGTGATCAGAGAGATGATGAATCCCGGATCATCCGGCCTCGCGGCGCCGCCAATACAAGCTTCAAACGTCGCGCCCGCCGCGCAACAGAACGGGTCGGATCCGCTCGCGCCGCGCGAACCGGGCATTTACGTGATGGAGAAAGGCCGGCTCGCGCAGATTCACCCGACCAGCTTTTCCGGCACGGAGAGCAACTTCCTCGGCGCGGCCTTCTCTTACGGCCTTGCGAAATCGAAGATGCGCGCCACCGTGCGCGGCGCTTCGGCCAACCTGACCATCGCCCAATTGCGCCCGGAGTTCTACTTCTATTTCAACGAAGACGCGACCGCGCCGGGATCGGCGATGTCGAGCTTCGCGTATTTCAGCGCCGCCAGCCCGGCTGAGTTCGTGCTGGTCAAGATGGATCGCAAAAGCAATTCGCGTGAAACGGTTTTGATGGAGTTCGGGGCATTCGGGTCTTCGACCGGAGCGCGCGACAAAGACATCCGTGAGTTCACCTTCGAGAAAGTGAGGCCGGGAGTCTTCAAAGTCACGCCGAAAACGAACCTCGATCCTGGCCAGTATTGCTTTTATTTCGCGGGAGTGGCCGGAGCTTACGGACTCGCGGGCGGCAAGCTCTTCGATTTCAGCG
>Ga0187894_10005419_pt1 | contig 13045 bp, 16 predicted proteins | sample GBC1701081metaG_FD_136650 | JGI IMG/M metagenome (GOLD analysis project Ga0187894, IMG submission 136650) | White microbial mat communities from a lava cave in the Kipuka Kanohina Cave System on the Island of Hawaii, USA - GBC170108-1 metaG ... | reverse complement strand
TTGTCGTCCTGGCCGGCCATGATGCGCAGCAGGGTCGACTTGCCGGCGCCGTTCAGGCCCAGCACGCCGATCTTGGCGCCGGGGAAGAAGCTCAGCCAGATGTCCTTCAGGACCTGCTTGCCGCCCGGCCAGGTCTTGGACAGGCCTTTCATGACATAGATGTACTGATACGCGGCCATGACATTGATTTCCTTATGTAATTTGAAGCCAATTCTTGCTGTGTAGGAATTGTGTAGGTGACTTTGGTGATTTTTCGCCAATGGCCGCTCCGAGCGACCTCAACACCTATTCAACGTCTGCACTGCTCCATGGCCTCATGGGTTAGCTCACTGCTTCGCCCGGCGGCTGACATCCTGCCTGCCGTATTCCGTACCGGGACGTCTGGAATTGCGAGGGCCGATTTCCTGTCACTCCACAGCGTTTTCCGCAAGGGAAATGACGGCCCCGACCCCTCTATCAATAGGCGGTTTTTCGCCTTGTATCCAGAGGGGTTTCGGGCAGCCGCCACCAGCCATTGGTTAACGGCGGGCGGAGTAAGCCTGTAAGCCGGAAACGCGCGGGCCGTTACGGCTGACGGCGGTCAGATTGCTGTACGGTCAGCGACTTGGGCGTCTTCGGTCGCGGTTGCGTCCGCAGGAGCGGTGGCAGCCAGCGTCAGTCCCGCCGCTTGCGAACGATCTCGGCCTTGAGCGACCCCGCCGGCAGCGATCGGAGCAGCTCCTTTTCGGGCTTCGTAAGATAAACCCAGGCCGCCCAATCCTCCGGTGGTAGCACGACGACCTGCCGATTATGGATCGGCGCGACATCCGGCCCCGGCTCCGTCGTCAGCATCGTGACGGCGGGCGGCGCGTCGCCCTTGCCTTCGCGCCACAGGCCGGCGATCGCCATGAAGGGCGCGCCATTCAGCGTGAAGCGGTGCTTGGTCTTCGGGTACTTCGTGCCCGTGAATTCAAAGAAGGCCGAGGCCGGTATCAGGCATCGGTTCGCTTTGTCGAAACGCCTGCCTTCCGAGCGAAAATTGAACACCGGGCCGCCGCGCGGCCCCGAAGGCGGGAAGCTGAAACCTCATCGACGCGAGTTCGATCACGTTCCCGGCGGCGCACATGACGGGAGCCAGGTCGTTGATCTTGACCCCCGCCGCCTGGCGGAGGTCGAGCTCCGTCTGATGCGTCGGCGTACCTAGCTCTAACTGCTGCATCATGCGGCAGTAGGCATCGTACGCGATCTGTTGTTCGTACTCGTTGCACAGGGATCGGAGCGTAGCCCACCCTCGTACGAGCGAGAAGCCGCACGGGCTCGTTGCCCGCCCACGACTGTGACGCAGGATCATCCGGCTGGATCGATGGCAGGCGGCAACAATCCGGGCAGGTCCAACAACCGGTGCGCCACCTTCGGCGCTGCCTCCTTCCAGAGAGGCGTTTGGGCAACCCGCGCAACGAGCGGGGCCGTGCGCTTGTCGCCTCGCCAAACATGAACGTAGGGGGCATACACGGCGTGCAACAGATCGGCCCCGTCGCTGCTTTTTTGTTTGTCGCGCTGGTTGAGCATCCGCTGCACAAAGTACTCGGCTACGATCGCGCCAAACCAGTTGAGGTAGGTCGACTCGTCCCGGAGCAACGGCGCGGCGGCGGCTCCCGATGGCGCGCTCGACCGCTCGTCTTCAGATGCCAACCGAGCGACAACCTGTTGGCACAGGCCTTTCGCGAGCGGCGTTATGAACGCATGCAACTGCGCTCTTGGGGGAAGATCGCCGGCCTTGCTCAAATCATCAAAGAGCGTCTCGACCATCCGGGCGATATTGGCGCCGAACTCGGGCACGGTGCCAAAGAGGCCTGTCAGATCATGACCTGCACGGTGCGCCTTCAGGACAAGGTGAAAATCCCCCAGGCGCCGGAATAGGTGACGTTCGAAGTCGCCTTGGGAGCCAGGGGACGAGAAGGTGCGCGTAAGGTAGTCGACACCAAGGATATCGATCATCGCGGCGGTCTTCTTATCGGTCTGCGCCGAGGCGCGAAGCGCGGCGGCTCTCTCGTTGCGCGGCTTGCGACTCGATTTCGCGTCCTTGATAAGCGCCCGCCTGTGGTGGCGCGCCGTGGACAATCCCCGCGCTTGAAGTTCATCGTGAGCAGCCTGATTGAGCGTGGCCTTGTCGAAAAGCGGCAAGGCTAAATCGGAGGGGCTGGTTTCGGACAACCAGTGACCATCGGTCGTCCGGTACGCCCCCTTGAGTTTACCCGTCAGCGAGTCTTCGTGCCGGGCGTTTCTCGCTATGATCGCAGGCAGTGGCAAGAGGGCGGCTCGGCCGCAAAGCTCGTCAATGACCTCCGCCTTTGCGTCCGCGATTTCGTCGCGAATGCGATTCAGGTCAAACAGCTCGCCAGCGTGGACCATCGAGATGGGCACGACGATCCGGCCGGCTTGCCGGAGAGAGAGCAGCGTCTCATAGATCGTACGCACGTCTTCACGCCGGCCGGCGTCTCCGCTGCCGCGCTTCATGTCGGCGAAATCCGAGAAGTCCGATGTGTCCAGGTAGACAACAAGCGGTTCGTTGTCGTTGCTCATTCTCCAGCTCCGGCCGGCGGCGCATCGTATCGCCGGCTGTGCGGGCTATACGAAGCATAAGTCTTCCGCGCCCGCGCCGCGCGGGCGCGAAATTTTATTACCCTCTTTCACGGCCGACACTGACGGGCAAGAGAAGTTTGCCGGCTGCGGGACCTTCCTAGAACAAGCTCATCTGCCGTTGCCGTGCGGCGTGCTCGCGCCAGGCGGGCGATTTCGCCTCGTGGTCGAGCCACGCAAGGACATAGGCGACCGGCCCGCCTTCATGCGCGACATCCTCCACCTGCGGGAAGTGCGACCGATCACCGGTTTCGCTGAAGGGCAGCGGGTTGCGTGCGGGCTTGATCGCCCGCACTTCGAGATGCGCAACGCGAAAGACAGGATCAGTGCAATTCAGCCAGCGAGCCTCATACCTCACTTCGATCTCGATCCCCTGCCATTCGAGGCGGTGCTTTTCGATGGTGCGTTCCATGGGTCATCCCTCCTTCACAAAGAGCGAGGGTTCTAGGTAGCGGTCGGCGGCTCGCCGCTCCTTCGTGGGGCGGCTGTCGTCTTTGAGGTCGAACAGCACGGGCTGCGGGGCGCGGCGGTACTGCTCAAGCTGTTGCTTGCGCAGGGCGAGGATGTCGCGCCAGAGATGGCGTTTGCCGTCGATCTCAATGAAGCGGAGGGCTTTCATGCTGCCTGCTCCGTCGCCTGTCCGGGGCTGCAAGCCATGAAGGAAATCCGCCGCGCGCTGCGCGTGCGACGCGGCGGTGAAGATGGCGCGCTTGTCGTCCTTCAGCACCTTCAGCCATGACGCGATGTAGGCGGCGTGATCGTCGCGCGGTTCCGGGGTCAACCCGAGATCGGCGGACAGAAGCGCCGCGCCAAGCTCGGCGACAAGCTCCTCCATCGCGTAACCCTCGTCGCCGCCCAAAGTCGCGGGCAAGGCGCGTCTCGTGCCGAGTCCAGTGCGTCGTCTCGTGCGCCAGCGTGGCGTAGTGGCTTTCGGCGTCGCGGAACGCCTCGAAGGGCGGCATCTGAATGAAGTCGGACGACACGTGTAGTAGGTGCTGTTTCCGCCCTGCCTGATCTGCGCGCCTGTCGCGGCAAAGAATGCCTCGGCGTGTGCGACACGCTGCACCGGATCGAGGGTCGGCGCAGCCTTGCCGTAGTAGTGCGCCGAAGCCCGTCGATCTGCTCGACGTTGAAGGCGGTGTAACCCTTGAGGAAGGGAACTTGCCGCTCGTGCTCCTCGCCGGTCGTAGTGTCTTTCCGCTTGATGCGGTCTGCATAGACGACAAGCGAGCCGTGCTCGCCCTTCCTGACGCAACCGCCCAATTCCAGCGCTTGATTGAAGGTCATCCAGATCGGAGCGGCATAGTTCTTGGCAACAGACTCCATCCAGAGGGTGACGACGTTGATCCCGCTGTAGGGCTGCCCGTTCCACCGCAAAGGACGGGTGATGCGCCCGGCGGCATGCTCGGCATTCCATGGCCGCAGCCATGACCGGACTCCGCTCTCGAGGTCGGACACGATGCGGTTGGTGATCCGCTGGTAGAGGTCGGTTTTCATCGGCTTGGCCTTTCAGTTTCGGGTTGCGCGCTGCTGCAATCCGACTAGGCCCGCGCCAATGAGCGGAGAGTGGCCGTCAGAGGCCGCCGCCGGGGTTGAGGGGCATCACCCGCCTGCACAAGCGAAGCGCGGAAGGTGGGGAAACGCCCCGGCGGCGCTTGCCCTGGCCTTGACGGCCATGGGGGCGCAGCCCCCCGAAACAAAGGAAGCGGGCGAAGGCCCGCACAGAGAGGAGATAAACGTCAGCCGGAGGCTGGCTATGCTACGGGTGAGGGATCGGCACCCGTCAGGGCGAAGACGCCCGACCCACCGGTAGCCGGAGGGCGGCTCCGGGCAGGGCCGCTAAACACCCCCATGCGGCCGCCTAGAGCCCGGCCCGGAGCGCAGCGGAGGGACACGACGATGCCTTGAAAGACCCAACGACCGAGAGCTGGCCCAGACGTACAAACTGTATCGGGAATACGTTATCCTGGTTGTATGACGATGCCGCCCCATAGTCTGCCTGCTGCAGAACTCGCCTCGAAGGAACTGGCCCAGCGTGCACGTGCCTTTTTCGCGGAACCTCGACCCGACCTTGGTGAAGCTCTTAGGGTGCTGGCGCAACCGTATATCGGCAACTTCCAGATCGACCGAGGAATCGTCGTCGCGTCGGACGGCGCAGCCACTGGCGAATTTTGCGGCGTCGTTCATGCCGCGCCCCCAAGCTCAAACGCACGCATCCCAATCGATGCAGTGGCGGCAGTTATTGACGCGTATGAAACCCTGACGCCAAGCGTCCTTGAAGAAGCCTACCGCCGCGCCGCCAACGTGAAGGGTCTGGCGAGGATGCCTGGAGCCGCTGAAGGGGCAGATGAATCTTCGCCTGAAATGACGGCCGTCATCATCGTGGCCCGCGACTCCGCCATGACATTGGATGACGTAGCGGAGGTGATGACCCGCCTCAACGATAACTCGCCGTCACATGCATGGCCGGATATGGTGGCCGTGTTGTCGAAAGGCTTCGTGCACTACGCGACGCGATTGCCCGGTGACGACGCTTGCGGCGATTTCTTCCTGCCCCCAAACAGCCGGATGCCAGGTGCAGCGCCGCCTCTGTACATCACCAAGAATATGCTGGCGGCTGGGGATCACACGTTCAACAAGGTGATGGCATTCGTTCTTGCTCGGCTTCGCATTCTTGACCCGGCGGCGCCGCTGCTGCGTCACGACTTCCTACAAGCCGGGCTTCCGAGGCTTGGCGTATCGACGAATTCGTATCAGTTCGACTTGAGCCTTTGTCTCCGACGGCTGACTGACGGCGATCTGGCGAAGCAATACATGCCCGGCGAATCATTCGACATTGTCGTAGCGCCGGGAAAGACATTGGGCTCGATTCAGTTCCAGGCATGGCAGGACGGCGGTGTATTTGTCATTAGGGGTGTCTTCCCGCTTGAGCTGTTTCTCATCTTCCTGCGCCTTCAAGTTCCCTCACTGCAGCCGGACGATCTTCGCTTTATCAGGCGCGGCGAAATTCAGGTTTCAAACGTCCTTCCGATAACTGCCGGCGATTTCGCTCAAACATTGAGGCTTGCGCAGTCGCGGATGAGCGGTATGTCTATCCGCAAGAGCGAGAGAAAGATCGTCATTCAGAAACTTGCCGACGAAGGCACGTCGTCCCCGTTCGCGGCGCGACTGATGCTTGGCATTCTGAAGATCAGGGACATCGCTGCGCCAGGGGCGGAGACGGAGCGATTCGACAAAGCCTACGATCCGGCGATCACAGCCGTTATCACGGCTCGCGACACGGCCAACGACGTCCCGTCAGTGTGGCGCTCGCACGCGGCGAAGATTGCGTCAGGGGAAATCGTGGAGGTGCACGGTTCTCACATCCACATCACGGAAAAGAGCATCGAGCGTCAACTCAAGCGCGACGTAGAAGGATTCATCAATGCGTCTGCCCGCGCTTTAAAGCAGGGTATGCAACATCTCGCCGGGGTTCTTAAAAGGGATATCGGGTTTTTGTTTAAGAAGGAGAATGCCTACCGGGACGGCATCGCGCGGCTACGCGCAACCGATCCGCTCCTGGCCGACTACTTGGCCCAGGCAAGGGGTTGGTCCGAACGCTTGCTTTTGGTCCGCAATCAAGAGCTGGAACATGGGCATGGAGTAACCATACGTATCGTCTACCGGGTGAATGGAGGTAGGGTAGCGGCCGACGAACCCATAGTTGGCGGGGTGCCCCTTGAGGACTTTGTCACCCAAAACCTCGACCGTCTCCTTTGCTTCGTCGAGGACGTGACGGTGCATTGCCTCCAGCTCGCCCTTGGGCCGGGCCTTGCCATTACCGAAGTCGCGCTCCAGGAAAGGTCGATCGAGGCACCTGAACGGTTCAGGCTGACGATAGCGACCGGCGGCCGAGCACCTTGGCGCATCCTTCCGCACCGTAAGCGTTTTGAAGAAACGTAATGGGCGGTTAGCGCCTGATGGTAGACGCCTTGTTTCGTGACGGCGTGAGGGATCGGCACCCGGCAGGGCGGAGACGCCCGACCAACCAGGCAGCCGGAGGGCGGCTCCGGGCAGGGCCGCTAAACCCTCCCATGCGGCCGCCTAGAGCCCGGCCCGAAATGGCCGGACACGCCGATGCGAATGGGGGTGGACCGATTGCAAAGCTACCGCGCCAACCGTAGACATTGACGAGAACTGGGCACGAACACCAAAGAGGATAGCTCCAGTTGGGAATGTCACGTGACCATATACATAACGAAGACGTGGGGGTTCGATTCACCTTCCGGCCCTTTGCAGTTCAGTACGAGCGGATGGCGAGACCGCGCCCGCGCGGAACTCAAACCGGGCGATCTTGTCGTGATCGTCGGCACAATGGGCGAGGAAACCGCAGCAGACGAGCGCGGCAAGATTCTCGGGCTGGTGGAGCCGACAACCGTCGTCGTTAGCTCCCTCGATTTCGATCTGGCGCACCGCGCTAATCACTTTGATCAAGAGGGCAACTACCGGTGGCCGTTTGGACTGGAGTTGGCCCGCGCTTGGCGATTTACGGAGCCAAGGACCGTATTTGCTGATGTTTCGGCGAGGCCGTTTGGTATGGCGTCGGCCCAAGGAATTGTGCCGCTGCTCGGGCATGAGGCTGATGCGATCCTCGGGCTTCCTCGCGAGGATGTCGAACTCCTCCAGCCGGTACGCGCAAGGGCGAGAATTGTGGGCCAAGAAGTTGCTCGGCGGAGAGCCGCGCCGCCGCCAGCAACACGCCGGACAGGTGTCATGCACATGCGCCGGGCGCCGGCGTTCACCTACGCGATGGCTATTGAGGGAGCTTCGAGCGCGTACAAAATCGGTTGGGCTTTCGATTGGCGACATCGGGAGCGGCAGTTTAACCAGGCAGCGATGCCGGAGTTGGGCGGCTTACGCTATCGGATCGCCTTCGAGCAGCTTTGGGATACCGCCATGGACGCGTTTCGAATGGAACAGAGCATTCTGCGAACCTTTGACGAGAGCCGGCATGCGTCAAATCGCGAAGTCGTCGCGAGGGTGGATCGCCGCAGCCTAGAGAGGGCCTGGATCGCGTACCTGGCGAACCAGCGCCGTAGTCGCAGGTGATGCGATCTCACTGAGGTGCATGTGCACCCGCACAAGCCACGACAAGGGTTCGGCGGCCACCATCCATCCCGATGGCCTCGCCGGTCTTTCGTGAAACGAGCCGCAGCCCCGGTTCACCATGGTCGTCGGCTGCCACGGCGCGTCCTGCCGAACCAGGACGGGTGATCAGGCAGTAGCGCGAAGAAGGATCAGGTTCGAGGCTTCAGGTGTCGTCTCCAGCCTTGGTAGCGTGCCCATTGCTCGGGCCGACTGTAACCCGACAGCCATTCCCGGCGCGTAGCTCCGATCAGTAGGAGATCATGCTCCAGGTCGCGAACCGCCTCGGTTACGGCCTCGCGTGTTCGGACTACTCTTGCGCTCCCGAGTTTTAGCATCGAGCGGAAGAGGGTTTGATCCCGCAGAAAACGGTCGCTTATAAGCCATTCAATCGCTTCATCGACCGTATTGAGGACCGTCTGCTTGCCTTCCCATTCCACGCGAAGGGGGGTACGGAAAGGGAGCGGTTCGTCGGGCACATGATCGTTTGGCATGGCGCTCTCCTGCGTCATGCGCGTCGGTTTGAGGGATGGTTTTGGCCGGAGGACGCGCGACAGCCAGCCAACCCGCGCAATAAACGTGCGCGGACCGTGGCAGTCGCCCATTTCACCGGGTGTCGTTTGCTCTCCGAGTCCCATAAGGGACAAGGGGCCTCCATTCGGCTATATAGAAACGAGAGATGACGATGGCAACACGCTGATTCAAAATCTTGGGGCACCACTGGCGTGGAGAGAGATCTTCCGGGAGAGAAGACGTTAGGCGGCTGGGGACCGTTCTTTAGTTTAGTCGGGGCCGTCTCGGGCGGTTTGACCCCTCTCTCACCGGATCGAGGCGCGTGAACGAGCATCCGAAAACGCCGTCGTGGTTGACGGCGATAGCCTGGAGGGTGAACGGAGCCTTAAGAGATTGAATCTACTATGCCTCTTACCCATTGTTTTTCCATTGAAATTTCCCATTTCATAGTGTATACTGACAGCATGAACCGGCTCACCCGTAGGCCTCTGACCGTGTCGGAGAAGATCGAAGCGCGCATCGCCCGCAGGAAGGGCGATGTGTACCTGCGCGCCGACTTTGGCGAGTTCGGGAGCTATAACCAGGTTGGGCTTGCGCTCCGCCAGCTCGTGCGCGAGGGCAAACTGACCAAGATCGGACAAGGCATCTACGCGCGCGCGGGCGTGTCGCCGCTCGACGGAACGATCATCCCGGCGAACGGTCTCTATCGCCTGACCGAGGAGGCTTTCCGCCGTCTCGGCATTCCGACCGGCCTAACGACGATGCAGCAGGCCTATAGCGAGGGACGCACGACCCAGGTGCCAACCGGTCGCGTGATCGGCGTGGGCCGCCGGGTAAGGCGTAAGATCGGCTTCAAGGGCGCGTCGATGGCTTACGAACTTGTTTGACCCGGCCTTCATCAAACTGACGGCGCAAGCGCTCGGCACCGATCCAAGCCATATCGAGAAGGATTGGCACGTCGTCCGCGCGCTCGCGGTGATCGCAGGCATCCAGGTGCCGGGCGTCACGCCGGTCTTTTCCGGCGGCACCTCCCTCGCCGCCGCGTGGCGGATCATCAACCGCTTCTCGGAAGATATAGACTTCAAGGTCGTCATCGACGCGCCGAACCCGAGCGCCGCGCGTACGCGGCGCAGCAAGTTCCGGGAGTCGGTAATCGAGGCGCTTGTCCAAGCGGGGTTCGCGCTCGACGGTGACGTGCTGGTCGGCAATATGAGCCGCTTCTTCCGGGCGTCGTTCCACTATCGAGCGACACTTCCGCCGGCGGCTGGCATCCGTCCGACACTGCAACTCGAAATGACATTCGGCGGCACGCTGATGGAGCCGGCGGCGCACCCGGTGCAGTCCCTGCTCGCCCGGGCGGCAAAGGACCCATCCGAAATCGCCTCGCTGATGTGCGTCGATCCAGTTGAAACCGCTGCCGATAAAATCGGCGCGCTCGCCTGGCGTACTGCCGTGCGCGACCGGAAATCATCGAAGGACGATCCATCCATCGTGCGTCACATCCACGACCTCGCCGCCCTGGCGCCGGTCGTCGAAGGCAGCGCGACTTTTGCGCCGCTGGCGCGCAACGTGCTGGCGCAGGATGCCGGCCGCACGAAGATTGCGGGGGCGGACGGCCTCGCCCTCCTCCGGGCCATGCTACCGGCGATTACCGGCGATCCGCAATGGCGCGACGAATACGAACGGTTTGTAGAGGCAGTGTCGTTCGGACCCGATGCGGACCGGATCGGCTTCGATAACGCCATTGCCGCATGCGGCAGCTTGGTGTCTCGCGTGCTCGCGAGCTAGGAGCGGTCGTGGCAGACCTTGCGGCCATATCCGTTTTGCTCCGGGACTTTAGCGGCCACGAGCTAAGCGCGAAGCTCAAACAAGTCGAAGGTGCGATCGCTGGTATGACGCTCACTCGGTATCCGGCGTTCCTGTTGAATACCGGCGCGGACCGCAAGGTGCTGGCAGCCGCGGCCGACTTGAAGAAGCTCGCCGGACAGATCAACGTCCTTATCCATGCGCTCGGCATTCTCCTTTGCCTTCCGAGGATCCTCGAGAAAGGCGAAACGGTCCAGTACGTGTCCCTCGGCGCCGGCAACACCGGCAGAAAATTCGATCTTGAGACGGATCGGCGGATCGCGGAGTTCAAGTTCATTCAGTGGCGCGGCGGCGCTGAAAGCATCCGACAGAATTCCGTGTTCAAGGATTATTTCGAGCTGGCGCGGTGCACGAACGGTAAGCAGAGATATCTTTACCTGCTCGGCACCGAGCACCCGCTGCGCTTCCTCAATAGCCGCCGGGCGCTGGACAGCGTGCTGAGCCGGAACGTGAAGCTGAAAGCAACCTTTCGCGATCTGTTTGGAGACCGCTATCGGACCGTCGGCGAGTATTACAGGGCTCACTCCCGGGAGGTCAAAATCGTCGATGTTGCGGGCTGGCTTTCCGAACTGGCGGCAGCTGTCATCGTCGAGGAGCCGGAGGACGAGTAGCGGCAGCGGAAGCCGCTGGCTTCAGACACGATCTGAAAAGCGGTCGAAGACGGTGATCTTGACCGCGTGAAGGTAGATCTCGCGCTGGTAGATTTCCCGTTCGAGAAACTAAAAGTTCGGTTTCATACTTGTCAGCCGTGATATCGATCCATCAAGCGCGCGGCTTGCCGTTCGATCCGTCGTTCCAGCGATAGCCGCGCGCCTTGAGCACGTGCTTCAGATCGAACGGCGAGTTTTCGGCCTACAGCCGCCACGTCGTCCGGCGGCGCATTCAAGCAAGGCGGCAAGACCGGTTCGGCCGGAACGCGGCAATGGCTGGCTCAACATATCAATTGTGGCCCGGCAGTCTTCGACCGCGCGGTGACCGTCGAAGAAAAATCCCATGTGCGACGCGAGATACGCGAGGCGCGTATCCGGAAACCCTCCTCCGCCCATGGGATCTGTGACACGGAGCACGCCCAAGCGGGACGTTGCCTTGACTGCGGCAGCAGCACTTGCCTACCTGTGCCGTCCGAAGCTCGACGGCATTCTTGCCGCGGTGTTCCTGGCGAGTGAAACGAAGAGGTTGAGCCAAAACGCCCATCCGGCAAGGCCTGGGCTGCGACGGCAACGGACCGGCCATGCGCTGCGCGCCTTCCCAGGACCCACGAATTGCCGCTATATCCGGTCCATGAGCAAATGTTCAGAAAGGAGAGGGCAGGATGAGCCGCCGCGCAGTCATCGCAGCGAGCATCATTGCCGTTGTGTGCGCCGCGGCCTTGGGGGTTCTGTACTTTGTCTGGCACGGCGGAGCCTCCTTCGACGAGAGCTTCCGCGACGCCTGCCTGAAGAATGCCCGCGGAGTCACCGATGCCAAGGGCATTCCGTGGCGGGAGGTGGAGGCCGCGCACCGGAGGATGTGCAATTGTGGCCTTGACGTTTTCAAGGTGATGCCCGCGTCCGAGCAACAGGCGCTGCAGACATCGGAAGAGAAGCGGCAGGCGTTCGCGGCCGAGGTCCAGCGGCGCTGCAACTAGCAAGGCAACATTCAAAGGGATGGGCGGAGATGAGCGGGCGGCTGGACGGCAAGGTGGCGTTGATCACCGGCGGTGCGTCGGGGCTGGGCGAATGCTCGGCCATCCTGATGGCACGGGAAGGCGCCAAGGTGGTGATCGCCGACATCCAGGAGGACAAGGGCAAGGCGGTCGCCGGCAGGATCGGCGCGGCGGCGCATTTCGTGACGCTCGACGTGACCAGCGAGGACCAGTGGAAGGCGGCCATCGCCGCATCCGTCGCCCGGTTCGGCGCGCTGCACGTGATGGTGAACTCGGCCGGCATCGGGCTGGGCAAGACGGTCGAGGATATCGAGCTGGCGGAGTGGCGGCGCGTGCATGCCGTCGACCTCGACGGCGTGTTCCTGGGCTGCAAGCACGGTGTGGCCGAGATCAAGAAGCACACCGCGACCCTGGGCGGCTCGATCATCAACATCTCGTCGATCTCGGGCATCATCGCCGGCGCCAACATGGCGGCCTACAACTCGGCCAAGGCCGGCGTGCGGCTGCTGTCGAAGTCGGTGGCGCTGCATTGCGCCAAGTCGGGCTACAACATCCGCTGCAACTCCGTGCATCCCACCTTCATCGACACGCCGATCCTGGACCGCCACCGTGCCCGCTTCGGCAACGAGGTGATGCACCAGAAGCTCGGCCGTCAGGTGCCGCTCGGCAGGCTCGGCCGGCCCGAGGAGGTCGGCTGGCCGATCGTGTTCCTGGCGTCGGACGAGTCGAGCTTCATGACCGGCTCGGAGGTGGTGATCGACGGCGGCATCAGCGCGATGTGATGGCTGGGGGCGCGCCACTCCAGTGGCGCGTCATGTGCAGCCGCGAGTGAAGACGCGCCACTGGAGTGGCGCGCCCCCAGCAAGACGGAGGAAACCTCATGATCCTGAATATCGACGGACACCGCGTCTATTACGACCTGGTCGGGCCCGACTCGGCGCAGATCGTGTGCTTCACGCATTCGCTGTCGTCGGACGGCGGCATGTGGCAGGAGCAGGTGCCGATCCTGCTCGGCGCCGGCTTCCGCGTGCTGCGGCTGGACATGCGCGGCCACGGCGGCAGCGACCCGGTGGCCGGCGACTACACGATGGCAATCCTTGCCGGCGACGTGGTCAAGGCGCTGGACGCGCTGGGCATCGACAAGGTGCATTTCATCGGCCTGTCGATCGGCGGCATGATCGGCCAGGCCCTGCTGCTGGAGCATGGCGCGCGGCTGCGCTCGGCCATGCTGTGCGATACGCAGCCCGGCACGCCGCCGGGCTCGGAGGCGGCGTGGGA
>Ga0187894_10005418_pt1 | contig 13046 bp, 15 predicted proteins | sample GBC1701081metaG_FD_136650 | JGI IMG/M metagenome (GOLD analysis project Ga0187894, IMG submission 136650) | White microbial mat communities from a lava cave in the Kipuka Kanohina Cave System on the Island of Hawaii, USA - GBC170108-1 metaG ... | reverse complement strand
TGTCTCCGTGATTGAAGTGGAAGTGGACGACGAGCGGCATTTTGCTGTACTCCGGCCTGTCAGGCAAGGAGAGCGAAAAAATCCGCTACGCAATCCGAGCGCGTTTTGCCATAATCGCCGCCGATTCAGCGCAACCTCGAAAGGCGCCCGAAGCCGTGATCGAAGGAGAGGTTCAGGTGGCCAAAATCTACGTCTCTTCCACATACAACGATTTGAAGGAATGCCGCGAGGCGGTCTATCGCGCCTTGCGCGCGCTCAGGCACGACGTGATCGCGATGGAAGATTACGTCGCGTCCGATCAGCGTCCGCTCGATAAATGTCTGGCCGACGTCGCGGCCTGTGAAATTTACGTCGGCGTCTTCGCCTGGCGTTACGGCTTCGTTCCCGACAAAAACAATACTGAGCGCAAGTCAATCACCGAACTTGAATACCGCCAGGCGGTCAAAACTGGCAAGAGACGCTTGATCTTTCTGGTTGATGAAAACGCCGAATTGAAGCCGCTCGACGACGCCTGGGCGAATCCTTCAACCAACATCGTCACCTTCGTCGCCTGGGGCGGCGTAGGCAAATCGGCGCTCGTCAATCGCTGGCTGCGGCGGATGGCGAACGACAATTATCGGGGCGCGGAGCGCGTCTACGGCCGGTCGTTTTACAGCCAGGGCGCCGGCGACGACCGCGCGGCCTCAGCCGACCTGTTCATTAAGGTGGAGAACGCTCTTCAATTGGAACAATCTCGGAGCGTTTAGCGCTGATTTGGCTGCGCTGACCGGCTTTTTCACCACTCCCTGGCAGCAACCGGCGTCCGGTCTCGCGGAAAGGGATAAAGCATTTGTCATGAATCAGGCTGGCTTTGATCTCCGTGCCCTGGGACGGCTGAAAGAGGCGGCGCGACGGCGACAGCTATGAGCGCCTGGCGGCAAGAACGAGGTTAGCTGACGCTTTGAGCCAGAGCGGAAGGTTGACGGAAGCGGGAACTACCTTCCAGGAAGCCGAAGCAATACAAAAACAGCGTGACTTCACTCATCCCATCCTCTATTCGGTGTGGGGATTTCGTTATTGTGATCTGCTGCTGGAGCATGAGAAATATCAGGAAGTGCGAACTCGCGCTACTATAGCATTCAAGAAAATGTTTGTTCGTAGTCCCGCCTTTAGGCGGAAGGTTTCGCCGGCCAATTCTTCCGCCTAAAGGCGGGACTACGAACTTCTTTTTCTTAAAGTCTATAAGACGCTTGAATGGGAGAAACAATACGAAATACTCCTCGACATCGCGCTGGACAATCTATCGCTGGGACGCGCCTGGCTGATGCAAGCGCGGCGGAAAGGGGGCGGCGCAACCGCTCAGGCGGCGGACTTTTTGAAACACGCGGTTGACGGGCTGCGACAAGCGGGACAACTTGACGAGTTACCTCGCGGACTGCTGGCGCGCGCAGAGTTGTACCGGTTGACCGGCGATTACGCCCGCGCGCAGACCGATCTGGACGAAGCGCGGCGCGTCTCCGAGCGTGGCGAGATGGGGTTGCACCTGTGTGATTGCCATCTGGAATGGGCGCGGTTGTGGCTGGCGCAAGGCGACCGCGACAAAGCCCGCGAGCATTGTGAGCGGGCCAAAGCGATGGTCGAGCGGATGGGCTACCACCGGCGGGATCGTGAAGTGGAAGAGATCGCTCGGGAATTGGGCGAGGAAGCCTGATGCGGCTCGAATACCGATCAAGAGGAACTTTTCTGATTGCGCGTGACGATTTCTTTCAGGAAGACTACCGGATCGAGGATGGTCAGGAACGGATATTTGAATCGGAAAGCGCGGCCTTCTTCGGTTGTCTCGTCCATCAAATCGAGCAGATCAGAGTCTCGAGTGACGAGATATTTCGCGTGCGCTACCAGAGCCAGGTTGACGTAAGGCTCATCCTTCGGATCGCGCGCGTATCGGAACTCTTCCGGGACATTCAGGTAAATCACGGCTTGTGAAGAGATGTTTTCCAGAAACTCTTCGACATCAGGCGCGGTCAGATCGGGAAATCGCTTCTGCGTTTCGGGACGAGTCAGCACATCTTTGACTTCCGCCAGGATCGCCGCGCTCAGACAAAGCTCGACGAAGCCTTCTTCGGCCAGATTGAGACAAGCTCTGGCAGGACTGGCTTCACGCGCCGCGCCCTGCAGGAAGACCATGCAATCGAAGACGACTCGCGGAACTCCCGATTCGTTCATCCATGCTGCTCCTGAAGCTCGCGGAATCTTTTTTCACGCAAATCCTCGAAGAAAGAGTCCAACTCTTCGTCGGTGATCCCGCTGGCCTCAACTTGCGCGCGAAACGGAGCGAGAATCTCATCCAACGTGCGAGTTGGCGCGCGACGAGCCGCAGGGTTGGTAAAAAAGTCTTTCAACAGGTCGCTCAGAAAACTGGCGATATCCTGTCCTTTGGCGCTCGCCGCTTGCTGGACACGCGGGAATATCTCCGGCTCTATGCTAATGGTCACGTCCATTGTTACACCTCGATGGAAAACTTTCGTAAATACTTCGTAAATACAATGATACTGCCTGAACCAATGATGCGGCAATCGGAAGCCGCCCAGGATCGCCTGGAGGAGTTGCTATACAGAAACCGTGAGGAAGAATTGACTGCGGAAGAGCAAGCCGAGTTGGATACGTATGGTCATCTGAACCATCTGATGATTCGCCTGAAAGCCCGCGCTCTCGGCGGTAAGAACCTGCTTGAGCAATCTCCGTAAAACACCGGCCATGCTCCGTCCGCACATTCCTAAAAAACCGATTGTTCGTCTGAAAATTTAGCGCCCGGACTTTACCTAAGCTGCCGGAGGCTGGCAAACTCTCCGGCGCTATGGCACACGATCTCATCACTCAAGCGCGAATTGATCTGGCCGCCGCTCTGCGCTGGGCCGCGCGGCTCGGCCTCAACGAAGGAGTCTGCAATCACTTCAGCCTCGCCGTTCCGGGCGAGCAAGACCGTTTTCTGATCAACCCGCAGGGGCTGCACTGGTCTGAAATGACGCCTGCTGATCTGGTCGTAATTGATCCCGAAGGCAAAGTGATCGAAGGCGAACATCAGGTTGAAGCCACCGCGTTCTTCATCCACAGTCGTATTCATCGCAGCAAACCCGGCGCCGCATGCGTGCTGCACACGCACATGCCTTACGCGACGGCTATTGCGGTGAGCGATGGCGGGCGGCTCGAATGGGCCAGCCAGAACGCGTTGCGGTTTTACGGGCGCGTGGCTTACGACGAGTTTTACAATGGGCTTGTGCTTGACGCCGAAGAGGGCGACCGCGTCTGCGCGCAGATCGAGAACGCCGACGCGCTGTTCCTGGCTAATCACGGTGTGATCGTTTGCGGAGAGACGGTAGCGCAGGCGTTCGACGACCTTTACTATCTTGAACGCGCCTGTATGGTTCAGATCTTGACCGAGAGCGCAGGCAAGCTGTTGAAGCTCATTCCCGAATCAATCGCGGCGATGACCGGGCGGCAGATCGCTTCGGACAAGATTCAACCGAAGCTGCATCTCGAAGCCTTGAAACGAATTCTTGATCGGGAAGAGCCGGGGTGGCGCGGCCCGGAGTGATGATCAGCGGAGGCGGAAATATCACCTGCCGCTCAAGACTCTAACGCGCGCCACGAATGCGCCCGCATTGTCCTTGAGGTTGCCCTCGTTGACGCTCAGGAACAGGATGCCGTTGTGCGGCGAGACGAATTCGGTCGCTTTGCCCACAAAGACGAAATCGTCATTGTCATCGCCAACGACTGCGATCAGCGCGCCGGTCGGGCGGGCGGCGATCAGTTTACGGTTATCAGAGGTGGAGAGGCCGTCGGGGCCTGTCCGTTGGCTGTCTCCCAAGTCAACTTCTCCGGAAGCGCTGATCACGATGCGCTGCCCACGCTGGACGCGGATTTCGGTGCTGGTCCAATCGGCTGCGCCCGCGACGCTGACCGTCTTTTCCAGAATTGCGGCGCCGGTGTTGGCCTCGCTCGGCGGAGGATCTGACTCAGGCGCTGTTCTCGGCTCGTCCCTGTTTGCCGCTGTCTCGCCAGGAAGGGACGCCGGGGTGTTATCGCGCTGGGTTCCAGCGCGTGAAGGCGCGGTCACTGACGGCGGATCGCTTCCTACGGGTTCAGCACGGGGCGCCGTTCCTATATCGCTTGAATCGAACTCTACACTATCTATCTCCTCAACCGAAATCACGTGCTGTGATCTCGATCCTCCGATGTAGACCACAATGGTGAACTTGCGCTGGCTGTAAGAAACGACTTTGCCTTTTAGCACGCTGCCGTCCCTGAGTCTGATCGTATCCGCAAAGGCGGCGGCACCGATCAACGACACAACTGCGAGACAGATGACCAAATGGAGAAATGGTTTTCTGATCTTCACGCTTACCTCCCACGATAAAGCCTAGCTGCGCTAGAGCCCGGGTTGTTCGCTACGTTATTGCAAGGGGTTAACGGCGCGCGTAGTTTAGCACAAAAATATTCGTAAAAACTCTATGAAGAAAAGCTAAAGCATTCTTGACTCGCAAGGGGCGAGTGACTATACTCCGCTTGCTTGTTGGATTTCGATCATAAGAAATACCCTGACCAACAGCACGAACCCTGCATAAATCAGATTCTCCAAAAGGCTGCGTTCAGCAGTCAGGCATGTCATTATCAATTTGTTTTTGTTGTACTGAATCAATCTGTTTTTGTTGTACTGAAGTTTCTACGTCAAATTTGGACTGAGTTATCATTGTTTGCTGGCTCCTTTCGGTTTCTGACGTTTACCTCCCTCCTTCTCCTGCTTGATTCCCACGATGCGGACCACGTATCGTGGGATTTTTTTTGCTTGCATCATTAGCGCATGCGAGCGCATGCGCTAATGATGCAGCGCACAAGGGCTGGAGCAAAACAAAAGCGCGCAAGCAGGGGTCGCGTCTTTCTACCAGATCTTTGTGCGCGACAGCGATGAAATTACGCAGCGCTACTGTTCCGGCTTCGGGTTTGGCTTTCGGTCCTGATCGCCTTCGGACGTTTCGTCTTTCGGCGCGCGATAGAACCGTCGCGCGCGCACTACCAGATCAGGATTACTGATTCCGACCGCGATCGCGCGGTAATTACCGTCGCGCTGTTCATTGTTCGAGATGTAGGTCAGCGTGTACTGATTGTGCAACTCGTTCGCGATGATTTGGAAAGCATAGCTGGTGTTCTCGATGCTTTCGGCTCGAAAAGGCAGCCCCCCCGATTGCGCCGCCAGCGTGCGAAGGAAATCAGCCGCGATCAGGTAACGATCACGAATCGGTTGCCTGGGTTGACTGTTGACGCGTGAAGATGGGACGGAGCCAGGAGTTGACATTGGCGTAACCCCGCCGGGACGAGGTATGTTGATCAGCGATTTCGATTCATCTTTTGACTCGGGCTTCGGCTTCGGCGCATCCTGCCACTTTGCGCCCGAGCGCGACACTAAGGAATTGCTGATGCCCGGTATATATAAGGGCTTCATTACCGGACCGCCGTCATTACGCGTTTCGTATTGAATTGTATAAGTGATGATTCCGGCGCTCGCCGCCAGATCAATCGCGCTTTCATAGGTCGCCTGTTTGCTTGCGGTGTCGACGCCGTCCGTGAGAATCACAATTGCCTTTCGCCCCTGTACCCTGCTCATTTTCTCATTGATCGTCAGGTGGATCGCGTCGTACAGGCTTGTCAGATAACTGGTCTTCAGCGATTTGACGGCGCGTTCGAGCTCGGCTTGATTGTGTGTGAAGTCGCAGACAAACCGCACCTTCTCATCAAAGCTGACCACCATTATGCGGTCGTTCGGCAGCAGTTGTTTGATGAAGGTCTCCGCGGCTTTGCGAATCTTGCCGAGTTTGTTTTGAGTGCTACGGCTGGTGTCAATCAGCAGCGCGACACTGAATGGAGCTTCGATCGAAGAGAAGTCCTCGATCTTCTGCGCGACGCCTTCTTCGCGCAAGGCGAACTCGTTGCGAGTCAAGCCTGTGACGAATCGGCCGTAACGGTCCGTGACGATAACAGGCACCGTCACGAGATTCGTGCCGATTTTGATACTCGGCTGTTGCTGATCCTGCTGCGGCTTCTCTTCCTGGCTCTGCCCAAAGATGGGGAAAGCGGCGACAAACAAGATTAGAGCGGCGAGAGACGCCCGCGCTGGCAGCGGCAGGGGAAACATAAGTCTATTCATCCTACCCTCAAAGGAGACTCCATATGGAGTGGTTGTCAGAAGCATGACTTCTCGTTGTGCCCTGGGATTCTACTTGACAGCCGAACCGGAATCAAAAGCGCCGGAAAATCCGATTTGCATACGACTTGCATATCATTTCGGAAGGTTCGGCCAGAATATTCCGATTGATGTTAAAATGGCCTGCTCTCGATCCTCCCCTGATTTATGATTTTATGTCTCTCGAATATGCAATTGAATATCCCTGCGAGATGCGGCGTCAATACGGCGAACAGACGCTGCGCAATCTCGGACGCGCCGGTTCACTGGTTTCACAGATTGTTAATATGACGCTGGAAAATGATCGCCCGCCGTCGGAAGAGAGTATTAAGTTCACGACCGAACTCTCAGACGAGTTGGAGATTTCGGAGGGGGTGGCCGAATACTGCCGCCTGCATTGCCCCGCGCACGTCGAGCAGAATTTTGATTATGAGTTCGGCGAAGACGAGTTCGACTGCGAAGATGAAAATTTGAACCTGCCCCAGTCAGGATTACGTGGCGAAACCATCGGATGCCTGGGCCGAATCCGCTACCCTATTGAGGCGCGTTTCGAGCGTTTCCTGGCTGATCGAGCGCAACTGCTGAGCGACACCCTGCCTCAAGAGCAATGGCCTAACCTGTTTCTTATTTTGGTTGACCCCGAATCACCGTTTGATGGCGAGGTGACCAAAGAGTTGAGGCGGGTGACGACGCCTGAAGGATTGAGGTTCTTCGAGCTGCGGACGCCCATCTCTCTCGCGCGTAAAACCGCAAAGCTGACCACCGATAATCTTTTCGACCTGCTGGCCGGATTCGCCGCATCCGACAACGGAGTCTCAGGCTATCAGCGTGAACTGCCGGTGATGGCGCTGCCAGACTATGCCGAGTTTCTGGAAGCCTTGCTGATCAATGGCCTGACGGCCTGCGAACGAGCGCGCTTGCATACCCAAGGATCCAGCTACTCTCAGTTCGTGAGATTCACCAAGGCAGTGAGATTGGCCGACTCGCTCGGCGTGCGATTATTGATGGACTGATCCATCAGTTGAGGAGTTGAACCATCGTCGCGGCGGTCAATTCAGGAATAACCTGCGACTCCACGTCACGTTTGATGGCGTCGAGGATACCGTTAATGAATTGTGTCGCTTCGTGAGTTGAGAACCGCCGGGCGATCTCCAAAGCTTCGTTGATTGCGACAGTTTTCGGCGTGTTTGGCTGATGTAAGAATTCGAACACAGCCAGGCGCAGGAGATTTCGATCAACTATGGCCATTCGCGGGATTCGCCAGTGTTCAGTGCGAAGGCGGATTCGCTCGTCAATCTCCTCAAGGTGAGCGACCGTGCCGATCACCAATTCATTGGCGAAGACGCGCACATCTTCGGCCGCTTCCGCCATTTCACTCCAGTAAGTTTCAATAAGTTCCTCGACGGACAGGTGAGCCACGTCGTACGAAAACAGCATTTGCAGCGCGCATTCACGCGCTCTACGCCGAGCACCCATAATATTTACAACTTTACTTTATAGTTTTAGGTTGATGAAGAATAACTGGGGGACGGAATGAACGTTTGAACGATGGCGCGAACGACTTATGCTGACCAACATCAATCAGTCCACTTGCCGTCAGAAAACTGACCGCGGGGGATTTTCAAATGAACAATGAGCCTGTGGACCGGATCAGACATCTTGAAAAACACTTTGAAATTTTGGCTCTGGGGGACTTCACTAATAAGATCACTCGCGGACAGTATATTGAGCCGACTTGATGCGGTCAAGCTAATGACAGGTTGCCTATTACTTACAACCACTTTAAAAATTTAGCGGAGAAACACTGATCTGGTTTTCAAATCACTACTGCAACCGCCGAACTTTTATTTTCCCTCGAAAACCGGCGGCCTTTTTTCAAGAAACGCTCTGGTTCCTTCGCGAGCGTCTTCTGTCGCAAAGCACAAACCGAAGTACGCGGATTCCAGCGCCAGCCCTTCATCAAGAGAGAGCTCCATCCCGTGATTGACGGCTTCCAACACGTATTTGACCGCCAACGGCGCGTTGCGTCCGATGCTGACCGCCAGTTTCCCGCAAACGACCATCAACTCTTCCCTATCTCGCGCTATGTGATTGATCAAACCAATTCGCAACGCCTCTTCAGCGCCGATCGCATCTCCGGTCAGAATCATTTCCAGCGCGCGGGATTTGCCGATCAATCGCGGCAACCTGGCCGCACAGCCGAAATCAGGCGCCGCCATCCTCGAAATTTCCGGGTACGCGAACTTCGCATTCGAGGCGGCGATCCGCCACGTACAGGCCAGCGCGAGATCGCATCCGGCCCCAAAGGCCAAACCGTTCACGGCGGCGATGACGGGTTTTCCCGGATTTCCGATCAGTGACGTGAGCGCTTGCCACTCGCGCGCAAGTTCTCTGGCCTGCTCAGGCGTGAGCGCCGCCATCTCCGCAAGGTCCTCGCCGGTTGAAAACGCGTGATCGCCCGCGCCGGTCAGAACCACCGTCCGCGTGGCTGCGTTCAATTTCAACTCCGAAAAGACTCGTGTCAACTCACGCGCCTCGGACGCGCCAAGAGTGTTGTTTTCATCCTTGCCGCTCATCGTGACAACGGCGAACGAATCGTGAAGTTCGCAATAAATCATATCAACTTCATCGGCTTCGGGTTCTTCGGATCGGCGTAATCGTAAAACCCGCGTCCCGATTTGCGCCCGTACAATCCGGCCTGAACCATGCGCTTGAGCAGCGGCGGTGGCGCAAAGCGTTTCTCCTTGAACTCGTCGAACATGATATTCGCGATGTAACAAGTCGTGTCCAACCCCACGAAATCGGTCAACGTCAGCGGCCCCATCGGATGGTTGCATCCGAGCTTCATCGCGTTATCTATGTCTTCCGTCGAAGCCAGCCCTTCTTCGAGCGCGCGAATGGCGTCAAGCATGAAAGGCACCAGCAGACGGTTGACGATGAACCCCGTCTTATCGCCGGCCCTGACCACTGTCTTGCCCATTGATCCGGCCAGAGCGACCGCCTCGGCGTAAACATCGTCATCGGTCAGGATCGTACGGATCACCTCGACGAGCTTCATCAACGGAACCGGGTTGAAAAAATGCATTCCAATGAAACGCCGCTGACGTTCAGCCCTGGTCACGGTCATCATTTCCGTGATTGAGAGCGACGACGTGTTCGACGCGAAGATGGTTTCGGGGTTGCACAACGCGTCCAGCTTCACGTAGGTATCGCGCTTGGCCTGCAGGTTCTCGATGATCGCTTCAATGACGATCTCCGTGTCCGCAACCTCTTCGAGTTCGGTAGTCCCGCGCAGCCGCGCCATTGTGGCGTCTCTCTGCCCGGCGGCGATCGCGCCTTTCTCGGCGAGTTTGGCGAGCGATTTCTCTATCCCGCTCAAGCCTTTTTTGATCAGTTCGTCGCTGACGTCAACGATCGTAACTTCGTAGCCGCTCGCGGCCGCGATTTGCGCGATACCAGCTCCCATTAACCCCGCGCCCAGCACGCCAATTTTTCTAATCGCCATCAGTTCCTCCAAAAAAATCGCCCTCGATAAAACCGCCGGCGGCTATTATCGCTCCACTCTCGGCCAGATATTTTCCACTCGTTCGGTAAGCCTGCGCGAAGCAATAGACGATGACAGCCACACAAAAAGTGATTATCAACAGACCTGTCTTCGAAACTTTCTCTTGACCGGGCGCGATGTACGGAATAATCAGGGTCAGAGCGGCGCCCGTGATCAGACCTCCGATGTGCGCCGAATTGTCAATAAACGGAATCGAAAATCCTATGAACAGGTTGATCACGATCACCGGCAAGACGCCCGCGGTCAACGCGCGCCGGATCACAGGTGGCAGTTCGCGGCGATACCTGAAACCGAAGACGGCCAGCACGCCGAACAATCCGAATATCGCGCCGGAGGCGCCCACTGACACCGCGTCGAGAGATCTATCCATAAGCATCTGGCCGAAATAACTGCCCGCCACACCCCCGACGCCCGCGAGCAGATAGATCAGCAGAAAACGCGCGGAGCCATAAAGCTTTTCAACCTGCGGCCCGACTACCCACAACGCATAAGAGTTCAGCGCCAGATGCAACAATCCGGCGTGAATGAAGATCGGGGTGACGAGCCTGAACCATTCGCCGCTTCGCAACAGTTCGTTCGTCTTCGCGCCAAAAGCGATCAGCGCCGCGGGATCGTCCGATCCGCGCGAAACCATCGCCATCAACACAAACACGCCGATGTTGACGGCCAGCAGCGCATAAGTGACCGGCGTCGCGCGCGCAAAAAGAGCGCGCGCAAAACGCCTCTCCGCGCGCGCTTGTTCGTCGGCGACCACCGCGTGTAAAGAAATCGCGCCGCAATTGACGCACTGTGGCAGATTGCCAGGGGTTGGCTGCCCGCACCGTTCGCACAAACGAAACGGGCGGGACTCATCCGCATCATCGTTTTCTTTGTACACTCACCTTCCTCCGAAAATGTGGGAACGACTCCTCAGATTGAAGGAGGCACAAGGGAAGGCGGATTGTATATGACTCATTGAGAGCTGTCACGACGCCGTTATTGCGCGGTTTTTACCGCTGTTGCGCGCGGCAAACCCAACTGCTACACTGAGGTCGCACTGCTCCCGGGATATCAATCCGACAACAAATTTCATCGGTAGATTTGCTTTAAGTTCAAGCCATGGCATCTGCGCAATCATCCACGAAACTGACGCAAACCGCGAAGCCTGTCGAAGCCGCCGCGATGGCGGGCGTTAACGACGCCGCCATCGAAACCGCCGCAGTGGCGCAGGCGGAGGCCGAAAAGCCCAAGACCGCAAACAGACAGAAGGCATCGGGACTGAACGCCGTGATTGACGGCTTCCTCAATCTGCTCAGCTCCGTACCGTGCGGCATCGTATTGCTCACTCTGCTGATCATCGCGTGCATGATCGGAATGCTGATCCAGCAGCAGGAGCTTGAGACGTTTCCAGCCTATTTCGCCGAGTTGACTCCGGCGGAGAAGGTCGTCTACGGGCGGTTGTGGTTTTTCGACATCTATCATGCTCCGTACTTCAATCTCCTCCTCCTGCTGCTGAGTCTCAACATCATTCTCGCTTCGATTGACCATTTCCCGGCGGCGTGGAGTTTCATCTCGCGCAAAAAGCTGACGGCTTCCCCGACCTTCGCGATGGCGCAGAAGTTCAAGGAGAAGGTCGAGTTTCCGGCTCTCGGCCGCAAACAACTGGCCGACCGCGCGGTCGAAGCGGCGCGCAAGATGCGTTTCAAAGCCCGCGTGAGCGAAACGGACAACCGGACCACGATCTTCGCCGAGCGCGGCGTCTGGAACCGGCTGGGAGCGTATATGGTTCACATCGGGCTGTTGACGATCTTTTTCGGCTACTTCATGACCAGCCGCGGTCACACCGGGAGTATGCAGATCAGGCCGAATCAAAAGTCCGACCGCATCGTCAAGAACGAGTTCAACATTGACAACGCGACGACGGAGCACGCCGTGGGCGTGCGCGAACTCACGCTTCCCTTCACGGTCGAATGCCTGGACTTTCAGCAGAAGCTGATCAACAAAAATGGCTCGCTTGATACTGGCAACACGCTGGACTGGCTGACGACGGTGCGTATTCTGGATCACGAGACGGGGAAAGAAACCACGGGGCTGATCCACATGAACACCCCGCTCGATTATCGCGGCTATCGGTTCTTCCAGGCTAGCTACAGTGTGCCGGCCATCGCGCGCATGATCAAACTGCGCGTGACGCCGGTAAACGGAGGCCAACCGCAGGAGGTCACGATTCAACGTGACGGCGAGGCGACGCTGGCCGACGGGACGCGACTGCGTTACAGCGGATTCCACCCGAACTTCTCCGTCGGTCGCGATCAACAAGTGCAGATGACGCGGGAGTTATTATCTTCAATGGAATACGGAAACCCCGCGGCGAATCTGGCCTATATCATGACAGACGGCAAGCAGGGCGAAGTCTGGGCGATCAACGAAACTTATGCGAACACAATCGCCAATGCGCCATTCATGAAGAAGTTTATGGAGAACAGCGCGTACCAGTTCGTCCTGACCGATTTCGAGAAGGCGCCGACGGCGTCCATCCTTTCGATCCAATACGACCCGGGAACGACCATCGTCTACGTCGGGTTCACGACCCTCTGTCTGATGTTGATCGGGGTCTTCTTCTTCTCGCACCAGCGGCTGTGGATTGTCGTTGAAGACGGCAATGTTTATCTGGGCGGCGATGCAAACCGCAACCGGCTCGGTTTTGAAGATCGGGCGAAGAAGGTCGCCGAGTTGATTCGCCAACCACAATCGGCCGGCTGAGGCTGGTCAAATCCGTTGTTTTTGTTCCCCTTCTTCCTTTTCCTTTCGGAGGTTAGCTTATGAGTGAAGCGATTAAATCAATCAATGCGGCGATGAGCGCCAAGGAAGCCGCCGCTCCGCAGATCGGTATCGGCAAGCTTCCGTTCATGAACTTTCTGCCGGCGATCCTGCCGCTGGTCGGGGCGTTCCTGATGCTGGCCGCGCGAATCAAACTCGGCGCGCCGGCTGTGCCAGCGGACGGCACGCTGGTCGTGCTGGGGCTGCTCTGTTACATCACAGCGGCGGCTTCGTTGATGACCAACTTCTGGGCGCCGATCGGATTCCTGCAACGACTGGGATTGTGGACGGCGTCGCTCGGATTCTTCTTCAATTTTTCGGGCTGGCTGGTCCGTTGGGTCGCCGCCGGAGACAATGAGAACTGGATCCGCATGACCAGCCAGATCACCGGCGAATACCATTTCTGGTGGTTTTTCAGTTATATCCCGTTCGCCAATCTCTACGACCTGTCCGTCGCGTTTGCGT
>Ga0187894_10005417_pt1 | contig 13048 bp, 14 predicted proteins | sample GBC1701081metaG_FD_136650 | JGI IMG/M metagenome (GOLD analysis project Ga0187894, IMG submission 136650) | White microbial mat communities from a lava cave in the Kipuka Kanohina Cave System on the Island of Hawaii, USA - GBC170108-1 metaG ... | reverse complement strand
CTCGGCGCTGCCGACCTGTGTCTGGAACGTCTACTTCGACCTGCAGCGCGGCCGCAACGCGCCGCTGCTGCCCGGCTATGCGGCCTGGATCAACACCGCTACGGAGCTCGATGCGCCGGTTCTGCCGGCGAACGTGCTGTCGCATTCACGCGACCCGATGCACCACGTCATCGAGCGTGTGGCGTTGATCAATCTATCGTCGGCGGGCCGGATGGACGCGTTTCACAATCAGTATCTGCAGGTCTCCCGCTTGCGTGAAGTGGCACCGCCGACATGGGATCTCAGCTCTGCGGCGGGAGCTTGTGCGACCGGCCAGCGCCTGCGCCCCGATGTCCGCCGCGTCTACGTGCTGGATGAGTCGAGCAGCGCGCGCTCGCGCGGGCTCGGTCCGCCGGCGTTCGAGGGTGGCGGCAAGAGCGTATACGAGATCGACTGCGGCGCGCCCTAGCCGGCGATCTCCCTGGCCTCGTCGACCAGCCCGCGCAAGAGCGCCAGGCCGCGCTCCCAGAATCCCGGCACTTCGATGTCGATGCCGACGCGCGCCAACAGAGACTGCGGTGTATCGGAGCCGCCGGCGGAGAGCAGCTCGAGGTAACGCGGCACGAAGGCGGCGCCTTCCTGTCGATAGAGCTGATAGAGCGCCAGCACGAGAAGCTCGCCGAAGCCGTACGCGTAGCAGTAGAAGGGCGAGTGAATGAAGTGGTGGATGTACGACCACCACCAGCCGTAGTCGTCGGTGAGACTGACGCTGTCGCCGTACATCGCGCGGTTCGCGCGCAGCCAGAGCTCGCTGATCTTCTCCGCGGAGAGCTCGCCTTCGGCGCGCCGGGCGCCGTGTAGCGACTGCTCGAAGCGCGTCAGCGCGATCTGGCGGAAGACCGTGGCGAAGCTGTCTTCGATCTTCTCGCAAAGGAGGGCGAGGCGCTGGCGCGCGCCGCCAGGCCGGCGGCGCAGCCGGTCGAAGACCAGCATCTCGCCGAAGACGCTGGCGGTCTCCGCGAGCGTCAGTGGCGTATCCTGCTGCAGCAAGCCGTGCGGGCGGGACAGATACTGATGCACGCCGTGGCCGAGCTCGTGCGCGACGGTCATCACGTCGCGCGGCCGCCCGAGGAAGTTGCAGAGAACGTAGGGGTGCACGGAAGGCACGGTCGAAGCGCTGAAGGCTCCGCCGCGCTTGCCGTCGCGCGGGGCGGCGTCGATCCAGCGCTTGGCGAAGAACTGGTCGGCGACCTCGGCCATGCGCGGCGAGAAGTCGCCGTAGGCGCCAAGCACGAGCTCGCGGCACTCGGGCCAGGTCAACGCCGAAGCGGCTTCGGTTGAGATCGGCGCGTAGCGGTCGTAGTCGCGTAGCTCGTCGAGGCCGAGGAGGCGGCGCTTGAGGGCGTAGTAGTCGGCGACCATGTCGGTGGCGTTGTCGCAGGCGGTCATCAGCGCTTCGACGACTTCGGGACGGATTTCATTGGCGAGGTGGCGAGCATCCATCGGCCCGGCGTAGGAGCGCAGCCGATCGTCGACGGAGTGATCCTGCACGAGGGTGTTGAAGATCGACGTGATCACCAGGCGATTGGCCGCTAGCCCCTTGGTGAGCGCGGCGGCTGCTGCGCTCCGGACCGCGCGCCGCGGTTCGTAGAGCAGGGCGAGGACGCCGCTCTCGTTCAGTCGGCGGCTCTCGCCGTCGATCTCGACGTCGAAGGTGAGCGAAGACACCAGCTCGTCGAAGAGCCGGGCGAAGGCCCGCGGTCCGGTGTTCGCCTTCTCCTCCAGTACGCGTTCTTCCGGCTCCGACAGCGTGTGCGGCTTGTAGCGCCGCGCACTGGCGAGGAAGTGGCGATGCGGCCGGCACTCAGGTGAATCGATGACGGCGCGCGCCAGATCGTCCGGCAGAGCGATCCACTCGAGCTGGAAGAAGAGGAGCAGAGTGCTGATCTCCGTCGAGCCCTCCTGCGTGAGCGCGACGAGCGCGCCGTGCTCGGGCGGCCGCATGTCGCCGGCGTGCAGGAGATGCGCGTAGATCGCGGGAAGGGCGGCCTGCTCGATGATCTGCTCGTACTCGCGCACGGCGGCAGCGACGTGTGCCGGCGCCGGGCCGGAGGCCGTGTCGATCGTGCCGCGGTAGCGCTTTGCGAAGGCGTCGGCGCGTTGCTTGGCTGCCTCCAGGTCGGCGCGGAGCTTCGGATCTCGATGGCTCTCGTAGAGATCGGACAGGTCCCAGGTCACGTCGGCGGCGAGGGCCATGGCATCGTTCATGGCTTGAAACTGCCCTGGGTGCTGCGCCGGTTCAATGCCCGGTCGCGCGGCTGAGTTTCGCTCGACCCGAGGGAAAGTCCGGATTGCGCCGGGCGTCGGCCGGACGCTAATGGGCCCATGCCCAAGCCGAAGAAGTCGAAGCCCAAGGTCGTGCCGGCGGCGATCGCAGCCGCGCGCCGGCGCAAGCACCGGCTCGTCGCCATCGGCGACAGCCTGACGCAGGGGTTCAAGAGCGGAGCCATCTGCGAGACGGAGCTTTCCTATCCGGCGATCATCGCCTGGGAGATGGGCCTCGGGGAGGACGACTTCCGCTATCCGTCGTTCTCCGCCCACGGTGGCCTGCCGATCAACATCGAGTACCTCCTGCGCCGTCTGGACGAACGCTTCGGCGACGACATCGACTGGACCGAGCTCCCCTTGGCGCCGTTCTATCTGCGCTCTTGGCTCGACGAGATCGAGGACTATTGGGAACGCGGGCCGGGCGCGAAGCCGGTTCCGTACCGCGGCGCATACCACAACCTCGCGGTATGGGGCTTCGAGGTGCAGGACGCCTACCTGCTCACAGCGCGCATGTGCGCCGACATCGCCGGCGACACGTCGGACGACTGGCTCGTCCCAGTGCCGGCGAATGCGATGTACCGCACCGGAGTGCGCGTGCTGAATCCGACTCAGCGCGAGGAGGAAGGGGGCGCGACGCAGATCTCGCGCGCGATGGAGCTCGGCGCCGACGGCGGCATCGAGAACCTCATCGTCTTTCTCGGCGCCAACAATGCGCTCGGGGCGGTGACCTCGCTCGACATCGTTGCCAGCGAGGAAGCCACGTTGATGGAGCCCGACCCGCGGCGAAGAAAGCCCCGCCCGGATGCCGAGCCGGCGAACCTCTACGCGCCGGATCACTTCCGCCAGATCTTCCGGCGTCTGGTGGCGGAGGTGGGCAACATCGACGCGGAGCGCGTGTTCTGGGGAACAGTGCCGCCGGTCACCATCGCTCCGGTCACCAATGGCGTGGGCGGGCGCATGGAGACCGACATGGGCCTGCCGTCGCCGTACGGCGACGGCGACGACCCGAAGTGGTTCCGCCGCTACTTCCGCTACTACACGCGCCCGTGGGTACCCGACGACAAGTTCCGTCCCAACGAGGACCCCTACCTGAGCGGCATCGAGGCGATGACCATCGACCTGTACATCGCCATGTACAAAGAAATCGTCGTCGAAGAGGTCGAGCGCCACAACGCCGCCCGGCGTGCCGCGGGCAAGGGCGACGACTGGTTCGTCGTCGACATCCGCTGGGCGCTCGAGCGGATCGCCTACCGTCGCTACCAGGAGGAGCCGGGTGTACCACCACCGCCAGGATGGTCGGCCTACGAGATGCCCGCGAGTTACCGCAAGCTCGGGCTCGACACTCGCTTCCTACGCGCCGAGCAGGGGGTGCGCGTCGCCGGCGGAATCTTCAGCCTCGACGGCGTGCACGCGACGACGGCGGCATACGGCCTGGTGGCGCAGGAGTTCATCAACATCATGCAGCACGCAGGAGTGGAGTTCCGCTGGGGCGATCGCGTCACGCCGCGCGCCGGCCAGATTCGCGTCGACTACGACCGCCTGATCCGCCTCGACACTCTGCTGAAGGGGCTGCCGCGCACACTCGACGATCTCTTCGAAAAGGTCGTCGACGGCGACCAGGTGCTCGACATCTTCAAGCGCGCGCTGCGCGTCATCGCCTGAGCCGAGGGGCCGCGGCTTGAGGCTCGACGGACGCTCCGATAGTTAGCTTCGCCATGAGCGAGACCAAGTCGCAGCACATCGTCTGGCATCAACACAGCGTCAGCCGCGGGGAGCGGGAGCGCATCGCGGGCCACCGCGGCTGCACGCTCTGGCTCACGGGACTGTCCGCCTCGGGGAAGTCCACGATCGCCAACCTGCTCGACGCCGTCCTGGCGCAGCGGGGGGCGCGCTCCTTCGTTCTCGACGGCGACAACATTCGCCATGGTCTCAACAAGGATCTCGGCTTTTCTCCAGCCGATCGAACCGAGAACATTCGCCGCATCGGCGAGGTCGCCAAGCTCTTCACCGAGGCCGGGGTGATCGTCATCACCGCCTTCATTTCCCCCTACCGCGCCGACCGGGATCAGGTGCGCAAGATCATGAAGGAGGGCGACTTCGTCGAGGTCTTCGTGCGCGCGCCCCTCGCCGTCTGCGAGCAGCGCGATCCGAAGGGGCTCTACAAGAAGGCGCGCGCCGGCGAGGTGAAAGAGTTCACCGGCATCTCCGCCCCGTACGAGGAGCCGGAGCGGCCCGAGGTGGTCATCGACAGCGGCGGAAAGTCGGCCGAGGCATGCGCTGAGAGCCTCTTTGCCTTCCTGGTAGAACGAGGCGTGCTCGCGTCTTGAGGTCGGATCCATCGCCGCTTGGACGCCGCCGGCGCCTTGCGGAGGCGGCTTGCAACGCTGCCATGCAGCGCTGCATGGCGCGGGGGAAGTCCTCGCAGATCGGCGAGATTCTGGATTCGCCATGCGCTTCTCCTGCCATGACCCTGGCTGGCACCTCGGTTGCTTGGCTGTATCGCCAGGTGTAGACGGCCGAAGTAAATGGCCCAGCTCGGTCGTCGGCGGATGGGCGGGAAGAAGGTCTTCCAGTCAGGAAAGCGCAATCCCTCGACTCTCCCGAAAGGGGGCGCCCACCGTTCACTCAAGTGGCCGTCCAGAGGACGCAGTAGAGAGCCCGAGAGAGGATGGATTCGGAACGCAGAAGACTCCCCGGGATCGTTCGCCGCGGACCGGTTGCGGCGGCGGCACGCCAGGGCGGCTACTACCGCACCCCGGCACAGCAGCAGGGTGATGGACCGGCGTACAGGGCGGCGAGTGTCGCCCGATTGAGAGCAGCGACCATGCAAGGGCCTACGTCGCGTGGTGTCAAGAACGGCTTCGATTCACGCCTCAGGCGTGCTTGGAACAGCGTGGTTCCGCCGGTGTGGGATCACCTGCGTCACAAGTGGACCGACGCGCTGCTGGCTCTCGGCTTCCTCGCCGTGATCCTGCTGAGCGCCTACGTTTTGCTGAAAGGCTGAGCTCCGCGCTCGGCGTCGTCGCGCTACGGCGACGAATCGAATCGTCACCTGCCCGGGGGGGAACCTCCCCTCCCTCCTCCTACAGGGCTCCGAGGAACCCCCTAACCCCCCTCGGGGCCCTGGTTTTTTCGCGAAGGCCTAGTCGAGGATGCGTTTGTTCGTCACCCGGCCGCTCGCATCGATCTCGTAGACCAGCGGAACGCCGGTGCCGATGTTGAGCTCGAGTACCTGCTCCTTCGTCAGCCCGTCGAGGTGCATGACGATGGCGCGCAGGCTGTTGCCGTGCGCCGCGACGAGTACGTTCTCGCCCGCTTTCACCTGCGGCAGGATCTTCGCCTCGAAGGCAGGAAGAGTGCGCGCGGCGGTGTCCTTCAGGCTCTCTCCGCCGGGCGGCGCCACGTCGTAGCTGCGGCGCCAAATGTGCACCTGCTGGTCGCCGTACTTCTTCGCCGTCTCCGCTTTGTTGAGGCCCTGGAGGTCGCCGTAGTGGCGCTCGTTGAGCGCCTGGTCGCGGTCGATCGGGATGCCCGTCTGCCCGAGGGTTTCGAGAGCGATGTCGAGTGTGTCCGCAGCGCGCTTCAGCAGCGACGTGAAGGCGCGGTCGAAGCGAATTCTGCGCAGGCGCTCGCCGGCGCGGCGCGCCTCTTCTCGGCCCTTCTCGCTCAGCGGAACATCGACCCAGCCGGTGAAGCGATTCTCGAGATTCCACTGCGACTCCCCGTGTCGCAACAAGACGAGCGTACCCATGGGCTGCCGTTCTTAGCCGACTCAACGCATGGGTTCCAGATTGGCGCCGGCGGGTGCGCCGTTGCGGCGGCGACGACGGTATCCCCCGTGCCGAAATCTCACGCCGCCGCCAGCGGCAGGCAGAAGTGCACCGTCGAGGTCGGGTCGACGAAGGCTACCCGTTGCCGGCTGCGGCGCGAGTACAGGCCAGCTCCGACTCGATCATGTCCGTGGCCGGAGCTGAAACTCGCTGCTCTGCCAAGGAGCTTGCATCGCTCTCCGGGTGGGATGACAATGCCTTGCCGAGGAGGCGCGCGATGCTGTGCCCCGAGTGTGGAGTTCAGAACGGGGACGACCACAATTACTGCAAGAACTGCGGTTTCCCCCTCAAGCCCGGCGCGATCGAGCGCGAGCTGAGCATCGGCCTGGCGGAGAAGGCGCGGGATCGCTACGAGCTGCTCGTCCGCCTCGACCCGGAGAGTCCCGGCGCCCACTTCAACCTCGGCCTCGCCTACTATCATCTCGGACTGCTCGAGGAGGCGATCACCGAGTTTCAACGCACGGTGGCGCTCGACGAGACCTTCGCCAGCGCCTACTTCCAACTCGCCACGTGCTACTTCCGCCGCGGCATGGTCAACGAGTGTATCGAGGCCTGCCGCGCCGCTCTCCTGCACAACCCAGCCTCTCTGCCGGCGCGCTACCGCATGGCGCACTCGCTGTTTCACGTCGGCCGCCTCGATGAAGCGCTCGAGCAGTTCGGCCAGGTGGTGCAGGCCGACTCTGGCTACGTGATGGCCGAGTACTACATCGGCGTGATCCACGAGCGCCTCGGCAACGTCAACGATGCCATCGGCGCCTTCTCGCGCGTCACCGGCGCCAATCCGAACGACGCGTCGGCGCACTATCACCTCGGTCTCAACTACAAGCGCGCCGGCCTCGATGATCTCGCCATCGGCGAGTTCATGCACGCCCTCCGCCTCGACCCCGCCGACCGTGCCTCCGAAGCGGAGCTGGCGTCGCTGGCGAGATGAGGACTGAGTCCCAATTGGTCATCGAGCGCGATAGCGAAAGGCGCGGCCGCGGCGAGAGGAGCCGTGCAGCTCGATGAAGAGGAGGCCGCGGACGATGAGCGCGAGGTAGAGAAGCGCGCCGAGGAGCGCCGAGTGCAAAAGCGAGGGCACCGTCGGCGGCAAGAGCGCCAAGCCGATGTAGGCGACGAGGAAGAAGAAGGTCACCGGAAACCACTCGATCCAGTTGTCGGCGATGAAGCGATAACTCTCGCCGAGGAGCTGCATGACGGTGTGGCGGCCGAGGTAGATCAGCTCCGGCACCGCATTGAAGAAGACGAACACGGCGATGTTGACGCAGACGAGCAGCAGTGCGCCGTTGGGTGTCTGCCGCAAGATCGGTGTGACGAAGAAAAAGAACACCCACGAGACGAAGATCACCCCGACCACGTCGTAGAGGTAGGCGCCGAAGCTGCTGCGGAAGTCCTCCAGGGTCACCTTGGTGGTGCGGAGAATCGTCTCGACCAGCGAGAGGCAGGAGCTGATGCAAGCGGCGAGGAGCAAGCTGGTGGCGAAGCCGCCGAGCATGCCGAACGGCGCGGCAAAACGGGCGCCGAGATCGAGCAGGGTTGAGTAGACGAGGACGGTGAACAGTACCGGCCAGTTGCGCGCCGCGAGCTGGACGCCGCGGCTGTAGGCGCGCAGGTAGAGCTGGGCAGTGATCCTCAACCATTCCACGGCGAATCCTCCGGCTCAGGCGAGCTCGTCGAGGCGAGTGAGTACGGTGTCCACCGCGCCGCGGTCCGAGAGCTCGGGATAGTCGATGGTGTAGTGCAGGCCGCGGCTCTCGCGGCGGCGGATCGCGGAGGCGATGATGAGCTGCGCCACGGTGGCGATGTTGCGCAGCTCGACCAGATCGGAGGTGATGAGGAAGTCCCAGTAGTACTGCCGGATCTCCTCTTGCAGGAGCTTGATGCGCGTCGAGGCGCGCGCCAGGCGGCGGTTCGAGCGCACGATGCCGACGTAATTCCACATCAGCCGGCGGATCTCGTCCCAGTTCTGGCTGACCACCACCATCTCGTCGCTGTTGACCGCGCCGCCGGGGTTCCATGCCGGCAGCCGAGGCGGCGGCTCGCGGTCGTCGCGCAGCAGGTCGACGGCGTGGCGCGCGGCGCGGTGCGCGAACACGAGTCCTTCGAGCAGAGAGTTCGAGGCGAGACGGTTGGCGCCGTGCAGACCGGTCATCGCCACCTCGCCGGCGGCGTACAGGCGGCGGATCTCGGTGGCGCCGTCGGTGTCGGTGACGACGCCGCCGCAGCAGTAGTGCGCTGCGGGCACGACCGGGATCGGTTCCCGCGTGATGTCGATGCCGAAGCTGAGACAGCGCTCGTGGATCGTCGGAAAGCGTCGCTGCACGAAGTCCGCCTCGCGGTGGCTGATGTCGAGGAACACGTGCTCGAAGCCGTGCACCTTCATCTCGTGGTCGATGGCGCGGGCGACGATATCGCGCGGCGCGAGCTCGGCGCGGGTGTCGTAGGCGCGCATGAACGGCTCGCCGCTCGGGCGCCGCAGCACCGCTCCCTCGCCGCGCATCGCCTCCGTAATCAGGAACGACTTCGCCTGCGGGTGGAAGAGGCAGGTGGGATGGAACTGGATGAACTCCATGTTGCCGATGGCTACCCCGGCACGGTGTGCGATGGCGACGCCATCGCCGGTCGCGAGGTCGGGATTGCTAGTGTAGAGGTACACCTTCCCGGCGCCGCCGGTGGCGAGCATGGTGGCGCGGGCGCTGTGCAGTCGCACCGTGCCCGTCGTCTTGTCGAGGATGTAGGCTCCCCAGCACGACGGCGTCGTGATCGAGGAGTCGAACTTCGCATCGACGAGGAGGTCGACGGCGATTTGGTCCTCGAGCAGGGTGATCGCGGGCTCTTGGCGGGCGCGCTCGCCGAGAGCACGCATGATCTCGCGGCCGGTGGCGTCGTCGGCGTGCAGGATGCGGCGGCGGCTGTGGCCGCCTTCGCGGCCGAGGTCGTAGTCGGCGTCGTCGCCGGCGCCGGCGCGCAGCGAGAAGTTCGTCCCCAGCCGGATCAGCTCTTTGACCCGTTCGGGGCCCTCGCGGACGACGCTGGCAACGACGTCCGGATGACAGAGGCCGGCGCCGGCGGTGATTGTGTCGCGCTCGTGCTCGGCGAAGGTGTCCTCCGGGCTCCACACCGATGCGATCCCGCCCTGGGCGTAGGTCGTCGCACTTTCGGGCAGGCGGGTCTTGTTGACCACTACGACCGATCCGAAGCGGGCTGCCTCGAGGGCGAAGGAGAGGCCGGCGATGCCGCTGCCGATGACCAGGAAATCGCACCGCTCCGACACGATGGGCTCGGTATCGCACTTGGCACCCAGAGCCGCAAGGCGGGTTACGCCGGTGGCGTCGCCGCGAGGGGGCGCGGACCGAGTCGCGCTCGCACCCGGCCGATCGGTCACAATTACCGGTTACTCTTACACAAGTTTGTGCGGAAGACAGACGGATGACGCTGGCTCGACAAGCTGCATCCGCGGCCGTGGCAGCAACGCGCTTGGCGTGCTGTTTGCCTGTCAGAAGCGTCTGGGTGACGAGGGGAGTCCTGCATTCGAGGGCAGCAAGGCGCACGCAGGCGCCGGTGACGACTATTGCCGTTGACCAACGGCGCCGAGTTTTGTACTTCGGTACGGCGATGCGCCGTCTCCTCCCCGGCCTCGCGGCCGTGACTCTGGTGGCGGCCGCTTCGCCCTCGCGGGCCGACTTCTACATGTACCGCGAGAAATCGGGCGTGCTGAAGTTCACCAACGCTCCGGCCCAGCCGGAGTACCGCTTCTACATGGCGGAGGTGCCGCATCTGCTGCGCCTGCGCGGCTTCACCGACCCGGCGCGCGCAAAGCGTTACGAGCCGCTGATCACCGCAGCCGCAGAGCGCTACAAGGTCGACACGGCGTTGATCAAGGCGGTCATCCGGGCCGAGTCCGACTTCGTTCCCTCCGCCACCTCGCCCAAGGGGGCGCAGGGGTTGATGCAGCTGATGCCGGCCACCGCGCGCCTGCACGGCGTGTTGAGCGCCTACGATCCGGAGGACAACGTCGAAGGCGGCGTGCGCCACCTGCGACTTCTGCTCGACCGCTACGGCGGCAACGTGCGCCTGGCGCTGGCTGCCTACAACGCCGGGGCCGGCGCCGTCGACCGGCACGGAGGCGTCCCGCCCTATCCGGAAACTTGGCAGTACCTCGAGCGAGTGATGCGCTTCCGCGACGCCTACGAGCGACAAGGCGGCTGAGCTCTGAGAAAGCTACCGAACCTTCTCACCCTCTTTCGCATCGTTCTCATTCCGGTCCTCGTCATTCTCCTCCTCGAGCCCGGCGAAGGGCGCGCCCTCGTCGCCACTCTCGCCTTCATGGTCGCCTGCCTGAGCGACTTCTTCGACGGCTACCTGGCGCGCAAGTACGAGATCACCACCACGCTCGGCAAGTTCCTCGACCCACTGGCGGACAAGCTCATCGTCATGGCGGTGCTGACGATGCTTGCTGCGATGCCGCGCGAACCCGCCGTGCCGGCCTGGTTCGTCGTCGTCGTCGTCGGGCGCGAGCTCGCCGTCACCGGTCTCCGCGCCATCGCCTCCGGCGAGGGCATCGTTCTGGCCGCCGAGGAGCTGGGCAAGTACAAGACCATCTACCAGATGTTCGCGCTCACCGGGCTGCTGATGCACTACCGGTTCCTCGGCGTCGACTGGCACGCCGGGGGAATGTACTTCCTCGTCATCGCGACCGCGCTCTCGCTCTGGTCCGGCGTCGACTATCACGTCAAGGTGTTTCGCGCCGTGCGACTCAGTTGATTCGCTGCGGGTCAGGGAATCTCCGCCTGTACGACGGCGGCGTCGGTGGAGCCTGCCGGCGAGGTGTCGGACATCTCGGCGACACCGTCGATCAGCAACGTCACCGTGAGCGAGGTCGCGATGTTCGCTTTGTTGAAGACGCCCTGGGCGATTTCAGTCACGCCCTCGACCCAGATCGTCGACGGCGCCTGCGCGTTCTGGACGATGTGCGTCTCGTTGATACCGCCGACGCTGGCGCCGAAGATCGCCAGCGGTGTGGTGACGACGTCGAAGCGCACCTCGTGTGTTCCCGGCGGCACTGGTGTCGGCGCGCTGCCGGAGTTGACACAGAGCTCGTCGCTGGTCGGCGGACAGCCGGGCGAGTTCTCACTCGGGTTGGAGACGACGCGCGGTACGGTTTCGCCGCCGAACAGCAGGGTGATGTCGGCGACCGAGGCCGGTGTATTGGGCAGGATGATGGCCTGCACCGGCGCGGACGCGTTCTCGACGTAGAGCGAGTACGGTGCGGTGAGGACGCCGTCGAGCGTGTGGTCGCCATTGCCGGCGGTGACCGAGACCACGGTGAAGAGGCGATCACCCGGTCCGGGATCGATGTTGAACACACCCTCGGCAGGAGAGGTCGGCGACGGTTCCTGAGTGCAGGCGGCACACGCCAGGAGCATGAGCCAGAGGAGCGAACGCAGGCGCATGGAGTGCGAGTTTCTGTCAGTTCGCCCGCGGAGGGTCAAGCGGCGCGCGCGTCGTTGCACTGCGACTTTTCGTGTATGCTCGGCCGCATGGACCGCGAGCAGTTCGAGACGCTGGTACTGGAAGCGATCGAGGAAGTCCCCGAAGAGTTCAGTCGCTATCTCGAGAACGTCGAGATCGTGATCGAAGAGGAGCCGAGCCCCGATCTCCTGCGCAACATGGGGCTCGACGCGCGCCGCGACACTCTGTTCGGTCTCTACCAGGGCGTCCCCCTCGGCCATCGCGGCTTTGCCTTCGGCAATCACCTGCCCGACAAGATCACCATCTATCTCCGCCCGCTGGTGCGCGCCTGCCGCACGCCGGACCGCATCCGCCGCGAGGTGCGCCGCACCGTGATCCACGAGATCGGACACCACTTCGGCTTCGACGACCGAGAGCTTCGGCGCGAAGGTTACTGAGGAGGCGGCATGGCGAATGACAGGACCGATGACGAGCGCGTGCTCAAGCTGATCGAACGCGTCCGCCTCTTGATCGCCATCGACGACGACCTGCCGTCGGAGACGAAGCTCAATACCCAGCCCGCCCTCAAGATGCTCGAGAGTCTCATCGCCGAGGGCGAGGAGGGCGGCCGCGCCCGCGCCGCCGAGTACTATCGCTACCTCTGCGCCGAGCTGGAGGATCACGCCGACGCTTCGGCCCTGCTCGCTGCGATGCGCGTCTTCGCGCCGTATCTGTGATGGCGGCGCACGTCGGCGGCACGGGCGCATCCGCCCAGCGCGAGCCGCTCTATCGCACCGAGCGCGTGCGGCTCGAGTTCGGCGCCGCGCAGCTCACGCTGAACTTGCCGACGCGGCTCGAGGATCACTTCGATGCCACGGCGCTTCTGCGGGACCCCGACGCTCCGGAGCCGCCGTACTGGCTGCATCTGTGGGCCGGAAGCCGCGCCCTCGCACACGAAGTCGCGCGTCGCGAGTGGAGCGGCCGCTGCGTAGCAGAAGTGGGTTGCGGGCTCGGCCTCGCGGGTCTGGTCGCGGCCCGCTTCGGTGCGCGCGTCGTTCTCATCGATCACGTGCTCGACGCTCTCCGCCTGGCACGCGAGAATGCGCGTGACAACGGTCTCGCCGTCGATCTGCTCCAGACGGACGCGCTGCAGCCGGGCTTGCGCGGCGAGTTCGACGCCGTGTTGATCGCCGACGTGACCTACGAGGCGCGACTGCAGCAGGCGCTGGCCAACTTCGTCGCCGAACGGCTCGCCGCGGGTGGCGTCGCCCTCGTCACCGACTCGGTTCGCAATCACGACCCCGCCTTCCGCCTCGCTTGTGAACAGCGCGGCCTGCGCGTGGGCGAACGCGAGCTGCGCGAGCTCGACGAGGGACGCGCCCATGCCGTGCGACTGACGGAGGTGTGCTGGTGAGCTTCCTCGTCTTCGACGTCGAGACGCGCGTCGACAAGCGCCTCGT
>Ga0187894_10005416_pt1 | contig 13049 bp, 11 predicted proteins | sample GBC1701081metaG_FD_136650 | JGI IMG/M metagenome (GOLD analysis project Ga0187894, IMG submission 136650) | White microbial mat communities from a lava cave in the Kipuka Kanohina Cave System on the Island of Hawaii, USA - GBC170108-1 metaG ... | reverse complement strand
CGGCCAGGTCGGCTTTGGGGTCGATGCGGTCGCGATAGGCCGGCGCGGCGTCGCTCTTGAAGGCCCGAACGACGGCCACCAGCCCGCTGCACTTGCGCAGCGTCTGGGCCGATTTGCGGAATTCCGCCTGGCCGCGCGCGTCATCCAGCGGCAGACCGGGGCAATCGACGAAGTCGAGCTGCGCCCGCGTATATTTCTTCGGATCGTAGAGCGTTGCAAGAAAGTCCAGCCGCGCGTCGGGCACCGGCACGGTCGCCAGCCGCTCGGAAGCGGCCTGCGCCGGATCGGGCGCCAGCCCGGTGATCGCGGTGAAGAGCGTGGACTTCCCCGAAAACGGGGGCCCGATGATGGCGAATCGGAGGTTGCTCATGCGTGGGGCGAGAGTATAGGGCCGCGGGCTGGATTCAGCCTGCGTCGTCGTTCACGTCGCCCGCTCCCACGACGCGGATGCAGTTCTTGCCGCGCGACTTCGCTTCCAGCAGGGCGCGGTCGGCGGCTTCGATCAGTTCTTCCGCGCCGGCCGCCTGCCACGGATAGGAGGCCAGACCGCCGCTGATCGTCAGGCAGCCGGTCGCCTCCGGGCCGAGGCGGGAAAAGGAATGCTGCTGGAGCACGGCGCGGAATCGGTGGAGCAGGGTGATGATTTCCTGCGGATGGCGCGAACCCGCGACGCGCGGCGGTTCGGCGTCGCCGAAAATCACGACGAACTCGTCGCCGCCCACGCGGCAGACCACGTCGTGCCGGCGGCAGCAGCGCAGGAACAACTGGGCGATCTCGCGGATGATCGCATCGCCGGCCGGATGGCCATACTGGTCGTTGTAGCGCTTGAAGTCGTCGATGTCGAAGACCAGCGCCGTCACCGTGCGGCGGTCGCGCGCGGCGCGGGCGATCGCCTCGTCGAGATATCGCATCAGGTAGCGGCGATTGGGCAGGCCGGTCAGGTCATCGCGATAGGCCATGTCGCGCCACTGCCGCAGCCGGCTGCAGGTCTCCAGCAATCCGCCGATCAGCCGCCCGTAGTGCGCCAGCTTGCCCGCCTGATCGGTGCTGAACGCGCCATCGATCGCGCGCCCGACACGGATCTGGCCGACCGACTCTCCCTCGCGCTCGATCGGCTGCACCAGCACCGGCTGCGTCTCATCCGTCGCGCCGGGACCGGCGCGGCCGATGTCGTCCTGAAAGAGGACCGACGCCCATTCGCAGCGCATCGCCCGGCGGACCAGTTCCGCCACGGTCTCGAGGGGCGGGCGATCCTGCCGGTCCAGCTCCGCCACGACGTCGGCCAGCATCTGAAGTTCGTAGGGCTGCGACTCCGCGCCGGCCTGCGGCGTCTCGATCCAGCGCCGCCGCGTCTGTTGAGTCGGGAAACGCAGCGCGGCGGAAAGCTCCTCCGGCCGCGGCGGAAAGATGATGTAGTCATCCGCGCCGACCTGGACGGCCCGCCGTCCCAGCGATTCGTAGGCGGGCTCGCAGCAGAAGACGAGCGGCATCTGGCCCGCCGCCTCGCGCATTGCGGATACGGCGCTCTCCAGTCGCCGGCAGGCGGGATCGACGCCGACCAGGACGGCGCGCGTCGGCGCGCGCGGAATCTCGGCCACTGCCGCGAGATAGTCCGGCACCCCGTAGATCGGTGTGGGAGCAAAGAGGTCGCGCATGATCGGGCCGAGCCGATCGAGATCGGCGACAACCAGCAGGCGCGGTTCGGCGGCGGCGGGGGCGGTCATGATTCTTCCGGCGGGGCGGGCGTCGCACCGGGAGCGAGCAGCGCGTCGAGTTCCTCCCGGGTGACAATACGCCGTGAATCGACCGGCAGTTCGGAAGGGTCGGTCGCGGCGGGCGTCGCAAGATGGGGTGGCGGCGTGCGCTGCACCGGCTGCGCAGCGGAGGGGTTTTCGGCGGCCCGCGCCAGTTGCATGCGGCGGCGCACGGCCTCGTGCAGGCTGAGTCGCGGATCGGCGTCAGACGGGTCCGCGTCGTCGTCCGGCGGCCCGGCGTCGGCCGCTTCGATCTGCGGGTTTTCCCGCGCCGGTTGGTCGTCCGGCTCCCCGTCGCCGTTGCCCGGTTCGGAGGGCCACTCGACGAAGGGAAAGAGCAGCGCACCGGCCTCGTCATCCTCCGTCGAATCGAAGCCGAAATAGCCGAAATCGGGGTCGATTCCCGCGAGAATGTTCTCATCACCCGGATCGTCGGAGTCCTGCTGATCGGCAGATTCCGCCGGATCGGCCGATCGCGCAGCGGGACGAGCTACAGTAGGTTCAGGCTCATCCAGCGCATCCGGCTCGGGCGCGGCGTGCACAAAGCTGGAGAGCGAGCTGACTTCGACGCCGCGGAAATAGCGCGGCGCCAGATCGAGAAAGGCCTGTTCGCTGCTGTGAAGGGTGCGGGTATCGACGACGACCCGCGCCCAGCCGCCGGCTTGCGCGTTCGCCAGCCGTGCCATTGCGCGATAGACGTCGGGAGCGTGCTCGACGGTCCAGCCGCCGGTTCGGCAGGCCTCCATGAACCGCAGGGCGATTGCGTCCGCAGCGTCTCCGACGAAGAGCAGCCGCTGCGACGAGTCCATGGATTGATCGGACGCATCGGCCATGACTGAAATCCTGCTCGCGTCCGAGTATCCGCGCATCGGACGCGCCCTCCGCTTCGCCCCGATCGAGTTTATTCGGGGGGCTGGGGGGAGTCAAAGCTTTGCGCCAGCGATCCGCATGACAAGACTCATGTCCGACGTGATTTCCGGACGTTAAGGAGAAATGGCTGCCGCGTTCCATGAGAATACGCCGCGGCAAGGAGATGAAGTGAGCGACACCCAGGGACTGAACGCATCGACGGATCGTACAGCGCTCGCCGCATGGCTTCGACGCGTCGCGGCCGCTTGCCTGCTGACGGCGATTTTCGCGACGCCGCTTCGCGCGCAGACACCGCCCGACGTCGAAGCGCTGCGCAAGAAGCTCGACACGATTCTCACCGGCCACGGCGTCAAAGGGGCCGCGCTCGGCGCGCATGTCATCGAGCTGCCCTCCGGCCGCGTGCTCTACGCGAAGGGCTCCGAAAAGCCGATGATTCCGGCCAGTAATGCGAAGCTGGTGGTGATCGCGGCGGCGTATGACGCGCTGGGGAAGGACTTCAGGTTCGAGACGGTGCTGGGGCTGCGCGGCGACGACCTGGTGGTCATCGGCGGCGGCGATCCGACGCTCGGCGACCCCAAGCTGGCGCGGGCGCGCGGCGAATCGACGACCGCGCTCTTTCATCGCTGGGCGGCGGCGCTCAAGTCAGCCGGCGTCACGTCGATTTCCGGCCGCCTGCTGGTTGATGACTCGATCTTCGAGAAGCGCTGGGTTCATCCCACCTGGCCGCCGGGGCAGTATCAGGAATGGTACGAGGCGCCGATCGGCGGACTGAATTTCGCCGACAACTGCGTCGAGGTGAACGTCGCGCCGACCCAGGGGGGCGCACCCGCGTCCGTACGGCTCTCGCCACCCAATACGCTCATGCGCATCGTCAACCAGACGCGCAGCAACGGGAAGCAGGGGCCTTCGATGCGCCGCACGCCGAACTCCGAGACGATCACCGTCAGCGGACCGGTGGCGCGCGACGTCCTGCTGGGTGAAGTGACCGTGACCGATCCGGGGCTGTTCTTCGCTTCGGCGATGCGCACCGCGCTGGCGGCGCGGGGAATCCGGATTCGCGGCGAGACACAGCGCGCCGTCCTGCGCGGCGCGGGGGGCGCGCTGCCGGCCGATCTGCGCGTCGTCGCGCGGGAGCGGACGCTGCTGGCGGACGCGACGCTGCGGGCGGGACGTGACAGTCTCGGCATGATGGCCGAAGGATTGATCAAGACGCTCGGCGCGCAGCAAAGCGGTACGGGAACCTGGTCGGCCGGCGCGGAGGCGGTGGGGCGGTTCCTCGTGAAGTGCGGCGTCATGCAGGGGCAGTATCAGTTCGCCGACGGCAGCGGATTGAGCCGCTCCAATCGGCTCAGCGCGGAGGCGGCGACCGGCGTCCTGCGGCACATGTTCGCCCATCCCGCGGCGGAGGCATTTCGCGCCTGCCTTGCGGTCAGCGGTGGCGAAGGAACGTTGAAGCGCCGCATGCGCGACGTGACCGGCCGCGTGATCGCCAAGACCGGTTACATCGACGGCGTGCGGACGCTGGCGGGCTACGTGCAGACGCGCGGCGGAACCTGGCTGGCATTCGCCTTCTACTACAACGACGCCTCCAACACCTCCGTGCTGAGCGGCGTGCAGGACAATGCCTGCCGGGCGCTGGTCAACTGGGGCGAACGGTCGGGCGGCGGCGGCTCAGTCGCCGAATCCGCTCCGCGCGGCGCGGGTCGCGGCCGGGCCCGGCGCGGATGACCGGCCTGGAGCGGCATGCCCATCGTCGCGCCCTTTGGATGGTGGCGGGCTGCGCGGCGCTCTGGTCGCTCAACGGACCGCTCATCAAGACATTGACGGCCGAGCCTTACGCCGTGCCCGGCGTGGCGATCGCGCTGTGGCGGTCGGCCATCGCGGCGCTGGCGCTGCTCCCCTTCGCGCGGGGCGGTCTCTCGCACGTGCCGCGGACCGGCTGGTGGGTTCCCGCGGTCCTGAGTTTCGCCGCCATGTGCGGCTGCTTCGTTACCGCCAACCAGCACACCGAAGCCGCGAACGCGATCGTCATCCAGTACATGGCCCCTTTCTGGATCTTTCTGCTCAGCCCGCTGCTGCTCGGCGAGCGGCCGCGCCGCAACGACTGGCTCGTGCTGCCGGTGGCGATGGCGGGGATCGGCATCATCTTCTGTATGCAGTTCGATCAGGCCGGACTGGGACTGATGCTGGGGCTGGCGTCGGGCGTGGCGTTTGCGTTCGTGATGCTCTCGTTTCGCCGGCTGCGGGACGCCGATCCGCTGGCCGCGCCGCTCATCGCCAACGCGGGGACGGCGATTCTGCTCGTGCCCGCCGCGCTGATGCAGTTCGGCACGATTCCGCTGCCGAACGGCGCCGGAGCATGGGGCTGGCTGGCGGTGCTGGGGGTCGTGCAGATGGCCGCGCCTTACTGGCTTCTGGCGCACGCGCTGCGGCACGTGACCGCGTCGGAGGCTTCGCTGATCACGCTGAGCGAACTGCTGCTGAATCCGACCTGGACGTTTCTCTGGATCGGCGAGCGGCCGAAAAGTTCGACGCTCGCGGGCGGCGCGCTGATCATCGCGGCGCTGCTGCTCAAGAACCGGCTGGACCGCCGGGCCGAGGCTTCGTCGCGGGTCCGGCCATGAGCTGCACGTAGGCCATTCGAAGCTGATAGAGCGCCGTGTCGAGCAGCCGCTGCTCATCCTCGGCGAGGTTGCCGCGCGTCTTCTGCTCCAGCACTTCCAGCAGATCGATATAGAGCTTGGCCACCTCCGGCGTCGGCGGAATGTTGCGGCCGGAGGGATCGCGCATGCCGTTCAGGCCGATGACGGCCTGCGTGACGAGCATGCTGATGATCTCCTTGAAATCCGCCTTGGGGAACGCGCCCATGCCGCCGGACTGCTCCGGGGCGGCCTCGAGTTCCTCGGCGAGGCGCTCCTTTTCCTTTTGCGCCTGACTCTTCCAATCGTCGTCGATCTGGAGCTTCGATTCTTCGGCCATGAGATGGATCTCCGTGATACAGATGGCGAATCCTAGTCGGGCAGGCTGCCGCGTGCACGCGGGATGCCCCGCTCAGTCGAGGGGAACTTCAATCCCGCTGATCCAGATTCGGGATGGGACCGCGTCGCCATCCGTGACCGCGGCCGCCGGATCATCCGCGTACGCCTGATCCAGCGGCAGGAGGAGCAGGTCGGCCCGTGCGCCGGCCGAGAGCACGCCCAGTTCGCCGTCGAAGCCCAGCGCCCGAGCGCCGCATCGGGTGGCCATGTCGAGCAGTTCGGCCGGTGCGACGTTCGGCGCGGCGCGGCGAAGAAAACGGATCTCATCCAGCATCGACAGGGACTCGTTCGATGCCAGGCTGTCCGTTCCGAGGCAGACGTTGACACCCGCGGCCCGCATGGTTCGCCAGGGATGGTCGCGATGGCCGAAGTAGCGATGGGCGCGGGGACAATAGACGACGGACGCGCCGCAGCGCGCGACGTCCGCGATCTGAGATCCATCCAGGTAGTTGCAATGCGCCAGGAGCGGCCGCAGGTGGGTCATCCCTGCGCGATGGAGCAGTCCGAGCGGCTCTCCCTGCGGCATGACGCGCACCGGGCGGCCGGGGATCGACGCGAGATATTCGGAGACGCGGCCGGGCCGACCGGCGAGCCAGTCCATTTCCTCCGGCGTCTCGGCGACGTGCATCGTCACCGGCAGATCGCGCTCTCCTGCCAGCGCGGCGCAGCGCCGCAGATCGTCCCACGCGACAGTAAAAAAAGCATGGGGACTGATTCCGACGGTCACCTCCTCGCGGCCGGCGGCGCGACGCTGCCAGCGCTCGACGCCTTCGCGAAGCTGATCCGGATCGCGCGGCGGCTGCGACGCATCGCTGATCAATTCGAGAAAGAGAACCTTGCGCAGCGGCGAGGCGAGCAGCGCCTCGAAGGAAGCGCCCGTGCGCGAGATGTCCGCGATGCAGGTCGTTCCGCCCGCGAGCACCCGCCCGATGGCCGGCGCCAGCGCCGCCTGTTCGCGATCCGCCGCGCCTGCCGCGCGGCGCGCGACGCTCAGCGCCGGGAACCAGTCCCACAACGGGGCTTTCGGCAGGGTGTTGTGATGCGCGGCGAGTTCCAGATGGCTGTGCGCGTTGATCAGGCCGGGCATCAGGACCGCGTCGCCCAGGTCGAGTGGGGACCCCGGCGGCGCATTCTCGCGGGAATGAACGGCAGCGATTCGACCGTTTGAGACGGCGACGACGCCGTCGCGGATCGGCAGCGAGGCGATCGGCAGCACCCATCGTGCCTGCAGAAGCGCTGCAGTCATCGGAGCGCCCTTTCCTCTCCGGACGAATCAGGGCGAGACGCTGATTTTCAGCTCCTGCCCGCCCCCCCGGCCGTCGGTCCGGAAGTGGGTGATCTCCGAGCCGGGATCAACGAGGAAGATAAATCCATACTTGTAGTCCGGTCGCGTGGCCAGCACGTTGCGCGTCAGGCGGCGCTGCTCTTCCAGCGCCCGCTCCGGCATCTCGGGCTCGGGGTGGTATTGAAGCTCCATCACGAGCTTGCCGTCGATCTCAGCCTCCATGTAGATGCCGACGGCGAAGAATTTCTTGTCATCGGCGGTCTGAAGGTGGTACTGCCCGAGCACGCTGCGGGCCAGTTCCAGCGGACGGCCGAGGAAGCTCTTGGCCGACACCGCCTCCGCACCGACCTGGACCATCTTCTTTCCTTCGGGAATCCAGAATTTCTCGCAGCGCTTGTCTTCGGGGATTTCCTCGGTCGGCGTATCGAGGACGAGATGGCTTTCCGTCAGCTTGTTGTCTCGCAAATGGCCGCCCAGCGCTTCCTTCGGCAGCGGGACGGGCAGCAGATCGAACTCGCCGGTGCGATCCTTGATCGCCGTGGCCAGGTGCGTTCGACCGGCCGGGGCTCTGCCGACGGTGACGTCGGGTTTCTTGTCGTCGTTGCCGGATCGGTTGCGGCGCCGGTCGCGATCATTTGCGTTACCGCGGCCCTGCCGTGTTTCTTCCGTCGATGGATCACCCGATTTCGCAGCGTCATCCTGGGCCGAATCGTCAGAGGACTCCGAGCCGGCCTGCGCGGCCGCCGCGGCGGTGGCGAAGGTGGGGCGCGTCTTGATTTCCTTGGCATTGATCTCGCATCGCGCGCCCTGCTTGAACTCCACGTACCAGGGCTGAAAGTCCTCGGTGGGGACCTCGAAGACCACATCGAACTCGTAGGCGTTGTCCTTCAGCAGGGCCTGCTGTTTTTCCGGCGTCAGCGCGAGCGGTGTGTTCGCGTCCATCTTCACCAGCACGGCCGCGCTCGTGCGCGTCACGGCATCCTTTGTCGTGTCGAAGGGGGGCGTGATGTAGATATCGCTCATGCCGACGGCGGGATAGACCTGCACCTTCGAATCGGGACCGGTCGGCCGCGGGCCGGCCAGCCGGAACTGCGCCGGCGTGAAGAGCACAAAGGTTTTTTCCGGCTCGCCAGCCGACTGAGCGACGCGAACCCGGCAGACGAGATAGCTGGAGCCGGGATTGACCTGCTCGGCGACGGTTTCCGTGTTGTGCGATGACTTGTCGCCATCGACCGCCACCTGCAACTGCTGAATGTGCTCGACGCGATAGACATTGGTCACGCTCAGCGCGTCGGGCGGCGTCCAGACACGTCCCTGTTGCTGCGGGTTGCAGCGCCGCAGGTGCAGATCATCCAGCCAGCCGGGCTTGGCCAGCGCCAGGTTGCGATCGCCCCAGGAGAAGCGATCCACGCCGATCATTTGCGCCAGGCTGACGACGAACCCATCCGGATTGAAGAAGAAGGCCAGCTTGGAGCGGCGCGTCAGCGACGTGTCATAGCGCTCGAACCCCAGCACGCTGCGGCCGAGCGGCAGCATCTGCGTCGCCAGCATGATCGTCCCGATCAGCACCTGTGCCGAGACGAACGCGAAGATCGATGCCGCGCCGCGGTCGAGGGCCTGCGGCAGCCGCAGCGTCCCGCGCAGAAACTTGTCCGTCAGCACGCGCATGATCGTCAGCGACGCGAGGAAGATGAGAATCAGCAGCCCGGGTTCGCCCAGTTGCGGTCCGACCGTCTCCTTGAACGATGTCGCCAGCGGCTCGTAGAAGTTGATCGCCAGCATCATCGCCAGAATGCATTCGAAGCACATGATGGCCGCGCTGTAAAGACCCTGGTTGGTCCAGAAGCCGGTAATGAGCAGGATGAGCAGCGTGCAGAATATCGAGAACAACATGGCGGTTCCCCTGTGTATGGGTCCCCGCGTCGCGGGTGCGTCGCGGCGGCTCGCCGGTTACTTGCCTGCGGATTTTTCGTCGTCGCTGATCACGCGAAGGATCTCCTTCATGCTCGTGATCCCTTCATACACTTTCTGAAGCCCCGCCTCCTGAAGATTGGCCATCTGCGCCTTACGGGCCTGCGTCTTGACGGCCTGAACCGGGCCGTTGCCGGTGATCAGCGCCCGCATGGCGTCGTCCACGATCAGCACTTCGTAGATGCCGGTGCGCCCGACATAGCCCGACCCCTGGCAGACGGGGCAGAGCACCGGGTTGCCCTGCCGGTCCACTTCGACCTCGCTGTCGTTGGGCGGACGATAGAAGGGGCGGTTCTGATCGAGCGGGAGGTTCGCCTTCTTGAGCACGGCCACATCCGGCCGGTAGCCCTTGCGGCAGTTGGTGCAGAGGATGCGGACCAGGCGGCAGGCGATCACCGCCAGCAGCGAGCGCGCCGCGAGCTGGTGGTCGCCGATGTATTCGATGTATTTGCGCAGGCCGTCGAAGGCGTCGTTGGCCGCAAGGGCCATGTAAACCTTCTTGTTCTGAGCGTATTCCGCGCAGAGAACGGCGGTGTCGCGATCCGGGCAGGCACCGACCATCACGATGTCGGGATCCGTGCGGAAGACCGACTGGAGCTGCCGCGCGAAACTGACCTGTCCATCCTTGCCGTCGTGCAGATGCTGAGTGACGTTCTCCACCTCCATCAGCTTCTGCGTTTCGATCATCTGGATGTTCCAGAGAAACGCGTCATGTCCGCGCACGATCGCGTATTGGGCGCTGGTGATTCCGTTTTCCTTGGGGCCGCAGACGAGGATCAACCCCTTCTTTTCGTCGACCAGCGGTTCGACCTGTGCGAGCTGCTGCCGCGTAAGTCCCAGGTCGGGCAGCTTGTAGCGGCTTTCCTCGGCGACGATTTGGATGGCCAACCGATGTCCGGCCGTGCTGCCCGACGACTTCAGGAGCAGCTCGGCCTTGCGGTCGCCCGCGCCGCCGGCGCCGATGGAGGCGGTGAAATGGCCCTCCTGCGGGCGGCGCAGCTCTTCCGGCTCCATTCCCGCCATGCGCTTCAGATGCGCCATGACGTGATCGGCCAGCGGCCGCAGCAGGGGGTCGCGTTCGCGCACCACCCCATCGACCTTGTAAAGCACCCGGGCCTGCTGGCCCGTCAGATTCACTTCGACCTGATTCGCGCGCCGCCACATCGCGTCGAAGAGCAGTTCCTGCATCTCCGCGAAGGCCTCGTTCTGCGTCGGATCGGTCGGCCAGACGGGAGGCTTGCCGTTCGAGTCCTTGATGCGGACGCGATCCTTGGAGGTGGCTGCATCCTCGGAAGGGGGTTTCTTCTTGAGGATTCGCGCCAAGTGGTTGGGCGTGAGAATCGACTGAGACGGTGAGCAGCGCTTGTTGCGGACCAGCACATAGACGAGCGACGTGCCGCCGAAGAGCATCGTAAAGAGCGATATCCCCAGTGCGTAACTCGGCAGCATCAGCCAGAACAGCGCGCCGAACGATCCCGCCGCGCCGATCCCAAGCACCCATCCCAGCGGATTGATCTTGACCTTTTTGGCGTCCTTGGCGACCCAGGCCCAGACGTACCACCAGATGTTGAGACCGGCCGCGAAAACGAGGATTTTTGCCGGATGATAGTAGAAGCCCGGCTCCGGCAGTTGAGCCAACATCTGCGTATGCATGTCGCCTGTCGTTTCGTGGCCCCGCGTGGGGCTCGCTTTGCCGTACCGCTCGGCATAACTCGGGGTGGGCCGACCGGTTGGGGCCGGTGCGACGCTACGTTCGCCCCCAGATTAAAGCCGCCTCCGCCGGAACGGTCAACGGAGGCGAAGAACGTCCCGGCGCCCTTGTCTGGCGGGACCCCGCGGCGGGACTTACCCTTTCCACCACTCCGGTCCGCCGCGGATGAATCGGGTTCCGCCGACCGGTGGGGAGGATGGGAGGTATTCAGATGCTCAATCGGCGAGTGAAAACGGCCTGCCTTTCGACGTTCGCGCTGGGGTTGGCGGTTTCGGGGACGGCGCGGGGACTGCCTCCGTCGGCCATCGGCGAGACGGAGGGTGTTCCGGTTGTCGGATGGAAGGATGCTCCCAACTGGCTGCATCACGAGTGCATTGTCTACGGCCAGATCAAGGCGGCCCGCAACATCGGGAAGATCTGCTTCCTGAACTTCGAGGAGGGGGATGCGCGCACGTTCACCGCGATTATCCGCCAGGAGCATTTCGCCGCCTTTCCCGTCGCCCCCGAAAAGGCCTTCGCGGGCAAGTGGGTTCGGATCCACGGCCGCGTCTCGGAGTATCGCGGCGCGGCACAGATCGAGGTTTCACAGCCGGGTCAGGTCGAAGTGCTTGCCGGCCCCGTCGATCTCAAGACTTCCGCCACACCGCCCGCCGCGGCGGCTCCCTGGAGCGGCGATACGGTCACGCTCGGCGCGTACAACGTTCTGAATCTCTACGACGGCTATGACGATCCCTACCGCAGCGACGAGGGAACGACGGTCAAGCCGCGCAGCGAGGTGGAGGCGCTGGCCCGCACTATTCGCAAGATCAACGCGGACGTGCTGGCGCTCGAGGAGGTGGAGAACCGCGGCTACCTGGAGCGGTTCGTCCGCGCCATGCTGCCCGACATGGGTTACGAGCACGTCGTGCTCTTCGAGGGGAATGACGATCGCGGCATTGACTGCGCCCTGCTGTCACGCCTCCCGGTCGGCCCGGTCACCTCACACCGGTACGCGCGATTCCCCGGTCCCGACGGCAAACCCATGGGCTTCATGCGCGATCTGCTGGAGGTCCGCATCGAGCCGCCCGGCGCGGCGGCGTTCACGGTTTTCGTCCTGCATCTCAAGAGCAAGTCGGGCGGCGACAGCTCCGACGGCCTGCGGCTGGCGGAGGCGGCAAAGGTCCGCTCCATCCTGGATGCGCGGCTGAAGGAGAACTCGGACGCGCGATTTGTCGTCTGCGGCGACTTCAACGACACGTGGGAATCGCCGCCGCTGAAGACGATCCTGGGAACGGGCGGCGGCGCGCTGAGCGGCTTCTTCGATTCGATCCCGAAGGAGAAGCGCATCACCTACAACCAGGAGCCGCACCGCTCGATGATCGACTTTCTGCTCTGCTCGCCGGCGATGGCGAAGGGCTACCAGAAGGATTCGTATCACATCGAGTATGGCTCACCGGAGACCGGCGGATCGGATCACAATCCGGTCTGGGCGAAATTCAGTTTGAAATAGATGGAGGTACGGGCGGCACGAGCGCGAGTCGCGTGCAGACCCGCGTTACGCCGCCGCCTTGCCGACCGCTTTCTTGGCGGCCTCGACGATCTTGTCGAAGGCGGCCGGATCGGCGATGGCAATCTCGCTCAGCATCTTGCGGTTCAGGGCAATGGTGGCCAGCTTCAGCCCGGCCATGAATCGGCTGTAGCTGATGCCGCGCGCCCGCACGGCGGCGGTGAGTCGCGTGATCCAGAGGCGGCGGAAGTCACCCTTGCGAGCCCGCCGGTCGCGCGTCGCGAAGGCGCCCGCCCGCAGCGTCGTGTCCCGCGCCGGCCGCAGCAGCTTGCTGCGCGCTCCGTAGTAGCCGCGAGCGCGCTTGAGCGCTCGCTTGACCTTCTTGTGATGGGCGACATTCGGACGAGTACGCATCGCTGCACCTTAAGCCGAGAGGCCTCTGATAATCTTCTTCGCCAGGACGGGCACGACGTTGTTGTGCTTGCGGAGCCGCCGGAGGCGATTGCCGCTCTTGCCGCTCATCAGGTGGCCGGAGAACGTGCTCTTGTGCGCCACTTTTCCGTTGGCAGAAACGCGAAAGCGCTTTTTGCAGCCCTTGTGCGTTTTCATCTTCGGCATCGGTCCACCTCGAATCGATTCAAATCGCATCAGGTCCGGAGGCAGGTCCCCCGGCGCGAGCGGAACAAGTTACCACGGCCCGGTCGAATCGGCAATGCCGCAATCGGAGGGGTGCTGGAAGCGGCTTTTCGGGCGGTCCAGCGACGGAATGGCGTCAGTCGCGCGGACGAACCTCCCCTGCCCCTCCTTGGAAAGGAGGGGAACACAAAGATGGGAGCGCGCGATCACCAGTGGATCAGACTTACCTCCCCTAGCCCCTCCCTTGGAAAGGAGGGGAAAAGAATTGGGACTCCTTGAAAAGGAGGGGAAAAAATGG